>Ga0182021_10012676_pt1 | contig 10016 bp, 4 predicted proteins | sample 612E3MmetaG_FD_120493 | JGI IMG/M metagenome (GOLD analysis project Ga0182021, IMG submission 120493) | Permafrost microbial communities from Stordalen Mire, Sweden - 612E3M metaG (Illumina Assembly) | ecosystem: Environmental > Terrestrial > Soil > Wetlands > Permafrost | place: Sweden... | reverse complement strand
GTGCCAGACTGTGATTCCCGCCTGCGGCAATCGCCACCACGTTGGTCAGGTCCGAGGGAACATCGACCTCGCCGTCATCGTCAAAGCCCCAGCCCACCACCGTGCCGTCGTCCTTGAGCGCCAGACTGTGATACCCGCCTCCCGCAATCGCCACCATGTTAGTCAGATCCGAAGGAACATCCGTTTGGCCATAACCGTCAAAACCCCAGCCCACTACCGTGCCGTCGTCCTTGAGCGCCAGACTGTGATACCCACCTCCCGCAATCGCCACCACGTTGGTCAGGTCCGAGGGAACATCGACCTCGCCGTCATCGTCAAAGCCCCAGCCAACCACTTTGCCGTCGCCCTTGAGCGCCAGACTGTGATAAAAACCTCCAGCGACCGCCACTGCGTTTGTCAGATCCACTGGAACCTCAATCTGGCCGTTACCGTCGTAGCCCCAGGCAACGACGCTGGATGGATTCCAGACCCTTAACACGGCATAAGAACTGGTGACCGTGCCGACGCCATTGCTCACCACGACCGAATAGATTCCCGCTTGTTTCGGCTGCACGTTCGTCAGGATCAACCCCGCGTTGGTCGCGTTAGCCAGCACGCCGGAGTTGAAGCACCATTGGTAGCTCAACGGCGGTGTCCCCGTGGCGGTCACGCTGAAGGTCGCGTTGCTGCCCATAATTACTGTTTGGTTCGTTGGTTGAGTGGTGATCAACGGTGACCCGGGCGGCGGTACGCATTTGCCATTGTCGCCGGCATTGTAGATCGCTGCGATTTCGTCGGAAGAAAGGGGGCGGTTGTAGATGGAAACCTCGTCAATAAACCCGTTGAAGAAGTATCCAAGTTTATTACAACCACAACTGCGAACATATGCCTTCGCGTTTGCTCCAATGCACAATGGATCGTTGTTCTGGGGAATCAGACCCGTGGCTGGCTGGGAAACATCCAGCATGCCGTCCACATAGAGGAACATGTTGGTCCCATCGTAAACAGCAGCCACGTGATGCCACTGGCCATCGTTGACATTTTGGCTGCCAGACAAGGCCCCGGCGCTAACGGACACGGTAAAGTTAACCGTATTAGCCCTAGGCGTGGCTTGCAATTGCCAGGAGGAATTTCCCTTGGCGACAATCCCCTTCCAATCCGAGTTCGACTGGCTCGATTTGAGCCACAGCTCAATGGTGATGCTTGTGGTAAATGCGTCCAGTGAAGGCGAGTCTGGAATGGAAATGTTGCCACTCACTCCGTCGAACGAGAAGGCCTGTCCCACCAAGCCGTTCGTATAACCCGCCCCCCCTTGCATCGTACCGTTATTAGTGCCAGCACTGTCCAAGGCATTGCTTTCCGCACGCCACAAACCCGCCAAACCGCTCGGAGGAGTAATGCATGGTGTCGGCTGGATCACGTTCAATGCCGCGTTGGAGCTGAGTACCGAGCCATAAACATTGGTCACCAACACCACATAATTTCCAGCCTGCGAGAGTTGGATATTAGTCAAAGTCAGCGTCATGTTGGTCGCGCCCATGATGTTTGTCCCGTTGGAGCTCCATTGGTAACTCAATGGCAGGGGGCCGATGGCGGTGACAGAGAAAATCACCGTGTCTCCCACGAACAACGTCTGGCTGGCCGGTTGCGTGGTAATATATGGCGGAACAAGCAGCACCGTCAGCACGGCAACGGAACTGGTGACTGAGCCGCAGTCGTTGTATACCAACACTGTGTAATTGCCCGCATTATTGGTTAAGACGTTGCTGATTGTCAGGGTGTTATTCGTTGCACCCGAGATGTTGCCGCCGTTGGTGAGATTGGTGTTGTTTATACTCCATTGATAGTACAACGGAGCACTGCCCGAAGCGGTGACTGTAAAGACCGCGTTGCTCCCCTCAGCCACGGCCTGGCTCGGGGGTTGCGAAGTGATGGACGACGACGTGCAGGGGGGCTTATTGACCGCCCTGGCAATAAAGACGAGGGCGCAAATCGCAACACAAAGCATTAAGATTCGTTTCATTTGTTTTTGTCCTCTAATGGTTGCACGAGGTTCATGTTCCCAATCGCTTTTTCAATCGTTTCAAGGCCGATACCGCAGCCGGTTTTAAGCGGTCCTCAGTGCCCGCAACAATCTGCTGCAAGAAAGTTTCCACGCCCTGGTCTCCCAAGTCGCCCAGCGCGGCAATCGCCGTGATGCGCAGGGGAATGCTTCCGGCCTGCTGGGCCAGTTGCAGCGCCAGCGCCGCCGCCTGGGTCACTCCCATCTGCCCGCAAATCTGTATTGCTGTAATCCGCGCCAGTTCTCCGCACTGGTCATCGCCGGCCAGTTTCAGCGCCGTCTGAGCAATTTGATCCCGGTCAAATCCAGTGTTGTTCTGTGCCAGATCGTTCAAGGCCAGCAGAGCTGTGCCGGCAATGCTGCTGTCGGTTTCCTGGGCCGCTTGCCACAATGCCTGCTGTAGGGCCGCTCTTCCCTCCGCACCGGCTTGGGCATACGCCGGATTCATGTGCTGAATGGCATAGTCGCGCATGACCACGTCTTGATCCGGGTCCTGATAAATGGCCACCAACACCTTGGGCAGGCCGGCAGGCAATGCGGGTTGCCCGACCAGCTTGTCCAGCATCTCGTTGCGCAGCCAGTTCTCCTGCTCGCGGTCATCCTGATTGTGTGCTGGAGCCAATAGATAACCGTAAAAAGCCCGAATCTCTTCACTGTTCAGAGCTTCCTTGATCGCATGCACGGCCGCCACGCGTTCACTGAATCCAGCCTTGCCGTCCGGACGGACAATCAACCGCATCGCCTCGGAAAGTGTTTCAGCCAGCAGCGGCGGTTGCAGATTCTGCGCTGAAGACTGGGCGACACGGGCTGGTTGCGCTGCGGGAGCAGTCGTGGAAAGGGCCGGGCTGCTGCCCGGGATGGTTTCCACCGCCGGTTTCACCGGTCCGGCGGCCCGGTTAAACCAGAACACAGCCGCGCCGATGACCGCAGTCGTGCCCAGGAGCAAACCGATTTTTGCAGAGTGCTTCATCAGTAGGTTCCCACCGGAAAGTTGCCTTGGAATGCCTGGATGGTATGGCAATTGGCCGTCTCCACCCAGGCCGGCATCAGGAATCGCACCGTACTTTCGCCCAGCGGGTCAAAGTCCCCGGTGGTCACGTCGTGAACAAGGGTTCCGTCATCGAACGTCACCCCGCCGACAATGATCTTGAGTTGCAGACTCAGGTCCGGCAGCAACGGGCTTAAGATATCCATCGTTTCCACCAGCCGGCTCCCATCGGGATACTGTTTTAGTACCGTGTTGTAGGTGTCCGGCGTGGCAAACAGGCGGAAACTGGGGGCCTTTGCCGCTCCGAGGATCGGCCCCTGATGGCCCAGGCGCGCAACAATGGCACAGGTATAATTGTCCTCCACCAGCAATTCCATGGTCCGGCCGTTGTTGGTCAGACTCTCGCTCAAACGCAGGTTCAGCCGCGGATCGACTTCCAAGCTGATCTCGGGGGGGACATTGGTCAGGTTCCAACTCCGGAGCCGGTTCACCATGCACTCCGGATTATTGGGGAAACGGTAGCCAATCACCCTGACGGTGATGCCGCCGGTTTGGGTCGGCCCATGGTTGCGGGGCGCGTAAAGGGCCGTGACGGTGTAAGTGCCCGCCTGGACAAACTGATAAGGCACCGGCTGCGTGGCGGTGGTGGTGATATTGGTCACTGTGCCGGAACCGCTGGATATCGAAAACCGGACATTGCCTTCGGCACCGGAACCGGCGCTCAAGAGCAGACTATCGCCGGGACGGATGCTCAGGTTGGTGGCGTTGAGCACGTTGATGGGCAGCCACTGTATCTGCCGGTATTCGGCCAAAACACCGTTCTGAAACGACAGGCTCACCCGCGTGTTGTTCCCGGCCGACAACGGCACATTGGCATACCAACGTTGCCCAGCATTGGGCTGCGCAACAAGGTTGCCCGCCCCACTGCTGTTTCCCACCCTCACCGCCATCATGGACAGGTAAAGATCCCGGCCTTCCAAGCAGACGGGCGAAACATAACTGGCTGATGGAGCATTGGTGTCCAGACCGGATTCCGTGTTGAGCATCCGATCCACCCAGTCCTTGATGCCGTTGTGATTGGCATCGGCGTCGGCCACACTGACAAAACTCACCCGCTTGATGCGCAGGCTGCTAAAACTGGCCGCTCCATCCCAAAACACACGGACCGTATGCGAGCCAGCCAGCAGGAAGGGGGTTACGTAGGATGTTATTCCGTTGGTGCCATAAGGCCCCGTCAGCACGTGATGACCCAGATTCTCCCCGTCCACCGACAGTATCACATCAAATGTTTTCACCGGGCTGGTCGGCTGGTTTTGAGTGCCTTCCAGTTCCAACACATACATGTCCGGGTTGGTGGTCGAGAGCGTAAACTCAACCGCTCCCCGACGATCCAGCGCGTAAAGGTCCGCGCCATCCACCTGCCACCGGCCTAAAACGGCCCGCCCTTTCGCCCCGGAAACACTGGCCACCTGCTTCGTCAACACCGCGTTGCCGGTTGCATGGGTGCGGGTCAGCAGCAGTTCCACCCCGTCCGGCACGCCATTACCGAATGTGTCCCAATTGCTGGGATCGGTCCCCAATTGAAATTCCTGTAGATTGCTCAACCCATCTCCGTCCGCGTCCTTGTTGGCATCGTCGGGATTATACGGATTAAATCCATACTTTATCTCATACCAGTCCGGCAGCCCGTCAAAATCCGAATCGTAGGGTGTCAGCCGGGTCCCGGGCACCGGGCCCTCAAACGTTCCGTCCGGCAATTGCCAGGCCACCGATACATAATTGGTGCCCACTCCCGCTTTGTGCAGCACTTCTACATAATACATCTTGCCCCCTTCCAGATTCACCAACCCGGAACTCTGGGCCGGATACTTGGTCCATTGCCTGAACCCGGTCGGCCCGGGCACCGCCGCCACCATATGCCGGTTCGCCGGCGTGTCGTCCGTGCCCAGCCACAACTGCGCCGTGTCTGCTCCGGCTATCCATAATCGGTAGGCGCCACTGACCGGGGGATGAAGGTAGCCCCGCAATCGTTCCCCGTAGTTGTTCCCCACCGTCAACCGCAGTTGCGCCTCAAGATTGGCCGGCGTCTCCAACCCAACCACTTCCTCAACCAGCCCGGCCGGTTGCTGGAACACCGCACTGTTGGTCAGGTCGGCCACCGCCACCCCGGCCACATTGGTCCAAACCTCCCGCGTCAACCCCTCGCCCAGCCGCCCATAATTATACGGCGCCACATACGGCGCCGAAATTATCTCCGGCTGCGCTGCTCCCGGCAGTTGCCAGGCCACCGAAAAATTGTCGAGGTTCTCCCCTTGATAGTGCAATCCTTCGACGTAATAAGCCTTGCCCGCTTCCAAGTGGATCGGCCCTGAGCACTGTTCCAGATACTTCGTCCATTCCCGCAAACCCGTCCAGTACGGCACGCTGGCAATGCGTTTCTTGTGCGCCGGATTGTCATTCGCGCTCAACCACAACTCACTCGCGTCATCGCTGGCAACCCAAAACATGTAATCGCCCGTCACCGGTGGCAGCAACCAACCCCGCATCCGCTCCCCATACAGCCGCCCCAGACCGTTGGGCGACTCGAACTTGAATCTCAAATCCCTTTGAATCGCATTCAACGGGAAATTGGTGCTGCGGGTCAGGGGCGAAAGATCGGTTGCCCACCAAAGGTTCGTCCAGTACTCCCACAAAAATCCCCGCGTGCTTCCGTCCGCGCTCAATCCGCCCAGCGCCACGATGTCCACATCATAGCGCCGCGGATCGCTCCCCCGCCGATACTCCGCCAGATTGCTCATCCCGTCAAAATCTGCGTCCTTGCCCGCATCGTCTGGATCATACGGATTCAAACCCTCCTGCCGCTCATACCAGTCCGGCATCCCGTCGTAATCCGAATCGTAGGGTGTCAGCCGCGTCGCCGGTATCGGCCCCTCAAACGTCCCGTCCGGCATCTGCCACGCCACCGAAACCGGTGCGGTTCCCCCCGCCTCTTCATCCAACACCGCCACATAATATATTCCCCCGGCCGCCAGAGTGACCGCCGCCGAACGTTGCCCCGGATACTTGTTCCACTGCCGCATCCCTGTCGGCCCGGGCACCACCGCCACAAGTTGTTTGTTCGTCGGATTATCACCCGTACCCAGCCACAACTGCGCATTCTGGCCACCCGCAATCCAAAACGTGTAGGCCCCGCTGACCGGTGCGTGGAGGTACCCGTGCAGCCGTTGCCCATAATTGACTCCTCCATTGGTTGGGGACTCCAAGGCAAGCAACTGTTCCATCTGTGCCGCCGGTTGTTCATAAACAAGACTGTTGGTCAACTCGGTTACTGTTACACCATTGGTCCAAACTTCCCGCGTGATCCCCTCTCCTCCCAGCCCCGCATTATATGGCGCCAGATATGCCCCGGATATCACCTCCACATTCGTCACGCCGGGCCGCTGCCAACCCACCGATAAATTCGCCGGGCCCCATCCCTGATAGTGCAACGCTTCAATGTAATACCTCTGCCCACCTTCCAGTTGCACCGGCGCCGAACGTTGCTCCGGAAAATTCGTCCACCCACGGAAAGCCGTCCAATACGGCACGCTGGCAATCTGTTGCTTGTGTGCCGCATTATCATCCGGGCTCAACCACAACTCGCTGCCGTCATCGCTGGCAATCCAAAACGTGTACTCCCCCGTCTCCGGTGCCACCACCCACGCCCGCAGCCGCTCGCCATACAGATCGCCCCGGTTTGTCGGCGCTTCAAAGTCAGTGCGAAGTTCCATGCCGTCAGGACTTAATGGGTAGTTCGTATCGGCCAGCAGCGCCTTGACCGTCACCCCACTGAGATTCGTCCAGTACTCCAGCAGAACGCCCGGCGTCCCACCGCCAGCCACCGCCGGCCCGCTCTGGGCATTCGACCGGGCGGTGATCGTTAATACCCATATCACGCCGGCCAGTAGCGCCCATGCCGACAACGCCAGCCAGAATGACCGCGTGTGAAATGCTCTCTTTAAAGTGCTCATTTTTTGCCTTTCAGTTGCTCAATTGTTCCATTCCACCCGATGACATCAAAAAAACCTTGTACGAGAGGACCAGAAGATTAATGAAGAATGAAAAAAACGCTTGGGGAAAAACATGCCCGCGACCTGGAATGCGCATCGGCCTGCCCGCTACCTTCTGATGACTGGCTGCTCTCATTTTCCCCTTCTCCCCACTCGAGGCACATCTTCCGCTCCCCTGAAGTGAGTATTCATTAATGCCTTGCCAGCTTTTACGTTTTAGTAAAAATATTTGCAAGGATTTTTTGTAGAACGCAAACTATTTAGTCGGGTTTATTTTCTTTATAAACATTAGTAATATCAGCCAGATCATCCATCATGGGGTTGCCACCAGTACTTGCCTTCCAAACAGATTATCCTCAACCGCTTCAGACTAGACTAACTTCTCTCAAATCTTTCCTCCTATGAGGGTTCAGATATCAACTCCGAAATTCTTCGCGAGCGGGGCCGTTAAGCAAAAGGTTTCATCTTTTCTTTTCCTTAAAAGTGTTTTGTCTTTTTTTTGGTCAGCACCTCCGTCCTTAGCCGACCAGCATTTTAAGTAGATTACCAAGGTCGGGTTTCTCTCCAACCACCATCTATACGCGCGGGGCTCTGCCGGCTGCTGGCGCGGGGTGCCGGGGCGGTGGGGCGGGGACGGGTCTGGCCGGCAAAGAGATTACCTTTGCTTTTAACCCGGTCGCCGCGATGACGGCACCGTCACTGTCGCCGGGCCAAAGTTCAACCGCGCCGCCGACACCCGCCACAATGCCGACTACACGTTGCTACGTAACCCAAGACGCGCTTTGATTGGCCAGGTGTCGGGGTTTTTTCGGCTGTCCCCAGCGTTTCAGCGTGTGGCATGGGCAACACGGGCAGCCGTGGCAAATCGGAGCGATTCAAAACGCTCCTATTAACTACTTGTGATACTGCTCGGCGGATTTGCAAACCAGCCGGAATTCGCAATCCCTTGAAAAGGTGGTACCCCGGCTAGGACTTGAACCTAGAACCAATTGATTAAGAGTCAACTGCTCTACCAATTGAGCTACCGAGGCAACCAGCTTATTTACAAGCAGTTGCGAAGCTTTTTCCGCCTGCAAAAATAGTGTTCATCCCCATTTTGTATCCCGTATGTTGGCGGCGATGAAAACGCAAATGAACGATACAAATGGGGACGTAAAAACGCCCAAAAACTCGCGCCAACCCAATCTGTCACCAGATGGAAAATGGCGGTCGTTTCCGAAAGTTCCGAACTTGTTGCAATACGTCAACACCGGGGCATTTTATGGGAGGGTGAAGGTGGACGGCAAGCCCTATCGTGAAAGCTTGGAAACAAAAGTCTTCAGCGTTGCGAAATTAATCCACAGGAAATCCTCCGGCACAGCCGGAGGATTTCCTGTGGATTAATTCTCCTTTTTGGTTTGCTGATTCCAAGCATCAGCTTCGCCCAGCAATACTCCGTGGACTGGTACAAAATTGCCGGTGGCGGTGGCACCAGCATAGGCGGTGTCTATTCCGCCTCCGGCACGATCGGCCAGCTGGATGCCAGCGACGCGATGACTGGCGGCAATTATTCACTCACCGGCGGATTTTGGGCGCTGATTTCCGTCGTGCAAACGCCGGGCGCGCCGCTGCTCTACATCAGCCATTCCGGCAACACGGTGACGGTGTATTGGCAGGATGTGTCAGGCTGGAACTTGCAGCAGAACGGTATCTTGACATCATCCGCAGGCTGGTCGGCCAGCGGCGGCGTGACGCCACTCAACGGCACCAATTATCTGACCATCACGCCGCCAACCGGGAATTTGTTTTTCCGGCTCAAGCAGCCGTAATTTCAATTGCGTTGCAGCGTCGAGCCTGCTTGCCGCGCCGAAGCATGGTGTAGGCGGGCGGCTCGAAAATCGGCGCATAGCGCCGACACTATATCACGTGATTTTGAATTTTTCGCGCCGTTTAAAAACTTCCACCACCGGCTTCCTGCCGTGGTTTTGAAAACTTTCGCCGGAATGAAATAAACGCCAGGCTTCCAATGACCGACACGGTCACCAAAACGGACAAAGGCGCGAGTATGCGATCCAAAGGCAGCGTGCCGGGTTTACGAAACTCAAGAACACCTGAAATCGTCGCGAGTTCGCCGGGAAACGGTGCGCTGGCCTGAACATCCCCATTACGGTTCACCAATTGTGAAATGCCGGAACTCGCCACGCGAAAAATCGGAACGCCATATTCCGCCGCGCGAACCGGCGCGATGCGCGCGTGCAGTTCATGCTCATGCCTGCCCCAGTCGGCCACATCCATTGTCGGCACAATGATGGCTTGGGCGCCGAGGCGGATCAGCCGGTCGGTTACCCGGCTGTAACTCAGGTCGTAGCAGATGCAGATGCCGATTTTCCCCCAAGGCGAGTCCCAAAGCTTTTGCTCCCGCGCGGGCAGGCCGTCCTTGAAAAACTGGATGGGGACGCTCTTGGCCTGTTTGAAAACGATCTCCCCGTTCGTGCTGATTACAAACGCTGTATCATAATAATTTCCATTGGTGGCTGGATCTTCGCCACCCACGACGAGGTAGCGATGATGTTCGTGGCACCAGGCCCGGATCCGTTCCGGTATGGGTTCGGTGAAGGTGTATTCGCTTAGAACAAACAGTTCGGCCCGAGGAAATCGTTTGTCGAGCTGGTTTAGGACAAGGATGATTTGATTTTCAAAAGGGAATTCGAGTTGAACACCGGCAACCTGAATGCGCGGTCCCGTCCCGCCTGAATTTGCAGTTGCTGGAAGCAGAAATGCAAATAGGCCAAGAGACAGTAGCATGGCGGCAGCCGCATAAATCTTCCGGCGGACCGTCAGAAATATCGTCACATAGGCCGCAAACAGGAATCCCACCCCATAGACGCCAAGAATCTGGAATGGAAGAATCCTCCAGTCCGAAAACGCAAAGCCGACATTCAGCCAGGAAAACCGCAGG
>Ga0182021_10012675_pt1 | contig 10016 bp, 9 predicted proteins | sample 612E3MmetaG_FD_120493 | JGI IMG/M metagenome (GOLD analysis project Ga0182021, IMG submission 120493) | Permafrost microbial communities from Stordalen Mire, Sweden - 612E3M metaG (Illumina Assembly) | ecosystem: Environmental > Terrestrial > Soil > Wetlands > Permafrost | place: Sweden... | reverse complement strand
GCTGTCGTCGGCCGGACGAGCGCTGCTGAGCACACCGATCAGCAGGAAGGCCACGACGGCAAGGTCGGCCGCGTTGGCTGCCGTCTGGGCCCGCAGTCCGACCGAACCCGTCATCAACGCCGCCAACCCGAGCGCGAGTGTCTCGACCGCATTTACGCCAAGCGACAGGAACACGTTTCGGCGCGTGGTCCTGTCGTCCGGGATTTCGGGTGTGTTCACGTTCCGCGCTGGTCCGACGTTCTGGACGAGTCGGTCCGATGCCGGGGACGACATGCCCCGCCCGAGGCAGACCTGCAGCACGACGTTGATTGGCGGCTCAAGGCACGAGAACTGCTGCGCCTTCGAACCTGCCGGTCCGGAGATCGGCGAGCGCTTCGTTCGCCTGGTCGAGCGGATAGGTCGTGGTCGTGGTGACGATGCCGATCTCGGGAGCGATGCGCAGGAATTCGATCCCATCCTTTCGCGTCAGGTTGGCGACCGATGCGATTTGTCGCTCTTCCCACATCAGCCGATAGGGGAAGCTCGGGATGTCGCTCATGTGGATCCCCGCGCATACGACGCGGCCGCCCTTGCGGAGGGCCTTCAGTGCCATCGGTACCAGATCGCCGACGGTCGCAAAGATGATTGCGGCATCGAGCAATTCAGGCGGCATCTCATCGGAGCCACCCGCCCACGTCACGCCAAGCGTGCGCGCGAAAGCCTGCGTGGCGACATCTCCTGGTCGCGTGAAGCCGTAGACAGATCTGCGCTGCCATTTCGCCACCTGCGCCACGATGTGCGCCGCGGCACCGAAGCCATAGAGGCCGAGCCTCCTGGCGTCTCCAGCGATCGTCAGCGAACGCCAGCCAATCAGCCCGGCACATAGAAGCGGAGCAAGCGCCACGTCGGCCCCGACCTCGCCGAGTGGAAACGCAAAGCGTGCATCGGCGATCGTCGCCGTCGCAAATCCGCCATCGCGCGTACATCCTGTGAACAGGGGATGATCACAGAGGTTCTCGCGGCCGCTCACGCAGTAGGGGCAGACGCCGCAGGTATGGCCAAGCCATGGGATGCCAACGCGCTCGCCCAGGCGCAACCCTTCCACTCCGGGTCCAAGGGCATCAATCCGGCCGACGATCTCGTGGCCGGGAATGATCGGAGAGCTCGGGTCGGGCAATTCTCCATCCAGCACGTGCAAGTCGGTGCGGCAGACGCCGCACGCCAGAACCTTCACGCGGATCTCGCCGGATCCAGGCTGCCGATCCGGCAGGTCCGTCCATTCGAGGGGAGTCTTGGGCCTGTTCAGAACCATGGCCTTCATTGGCTAGCCCTCATTCGGTTGAAGTTCTGCGTTCCGGTCGACCGGCGAACGGAGAGGCTCAGCTTCTGCAGCACGCGCGGCAACGTGTTCGGCAGGTCTTCTGCGACCAGACCCAGGCCGAATTCCGCGGCTGCGGCCCCATGAAGCCAGGCCGCTGCAGATGCGGCCTCGAAAGGCGCCATTCCCTGGGCGAGCAGCGCGGCGACGATGCCAGTTAGAACGTCCCCGCTCCCGCCGGTCGCGAGCTGAGCCGGGGCGTTCGAATTGATGATCGCGCGACCATCCGGGGCGGCGATCACGGTATCCGGGCCTTTGAGAAGGACGACCGCGTTGCACTGCCTCGCAGCGTCCCGGGCGCGTTGCAGTTTGTCGCCCTCGAAATGGAACAGGCGCATGAACTCGCCTGCGTGCGGGGTCAGCACGCAAGGGCCGACGATGGCTCGAAACAGGTCCTGGGGCGCCTCGGCGAACGAAGTCAGCGCGTCGGCGTCCAGCACGGTCGCCCGCTTGGTCGCGAGTGCGGCAAGGACGAACTCCCTGGTCGATGAACCGACACCGGCTCCGGGCCCGATCGCGATGACATTCCGTCGTGAGTCGGCCAGCAGCCCCTCGAAATCCGACAGGCCATCGAAGCTCTGAACGATCGCATTCGTCAACGAGGTCGCATAGATGCTCCACGCCTTGGCCGGCGCAGCGAGCGTCACCATGCCTGCCCCTCCGCGCGAGGCAGCCTGGGCGGTCATCCGACTGGCGCCCGTCATCGCCTCGCCGCCAAGGATCAGCACGTCGCCACGCTTGTACTTGTAGCTTTCGGGCTGTGGCCAGGGGTAGCCCTCCAGCCAGAGGTCTGGTCCGTTCTCCCATGTGTTCGGAGCAATCTGTTCGAGCACCGCTGCTGGTATCCCGATGTCGGCCACCACGATGTCGCCACAGAGCCCGCGCCCCGGATACAGCACGTGGCCGGGCTTCTTGCGAAAGAACGTCACGGTGAGCTCGGCAGGCGCAGCGGCACCGCGCACCTTCCCGGATGCCCCGTCGACACCGCTTGGCACATCGATCGCGCACGTGGGTATCCGACGCTCCCCGAGCGACTCGACAGCGGCGAGAGCCTCGCCGTCCAGAGGACGCGAGAGCCCTGCGCCAAAGATCGCATCGATCACGATGTCGGCACCGTCGAGGCTGTCGGGCGACAACGGCGCCACCGAACCTGTCCAGAGGCGGGCGGCGCGGGCAGCCTCACCGGTGAGGCTGCCAGGAGAACCAAGCAGGAAGAGCTTCACTGGCCAACCCGCGGCCGCAAGATGTCGGGCGGCGACGAATCCGTCGCCGCCGTTGTTGCCCGGTCCGCATAGCACGGCAACCGACCGCATGGACCATCGCGCCCCGACCGCCACTGCGACAGCGCTTCCGGCTGCCTCCATCAGGCCGAACCCGTCAACACCGATCGCCTCGGCCGACCGATCGGCGGTTGCCATCTGAGCGGGCGTCAGGAGGGCGAGTCTGTCGCGCTCGGGTGTTGGGTCCGTCGCCATTCCGCCTGGCCGCACCTAGCCGGCCGATGCCACTTCCGGCGTCTTCGCCAAGGTGGCCGTGTCGTCCTGTGCTGCGGTTCCGATGAAGTCGAGAACCACCCGGCCGGCGACCCTGCCGTGTTCCAGCCGGTCGAAGACATCGTTGATCGCCGACAGCGGTTGCAGCTCGATATCGGCCTTGACCTTCCCGTCGACGGCGAACGCCAGGGCCTCGGCCATGTCTTCGCGATTGCCGACAAAGGAACCTCGGATGGTGATGCAGTCCGCCACCACCTCAAACAGCGGTACCGGGAAGTCGCCAGGCGGCAGGCCGACCAGCACACACGTGCCACGCTTGCGCGTCATGCCGATCCCCTGCTTGATAGCGCCGAGCGAGGGTGCGGTGATCAGGACGCCGTGCGCACCGCCATCGGTGGCGTTCTTGACGGCCTCGACCGGCTCGGCATGCTTGGCATTAACGACGAAATCGGCGCCCATCTTCGTGGCGAGGGCAAGCTTGCCGTCATCGATGTCCACGGCACAGACCTGAAGACCCATCATCTTTGCGTATTGAATGGCCAGGTGTCCGAGGCCGCCCGCGCCGGAGATGACGATCCACTCGCCCGGCCTTGCCTTGGTCTCTTTGATGCCCTTGTAGGTGGTGATGCCGGCGCAAATGAGCGGCGCGGCCTGCTTGGGGTCAAGGGCGGCTGGAATGTGGGCGACGTACTCGGGATCGGCGATCAGGTACTCCGCAAAACCGCCGTCCTTGGTGTAGCCGCCGAACTCCGCCTTGGCGCAGACTGTCTCCCAGGCGGTCAGGCAGTACTCGCAATGACCGCAGGCCGAGTAGAGCCAGGGCACGCCGACGCGGTCGCCCTCCTTGACTGTGGTGACACCCGCGCCGATCGCCGCCACGCGTCCGATGGCCTCATGACCGGGAATGAACGGCATCTTCGGCTTCAGCGGCCAATCGCCCGTCGCGGCGTGGAGGTCGGTGTGGCACACGCCACAGGCCTCGGTCTTGACCAGGATCTCGCCGGGCCGCGGAGAGGGGATGTCCCATTCCTGAAGAGCCAACGGCGTTCCAAACCGCTCGACGACGGCGACGTGCATCGTGCCGGCCATGTGAACCTTCTCTCTTGCGTGAGGTGAGTCAAAGATCGACTGAGCTTCTGGATCATGCGGCGCTTGAAAGTCCCAGTCCGCGCACCGCCTCGATCATCTTGATCAGGACCGCCTGGGCGTCGCCGTAGACCATTTCGCAGTTGTCCGCGTAGAACAGCGCGTTGACGATGCCAGCGTATCCCTTACCGTCGCCGCGCTTGACGGCGTAGACCTTCTTGGCCTTGTCGGCGTTGAGGATCGGCATCCCGTAGATCGGCGAAGACTTGTCGTCGCGCGCGGCGGGGTTCACCACATCGTTCGCACCGATCACGAGCGCGACGTCGGTCTCGGCAAACTCGTCGTTGATGTCCTCGAGCTGGAAGATGAGGTCGTAGGGCACGCCGGCCTCGGCGAGCAACACGTCCATCTGGCCTGGCATGCGCCCGGCCACCGGATGAATCGCGAACTTGACCACGACGCCCGCCGCCTGCAACAGCTTCACGAATTCGTAGAGCTTCTGCTGTCCCTGCGCGACGGCGAGGCCGTAACCCGGCACGATGATGACCGTGGCGGCGTAGCGCATGAAGATGCCCGCGTCACCGGCCTCGGTCGGCTTGAGGCTGCCCTTGATGGCGCCTCGCCTGTGCTTCGTGGCAGCGCCGAAGTTCGTGAACACGATGTTGACGACCGACCGGTTCATGGCCTTCGCCATCAGGAGGGTCAGTTGCGTGCCGGCGGCGCCGACCACCATGCCGGCGATCATCAGCGCCGGGTTCTGGAGGACGAAGCCTTCGAGCCCGACCGCGAGGCCGGTCGCGGCGTTGTAGATCGAGATCACGACCGGCATGTCTGCGCCGCCGATCGGCAGCGTCATCAGGATCCCGAAGATCAGCGCGCACGCGAAGAACACGTAGATGAAGGTTGGCGCGGCGATCGGACCGCCCGTGCCGTTCAGCGCCACGAAGACGAGACAGCCGACGACGATGGTTGCCAGCATTGCCGCGGCGTTGACGACTTGTTGGCCCGTGAACCGCAATGGCTTCTTGATGACGCCGTCGAGCTTGGCCCAGGCAATCAGGGAGCCTGACAGCGACACTGCGCCGATGAATGCCCCGATCAACGTCACAAGAAGCTGCGTCGGGCCCTGCGCCTTGTCACCGAACAGCTCGACCGCGGCAATCGCCCCGGCGGCTCCGCCGCCCATACCGTTGTAGAGCGCCACCATCTGCGGCATCGACGTCAGCGCGACCTTCTTGCCGCTCCACCACGCGACGCCTCCGCCGACGGTGAGGGCGACGATGGCGAGGACGATGTTGACCGGCAGGAACGGCTTGGCTGCCGCGTCGACGTCGAAGACGTAGAGGAAGCTTGCCGCGATCGCGACGAGCATGCCAACACCGGCGACGAAGATTCCGGACGCAGCCGTCACCGGCGATGACATGCGCTTGAGGCCGTACATGAAGAGGAACGCCGCCGCGAGATCGATGGCGCCGATCGCCAGTTGCGAGAGCGAAGTCAACATGACCGTCCCTCAGCCTGTCTCATGGGTCAGGCCCTCGCCGCGCGGTGTTTCACATGTTTGGCCTTGTGGCCGCTCGGATGGAACATCGCGAGCATGCGGTCGGTGACGGCATAGCCGCCGGCGGCATTGCCGGCTCCAAGGAGCACCGCGAAGAAGCCGATCGCCTGCTCCAGGGTCGTGCTCGCGTTAAGCAGGGCGAAGATCCCGCCGACCACGACAATGCCGTGCACGAAGTTGGAGCCGGACATCAACGGCGTATGCAGGATCGCCGGCACGTGCCCGATGATCACCCAGCCGGCAACCCCGGCGAGCATGAAGACGTACAGGGCAACGAAGCCGGTCATCGCTATCTCGAAGTTCATCTCGATCTCCTGATCAGGCTCATGCCACGTTGGCGATTGTTCCTGCCCTGTCCCCGGTTCAGTTGTCGGCGTGGGCTGCGTGCTTCGTGGAAGGGTTCTTGATCTCGCCGGCGTGGGTGATGACTGTCCTGGCGAGAATCTCATCCGTCCAGTCGATCTCGATGATGTTGTTCTTCAACATCAGGGCGAGGAGGTTGTACGCGTTCTTGGCGTAGAGCTTGCTGGCATCCTCGCCGAGCAGCGAAGGCACGTTCAGCGGGGCGACAATCGTCACCTGCCCGACCTCGATCGTCTGTCCCGGCTGCGTGTCCTCGCAATTGCCGCCGCCCTCGGCGGAGAGATCGACGATCACGGCGCCGGCCTTCATCCCCGCAACCTGAGCCTTGCTGATGAGCTTCGGCGACGGGCGGCCAGGTACGGCCGCGGTGGTGATGATCAAGTCGGCCCGCTGGATATGCTTCGTGAGGACGTCAGCGACCTTGCCCTTTTCCGCCGTGCTCAGCTGGCGGGCATAGCCGCCCTTGCCGGTGGCATCGACACCGGTCTCGACGAACGTGGCTCCGAGCGACAGCGCCTGTTCCTGCGTTTCTGGACGGACGTCGTAGCCCTCGGTGACGGCGCCGAGACGGTGCGCGGTGGCAAGCGCCTCCAGGCCTGCGACGCCCAGACCCATCACGAGCACCTTGGCCGGCCCGATGGCGCCGGCGGCCGTCGTGATCTTCGGCAGGATGCGACCGAGATGCGTGGCGCCGAGTTGCACTGCGTAGTAGCCCGCCAGGGCGGACTGGCTGGAGAGCGCGTCCATCGACTGCGCGCGGGTGATTCGCGGGATGGTCTCCATGGCGAAGCACGTGATCTTCTTTTCGATGAGGCGCTCCACCAGGGCCGGCTGGTGCCCGGCGTAGATGAAGGAGATGAGGATTGCGCCCTCCTTCATCGAGTCGATCACATCCAGGGCCGGGGGCTGGACCGCCAGCACCACGTCGGCGTCAGCCACGAGTTCCTTGCGGTCGGCGATGAAGACGACGTCCTTGAACGCGGCGTCAACCAGCTTGATGGCTTCCCCCGCGCCGGTCTGCATGTGCAGCTTGGCGCCGAGCTTGATCAGCCTTGGGGCGACGGACGGCACCAGGGCAACGCGTCGCTCGTGTGGATGGGTCTCCTTCAGGACGGCGACGTTGACGTACATCGGCATCTCCAGCTCCCGGCAGTCGTTCTTCTGATGCCCGGACCCGCGTGCAACACGACGGCGCCCGACAAGGCATCCCGGTGCTGGAACGCTTTGTCGCGTTGTCGCCGCAGTCCGGCCATCGAAGCCGGCCGGCTATCGGTGCGCCCTAAACCGGCGCCTCCAGCGGCGCGTAGCGGACCAGCTTCTTGTTCACGAACTCCTGGATGCCCATGTCGCCGAGTTCGCGCCCATAGCCGGAGTTCTTGATGCCACCGAATGGCAGCTCGGCATCAGACCAGCTGATGTTGTTGATGAACATCATTCCCGTGTCGACACGGCTCGCAACACGCTTGCCGCGCTCGATGTCCCTGGTGAAGACGGAGCCGCCCAGCCCGAAGTCCGAATCGTTGGCGAGCGCGATGGCCTCGTCCTCGTCCTTGACCCGGAAGAACATCGCGACGGGACCGAAGAACTCGTTGCGGAAGGCCGGATTGTCCGGCCTGACGTCGGTCAGGATCGTCGGCTGCATGAACGATCCCGCACGATCGACCCGCTTGCCGCCCATCACGACCTTTGCCCCATGGGAGACCGCCACGTCGACCTGCTTCAAGAGGTCGACCAGGGCCGATTCTGTCGACAAAGGACCCAGAGTCGTCTTCTCGTCCAAGGGGTCGCCTGCCTCGAGGCTCCCGAGCGCGGCCTTGAACTTCTCGAGGAACTTGTCGGCGACCTGGTCGACCACGATGAAGCGCTTGGCGGCGCAACAGGTCTGCCCGGTGTTGTACATGCGTCCCCAGACAGCCCACTTCATGGTGTGTTCGAGATCGGCGTCCTCGAGCACGATGAACGCATCGCTGCCGCCGAGCTCCATCGAGGACGGCTTGAGGTTCTGCCCGGCCCTGGCCGCGATGCTCCTGCCGGCCGCCACGCTGCCGGTGAGAGCCACACCCTTGACCCGCGGATCCTCGATGAGGTGGTCAGACTGCTCGTGCGAGATCAGGAGATTGGTGTAGAGACCGGCCGGCGCGCCGGCGTCCATCCACAGCTTCTCGAAGGCGATGGCGCATTGCGGCACGATGCCCGCGTGCTTCACCAGCACGACGTTGCCGGCCATCAAGTGCGGACCGGCGACCCGCGCAAGCTGGTAATAGGGGAAGTTCCAGGGCTCGACGCAGAAGATCACGCCGATCGGGCTGCTCTCCATGTGCCCTTCGCCGAGCGACGGATGGAGCTTCACGGGAGCCAGAAAACGCTCGGCGTTCCTGGCGTAGTAGGAGAGGATGTCTGAGCTGAACTCCACCTCTCCGAGAGCTTCGCCGATGCGTTTGCCCATCTCGAGCGTCATCGTGTGCGCGAACTCGGCGGCCTGGGCATGCAGGAGCTCCGCCGCCTTGGCCACGATCACCGCGCGTTCGGCATAGCTCTTGTTGCGCCAGGTTGCGAAACACTCTTCGGCTGTCGCGATCCTGGCCCCAAGCTCCTCGTCGGTCAGGCTCTGAAACTTCTTCAGGACTTCGCCGGTGGCGGGATTCACGCTCTGGTATTGGACGGGCTTGACGATCTGCATGGTCATGTGCTTTGTCCTTTCGGCAGCTCCACGTCATCTCGTCTTGTGGTGGTGCCTACCGGCGTCCGTACTGCCTTGCTCGGCTGGCCATCACCTTGATGTGCGACTGACGTGAGGCAGTGTGCGAGCGGCCGGACGCCACGTCATGACGTGGCGTCATCTGTCGGGACCGATGCGGGCACCGGACAGGCTCGAGCCCGATGCTCAGGCTGTGCGCTGGGGCACGATGAAACGCAGGTGGCTGATCGGGCCGTCTCGGCGCCGGTCTCAGGCGGCGTGCGACCCGTCGCAGAAGGGCTTGTTGTCCGATCGTCCGCAGCGGCAGAGCGCCATCCGGTTCCGAACCTCGTAGGTCTCGCCGCCCGCCGACACGACCGGGATGCCTCCCCGGACCCATATCGGCCCGCGGACCTTGCGGGCCGTATCCTCGATCAGGCCGAGCGATGGCTCGAACGCCGGCTCAACGGCTTCCCCTGTCGCCCGCTCCCACGCCACCAGTCGCCCGCCAGGACAGTCACCAGACTCGCGCCCGACAAGGCGCCGGGCTTCCTGATCGTTGGTCTGCCCGACGAGGTTCCAGATCCTGCCTTCCGGGTCGCAGAACCGCGCGAAGGCGCAGAGGCCCTCGACATCCGTGAGGTCCATCGTCGGACCTTTGAACGTCTCCGCGCGGTCCAGGTACGGCTGCCGGCTGGCCGTTTCGGTGCCGTCGAACCGGACCGTCCTGTGGCTGCCATCGCAGAAGGGCCGGTTGCCGGAGTGCCCGCAACGGCAGAGATCGCAGTCGGGAGGCGTGTCGAACAGCGTGCCCTCCCGGTAGTCGAGGGATTCGCCGCCAGCGTTGGTGACGATCCATTGCTCGCTCAGAGGCGGACCCCCGACGACGTGGTAGGGGCCGTCGCGTGTGACCTCGATTCGCGGGCCCACGGGATGGTTCGAACGCATTGCCGGTATCCGCTCTGGCCCCTCCGCGACGAAGGTTGTGCCGCCGTCAGCCATCAATTCCGTCTCCACTGCGCCCGGATACGCGCGGCCTCTCTTCGATAGGTCTGCGCGATCGCGGGGTCGCTCGCTTCGAGCTCGACAGCCTTGGCCTCCAGGACGTCGGCGACGTGCAGCCAACCGGCGGGCGTCACCGTGGATTCGAGGACTGGCTCGATCTGCGGGGCGGGCATGGGTCGGCGCCAGACACCAGCAGCGCTGATGAGACCTCGCGTGGCGCGTCTGGTCGCCGTCCGCTCATGGCCGTCATCCCAGGAGTTCGCGAGCTCTCCGATTCGGTAGTCCTTCATGGTCCGATCTCCCGCCGGTCTTGTGGGCGCCGGTCAGCGCCGCGCGAAGGCCACTCTGCGGTGTTCGTCGAGGCGCGTCATGACGATCAGTCATGAAAGCGGTTCACCGGGATCTCGGGGACCCGCCGCGTCAGATGCTCGAGCGGCTCGGGGCGGGCGGCTCCGACCGGGCCTCAGTTCGTGC
>Ga0182021_10012674_pt1 | contig 10016 bp, 9 predicted proteins | sample 612E3MmetaG_FD_120493 | JGI IMG/M metagenome (GOLD analysis project Ga0182021, IMG submission 120493) | Permafrost microbial communities from Stordalen Mire, Sweden - 612E3M metaG (Illumina Assembly) | ecosystem: Environmental > Terrestrial > Soil > Wetlands > Permafrost | place: Sweden... | reverse complement strand
TCATCCCCTTTTTTATCAAAGGATAATACTGCTCAGAGATGCTGACATTAACTTTTAACGGATCAACCTGCATAACTGTGACCACGGCAGATCTCCCTGTCTGTGTAGATGGTCCTCCTGAATACATTTCTCCATTTTCGAAATATTTTCCGGTCACAACTCCAAAGAATGGAGATTTAAGCTGAGTATTCTCTTTCATGAAATCAACATTTGTTTTTGTAACATCGTACTGGGTTTTCATCTGATCATACTGCTGCTGCTTTGCACTGCCTGACTTTAGTAGTGTATCAATCCTGCTAAGATCTTTCTGTAAATTACTCAGCTGAAGTTCAAGCTGATATAACTGGGTGCGATCCATAAGAAAAAGATCATCACCCTTATTTACTTTGTCTCCCACCTCAACGTATATTTTATCAATCCTTCCTGGGGTTGATGGGGCCATATTAACCTCTTCGAAAGGAAGTATTGATGCGGTGTAGTCAATGGTTCTTGAAATGTTGGTTTTTGAAAGGGTCATAACCTTTACAGGAATTGCTTTCTTATTTGCCGTCTGATCCTGAGTTGAGGTTGCATTATTGGTTTTGGATGAACAACCGGAAAGAATGATTCCGAGGATCAATATTGCTGAAATTGTTTTAAAGTATTTCATTATAATTAATTTTGATGGTTTCCATTTTTGGTTAACTACATGTTATCTAATAATTTGTCCAGTGCCAGTTTTGTCTGAAGCAGATTCATTAGCGCCGATACATAATTATTTTCTGCCTGCAGATAGAGACTGTTGGCCTGAGTAAGCTCAAGGCTTGATGCCATTCCCTGCCTGAATTTATTTTCCATACTTGAATATACTCTTTTCGAGACTTCAACATTGTCTTTCTGGCTGTTATACTGAATATTGGCATTTACCAGGTTATAGCGAAGCTGTTTTTCCTGTATTTTCAACTTTTCAGTGACCATATCTTTTGTTGTTCTTGCTTTCTCAAGATTGATCTCAGCTTTTTTGATTTTAGTGTACTTCTGTCCGCTTGCAAAAATCGGTATTGAAAGCTGTAGACCAGTCATTGAATTGCGGAACCATTGTTGGTTTGAAATTTTATCACCCATACCATTGATTCCATAATTATAAAATCCGGCCAGAGATGGAAGAACAGCTGCTTTTTGTGTTTTCAGCTGCAGAGATGACATCATTTCCTCTCCTTCTATCAATCTGTAGTCGACATTTTTTGTATGGTCGAACTGTTGTGAAAGAAGAGCTTCAACATTAACTTCCCTGATAAGGCTTTCAAGAGTCTCTTTCAAAATGATCTTTGTATCGGCTGTAACACCGAGCTGAAACCTGAGAAGATTATAATTAAGTTCAATTGCACGTTGCATTGAGCTCCGGGAGTTTTCTACCATTGTAACATTTGATACCATCTGATCAATATCAGTTTGCTCTGCCATGCCGGCTGAATACATGGCCCTTGTCGATTTAAGAGTTTCATTCAGGTTTGATATATTCTTATCGAGAATTTCCAGGGATTTTTCAGAAACCAATATCAGAAAATATGCCGTGCTGACCGATTCCTTAGTATCAAGTTCTGATTTTTTAAGATTATCTGAACTTAATTTCTGAGCAAGTTTTGTCGTCTCTATTCCAATGTAAAATGGGGCATTGAAGAGAAGCATTGTTGCCTGAATACTGGCTCCCGAGTTGTACTGAGACCCGAATGTCACTGGTATTTTGGTACCTGGTTGTCCAAAAAACTCACCCGGTAAAAGAGTTGTCATTAATTTCAGATTATCTTCAAAAGAACCTGAGGCGCTGAGTTGCGGCAATCCGGCAGAAATGGTTTCCCATAATGCAAGTTTTGATGACTGTACATCAAGTTGTGCCGAAATCATCATCTTATTATGCAGAATGGCATAATCCTGCGCCTCTTTAAGAGTCAGATTTAATTCACTGTTGATTGCCTGCGGGTAATTTATGCCTCCGGTCAGTAAGAGGAGCAGTGAAACTGTCAATAACTGTCTTTTTCTCATATTATCTTTTGTTTTCACATTTTATTTTTTTTGCTTAAAAAATCAGAATTCTATCTCGTGTTTATTAATCAGATAGATTCCCTCGGATGTTGATATACCCCTGAGGAAATTGATAACGACATTTCTTATAACATCACGACGTGAAAACTTCTCATATGGATAAAGATTAGTATCCATTGTCGATCTGAATAAAGTGAATAAACACCTGTTAACAAGGTCTGCGTTGATTTCCCTTCTAAAAAGTTTTTCTTTAATGCCCCGTTCAATCACCTCTAAATTATTACTGTAATCCGGCATTTCGTATTTATTAGATTTATTCACCAGAACCTCATTATGATATTTCTTCATATCAGAAAAAAAAGCAGGACTAATCTGCTGAAAATGATCACTGTTAATTTCAAGCAGTTTAAATATTGCTGCAATAGCATTTTCTGACTCATCGAGAACTTTTTTGACTAAATCCTTTTGCTTTTCAACCATCCAGGTCAAAACACCAATCAGCAACTCATCCTTGTCAGAAAATACTTCATAAATGGTTCTTTTTGACATACCCAGTTGAGTTGCAATGGAATCCATTGTCACTGCTTTTATGCCATAGGTCCTGAATAATTCTGCTGCTCCCTGAATTATCCTGTCTCTGCTATCCATAGTTTAAGAAAATATTTGATGCAAAAATATGAAAACTTTTTTAGTTTACATAGTTTTATTTGTCAAATATCGGTAAAATCCAGTAAACCGCAGAATATGACCGGTGAATAGCGAAATGAGTAATGGTATAAAGGCGCAAGGGGTAAAGGCATAATGGCATTGTAATAAATATTTTTATAACTTGCCGTTGTGCTGATATATTAATCTATCACAAAATGTCAATCCCTAATATTATTTACCAGGTCGATGCATTCACGACACAGCCGTTCAAAGGGAATCCTGCAGGAGTCTGCGTACTGGATTATGAGCCTTCCGTGGTATGGATGCAGAATGTTGCCATGGAGATGAATCTTTCCGAAACAGCATTTATCTTTCCCGGAAAAGATTGCCGGTCCATAAGATTCTATACGCCTGAGGCTGAAATCAATCTCTGTGGACATGCCACATTATCTGCGTCGCATATTTTTTATGAAAGGAAAATGGTGAGAAGTAAAGAGGAGATCAGGTTTTCATCAAAAGCTGGTGAACTTAGGATTAGAAAGCTGGAAGATTGGATTACAATGAATTTTCCATCCTACCCTTTAGAAAAGAAAAATATAACTTCTCTCTTTGAAGAACTAACAGGCATAAGACCAGTCGAATTATATACTACTGAACATGGATGGACACTTGCCTTACTTAAAAACGAAAGTGAAGTCATAAATTTAAACCCACATTTCTCTCTTATGAAAAATTCTGAATTCGGTGATCTGATTGTAACAGCACCCTCTTCAGATCCTGATTTTGATTTTTGTGTAAGATGCTTTGCTCCTGCTCTTGGCATTAATGAAGATCCTGTGACTGGTTCAGCTCATTGTGCTCTCGTACCGTTCTGGAATATGAAAACAGGAAAAACAGACTTTGTCTCGCACCAGGTTTCAAAAAGAAGCGGAGTCTTAAAAGTTTCACTTAAAGGAGAAAGAGTGGAAATTTCAGGACAAGCTAAAACAATTTTTAAAGCTGATCTGTTCGTGTAGGAAGGCGCTGTGGTGCAAAGGTTCTATGGCAAAACGGCAAAAGTTAGAATTGCTTTAGCTCTTGGACCATTATACCTTTGAGCCATTGTTCTTTTTTTCATCTGTATAAATAAAGGAATCCTCTGTATGGTTTACCGTTATAAATCTTATCATCCCATCCTTGAGCGCGGATAATATAAAAATAGACCCCTGGTGTCGCCTTTGATGAAGAGTTGTTAACATTGCCATTCCAACCTTTCCAGTCTTTTAAACTATCTCCCTCCCCTGAGAAAAAGTAGACCATTAAACCACTCCGGCTGAAAATCTCAACACTTATTGATCGTAAAGATTTGGATTCAACAATAAAGTAATCATTGATCCCATCTCCATCGGGGGTAAAAACATTCGGTATATTAAGCTCCGAAGGGTCAACTACCACTTTATCAAACCTCAACGAATCGACACACAGCAGATTACTTGTTACAGTCAGTTTTACTGAATACTCACCAGGACGGTAATAAATATGTGGCAATGGATTTTCCAATTCTGAAATTGAATCATCCCCAAATTCCCATCTGTAAACAGAACCTCTCACTGAATTATTTGTAAAAGCCACTTTAAGAGGAGCATCCCCATTAACAGGGTCAACTGTAAAATCTGCTTTAACAGTAATTGAAGTAAATGGGAATGATGACACTGAAGTGCAAAGGAAGCTGTCAACAACCTGGAGCTTATAGGTTACATCTTCAATAGGCGGTGTATATGTTACCGGATTAAGATCAATACTGGGATACGGGATTATGGAAGTCGGGGCAGATGACCATGTGAAAGTAAATGCGTTCTTTAGCCTTATTGCTGTTCCGTCAGCAGGATCCTTATAATAAAAAGTATCTACAGCTGCTTTCCCACTTAAAGCAACATAATCGCACGTGTAATTCTGAAGACTGGCATGCGCTACAGGTGAATCAAGAAATATCCAGCCAACCAGACTTTTATCGTATCCGCCCGCATCCGTAATTCTAACCATGTATCCACCCTCATCAAGATTGGCTGAAGTCGAACTATTTACTGCTGGATCTGTTTTTAAAGAAATGCTGAAGCTCTTGGTAATATCACTCCATTTGTACCACGAAAAATTAAAAGGGCCCGTTCCACCCGGGCTGACAGCCTGAATAGTCCCTTTTTGTGTTCCAGAAGAATTGCAGTAAATAAAAACCGGGTCATGAACAGTTGAAGGCGGAGAATAGGTAGTAAATCTCAGAGCACTCATACCCGGAGCAGAAAGCTGAGCCAGGCAGACTACTGGTAAAAGGAAAATAAAAATAAATAAGAAATAACGCACAGGTATTCCGGTCTTTTTTATAATAACGCTTTTAAAAAATATTTGGTACAATTAATTACAATTATAATAAAATCCGGCTAAGTTTTATTAATCCAGATGAAAGACCTCCTCCATATTCGCCCACCATTCACCTTTTGCACGGGTGGCAACAGGATCCTGCATCGGTTCCATAATTGCCCACCACTCCTGCGTTTTCGGATCCGCAGCCATTTTTGCCATATCAACGGCAAAATCAGTACCGGTATATTCAAAATATGCATAAAGCTTCCCGTCTTTATGGAAGATTGAATAATTATGAATATTGCATTTTGTTATCATATCAAGAACACCTGGCCATACCGCTGAATGGTATTTTTTATATCGTTCAAAATGTTCCGGTTTTACACCAATTATCTGACCAAATCTTTTCATGGTTTCGTTGGATTTAATTATTTACTTAATTCATATTTAAAACAAGTTCTAATGTCCTCAATCATTCAGAAGCATTATTTCATATATACCTGGAGCTCCTGAAAAGGAACTGATAACCAATCGTATAATTTGTGCTTCAATTGGTTTAAACACAATTTCCGCATTTGGTCCGATTGTAGTTCCATTATAAAAGGTTTTCCAGTCATTCCCCGATTTATATTGAAGTTCAAATGTTTTGATATTCTTCCCGCTTTCAAATAAAACAGTTTTTGTAAGTCTTTGGGTCTTTCCCAGATCGATTTCCACCCATGGTGCTTTATCATTCTCAGCTGGTTGCCAGAAAGCTCCGCTCCAGTCGCCATTATTAATTGATTTAAGATCCATCCACTGAAAATTTATCCATCTGGGAACTGAATTGGATGAAGCATTGACTTTTTTCATAAAAGAAAGAGAATGTGGTGCAATCTCCATTGGCTTTATTTCCATTGCATTCCCTGCAACTTCAATTTCAACAATTGTGTTGATTGGTTGTAAAAGCTTTCCATCAAATTCAATAGTATATTCTCCATTTTGTATACTGAACTTTGCACTACCCCCTCCTGCAAGACTGCATTTCATTATCTTCATCCCAAAATCAGGAAGAGTTATTTTTGGCGAATTTCCAAACCACTTCAGGATATGCAGATATATTTTATTCCCTTTTCGGGTACTCACTCCCCAGTCGGTTGGTTTAAATGGACCTCCGCGGGTACCGTAAATAGTATATCCGTATTTTTCGAGCCACTGACCCATTTCCTTTAATCGTTCGATCTGCACTGGTTCAATTGAACCATCGGGTTTGGGACCGACATTGAACAAAAAATTTCCATCTCCCCCCGCAGAACGAATAAGGCTATGAAGACATTGCTCCAGCGACTTAACCTCATCATTTGGTTTATAGGCCCATTGACGCCCGATTGTCATATTCGTTTCCCATGGCCTGGTATTCTGGAAAGTACCTATCCTCTGTTCCGGTGTGTTAAAATCGCCTTTTGCACCTGTCCGGTCATTAACCAGAATATCGGGTTGCACTTTACGGATAAAATCAATAAGACCCTGACCCCTTACAGTATCAAATTGCTGGGGAACATCATACCACATAACAAGCAATGGTCCATAGTTCTTTATTATTTCAACAGATTGATTCTTAAGATATTCGGTATACCTATCAAGATTTGAGGTCTCCCTTTTAACAGTTCCGCCGGGGCTGGTTAAGGGGAAATCTGGGTTGTGCCAGTCACATGTTGAATGATAAAATCCAAGAGCAATCCCCTCTTTTTTACAGGCTTCGGAAAGTTCCTTCATCACATCCCTGTGAAAAGGAGTATTCATTATATTATAATCAGTATATTTAGTATTCCACTCGCAGAAACCATCGTGGTGCTTGGATGTAAAAACGATGTATTTCATCCCGGCTGCCTTCGCAACTTGCACCCACTCTAATGCATTGAATTTGATCGGATTGAACTGCTTGTAAAGAGCATCATATTCTTCAATCGGGATCTCTTTCCCTCTTGACCAGCTGATTTCAGTCCCCTTTAGACTTACGGGTCCCCAGTGAATAAACATACCAAAACGGGCATCCTTCCACCATTCAAGACGTTCTTCTTTTGAAGTAAAGGTTTGGGATAATAGGTTTGTCAGAAAAGAAAAACCTAAAAGGAATGTAATCAGTTTCTTCATTTTACTATATCGGTTAATAAAAAACAGCCTGTTCTATCTACCATTAAATTCTTTAACTGCGTCAAACATTGTAACTATGTTCTGAGGAGGAACATCCGGAAGTATATTATGAACTGTATTGAATACGAATCCTCCTCCTTTTGAGAATACTTCCATCCTCTCCAACACTTGCGCGCGAATTTTTTCCTGTGTTCCTGCATTCAACATTCCTGCAGTTTCAATTCCTCCTCCCCAGAAAGTACAATCATTGCCAAATTCTTTTTTCAGGAACACTGGATCCATTCTGAATGCATTGGTCTGAACAGGGTTAAAAATTTCAATTCCTGCTTCGATCAGGTCAGGCATCAGAAGTGAAATAGAACCGCATGAATGAATAAAAGTATGCATTTTACTATGTGATTTTACATAATCACACAATATTTTATGCCTGGGCTTAAAAAGCTGTCGGTATATTTCAGGTGCCATAAAAGGTCCGGAGGTCATTCCCAGATCGTCTCCAAAACGAATTATATCAACTATATCTCCGACTGATTTACAGACTTTTTCGAGGGTCGCAAGGTGTCTGATCAAAAGCTCATCAAGAAGCTTTTCGACATTTGATTGATCACACATTAGATCCATCAGGAAATTATCCATCCTCCTGAGAAAAGTACCCCATTCAAAAAGGTTACACCCGCAAACAATCAGAAGAGCTTTATCTGTGGTTTTTCTCATGCAAATTGCATTTTCCCTTAGCTTCAGCCAAAAGTCCGGTTCGCCTGCATGGTCCCATGGGCTATGGACATGTCTTGCCCACATAATGCGACCCATTTCAGCATCGAGGTTGGAGTAATCAGAAGGGTATCCGTCGACGTATGGGAAATAGGTCTGGTCGAAGAAGGTTGCACCTATCGGCATTCTGGACAGTACTCTTTTCCCATCTTCATCAAAGGTAAGGTATGAACCGTCAGATTGTAAAACAGGGTGAAACCATTTGGGGTATAGGGCTCCTGCCCCGTTAGCCATAATAATTGGATACCAATCAGTTGGAAGGATATTAAAACTTCGCCCAATGTCAAGGACATCAATTCCAAACCTGTCAATAATTATTTGATCCGGCTGAGCCAGTTGCTGAACAACATCGTAGATCTTCACCGGCAGATCGGAATGGTCAATATACTTAAGCAGATTACTATATGCTATTGCTGAAATCCCTGAACTGGGAGTAGCACTCATATCAACAGGAACAATATCGGGTTGTTCGTGATTAATAGCTGCAAGTACTCTTTCTCTTGAATTCATAAAACTGCATTTTGTTTCATTTGGACCCACTTATACCTATTATATAAGATGAGCAAATAATGATCATTAATGATATTGCCAAAAGAAGGTAAATTTTAGTTTGAGCGCCCTTCCATTCTTTTCTGAAGAGTCCCCATAAAGTAGCAAAGACAATTGTAAGACCCATAAGTATTCCCCAGGAAGTAAAAGTGAATGGCCCCATCTTGCTTTTGCCCATTCCAAACAGGATAAACTGGCTAAACCATAATAGCCCGGCCATAAGTGCAAATAAATAATTTAAAGAAAGCCTTTTATTCGGGGTTGATCTGACATAATCACCCAGTGATTTGTTCTTTAATCCAAGATAAATACACCATATAATTGTTGTGATAAATGTCCCGGAAAGAAGTATAAGCATAACCGGCATAGTTATAAAAAGTGGATCTATCCCTGTCTTCTGTGCCATTTCAGCAATCTGAAGTCCCTGTTCAAATCCAAGAGACATTGCCGATCCTGTTATACCGACCAGAATTGCGGCTATAACTCCTTTTAAAAAATTGAATTCACTGACACTTAGTTTCTTTTCTGCATCTGATATTTTTTGATCTTTGAGATAACCGGTCCACCCTGTCAGACCTATACCTGCGACAGCAACAAGTACACCTATTATCAGCAGATTCCCCCCCGAACCTGCCATCATGATTTTTAATCTGCCGTCAATAATGGGGGGAATCAGTGTGCCTATTGCGAGCATCAGTCCAAGCGATAATGCATATCCCAATGAGATCCCCAGATATCTCAGGGATAACCCAAATGAAAGGTTTCCAATTCCATAAACCGCACCAAGCAGGAAAACTAACCATAGAATTCCTGGCTTTACTGTTCTGAAAACCTCGATGAACCCGTGAGAGAAAACCAAGCAAGCTGCCAAAGGGAAAATTATATATGCTCCCAGACTAAATACAAGCCAGTAAGATTCCCATGCCCAACCCTTTATCCTGCCGAAAGGAATTGCGAAACTCCCCGAGGAAAATGCACCTGTAGCAATTAGAATTAATCCGAAATAAATATTTTGGTTCATCCCTGATATATTATTACCTGGCCAATACAGTGCTTAATCTGATATCATTTTGATATCAAATTGATATCAAAATGAATTATGTTGAAGTTCCAATAATTATGTACAATAATAGTAAAAACCTACCAATAATTATAGCATTAAAATGTTTCTTCCTTGTCATTCATTAGCAATCTTCAGAATAAATCGCATGTCAATTTTGTTAATAAATATTCCTGATTTAGTTCCTGCAATTTCAAATGAAATGAGTGTAATTGCTAAATTTGTCAATGCCATCGTGGTGGAATATCAAGCAAATAAATGACAAGCAACTACTTAAACGACCTGAATGAGGCTCAGCAGGAAGCGGTTATGAATTATACCGGTCCTTCTCTGGTAATTGCAGGGGCCGGGGCAGGTAAAACCAGGGTACTTACATACAGAATTGCCCATCTTCTTCAGAAGGAAGTAAGAGCAAATAAGATTCTTGCTCTTACTCCCTTCTGAAGAAGATAGGCAATCCTGTATGAGAGAGAGGATAATAAGCCTTGCGGGTTTT
>Ga0182021_10012673_pt1 | contig 10017 bp, 9 predicted proteins | sample 612E3MmetaG_FD_120493 | JGI IMG/M metagenome (GOLD analysis project Ga0182021, IMG submission 120493) | Permafrost microbial communities from Stordalen Mire, Sweden - 612E3M metaG (Illumina Assembly) | ecosystem: Environmental > Terrestrial > Soil > Wetlands > Permafrost | place: Sweden... | reverse complement strand
GTTACTTCATCAAGGAACATCAGAGACTTCATAAAAAACGACCTTAGCAAAAAACACGGCAAAACCGTCCTCTACACCACACACTACATTGAGGAGGTTTCCCAGATGTGTGACCGCGTTGGCATAATGAACAAGGGCAAAATCATAGCTCTAGACACACCCGAAGCCCTCAAGGGAATGGCGAAGAAAGGCGAAGTTGCCGACATTGTAGTCAAGAACATGTCTGAGGCGCAAGTGAACAATCTACGAGGTTTAGAAGGTGTCTCGGGTTTAGCCGCAGAAGTGCAGGATTCAGTTCTTGGACAAACGCGGCTACGAGTCCGTTTGGAGAACGTGGATGCGTTGCCGATGGTGCTGGATTTCTTTTTCCGCGAGAAAATCAAGCTTGTAAACTTCCGTCAGGAGGAGCCGACTTTGGAGGATGCATTCATCGAGTTGACAGGAACCGGTGCAAGCAGATGACGTTGACGCAAGAACTCGACAAAATCTACTACTTCATGAAACGCGACATCATTTCATTCTCAACTTACAAAACAAACATCTTGCTTAGCATCGTAAGTGCCCTTTTCGGAGCTTTATCATACGCGTTTTGGGGCGCTAATGCCTCAATGCCAAGTGTGCAGAACCTAGGCATGCCCGTCGTTACTTACTTGTTGATTGGGCTTGCCTTCAACACCTACTTGTCTCAGAGTCTCACTCTTGTTCAGCGAACAATTAACCCATGGAGTCTGGAAGAAGTTCTGGTTTCGCCCACTGGACTGGTAACTTTTATTGTAGGTAGTTCGCTTTGGGGCTTCATCTGGAGTACTCTTGTCATCGTCATTTATTTGTCGGTTGGCGTTTTCGCCTTCGGCGTTATCCTTAGCGTCAACATAATTGGAACCATCATAGTTGTGGGACTAGGTATTGGGACATTCATTGGGTTCAGTATGATAGGTGCCGGAGTTTTGATTTTAACCAAGCAAGGCGACCCCGTTACCACAATCATTACCCTAGCAACCAATCTATTTGGAAACGTGCTCTTCCCAATCTCCGTCATGCCATTTCCCCTTCAGATAATCAGTTTCTTTGTGCCGCAGTATTACTTCTTCACATGCATTAGACCTATGCTAATTGGGCAAGGCATCGGAGCGATTCTGCCAGACCTCGCCATACTGGGTGTAATGTGCGCCGTAATTCTCCCTGTTGGCTACGTAGCCTATGCTTGGTGCCTGAAAATGGCTCGGAAAAATGGAACCCTCTCGTGGTTTTAGCGGCTGTGCCTATTTTTTTAGTTTATTTTCAAGAATTTTCTTGAAATTAATTTCGAAAGCCGCAGCAGGGTTCTCAAGTTTCCATGCGTCGAGCACAATAGGATTAACTTCGCCGACAAAACCAACTTCCAGGCCATTAATCATAACCTTGCCTACCCGGCCTTCGATAAAGCTCGGGTGAAGGGTTTCTTTTATTTGCCAATCAACCCCAAAATTAGCCAAAAAAGAGTCTAAGGCGGATTTGATTTCGCTGAAATTTGATTGCGGATGGGAAGTCACGACTGCTAACCAATCTTCGTCGCGTGTTCGAGTTTGGCGATTTTCATCGGGCAACGTTACTTTTCCGAGTTCAAAGATTTTTTGTGGAAACTCCACTGACGGGTTATTGCTAAGGAATTCCATGAGGCTTGGTAGGAGCCAATTGCGCATGCAGGTCATGGTCACTATTTTTGGGTTGGCGAGTTCGATGGTCTTGGTTGGGGGCGTGTTCATTTTTTGAAAGAGGGTTTCTTGGTTAGTCAGGGTGTTGTTTAGGGTTTCTTGGTAGCCGAGTCCAACCATTAGTTCGCGGGCGATATCGATGTATCGTTGGTCGGGTTTTGCGCGGCCAGTAGTTGGCAGTTCACGCCAAGTGGGCTCTATGTTGTTGTAGCCGAATGCAATTGCGATGTCTTCAATTATGTCAACTTGATGCATGACATCCATGCGATAGCATGGAACCAGCACCGACACACAGTCACCTGAAACCTTCTCAACCTCCAATCCAGCGATAAGCAGCAAATCAGAAATTTGTTTGCAACTCAACTTTAAACCCAAAAGCCTGTTCGAGTACTCAACACTCAAAGGCACAACGCGGTTGTTAAAATCAGGTGTAACCACATCTTTCTCAGTGTATTCTGACTTTGCAGAGTAATTGATTGTTGCCGAATAGGCTTTTCCTCCGCGGTCAATCAACGCCAAAGTAACTAAGTTAAGCGTGTTTAGGACGGTTTTATGCAAGGTTCCAGTGACTTCAATGAGGAGATTGCGTGATTCCTCGGTAATCTTGCCTAAATCATTCGAGTTGATAATTGGTGGGAAAGATAGGACTTTTCCTTCGGAGTCGAACAACATCGGGTAAAGAGGATTCCTCTTTACTATTTGGCCGTATTCGATGCCTTTTGGGTGTCGCTCTAGAATTTCATCTAAGCCCATTTTTTCCGTGAACCCCAATGGAACAAAACTTACATCCGTTGGCTTAACAGCTGTGTATTCGATTGGAGGTTTGATAAGGTCCAAGTTGTAGATACCTATGGATGTTTTTTGGCGACTTCGACCGTTGGTCTGGTCTAGTTTGTCCTGGAGGTGCATAATTCCTTTTATGGTGGTGTCTGAGAGGTGGATGTCTTTGATTATGGAGCAGCAGATGTAGGGTCGAATGCTGTATAGTTTGGAGTTTACGTTGACCTCGATTTCTGATTTGCCCACAGTATATTGTTTTATTCCCTTGGCATGATTAAGGTAGCCTTGCAATGCGCGACTTAATCCTTCGACGCTCCAGAGGTCAGGGCGGTTGGTGTCTTTCATTTCTATACTTACGGAGCATTCTTTTTCGTTGAACCCTTTCACTTCAGCTTTAACGTAAGCGAGGATGTCGTCGAGTTTTGCCATGTCACCGTTCAATTTCACTTTGAGTAAACGTTCCAGTTCAGGGTAATCTACGTCGATTGTGGGCATTTATGTCACCTGTTTTTTCCGTAGAAAGCCGAGGTCTTGGCTAAAAATCATGCGAATGTCCTCGATGCCTGCACGCATCATGAAGAGGCGGTCCACGCCCAGTCCCCACGCGATTACGGGCTCTTTTACGCCTAGTGGCTGCGTGACTTCGGGACGGAAAATTCCTGAGCCGCCGAATTCTACCCAGCCATATCCTTCCTTGTAGGCGCTGAGTTCAACACTGGGTTCTGTGAAAGGGAAGTAGTCGGGTTTGAAGCGGATTTTGTCTGCTCCAGCAATCTCCATCGCGAACTTGCCCAAGACCCCAAGCAAGTCTTTCAGGTTTAAGTTTTCATCGATTATGATTCCTTCGACTTGGTTGAATTCTGAGAGGTGTGTTTTATCGGTTATTTCTGGTCGGTAAACGCGTGCGATTGAGAAATGTTTGCTTGGAACCTCAAATTTTCCAGCTTCTATGGTTCTTGCACTAAGACATGTTCCGTGTCCCCTTAGAAGTAAACGTTGAGCAGCTTGAAGTGAGTAATTGTATCCCCAGCCTGTGGAGCCTGTTTTCCAGCCATTTTCATGGGACTCCTTCACCTGCTGCACTGTAGCATCATCAGGTATACTGCCAGTCTGCGGGTCTTTAATATAATAGATATCGCTGGCTTCACGTGCTGGATGATCCTGTGGCACATACAATGCGTCGAAGTTGAAAAAACTGGTTTCAACGGCAGTTCCCGTCATCTCTTGGAAGCCCAGTTGGACGAGTTTTGCTCGGACTTCATCGAGAAATTGGAGGTAGGGATGTTTTTTTCCAGGCCAAGTTTTCGCCACAGGAGCTTCGATGTTATATTTTTGGAGTTTTGCAGTGTGCCATTTCCCCGTAATTATCATTTCAGGTGTGAGTTGGGTGATTTCTTGGGGTGCAATTTTGGCTTCTGACACTGCTCTTTTGCCCTTTTCAGTAATTTGGAGGGTTCTGGTGGTTTTGGGTTCGATTGTAAGGAGTTTTCGTTTTTTGAGTTGTTCAGTTGCTTTTTGAAGTTCTGGGCTAAGATCTTCTTGGGCTGCTTTGTGCTTTGTGTTTAGGTGTTTTAGGAAAGTTTCGTCGCAGCCTTCTGGAATAGTTGTTTGATGTAAGAGTGCTTCGGTGATATGAAGGGTATTGTTTTGCGGAGTGTAGGTTGCCCATTTTTTCCTAATTGTCCATCCCAGGGCGATTTGGATGAATTCTGGTGCTAAGTCGGCTTTTTTGGCGGCTGCTTTGAGATCTGCGGTTCCGCCGAGTTCCGCGGTTGCTAAGATGAGGTTACGTTCGGGCAAACCAGCTTTCGCATACTGCTCGCCTTCAGGGGTAAGTTTTATGAGGTTTTGGATTTTCGCGCGAATTGCAACAAAGTTTTTTTCTTGAAGCGTCAACGCGTTGCGCATAACGGCTGTATCTTGGATTCCGCAAGCTTGGATTAACTCCTCCACGGTTGCTGTTCCGCCAAGCGATTCCAATGCGGAGAGTAATTGTTGTTCTTGGGTCCTGAGTTCGGCCATCTGTCTGCCTTCGCCGCGAGTTTTTTGCTATTTGGATAGTTGTCCCGATAATAAAAGCATGCTGATGCAAGCTTCGATCAGTTACTTATGCCAACAGCGTTACCTTTAATATTAAATGAAATATCAACATAAGGTACCTTTAAGGTGAAAGTCATGGGAACTTTAAGTGTTAACCAGATGGCTTGGAAAAAAGCCCAAAAATTCATCGAAACCCCAGAATCTTACAGCGTAACAGTTTCTAAATCAACGGCTGGAGCAACAATCGTCGATGCAGGCGTCAAGGCTTCAGGCGGTTTTCAAGCAGGCAAATTGCTAACTGAACTATGTATGGGTTGTGCAGGGAAAGCGCAGTTAAGCTTCAAAACTTATGGCGACCTAACTTTTCCCTCAGTCACTGTTTCCTCAGATTTCCCAGCGATTGCCATGTTGGGCTCGCAGTTTGCAGGGTGGCGTATCAAAGAACCAGACGGTTCCATAGCCATTGGTTCAGGTCCTGTCCGTGCACTCGCGCTTAAACCCAAAGACGTTTTCGAAGAAATCGGCTACAAAGATACAAGCGACAAAGCTGTCATTACGTTGGAAAGCAACGTTCTTCCTTCAGATGCACTTATTGAGAAAGTAACAACCGCCAGTGGTGTCTTAGCTCAAAACTTGATCGCTGTTGTTGCTCCTACCGCAAGCATAGCGGGCTTAACTCAGGTTGCAGGCAGAGTTGTCGAAGTCGGAATTCATAAAGCAAAAACTTTAGGCTTAAATCCCAAAGTCATCCGTTACGCGATGGGTTATGCTCCGATTCCCCCTGTCGGCATTGATTTTGAGGTTGCAATGGCACGCACAAACGATGCAATACTCTATGGCGGAACAGTTTACCTCACAGTTGACTTTGACGATGAAGCAGCCTTGCAGAACATCGTTAATCAAGCTCCTTCCATGGCATCTAAAGACTATGGCAAACCGTTCCTGCAGATCTTCCGCGAAGCCGACAAAGATTTCTACAAAATCGACCACGGCTTATTCGCCCCAGCAGTACTCATGATAAACAACGCGAAAACAGGAAAAACCTTCAAGGCAGGACAAATAAACCCTAATGTATTAGCTCAATCCTTAGGATTCTAACCCTTCTTTCTATTGCAGTTTTATTCGCGACATTACCGCACCTGTTATACCAATTGCAATAGGTACGGTGTACAAAGCCACTATGGCATTAAAGATTGCACCTAAGGGCAAGAATACAAGCACTGCTTCCTGAGGCATTTCTAAACCTATGGGGTATGATTGTGGCAACGCAAAATAGTTAATGACACTCAACAATAAGACGCGGAAAACTATTGCCAAGCCAGTTGCCGAAACAGTAAACGCTAAAAGATGCTGGCGAAGATAGTTGCCAAAGTTTCCAGCTTTGCATTTACGTTTTGAAAGCCAATATGGTAGATAGATTCCAACAAACATTGCCAATACCGCCGCAAAGTTGTAGAATGGTCCTGAGGGTAAGTATCCCTGGAAAAATATTAGCAGTATTAGAGTGTTGATTGCTCCCACGATTACGCCTGAGCGGGGTCCGACCATTAGGAATGCAGTGACGATTGGGATTTCCCAGAGTTGAAAGTATAGGAATGGGTATAGGGGGAAGGGGATCTTTGGTCCGTATATGTTTAGGGCTGCTGCTAGTGCTGTGAAGATAATGATTAGTGAGAGTGCTTTGGTGTTCATTCTTTGGTTCCTCGCATGGTGTTCAATTGACCGAGATACCTATTTAAGAGTAGTTACCCAATAAAGAGTTAGTGAATTGGGCTAAAATTGATAAACAAGCCAACAATAACAATAGGCAGTGAAGTAGCGTTGACTGAAACAACCCTCCAGTTCTCATCCTCAAGCGAAGTAAAACGTTGGCTTGAAACCCAAACCAGCAGCATCTTAACACCCGTACATGCCCAAGCCAAAAAACTACGCGATGAAATGAACACGTCAGTCCAAGCAGTAATAGAAGTCAGCAAAATGCTCTTCGACACGAGCTCAAAAGAAATAGAAAAAAGAAATATGAAAGTTTACAACCGCGCACGCGCCCTAAATAAGCTTGCACGGTTGTTCATTGACCGCCTCAAAAAACTCAATCCGCCCGAACAGGTCTCTTACGATAGCTTAAGCAGGTATTGTCAGGAAGCCCAAAAAGTCATTTTGGTAACTGACATCGACATTAAGAATTGGTTTCCGAGAATCTCTCCATTCTTCATTATGGATAGACGAAAATTCTCAGCAATCTATGAACGAGCCAAACAATCCTACTCTGCCCTAAACGATTACGTCACCAAAGAATACGTTAAAACCAAAACTTTGGAAGAAGCGCTGCAGCAAATCAATGAACTTCAAAACGAAGAAAAACAGTTGACAATTCTTAAAAGCGATAAAGAAATAATAAAGAACGAGCTTATGCCAATCGAGCAGGAAATTGCTGTTTTGGAAGAAAAAATCAATACTCTCAAATGCAAAGGACCTGTTGACAAACTCAACATGGTTAATTGCGAAATTGAAGAATTAAGCAACGAATTGAAACAGTCGCTTAGACACTTACAAAAGCCATTTATCAAAATGCAAGCTTTAGCCACTGGAGGCGGCGGTGGAGGAATAACTCCTGACGAACTAAACAAGATAAAACAATATTTGGATGTTCCTTTTGATTCGTTGGTGTCAGAAAAGACAGGTTATCCACTACTTAGGGAAATTCTACAAAAACTCACAGAGCTAATGGCTGAAGATAAACTAAAGTTAAAGCCAGACAAGGCACGCAAAGCTGAGCAATCAGCAAATGAAATTCTGCATAAAGACTCTTTGGCGAACCTTCAGATAAGATGTGTAGAGATGGCGACTAACAAGGACCAGTTGTTAGCTTCTTCGAAGATGGATGAGATAAATCAAACTATTGCACAACTCCAAGAACAAGTCGATTTGCTGAAAACCAGAAAAACAAGCGTAGAAACACACGAAACCGTAAAAGAGAACGCTTACAAAGAGTCAGAGGATAAAATTTGCAGCCTCAAACACACAATCGAGAAAAACGTCTACAATTCAATTGACAAAAAAATCCAAATCGCCTAATTTTTTGTAGTTTATCATCTGATTTTTAGCCTAAATTAATGAAAAATGGTCTATGTCAATTTCAGTTGCAACATAAAGAGAGGCGGTTAGCCAAAAGAGAGCTTAGATTCGGATGACATCAGAATTTACTGACGACTTTTAGTCAAGAGTCTTGTACGAGAAGTCTTTTATCTAAAATGGTTCTATCAGCTAACTATGGGTACAAAAAGCAAAAGTTTAGCTTTAATTTTTCTTCTGTTTTTCAACGCATCATTGGTAGCCTTGCCACAAAATGTCAAAGCACTTGCTCCCTTTATAACACTTAATTCAACAGAAATTACTGAAAGAACGGTTACATTGTCTTGGACAAGCCCATATTTTCTTGTTACAAGCTATACTTTGTATATTTCAAACGCTTCGAATTATGCTAATGGTCATCCTTTAAACCAATTTGGAGTACATCGGACAAAGACCAAACTACAACTATTGTAAGCAACTTATCTCCTTCCTCAAAATATTATATCTACATCCTTGCCTCAGGTTCTCCGGGAATAGTTAGCTCCAACCCGCTTGAAGTCCAAACACTTCCCAACCCCAGTCTTTCACCAAACCCAACACCTTCGCCAACTCCTACCGTTCCAGAGTTTCCATCATTAACAATTTCCTTGCTACTGGGTATAATGCTGGCAACTGCTGGTTTGTTGGTTTACCACAAAAAACACAACCGTTAAACAATGAGCTGCAAATTCACATTCAAAATTGAATGCAGGTTGATCAAGAGCGAATATGCTTTTAAGTTTTCGCCAGTAATTTTATGAATTCTTCTCTTTCGAGTTTGGCATCCTTCATTATTTTCAGTAGCAAGCCCACGCCTATGTTTTCTCTTGCATGAACCGGAATCACAGTGATTCTACCATCAGCATGCTTCATAACGACGTGGCTGCCCTGTTTTCTAGCTATTTCAAAACCCAGATTGGACAAAAATTTTATGACTTTTCTGGATGTTTGAGGTCGCAGGCTCAATTTGTGGGAACCTCAACGAACTGCAAGCCGACAAGTTCGATGCCTTCTTTGGGTTTGAAGCATTCAGCCTCAAGATAAACAGTGATGGCTTCTTTGACGCGTTTTGTTAGTTCGTCAAGCGTTTTTGCTTGTGTGTGACAGCCTGGCAAGTCGGGCACTGAAGCAACGTAGATGCCATCTTCGTCTTTTTCAACGATGACTGCAAACTTCAAAATAAATCACAACACAGGATTAGTCGATGCACTTACTAAAATCTTCTCATCTTATCCAACGCCTCCATACCATGATGGGTTTTCTAAAATAAGATTACGCGAGTTTTGCTCGCTTAGTTCAGAAAGTTGACTGTTCTTTTGGCGGAACAGGCTGTTCTTCAAGGAGAGCTAAATCTAAGCTAAACTATAAAGAATTGAGGGTAAACATGAAAAATCAAGAATTTGCGGTAATTGCAACTATAGCATTATTTGTTTGCTTCATTGTTACACTTTCGCCTGCTAGTGCTAACCAAATGGTTGTAGATGTTTTTATTACAAATCAATTCCCTATTCCAGTTTCATCTATTACAATTACTCATTTTGTACCAGTTGATGTTTATGCACAAGTTAGCTATGTTCAAAGTGGAACTATGCCGCCTTCTGATTTTCAATGGTATGTTAATGGTGAACCAACTAAATTTGAAAGTGCAAGCAATTCAGCTTATACATTTACTCCACAAGCTATTGGAAAATATGTTATTACTGTAACTGTTAATGGAGAAACAAACTCAAAGATAGTGGCAGTCACGGTTGTCGCTGAATCTACACAAGAACCCGCTTTAACCCCTTCTCAATCGCCAACTTCAACTCCAATACATCCCCCAATACCCGATCACGCTGAATACACGTTAGCATTGAATCAAACCCATGATTTTGAGGTTACAGCCGGTACAAATGCCGCTATACAATGGTACCTTGACGGCGTACTAGTCAAATCTGAATATGCGTCACATTCAACCTATACGTTTGTAGCCAATTCTCCAGGAGTACATTGGATAAGGTATTCAGTTTACGGTTTTAATTTGTGCCTTCCAAAGAAAGTTACCGTTTTGGCACAACCACTAATAACTCAAACTGAAACTCCTGCCCTCACTAACTCACCACTACCAATAGGCTCTTCTGCTCAACCAAATCATATTCCAATACAACTGATTACTGCTGTTATTCTAATTTTAGTGATTTCTTGTTCTGGTATATTGCTTTATAGAAGGCATCGAAAAACCATCTCTCAAAACAAACCCAATGTTTAGAGAAAAAAGCATAAACTAAATTTTAAATGAAAAGCTTGATAAACTTAACTTTATGTCAAGCCATTGCATTTTAAGGTCTGTATCCGCTAAGTGTGCAGAGGGCCAATGCAGCTGCGGTTAAATCCGCTGTTGTGCCGGGGTTAC
>Ga0182021_10012672_pt1 | contig 10017 bp, 5 predicted proteins | sample 612E3MmetaG_FD_120493 | JGI IMG/M metagenome (GOLD analysis project Ga0182021, IMG submission 120493) | Permafrost microbial communities from Stordalen Mire, Sweden - 612E3M metaG (Illumina Assembly) | ecosystem: Environmental > Terrestrial > Soil > Wetlands > Permafrost | place: Sweden... | reverse complement strand
CTCGAACCGATGACCCATCTGCAAACTGCATCCAACTACCCGGATATGGCCGCACTTGGCTACATTCAGCAGTTCGCTTTGCTTAACCAAATCGCCCTTTCCGGGGAGGGTGGTTATAACTCGCCCCTTATTATCAGCAACAGCTACGCGCTCAGCGCATCCTACGCGCCAGGCCCCGTACCGGGTGGAATTGCTGAACCGTTTGCTCCCTGTCCGGGCTGCCAGGGGCTGGATTTCAACAATGCAGGAGGCAGTAACGATGCCCTGGTAACCGCTATCCTCGAGTCAACCATTCCCGGCTTTTATGTCTTCTCGGCACCCTGGGAGACCATCAGCGCCTTGATGGCAAACGTCAACAAGCAGCACGTTTATAATCTGAGTCTTCCGGCAGCCTATGTTGGGTCAAATTATATCTACTCCATCTCCATCTCGTCATCCGGAAGCGCCAGGTTGGTACCCTACAACAGTAATTTGAACCCGCTTTCCACTTACCCGGCGCTGCCTTCCCAGGTGGGAGGCGCGGCATGCTCTGCCCAGAAACCTTTCAGCATTTCGGTAACCGAAGGGGTTGATGGCGCCAAAATTCCGGCGGGGATGAACACCAATGAAACGGTTTACATGGTCCGGCATGCTGAGGCGCATCCAGCTTCCGGTTGGGACGATGGCAACTTCGTGGCTGCCGGGCAGTGGCGCGCCCTGGCCCTTCCGAACGCCTTGCGCGGCAAGATCAGCCCCACCGAGGTTTATTCGATTGACCCCGCACAGGTTATCGATATGTCTGATTTCATTGCGGGCAATTCCAATTTTTCGTATGTCAGGCCTTCCTTAACGGTCGAGCCGTATGCAATTGCCAATAACTTGCCCTTTTACCTGGTATCGGATTTGGAGATATTCGATTTAAACTCGCCAAAAACCACCAACGATAAGTTCTTCAGCGGCGGTGAATTCTCCAATAAGACCATCCTGCTGGCATGGGAGCACTTACACTTTCCATGGATCGTCACTTCGCTCCTGGCGGCCTATTTCCCGGCCAACCAGGCTCCCACTGTGCCCGACTGGCCTGACAACGACTATGACACCATCTGGACCGTGACCTTTGACGCCAAAGGCAATTTGACAGTGGATAATGCCCTGTGCGAAGGCATCGACTCCAGTAAACTGCCCGTCACGGCTCCCCAATACTGACCTTTTCAGCACCATATTTTTTTGGACATTTAAAAAATTACTAAAAGAGTTAAAAGGTAAAAATGAAGAAAAAGCTCACGAAATTCATAATCCTCATGGTTGCCGCACCGGTTGTGACCGGGCTGGCGCTGGGTTGGCTTTTTAGCCTTGATGGCACGTTGGGGATGTCACAGTCAATATCCCAGGTTCAATTCCTTTTCATCGCTGTAGGTGTGCTTGGCTGCCTCGGGCCGATCTTTGCCCTCGTCAGACGAGGGAGTCGAATCCTGAAAGTTGTCGCCATTGTGTTTGCCACCCTCGGTATCCTGGTCCCACTCGCCATCGGCGGCTTTTTTCTGCGCAGTACTCTTGCCTACGCCCCAACTACACCCCCATTACTGCTCATTATGGACGGCGTTGGTACCAATGGTATCCCGAATGTTGCCATCACCTTTCGCACCGCTCAAGAAACCCGGAATACCGTCTATTATGGCGAGGAATCTCTAAACCAGCAGTACGAAGAACCCGCTGCGGTGACCGAGCATGTCTTGCCATTAAAGAATCTCAAGCCCGGCGCACACTATGTCTGGAAGCTGAACGATGAGGGGTCCTGTTCGTTTGAAACGCCGTCCGTTCAATCACCGAGCAGCACGCTTTATCACTTTGGTGTCGGCGGGGATGCCCATTTGAGTGCCAGTTTGACTCCTCCTAACAGCGGCGATTCAACCGTTCTGTCTGGTGTATTAAATTACGTCATCCAGCCAGCCAATCAATTCAACACTTTCTTCATGCTCGGCGACACAGTCAATATGGGATCCAGTTTTGAAGATTGGCAGCATGCGCTTGGAATCATCGCCCCGTTTTCGTGCAGCGTTCCGCTGCGTCCATTAATGGGCAATCATGATTCTTATTTTAACGGGGCGCCGCAGTACATGGCCTACCTGTACCCGGCCGGCATGGAATTGCAAAACGGCACCCGAACCTACTACCGGATTGACGCGGGACGGGTTCACTTCATTATGCTCAAAATGCTGTGGGGCGCCGATAGCTTTTCGGTAGAACAGCGCGCCTGGTTCATCAAGCAGATGGAATCCATACCCCCAGACGACTGGAAAATTGTAATGATGCATTCGATGGTCTATGCCTCGGGCAGCGTTATCGATGGCCATGCCTATTACGACCCTGCCGATATGGTGCAGCAGGTTGCGCCTCTGTTAGAAAAATATAAGGTCGACCTGGTCATTTCGGGACACGATCATGACCTTGAATTTCTGCAGAAAAACGGTGTAAATTATGCGGTTGTAGGAGGATTGGGTGCCCCGCTCAATGAAGTAGCAACTTACAACTCGCCTGCTTCAGTCTGGTATGACCCCCAACAATATGGTTTTCTGGATGTAACCGTCCATCCTGCCGCTATTGAACTTCATTTCCGCGACCCGCAAGGGAATGAACTTAAATCGTTCAGCATCGGCAAAAATCAATAATCCACCTGAGCCTGGTAAAAGTAAAAGGTCCCGCCTGATTATGGCGTGGGGAATTTTTGTTTTGGTCGTCCTGTTTCTGCTTGGGATCAGCAGTTTTGGTAAAAAAGCTGAAGGCAAAAGCCAGGTCTACGCGGTCCAGCAAGCCACGCCGAAACCCGCAGTTTCTCCTGTAAAACTGACTGCCGATCCGACAAACTCGGCCCTGCCACTTTTCGATCAAATCATTGGAAAGCTTTCCCCACTGGCAGGTCCCCCAGCTAGTGCGCAGCAGGTTGTGATCGGAATGTATATAAAAAGTGTCTACGATTTGGACACAAGTTCGAACACGTATTACTTAAGCGGGTATATCTGGCTGCGTTGGCATGGAAATTTTAATCCAGTAGCCACCCTGGAATTTTCAAATGCGGTGGATGAATGGGCGTTTACCAAAACCCTGGATTCGGAGTCGCCAATTGTGCTGCCCGATGGAAGTAATTATCAAATTTTGCATATTGAGGGGCGTTTCTTCCAGCCCTTTGATTTGCACAATTATCCGCTCGATCGGCAAGAATTGGCCCTGTATGTAGAAAACAATTCCGAAACTCTTGATAAGGTGGTTTACCTGCCCGATAATTCTTCGACGGGATACGATGAGACTCTGGTGATTCCAGGATGGAACATCAACGGGTTGACTGGAAACATGTTTGCGCACGATTATGGGACGGATTTTGGCCAGACTGGGGTTGCTGATGCGTCAAAATATTCCAGCCTTAAGTTTTCCTTGCAGCTTGATCGGGTCAATAACCTGTTCATCTGGAGACTGCTGCTTCCACTCTTGATCGTCTTGCTGACCAACTGGTTATCCCTGCTCTTAAAGCCGACTCTGATCGAGGTGCGCACAGCATTACCGGCTACTGCCCTGTTGACCATGGTCTTCATGCAGCGGGCCTCACTGGACGCCATTCCCCAGGTTCCAACCCTGGTTTTGATGGATAAAATTTACGGTATTAGCTATGTTTTAATCGTCGTAACATTTATCCAGATCATTTGGGCCAATAATCATGTTATTGGAAACGATACTGAGAACGTCGCCCGCATACAGAAAATCGATTTATGGAGTTTTGTGGGACAAATTCTCGTTTTTGCATTGGTGCTTGTTCTCCTGGTATTAGGTATTCACTAGGAACTCAGCCACAATTCTTAGATTTCTTTAATAATATTTTTACATACAAACTGTCTGTTCAATTTATATGATGAATTTATAGGAAAATAGAAATGAAGAGGAATAAATTTTTACTTATATTTGTACCACTTTTCTTTATGAGTTTTCTGCTGGCCGGCTGTGGGAATGCGGCAGATCAAGCCACAGATTCAACTTCTTCGCTGAGTGCCGATAACATCAACCTGGTCTTCGTGGCCAGCCCGGATTTGGCCTTCAGCGCCCCTGGTGACGTCAATCCGGCCACAGCAAACCTCAGCAGCCAGGGGCTGCAGCGTTCACTGCTCATGGCCACCTACCTGAAACAGCAGGTGCTGGGGGGCAAGAACGTCAACCGGATTTACGCTCTCGCACCCATGACGCATTTACAGACCGCGGCCAATTACCCGGACATGGCAGCCATTGGGTTCATCCAGCAGTTCGCCATGCTCAACCAAATATCAATCTACGGAGCAGGCGGTTATGGCTCGCCCTTAATCAGCGCCAACAGCTTCCCGATCAATGCCGGCTATGCGGCAGGACCCATACCCAGTGGAGTTGCGAAACCCCTGGTAGCCTGCCCAACCTGCCAGGGGCTGGATTTCAACGACACGAACAGCAGCAACGAAGTCCTGGTAGCCACAATCCTCGCCATCCGGACCCCAGGCTTTTATGTTTTTTCGGCGCCCTGGGAGACCATCAGCGCCTTGCTGGCCAACGTCAACAAGAAATCAGGTTGGAACTTCAGCCTGCCAGCAGCCTTTCCCGGGCCAAACGATGTTTATGCCGTCTCCGTCACCACGGCGGGAAGTGCCAGCCTGACCACCTACCACGGCGATCTTAAGCCGGCTGCAACCTACCCAGCACTGCCATCGCCCGTTGGCGGTGCGGCCTGTACGGCCCAAAAACCTTTCCACATCACCGTGACTGGAGGAGTCGACGGCGCTAAAATTCCGGTGGGAATCAACACCAACGAAACAGTTTACTTGATCCGCCACACAGAGGCGCATCCGACGTTCGGTTGGGACGACGGCAACTACGTGGCTGCCGGGCAGTGGCGTGCTCTGGCCCTGCCAAACGCGCTGCGCGGCAAAATCAGTCCGACTGAGGTTTATTCGATCGACCCTGCCCAGGCCATTAACGCCTCAGATTTGGTAGCCGGGCTGATCGACTTTTCTTACATAAGGGCGACATTGACGGTCGAACCCTACGCCATCGCCAACAATTTGCCCTATTCTCTGGTTTCTGAGTTTGAATTATTGGACCCCAACTCGCCCAAATTGACCAGCGATAAATTTTTCAGCGGCGGCGCATTCTCCAATAAGGCCATCCTGCTGGCCTGGGAACACCAACACTTCCCTCCCACCGTCACAGCCCTCCTGGCGAGCTATTTCCCGGCCGGCCAGGCCCCAACTGCTCCCGATTGGCCTGAGGACGATTACGATACCATCTGGACCGTGAAGCTTGACGCCCAGGGTAACCTGACGGTGGACAACGCCGTGTGTGAAGGCATCGATTCAAGCAAGCTCCCTGCCACTGCCCCTCAATATTGATAAAAATGAACAGCTTAAAATTTAGCCTTTTTGTCCTGATCTTTACCCTTTTCCTCTCCGGTTGCAGTGGCGTATCCAGGTGATTGTGGACCAGAATAAATACAGCACCGGCTCCGCCTCCGCCCAAATCAAGCAGACTGTTGAAGCCCTGCGCAGTGCCGGCGTTACTGTGCATCCAAGCAGCACCGCTTTCTGGGTCACCCATCAGAAGACTTTTGTCATTGATGGGCCTACAGCGGCTAATCCCAACCTTAATGGGACTGCCATAATCCTTTCGCTGAACCTGATGCCGGGCTATTTCAGCACTTCCCGCGACTACGGCGTGATCACGAAAGACCCTGCCGTCATACAGGAGGTGAGCCGCGTCTTCGATTCGGATTTTTCACTTGCCAATCCAACCAGCAAGTGCAGTTACGCCCATACCTCTTCAAAGACGAGGCCGCCGTCAGGAGCGTCCGACACACCTTCATTAAGTGAGACCAATCTTTTGTGGAGCCCGGTGAACGCCAGGCAGAATCTCCAGCAGCTCATCGACAGTACAACGAAGACCCTGGTGTTAACAACTGAAGAACTGGTGGACGATGACATGGTCTGTCAACTCGAGGCAGTGGCCCAATCTCCGGCCAAACCATCGGTCCGCATCCTGCTCTCTGGTGACACAGGCAGCAACGCATCCGCGGTGAAGACTTTGCTGGGTCTGGGCTTATCAAACCTCATGATCCGCGTCATGCCAGGCCTTCCCTCAGCCCCGAATGCAGCCACGCCTCAAACACCGCTCTATATGCACGGAAAGCAGGTCATTGTGGATGGCGCCCAGGCCTTTGTGGGGTCCGAGAATCTGACCAACACTTCGCTGATTCAAAACCGCGAATTTGGCACCCTCTTTTCCGACCCGGCCATGATTGCACGGCTGCAGTCAGTTTTCGAAAGCGATTCACAACTACGGGCAGTTCGCTCTCGGCTCAAGCATGCAAAGGAGGGACAGGCTGCGAGGTGATTTCCTGCCCTAAGGATCCCTGATAAGGGATCCATTTTCACCTCAAATCTCATTAATACTTATCAATGGTGTCCAGTAACTGATATTTATCGATTTTGCACCCCACTAAAAAAAGTCTGGTGCTGAAAGAAATCTTAAAAGATTAAGCAGAGGAAAGAATGCAGAAAAAACTATTCAATGTTGTTTTAATCCTGGTAATCCTTGCCATGGTTTCCGGCTGTGCTTCCAACACGGCTGTACCAACCAATATTGTTGCCCCAACGACCGCGATCGTTCCGACCAATACCGTCCCACCCGCTAATACGGCTGCGCCAACCAAACCAGCCGCTCCTGCCAACACGGCTGTTCCGAACACACCGGCTGCAACCCCGTCCGTGTCCCTCGAACAAACATTACCCAATACCGGGCAGGAAATTTCACCCTTAGCCGTCCCGGGTTCCAGTTTCCAAAACTTAAACCCCGATCTGGCCGACAATCCGGCCTGGCTGGCCGGCCAGGCGGTCACTACGGTGGTTAGCCCAGATAAGAAGACCATGCTGGTTCTGACCAGCGGCTACAACCGCGTATTTCGGACCGATGGCGTTCCGGATGCATTCGGCACCTATTTTAACTGGCCCGATTCGCAGGAGTACGTATTTGTTTACGATATTTCGACAAATACTCCGGTCAAGAAGCAGGTTGTGACCGTTCCCAACAGCTACAATGGGATTACCTTCGATCCTTCCGGCCAGGCTTTCTATGTGTCCAGTGGTATGGGGGATACGCCCTTTGACAATACCGGTAAACTCAACCCGGCCAAGAGCGGCGGTGACAATGTCCATGTCTTCACTTTGAACACAGCCAGCGGAAACTGGCAGCAAACGACGGAACTGGCCCTGGGCCACGCTGCCGGCCTTGGCCTCGATGTAGAACCACCCACTGGCGAGCAAATCCCGGTTAACGAGCGGGTTTCCGTTTCTCCGTGTGCCGCCGGTGTGGCCCTGTCGACTGATGGCCAGACCATGGCGGTGGTGAATTACTTCAACGACTCGATCACTGTGTTTAATGGCGGCCTCGGCAGCTGGTCAAAGGGATCTGAAATTGACCTGCGCCCGGGGAAGAGCGATCCTTCGAAGGCGGGTGTACCGGGCGGTGAATATCCATTCTGGGTGTCCATTAAGGGCAGCAGCACTGGCGCGACCGCTTATATTTCCAGTGTGCGTGACCGTGAGGTTGTTGTCGCAGACCTGGGCATGAAGCCGGCCGTAACCACCCGCATCAAGGTAAAAGGCCAGCCCAACAAGATGACCCTGAACGCAGCCCAGACCTTGCTGTACGTTGTCGAAGATCAGTCGGACAGTGTTGATGTCATTGATACCGCTAAGAATGTTATCCTCGAAACCATCCATATCCTCGATCACCCGTCCGTTCTGCCTGCGGACCTGGAGAAGTATTCTGGTGCCAATCCCAACAGCGCCACCCTCTCGCTGGACGAGAAGCAGCTGTATGTAACACTTGGCAACCTGAATTCTGTCGCCGTGATCGCCCTGGGTGGAACAAACACTGGCGATCATCTTGTTGGTCTTATCCCAACTGGTTTGTACCCAACCTCTTTGAGCTTCAGCGGGGATGGTAAATGGGTATATGTGGTCAACAGCAAATCACCGACTGGGCCAAACGCAGGCTTTTACTACAGCTACGGCCCGCCTTCTCACCAGAATGGCTACGCATCCAACCTGTATAATCCCCAATTGATCAAGGCTGGTCTCCAGAGCTTTCCGCTGCCTGATGAAACGCAGCTGGCAGCCCTGACCACCCAGGTTGCCAAAAACAACCGCTTCTCTTACACCGACAGCGCCAATGATGCCGCCGTTATGGCGGCGGTGCGCCAGGGTGTCAAGCATGTAATCTTCATCATCAAGGAAAACCGGACCTACGACCAGATCCTGGGCGATCTGGGTAAAGGTAACGGTGACCCGGCTCTGGCCGAGTTCGGAAAAGCGCTCACCCCGAACCAGCACAACCTGGCGAGCAGCTTTGTCACCCTCGATAACATTTATGCTTCAGCTGAAGTCAGCTACGATGGCTGGGCGTGGTCCACTTCAGCCCAGGCCCAACAAGTGGTAGAAAGCCAATTCCCGTTGATGTATGCGGGCCGCGGCATGGCCCTGGATCAGGGTGGCTTGAACCGCAGTGTGAACGTTGCCATTCCGAGCCTTGCCGAGCGCCAGGCAGCCAATCCGCTCACCTCAGTCGATCCGGATGTTCTGCCTGGTCAGACCGATGTGGCAGCCCCGGATGGTCCGGAAAATGAAATTAACTCCGGCTTTTTATGGAACTCCGCCTTGCGGGCAAATCTCACCGTTCGCAGCTATGGTTTCTCAGTTGATGGGACCCGCTATAATTTTCCCCAGACCTCTTCCTACAGCCTTACTCTCGCCCACGACCCGGCTTCAACCCAGACAACCGTGGCTTACTCCACCAATGCAGCCCTGGCTCCATTTACCGATCCATATTTCCGCGGTTGGGATCCTACCTATCCGGATTTCTGGCGTTTCAAAGAGTGGGAGCGCGAGTTCGATACGAAGTACGTGGCTGGAGGCGAGGACTTGCCCGCATTGAGTCTTGTTCGCTTGATGAACGATCACACCGGAAACTTCGCTACCGCAATTGACGGTGTGAATACACCTGAAATCCAGCAAGCCGACAACGACTATGCAGTTGGTATGCTGGTTGAGAAGATCTCAAAAAGTAAATATGCCGAAAATACGCTGATCTTTATTATTGAAGACGATTCGCAGGATGGCCCTGACCACGTCAATTCGCACCGCACGGTTGCCTATGTGGCTGGAGCCTATGTCAAGCAGGGGGCAGTGGTTTCCTCAAGTTATAACACGGTCAACTTCCTGCGCACCATTGAAGAAGTGCTGGGCCTGGCGCCGATGAACCTGAATGACGCCCTGGCCCGCCCCATGTCTGATGTGTTCAACACAACCCCAACTGCCTGGAGCTTTACTGCCGTTCCCGCCCCAATCCTGTATAATTCGAAGCTGCCGCTGCCGCTCCAGCAGTCCGGCCTGGTTATACCCAAACCGGTCCATGATGCAGCTTACTGGACGCAGGTCACCCAGGGTGTGGATTTTTCAGGCGAAGACCGCATGGATTTCGCCAGCTACAACCAGATCCTGTGGAAAGGCATTATGGGCGACCAGCCTTACCCGGGTGTATCAACCAGAACCGCCGATCCTGATGGAGACGGAGACGGGGAATAATTTTTCACAGAATATCAGAAGTTCACACAGTGTTTCTTAAATAAAAAGTCCGAATTTCAAATTTGTCAGATGGGGCTGCTAGAGTGTTCTTTCTAGACAGCCCCAAATTTATTATATAAAGTGATCACCACCTTCCGTCTACGGGTTGGGGGCGAAGCGCCACATCCCGCCGCCATCTGAAGTAAAGAACATGACCGGTTTCTCGCCAAAGGTCATGCTGAAACTTGTCCAGGAGGGTTGGTTGAGGCTGGGCGGGTTACCGAGCGAGCGCCATTTTCCGCCCCCATCGCTGCTGTATAACACGCCTGAATTATCGGCTGCCAGGTAAACAACGCCAGTAATTGGGTCAACCTGGAGGCTGCGGATTTCCCGCGGTTCCCCATATTGGATG
>Ga0182021_10012670_pt1 | contig 10019 bp, 7 predicted proteins | sample 612E3MmetaG_FD_120493 | JGI IMG/M metagenome (GOLD analysis project Ga0182021, IMG submission 120493) | Permafrost microbial communities from Stordalen Mire, Sweden - 612E3M metaG (Illumina Assembly) | ecosystem: Environmental > Terrestrial > Soil > Wetlands > Permafrost | place: Sweden... | reverse complement strand
TCCTTTTTTATGATAGCCAGATCGTCGTCATTAAGATAAATCACCCTTTGGGTATACTCAACAATTGGTGTTGCATCGGAAGCTATGAAGTTTTCTCCGTCTCCCACACCTATAACAAGAGGGGAACCCTTCTTCGCTGCAAACAACCTGTCAGGCTCCCTTGTGCAAATTATTACAAGTCCGTATGCTCCCTCAACTCTGTTAAGAGCCAGCGTAATTGCCTGTTCAGCAGTAAGGTCACCTTCCAGATAAAGATGTTCCATCAGATTGGCAAGAACCTCTGTGTCGGTCTGGCTTGAAAATACCACTCCCCTGCTTTCGAGATGTTTTTTAATAAGTGCGTAATTTTCAATAATTCCGTTATGAACAACAATGAAGTTCCCCTTAAATGAAACTTGCGGATGGGCATTAAGTTCATTAGGTTCACCATGTGTGGCCCACCGGGTGTGACCCATTCCTGTTGTACCGTTAAAGTCGGATTTATTTACAAGATCCTCAAGATCTTTTACCCTGCCGGCGCATTTAAAAATTTTGGTTTCTCCGTTGACAAGGGCTATACCGGCAGAATCATATCCGCGATATTCAAGCTTTTTCAGACCATTTATAATTATTTCCCGGGCAGGTCTTGATCCAATATAACCAATAATTCCGCACATAATAAAGAAGTTTTTACAATGTAAATACGAAAGTAGTTATTTTGGTTCACAAAATCTAGAACTTAGTGTAAGCAAATTCAAACTTGACCGGCGTTTTGTTATTATTTGCCCCAAAGACAACATTTAAAATTCCCGAAGTCTGATAAATTTCAACTTCAGGTTTTACATTGCCTGTGGCATCTTTCAGATAAGACTGAACAAAAGACGGTATGTTAAAATTATAAACATTTGCTACGGAATCCAATGTTCCGTCAAAGAAGCTGTGTGTTGGGTCACTTGTAGAGGCAGCCATTGTATAATCAGGAACATCATACCTGCTTCCGTTCTTTACCTTATACCTTAGCCGGAGGCTCAGGGGTACCGAATTTTTATAATAAGTAGAACTGGTCTTAGTGAATTTTAAGGGAACAGACAGTCTGGCCCTGTTAACAGCTATATTACCAAATGATGCGTCGTTTTTTAATTTTTCCAGACCCGGCAGTGATAGTTTTGTAAATACTCCATTAAGTGACTGCAGGTAAGAAAGTGTGTCCCGGTAGGTGGTATTTCTGTGTTCCATTTTATTACCAAGTGTGGCAGTGCTGTAATCGTGCGTATATCTGTTATAAGCGGCGTTATTGCTTATAGCGTCAATATTGAAACTATACTGTTTAGCGAGGCCATCGGCATCATGCCCGTACAATATAAAGAAATTATTAACGGTAGACAGGTTATAGACAAGGTTTAAGGAGACAATCAGCGGAGAAGGACTGGGATCCATCTCAAAATAAAGACCTTTGAAATAAGATCTGAAATCCGGAACATTATTACTGTAAAATAACTTTGTTGTGTCGCGTATCAGGTAGTTCCCAAACTCGACCCCGTTTCCCGGAAGTGTAAGATTAACATCATTTATTGTATCAGTTCTAAGAACAGGCAGTCTTATATTGGCAACTTTAAAATTTGTCTTATTCAAAGGAGTATTTGAATAGTATGCCGAATCGTTATATATCTGATCCGAGATCTCATACAGGCTTATGGAATGACTTGCTCCAGCCACGGTTCCCGTGCTGGTTACAAGGTGCAGAAACAATTTCATTGAATCGACAGTGAAAGGCAGCCCATCCCACCTTCTATCAAGTCTTATCTGTGTAACAAATCCGGCGTTCGTTGTTCCAAAATAGGGATTATATATCTGACCAAGGTAAGAAGTTAACTGGTTGTCAGTCCTGATGGAATCATCATACATTAGATATGAGAAAACACTTAAGGTATCGATTGATTTTATTGCAACAAAATCGCCTTGGGGAAGAATATCCTGACCCATATTTAAGATCTCCTTTTTGCATGAAGCGGAAACAACCACTATCAACGCAAAGAGCGAAAGCCGGATTATTCTAAAGATATGTTGAGAAACAGAAATTATTCTGTGTGCAGAGCGGGAAGTATTATAATATCTTATCATAAAAATCATTATAGGCATCAATATATTCGGACTCATCTTTAAATTCGAGAACCGGTTTGTTAACAGTCAATAAATGTTTTTTCAATTCCTCATTTATATCCTCGCTTCCGATAATGATTCCGTCAGAATATTTGATAGCAAGCTTTGACACATTAACAAAATCGGGCTTTTTAACCATTTTAAGGTTTTCCCCATCTATTCCATCGAACCGCAGTTTATCTGCGAATGTTGATCTAAACGGAGTTTTAAAATCATTATTGTAAATGGAATAGATTATTTTGTAGTTATGAAAGAGCGGATCGTCATTGTATATGCTTCTCAGGTAAACAGGTACAAGTGCTGACATCCATCCATGACAATGAACTATATCCGGAGCCCATCTCAGCTTTTTAACGGTCTCGATAACACCCCTTGCAAAAAACAGGGCCCGTTCATCATTGTCGTCAAATTCACGGCCGGCAGCATCGCTGATAATATATTTTCTTTGAAAATAATCGTCATTATCAATAAAATAGACCTGCATCCTTGCAGATTGTATTGAGGCAACTTTAATAATAAGCGGGTGGTCGGTATCATCTATAATAAGATTCATTCCCGAAAGCCTTATTACTTCATGAAGCTGATTCCTTCGTTCATTTATACAGCCATACCTCGGCATGAAAGTACGGATCTCTTTTCCTCTTTCCTGAATGCCCTGGGGGAGAAACCTTCCGATCTTCGACAATTTTGTCTCACCTAAGTACGGAGTGATCTCTTGTGAAATGAATAATACCTTTCTGCTTTCCATTTACCTGCCTGGATATACCATTTCGATTTAAGGTGCAAAGATAATACAAATTAATAACATAATACAGGCAGGTATTCAGTGATATCCCTTAAATCATATTGTATGTCACATGAAAAACAATTTATTTACCCCATCCCCAACGTGAATAAATTGATTTTGACTGAGACAAGCTCACACTTTCGTGCCCGGTTGTGCGCTCCCGCTGGGCTCGGGTAAACAGAGAACTGACGATTCCGAGGAATCGGGAGGGGAGCCCGACGAAGTCAAAATCAGATAATTAGTATTTAAAATGCCTGTCTGACTAATTAAATAATTTAAATTATGTTTGTAAAAAAATCCAGACTGATGAGAGTTATAATTAAAGTGAATGAATTGCAAAAACAGCTAAAAGAATTGCATTTTTCTCCTGTAGGATTTGTCCCGACAATGGGTGCTCTTCACGAAGGGCATTTATCCCTGGTATCAAATGCTGTTCAACATTGCCCGGTTGTTGTTGTAAGCATTTTTATCAATCCCACACAATTCAATGATAAAAATGATCTGAAGAATTATCCCAGAACACCCGAGAGCGATCTGTTATTACTGAGTAAGGTACTCAGGGAGTCTGATCTTGTTTTCATTCCCGGAGTAAATGAAATTTATCCGGAAAAGGATACAAGAGTATTTCACTTTGGAAGTCTCGATAATGTAATGGAGGCCCTTCACCGTCCTGGCCATTTTAACGGAGTAGCACAGGTTGTAAGCAGATTATTCGAAATTGTCAAACCTGATATTGCCATCTTTGGATTGAAGGATTTTCAGCAACTTGCTGTAATAAAGTCACTTGTAAAACAAACAGGAAATAAAGTCAGGATAATTGGCAATCCTATAGTCAGGGAAGAAGACGGATTGGCTATGAGCAGCCGTAACCGGCTTCTTGATCCTGAAATCAGAAAACATGCATCAATTATTTTTAAAACTATCTCTGAGGCCGCAGCTCTGATTCAAGTTCAAGATATCCCGGAAATCAAATCTTTCGTTGTTCAAAGCATTAATATTGTACGGAATTTTAATGTCGAATATTTTGAGATTGTGGATGATACAGATCTTGTACCTTTAAACACAAAGGCAGAAATGAAGAAAGACAAACGGTATTTTGGCTGTATTGCCTTACGTGCGGGAAAAATCAGACTTATAGATAATATCGAAATTGGATTGGTCTGATCCAAAAGGTTAATTACCTTTGCAGCAAAATTAGGCTCAACAAGATATCTGACAATGTTAATAGAAGTAATTAAATCAAAAATCCACAAGGTTACAATTACCGGAGCAAATCTGAACTATATCGGGAGTATCACGATTGATGAGGATCTTATAGATGCTGCAAACCTGATAGAAAATGAAAAAGTTCATGTACTGGATCTGAATAACGGGGAACGTCTCGAAACATACGTTATAAAAGGTGTCCGCGGATCAGGGGATATTTGTCTTAATGGTGCTGCAGCCAGAAAAGTTTTAATTGGTGATATAATAATCATCATGTCTTATGCTTTACTCGATTTTGACGAAGCAAAATCATTTAAACCGGTAATCATTTTCCCCGATACAAACACCAATAAACTGATTTGAAGTTGAGAAAAGGTATTCTGCAAACCCTGAAGTTTCTGGCTTTTTTTGCTGTCGGAATCGTTCTGCTGTGGTTTGCTTTCCGGACTGTTGATTTTACAAAACTCTGGATAGAATTAAAAGAGGCCGACTATTCATGGCTCCTGCTTTCGGTCCTCTTCGGAATTTTTGCTTTTGTGAGCCGGGCACGGAGATGGGTTTTACTGGTAAATCCTCTGGGATTCAACCCTTCAACCAGGAATGCTTTCTATGCTTTGATGACGGGATATCTGGCAAATCTTGCCCTGCCAAGAATCGGAGAAATAACCCGTTGCGTGGCCCTGGGCAAAAAGGAAAAAATCCCGGTAGACCAGCTGATAGGCACTGTTGTTATAGAACGTACAATTGACTTTCTATCTCTGCTGACCATAATGATAATCCTGATATTTACCAGTGGAGATCAGATAGGCTTGTTTCTGAAAGAAAGTATACTCTTACCTGTACAGCAGAAAGTGTTTTCAATTTTTGGAAATACATGGATTCTCTGGGTGATTTTGTTTTCAGTTGGAATGATCACCCTTTACCTGATGATCAGGTACAAAAATAATCTTCGCAAGATCCGTTTCTTTTCAAAGATGTTCGACCTTGCACGCGGAATTATTCACGGACTAAAAACTATTACCAATCTAAAACGAAAATGGGAGTTCATTTTCCACACCATATTCATATGGGTAAATTATGCCCTGATGACCTGGGTTGTGGTATTTTCCCTTCCGAGCACCTCACACCTGACTTTCGGAGACAGCATTTTTATTCTCGTAATAGGAGGACTGGCAATGTCAGCGCCCGTTCAGAGCGGACTTGGTGCATTTCATTATATTGTTTCCCGCGGCCTTCTCATCGTAAATGGAATACCAGTGGAGGACGGGCTGGCTTATGCCTTGCTTACACATGAATCGCAGCTTATATTTGTTGCTATTATCGGAGCAATATCCTTCTTTATCATTTTCAGGAAAGAGAAAGAGTCTGTTCCTCCTGTGGTTCAACCTCCCAACCCCTCCTGACTTTTTGCCCATTGCCCTAAAATAACCAGTTCCTGATTATATCTTGCCCCCTGAAATAGCAGGTTCCTGTAGATATTTTGCCCCCTTGCTACAAGAGACTCTCTTTTTTTGCCCCCCTGCCCAGTCGTTCTCATTTTGTTTTGCCCCCCTGCTCCCGCTTAGGCGGGATTCGTTCGTTTGTGATATTTCTAAATAGTTTATGTAAGGTTTTATTAAGTAATTTTAGGTAATTTTAAATCCCTGTTATCGAACCTTATAAACAAATCAGTACGAACCCCCCTTTAGGGGGGCAGGGGGGCGGACATGAAGAAAAACAAATTTAATAAAGGGGGCAGGGAGGCAAAGCAATTACGGGTGTAGGGCAAATAACTAACGCAAGAAAAGAAAATGCCAAAAGCCAAAACAATTTTCGTCTGTCAGAATTGCGGTGTTGAATCCGCTAAATGGATAGGAAGATGTCCTTCATGTAAAGAATGGAATACTTATCATGAAGAGATAGTGTCACCGGTTTCTTCACGTGAGATTTCATTTGTCGGGAAACAGGAAAAGAGGAAACCTGAACTACTTGATAATATCAAGGCTGATGAACATGATCGCCAGAAGACAGGAATTGCAGAACTCGACAGGATACTTGGTGGCGGAATTGTCGGAGGATCACTGATTCTTCTTGGAGGAGAACCCGGGGTGGGCAAATCAACGCTTGCACTTCAGCTTGCCCTGGCTCTCAAAGGTAAAAACATCCTTTATGTTTCAGGTGAAGAAAGCGAAGAACAGATAAGCCTGAGAGCAAAGAGGATGAAAAATAGCAATCCTCAGTGTTATATTCTGAGTGAGACTGACCTGGAAAGTATTCTTAATCATGCTGAAAATATCAAACCAGGGTTAATAATTATTGATTCTATCCAGACAATAAACAATTCCATGCTTGAGTCATCAGCCGGATCAGTAACTCAGGTAAGGGAATGTGCGGCACAACTTCTTAAATATTCAAAAATAACAGGTACCCCGGTTTTCCTTATCGGTCATATTACTAAAGACGGTACTCTCGCAGGTCCGAAAGTACTTGAACATATTGTAGACGTGGTTCTGTATTTTGAAGGCGATAACAATTATGTTTATCGTATTCTCCGTTCCGTTAAGAACAGGTTCGGATCAACTGCAGAACTTGGTATTTTTGAAATGGTTGAAACAGGGTTGAGGGAAGTCGATAACCCTTCTGAAATGTTCATAAATCAGCATGATGAAGCATTGAGCGGGATCTCAATAGCCGCCACCATAGACGGATTAAGACCATTTCTGATTGAAACTCAGGCCCTTGTCAGCAGTGCAGTATATGGAACGCCGCAGCGCAGCTCAACCGGATTCGACATCAGAAGACTTAATATGCTTCTGGCTGTACTTGAAAAAAGAGCCGGTTTTAAACTTGGTATTAAAGATGTTTTTCTGAATATAGCAGGAGGAATTAAAGTTAATGACCCTGCCATAGATCTGGCGATATTAAGTTCTGTTCTCTCCTCAAATCTTGATATCCCTATAGACAGAGAGGTGTGCTTTTCCGGGGAAGCAGGCCTGTCAGGAGAAATCAGGCCTGTTTCAAGAATTGAACAGCGGATAAGGGAAGCATCAAAAATGGGATTCAATAAGATATATATCTCAAAATATCATCGTAATATATCTGTGAAAGGATTGGATATCGAAGTGATACATGTCGGGAAGATTGAGAATCTGGTAAGATCACTGTTTAGCTAATTTGTTGAAGTGATAGAAGGGTTGCTTCGTCGTCGTGATCCTCGCAATGATCCGTTGTTATAAGGAGTGTTGTATTGCTATAGGAGATTCCTCATTTAGCTTCGCTCCATTCGGAATGACAATACATCTTTTTTAATAGGGAAAGAGAAAACATCAATAATCGTGCAGAAATTTTCTTATAACCCTTGTGTAGTTAAGCCATTTCGCCAACTAGTACCTCACCCTTCTCTTATTGTCTCCTCTAGCATTGCTTCTGTTAATTTTATCGCAATCAAGGTCCATATTGAAATTGGACGGGCGTTCAAATTCATCGGCTTCCATGATTCCTAACTGGGGATCGGCATATACCTTTTTCAGAAAGAGACCCATTATAGGCAGTGCCATATGTGCCCCGGACCCGTCTCCAAGTGTTTCAAAATGAATACCCTGATCCTCCCATCCGCTCCATACACCACCAACCAGATTGGGTGTCACACCCATAAACCAGCCATTTGAATGGTTCTGGGTCGTTCCTGTTTTTCCCCCTATCTGATTCATCAGGTTATAGGGTTCTCTCCGTAAATTATTTCCGGTACCATGTAAAATAACACCCTGCAGAAGATTAAGCATCAGGTAAGCCTGGTTCTCAGTTAAAACCTCTTCGATCTTTGGTGTGAACCTCGAGATTGTATTTCCATTCTTGTCCTCAATACGCGTAACATACATTGGCCTGGTGTAGACACCTTTATTTGCAAAGGTCCCGTAAGCTCCCACCATCTCTTCAAGTTTAATATCCGAAGTACCTAAAAATATCGAAGGCACCGGATCAATAAAACTTCTTACCCCCATCCTATGCATCAGATCAGTAACAGTTGTCGGTTTGAACTGTTTCATTAACCAGGCGGAAATATAATTTTCGGATTCAGCAAGCCCCCAGGCTAATGTCACCATTTTGCCATGATATTGTGGCGGTCCGGTACTTCTTGGCGACCATGCAACAGAATCACCGGGTATATCGAAAAACCGGGGAATGTTTTCCACTTCCTGGCAAGGTGAATAACCGTTTTGCATTGCAACCGTATAAAGGAAAGGTTTTATCGTACTTCCTACCTGCTTTTTTTGTGTTGTTGCAGCATCGTATTTAAAATACCTGAAATCAATACCTCCGACATAAGCCTTTACATTACCATTATGAGGATCCTCAACCATAAATGCCGAACGGACAAAGTATTTATAATATCTTATAGAGTCTAGAGGTGTCATAATAGTATCTCTGTCTCCCTTCCATGAAAAGACTCTCATCTTAACCCGGGTATTGAAAGCCAGCATAATAGAATCCTCCGAAACGCCCCTGGCCCTCATAATGTAATATCTGTCGCTTTGTTTAAGCGAATTCATAATCAGATCCTCAACCTCTTTTTTGGTAAGATCATCGGAATAAGGAGGGTTTCTGAAGTGCCTGGCACGTCTGTAGAAATCGGGTTGCACCTCTTTTGATAAATGCTCTGCCAAAGCCTCTTCAGCATATTTCTGCATTTTGGAATTAATGGTTGTGTAAATCTTTAGCCCGTCTCTGTAAACATCGAAGCTGCTCCCGTCAGGCTTTTTATTTTTACTGCACCAGCCATAAAGAGGGTTGTTATTCCAATCCCATAAAGCATCATCATATGATTCCTGCCTGACATATTTGTCCCTGTCCGGCTCCGGCTTCCGCATTATATTTGTAAGGTACTGCCTGAGATAAGTAGCCATACCCGAATTATGATCTTCCACTCTGAAAACAACATCTATAGGTAATTTCTTTAGCGAATCTGAGACTGCACGACTAATATAACCATAGTTCTCCATCTGCGAGATAACAACATTCCGTCTTTGCAGCATAAGATCATAATTCCTGACGGGATTATATCTTGTAGATGCCTTTAGCATACCTACCAGTACTGCGGCCTGTTCAAGTTTAAGTGAATCAGGGGTGGTATTGAAATATACCTTTGCAGCTGATCTGATTCCGATGGCATTGAAGCTGAAATCAAATTTATTCAGATACATTGTAATTATCTCTTCCTTAGTATAGCTTCTTTCAAGTTTTATAGCGGTCTGCCATTCCTTAAACTTTGAAACACTCAGCCTGATCTTTCTCATCAGATTGGAATTCCTGGCGGTATCTCTCGGATAAAGCTGTTTTGCAAGCTGTTGGGTTATTGTGCTGCCTCCACCAGTGCCCTGACCCAGAATTACAGTTTTTAATGCTGCACGCCCTAATCCGCGAATATCAATACCGGAATGCCTTTGAAAACGAATGTCCTCAGTTGCGATAAGTGCATTTACCAGATAGGGTGATAAATCTTTATATTCTGTCCATGTCCGGTTCTCAATGCTGATCTTGCCAAGTACGATGCCATCTTCTGAAATCACCTGTGCTGCCAGATAATATTCAGGATTTTCAAGTTCTGCAAAAGAAGGCATTGGACCAAGTTTCCCTTTGGAAATCAGGATGAATAACATAATAACGAAAATAACTGGAAAAGAGAAGATTGCCCAGAACCAGATCTGATATTTTTTGTTCTCTGTATTAGCTTTCATTTAATCGTGAAATTTGGTCCAAAAATAGTAATTAATAAAGAATCTTAACGGTTTATTTTGAAGTTTGGTACCTAATTGATTTACTTTGTCGTCTGAAAAAAAGAATAAATATCTGCTGTAATGATCGAAAATCTTGTAATTGTTGAGTCGCCTGCAAAAGCGAAAACCATTGA
>Ga0182021_10012669_pt1 | contig 10019 bp, 7 predicted proteins | sample 612E3MmetaG_FD_120493 | JGI IMG/M metagenome (GOLD analysis project Ga0182021, IMG submission 120493) | Permafrost microbial communities from Stordalen Mire, Sweden - 612E3M metaG (Illumina Assembly) | ecosystem: Environmental > Terrestrial > Soil > Wetlands > Permafrost | place: Sweden... | reverse complement strand
CGTTCCCATCTACAGCAGCGGATCCGCCAGTCTGCCGGTGGTGTACGCCAAGGCGGCGGGAAATGACCCGGCAAACGTGGCCGGCGACTGGGTTATCGGCCCGGCCATCGTCGACCCCGCACAGGTGCCGGACACCTATCCGAATAAGGCCGATCTCCTGGCCTTCATCAAGCGGTGGCAGACCAAGTACCCCAAGGAGCAGGGCGCGAGTATATATCTAGGTCATGGCTACGAGATCATGCACGTCATCCAGCAGGCCGTGGCGAACGCCACCACGCAGACCGAAGACGGCTGGGTCGCGTCCATGGAGAAGCTCGACTGGTGGGGCTGCCAAGGCCACATAGTCTTCTCGCCAACCAACCACGTCGAACCTCAGCCTCAGCAGGGGCTGTTCCTTTGGCAGTTCGTCCCCGGTGGCGGTCTCAAGTTCATCTCGGACCTTGGTGGCTTGCCAACTCAGTAGGATACCAAGCTCGGTAGCGCCGCGGTCTTTCCCCCTCGGCCGCCAGCTATCCCGCAGAGCCCCTCCGAGCGCAATACCCTCGGGCGGGCTCTGCGGTGCCCATTGGGGTGTGGATAGCCGGCGTACTCAGCAAAGCAATCATGCCCCCGGTTTTCGAAAACGCCAACGACAAGACAAGATGGGCGAGGGATCTACAAGTGGGTCGTAATGCAGCTACACACGGATTTACCGCACGGCGTGTGGGGGACGCGAAAAGGGGACTGGTGAGCGATTGCGGCCTTGCAATGAATAAGGACGGCGGCGTCCCGGCCCCCCGGCGCGCCCAGAGGCGGTGCAGCTAATGGCTAATTGGTTCCAACTCCTGGTCACAGGCATCACGATGGGCGCGGTCTACTCCCTTATCGCGCTCGGCTTCGTGACCATCTACCGCTCATCCCGAATCGTCAACATGGCCCAAGGCAGCTTCGTCATGTTCGGCGGCCTGTTCACTTTCAGCATGTTCTCGGAGCTTGGTCTGCCTTACTGGCTGGCCGCCATCGTCGGGATCGTCGCCGTGGTCATTGTGGCCGTCCTCATGTGGCAGATCGTCCTCAAGACGGTCCTCAAGATTTCTTTGGTCACGATGATCCTCTCTACCGTGGCCCTCAGCCTCTTGTTCGAAAACCTCTCGCTTGTCCGCTACGGCGGCTACACCAAGACGCTGCCCGCTTTCGGTGGCCACCACACGCTCCAACTGGGCGGCGTCTACATCGACGCACAGAGCCTCTACATTATCGGCATCACGATCGTGGTCCTAACCGCCCTCTATTTCCTGAACAATCGCACCAACCTCGGCATGCGAATGACGGCCACGGCCACCAACCCCACGGCGGCCAGTCTGTCCGGGGTCAAAGTTGCCAGGATGATTACCATTTCTTTCATCATCAGCGCGGCGATTGGTGCTACTGGGGGTGTGGCGATCTCCGGCTACATCGGCGGCATCAGCTACGCCTCGGGCGGGATCTTCGGGATGATGGGCTTCATCGCAGCCGTGCTAGGGGGGTGGGGATCCAGCACCGGTGCGGTGGTCGGAGGACTCGCCCTCGGGATCGTGCAGTCGCTTAGTACCGGACTCGTCCCGGCGGGCTACAAGGACGTCGTGGCCTTCGTCATCTTGCTCATCGTGCTCTACTTCAGGCCTCAGGGACTGTTGGGCACCAAGGTCCCGGAAGGTGAGGTCTGATGGCCATCGATGGGAAGACTCAATCGCGCGTGCCGGGCCGGCGGGCAGCGTCGGCCGACTGGCTCGCTGCACACATCGGGACGATCGGCAAGGTGCTGCTCATAGCCTTCCTGCTTCTCTTCCCGGTCATTTACAGGAGCGTGTCAAGCAGCAACTTCGCTGTGAACGTGATGAGCCAGGCGGGGCTGTACGCCATCCTGACCATGGCCGTCGGACTAGTCTTGGGGCAAGCCGGGCAACTGTCCTTCGGTCACTCGGCCTTCTACGGAATAGGCGCCTACACTTGCGGTCTTCTCATTCTCAAGTTCCACGTAAACACGTTCGCGGCCTGGGTGGCCGGGGCCGCCGCCGCTGGTGTGGTAGCCCTGATCGTGGGCCGTCCGGTGCTCAAGCTCAAATACTTCTATCTGGCCCTAGCAACAATCGGACTAGGGCAGATATTCGTGGCCGTCGTCTTTGAGTGGAGAGGGGGGGGCGGAGCCAACGGCTTCAGCCCCGTCCAACCGCTGAACCTCTTCGGCTTCGACTTCAACACCCAGATACGCAAGTACTACCTGATCTGGGTGGTCGCCATCCTGATCCTGCTCTTCCTATCTCGGCTGCTCAAGTACCGGGTTGGACGGGCGCTGCGGGGTCTGTCGATCAGCGAGATCGCGTCGTCGACCCTCGGCGTGCGCAATGCCACCTGGAAGCTGCTGGCCTTCACGTCTGGCGCCGTATTCTGCGGCATCGCCGGGGGCTTGTTCGCGTTCCTCTACGGCGCGGTCTCGCCCGAGAACTTCATCTTCTCCGCCTCCGTCCTACCCATCGTGATGATGCTGGTGGGAGGACATCGCTCGATCTATGGAAGCGTTCTGGGCGCCCTCATCATGACCTGGGTGATCAACGGGTTCTCGAACACCGTGCTGCAGTACAACGGCATGGTTTACTCCATCATCATGCTCCTCCTGCTCCTCTTCCTGCCGGCGGGCCTCCTGGGTCTCCGGCCGAAGCTCGCCAGGCGGTTGTGGGCCAGTATCAAAGGCGAGTCACTCCACGAGGTGCCGGACGAGCAGGTGTCACCCGGCACTTCGGTCGCCGCCGTAGTCAGCGCATTCGAGGCCGCCGACCCGGAAACGGTCATCGTCGAAGGAGCCACCGGCAGGGGCATGCCCACACAGAAATCGCCGGTGCCGCAGATGGCTGCAGTAGCTGTGACTGGTCCGAGCAACGCCCGCCAGTCGGGCGGGCTGCCGCAGGACGACACTGCCCGACAGAAGAGCGAGGTGAGGGGGGCATCCCTTCTCCGGGTTCAAAACCTGTCGGTGCACTTCGGCGGCTTGAAGGCCGTAGACGAGGTATCGCTGGAGGTCAGGGAAGGCAGTATCAGCGCTCTTATCGGTCCGAACGGTGCTGGCAAGACCACCTTGTTCAATGCGATAAGCCGGCTTCAGGAGATGACCGACGGTCGGGTCTGGTTCGCGGATACGGAACTGACCAAGCTTGGGCCGGCGGAGGCCGCCCGGCTGGGCATGGCCCGTACGTTCCAGAACCTACGCATCTTCGTCAACATGAGCGTGCTTGAAAACGTGCTCGTCGGTTGCCACCGGCATGAGCACTCGGGATTCTGGGCCGGCGGTCTGGGTCTGCCTAGCCAAAGACGCGAAGAGAAGCGGTCCCGACAGCGGGCCATGGACGCCCTTGAGTTGGTCGGACTCAACGAGCAGGCCAACCTGCCCGCGTCCAGTCTGCCGTACGGGCAGCAGCGTCTGGTGGAGATCGCCCGTGCGCTCGCATCGGAGCCGAGACTTCTGCTGCTCGACGAGCCAGCCGCGGGTATGAACTCAAGCGAGCGTGATCATCTTATCTCCCGCATTCAGATCATCAGGGATGCGGGCGTGACCGTTCTGCTCGTGGAGCACGATGTCAACTTGGTGATGGGGATCTCCGACGAAGTTTACTGTCTCGACTACGGCAAGCTCATCGCGTGTGGCGCGCCCGAGGTGATCCGGAAAGACGACAAAGTAATCGCGGCATACCTGGGGGTCGAGCGGGGTGAGGTGGACCTCTGCGCAACCCGTCACTTGGTCGACGGCGAAAGCTGCCCGGCGCTGGAGGACTTACTCGTGATAGACGGCTTAGTGACGAGCTATGGCTCCATTGAGGCGCTACACGGCGTGTCGCTGACGGTTCACAAGGGCGTGGTCGTCGCAGTCCTGGGCGCCAACGGCGCCGGCAAGAGCACCTTGCTGCGCACCATCTCCGGGATCACCCGCCCGAATCGAGGAGAGGTCCACTTCCAAGGCGTGGACATCACGAAGATGACGCCCGACAAGATCGTGACGATGGGTGTGTGCCAGGTGCCGGAAGGGCGCCAGTTATTCTCCACCCTCTCCGTGGAGCGCAACCTCGTGGTCGGCGCGACCGGCCGGAAGGACCGCAGGACCCTATCGGACGAGATTGCTTACGTATACGAGCTCTTCCCGATCCTAGGGGAGCGGCGCAAGCAGGAAGCAGGCACACTATCCGGCGGCGAGCAGCAGATGCTGGCCATCGGCCGGGCGTTGACCGGGCGTCCGACTCTTCTTCTCCTAGATGAACCGTCGATGGGTCTGGCTCCGCTCGCGGTCGAGCGGATTTTCGAGGCCCTGTCCAAGCTTAACCAGGAGGGTCTAACCATGCTCATGGTGGAGCAGAACGCCGAGATGGCGCTCTCGCTCGCACACAACGCGCTTGTGCTGCGGACAGGAAATGTGACTCTGTCCGGCACGGCCTCCCAAGTTCGGCAGGATGACCGTGTGCGCGCCAGCTATCTAGGCGGCTAAGGGTGTGAGGCTCGCTAGCTCACGGGTCTTGTCGCCAAATTGGAGGAAGGGAGACTGACAGCGGGAGGAAGGACCGCGATCTCTCTCGCAGGCCAAGTGAGTTGCTTACCCCACGGGGGGTCAGTGAAGCTGGGACCATGGGAGCAGGGGGGTGACCCGCCAGGGGTCGGTCATGTCAGCTATCGCGCTAGCTCCCGGTCGTTTGCCGGCTTTCGGACATCTCTGTCAAGGTGTGTGCCTGGTCTTCTTCGTCCGGCTGTCTTTCGGGCGGAGCGAACGTGGCGAGAAAACGCGAGAAATTGCGCCGAGAGACACCCCCTTTAGTCACCTCCCTGGCGTCGTTGAGCAGCGCCATGTCTTCCGCCCACGCGCACATGATAACGCCCCAGGCGAGATCTCGAGGATCGGCGTCCGCGCGGATGCTTCCGTCTCGCTGACCTTCCTCGACGATCTGTGAAATAAGATGAACCGCATGCTGTGCTGCGGAGCCTGCGAGGTGCGTTATGCCCGCCTGTTTGGCGCCCACGGTCATGGCGAAGACCGGGCGCACGAAAGTATCCAATTTCGAGGTCGACCATGCAAGGTGGCCTTCGGCCAGCTTGGCCACGCGTTCGAAGCCATTCGCACCGGACGTGATGAAGATCCACTCGTCTGAGCGGTCGCTCACGAGTTCCGCTGCTGCCCAGAGTACAGCCTCCCTGTTGTGGTAGTGCTGATAGAGAGCGCTGTTCGATATGCCCAAGGCCTTCGCGATGTGCGAAACGGTGATACCGGCCAGACCATGCTTGCCCATGAGCTTGACCGCCGCTTCGGCGATCTCCCGCCGGCGTTCGCCTTTGCTCTTTCGAATGCGTTTCCTAGTAGAAACCGGCAACTGTCACCTCTTGGTTCGATGCTTTTGCTTCAAGATACTCGATTCTGGGGCGACGCACCATGTGGGGCGCCTTTTCCCCGGTTCGGCTGAAATCTCCGAGGGCACTAAAGAATGCTAATGGATTAGTGTTCTCAGAGCACTGCCTTCGCGTGAAACGAATAATATGGCCTCACACAAGCTTTTGCACAGGTTGACAGTCGTCTCCATGCCCAGTAAAATGAACAAACATTCTGTAGTGGTGATGCGCCGTCTGCGCGGCAAGGCGGCCTGGCAAGGAGGTTCTCGCGGACCTGAATCAACAAGGCTGACCGTGCCTATGGTGGAGCAGAGCGCTGAGATGGCCCTCTCGCCCGTCTCCCTGAGGTTGCCATTCACCCCTTGCCCACGCGTTGCTTTTGGCCGCCCAGATAGCTCGGCCTCACGCGGTCAACCTGCGGACTACTTTGTCGGGGGTGGACAGCGTGCCGTTCCCGGTCTGGAGCACTACCGCGGAATGGGCGTGTGGAGGGGACACGCGATAGGGAGGAACCGCATGTAAGACGACGGCAGAGGCGCACTGATCCTAACCAGGAGTAGTGGTACCCCAGAGCAGGTTTCAATGGCCGCCTGTGGGCGGGCCCCAACCCAGAGCACATCAAGAGAGTACGGAGGTAGAGCGGTGGATCTGAAAGTGGAAGAGCAGAGAGAGCTATTTTCCGATATGCATGACAAATTGCACCGGCAAACTAGGGATGACCTCGAGAGCGTTAAGAATGGCCGTGACCCCAAATCGATTCCGATATCAGAGGAAGCCATCAAGTACTTTGGCAACCACAATATTTGGGAGGGAGCGTTCTTCTCCAAGCTACCGCAGGTGGCAATAGACTACTACGTCAATCCATACATTCACATATTCGAACGGGCCCAGATAGCACCTAAAACCATGGCCCTTTGTCTCGTGAGTTCCTATCTCTCGCGGGAACCCAAGGACAAACATGGCATCTTCCTGTGGAGCAGTTTTGCGAAGGCTTGTGGCGCGACAGATGACGAGATCATGGAGGTTGCGGCTGTCGCTATGCTTGCGAATGGCAAGTATCAGATGAAGATAATCGATGACGTCATGAGTGAAGTGTTCCAGAGCGAGATGTTCAAGGACGCGGCGAAGCGCACGAAGTAGTGCCTGCTCGCTGCCTCACCGGGTGGGAGAGTTGACTTTTGCGCCTCCCGGTGAGGCAGAGCAGCTGCTCATGTTGGTGGATCACTTTCCCCTGACGGGCCTCCGGCGCCGGCGCGCCCCGGGCGACATGCGCTCAGGTGCAGAAATGACCACGGCAATCATGCAGGTGGTGCAACGGCGGTTCCCGACCGGCCTCCCTGGATTGCCCTTGGGGCGGCCAATCACAACCCACATCGGAGGTGACGCGTGAATGCATCGAAACTAGCCCAGTCGCTAGGCGACCTTGACGACGCGGCGACGGTCGACCTGGTACAGGAAAAGCTCGACTCTGGTGAGTCGGCCCTCGCCATCTTGGGAGAACTCCAGGACGGCATGAACATCGTGGGCGAGCGCTTCGCCGGCGGGGAGTACTTCCTGTCCGAGCTCATCTACGCCGCTGATATCTTCAAGAAGGCCGGCGCCCCCTTGCAGGAAGAACTGAAGAGCGCGGTCCAGAACACGTATGGCACCCTGGTCTTGGGCACGGTCAAGAACGACATCCACGACTTCGGAAAAGACATCGTAGCCACGGTGATGGCCAGCAACGGCATCAAGGTCATCGACTTGGGAGTGAACGTCGAACATCAGGCCTTTGTGGAGGCCATCAAGGAACATAAGCCCCAGTTGGTCGGGATGAGTTGCCTTCTCACCACGGTCTTCGACGACATGAAGGAAGCCATCAAGACCATCAAGGACGCCGGCCTTCGCGACCAGGTAACCATCCTGATCGGCGGCGGCCCCGTGGACCAGGCCACGGCCGACTACGTAGGCGCCGATGTCTACTGCAAGACCGCCCAAGACGGCGTCATCGCAGCACGAAAGGTACTGGGGGTGAGCTAGATGTCAGAGAAGACGGCAGAAATGCTATTCGAGGAGCGCTCGCACCGTTTGCAGACCGCTGTTCGGCTGGGCACCCCAGACCGGGTGCCGCTGGCGCTGGTCCTGGACGCCTTCGCCGCCCAGGTCATGGGCGTGAAACTCTCCGACTTCGCAAGTGACGTGGAGCTCGCGGGTCAGACCATGCTTGACGCCATGGAGCTACTGGGGGACGTGGACTCCATCCAATTCGCGCCGTATGCCCCGGCCATGTTAGGTATGGCCTGGCTTTCGCCGGTGGAGCTTCCGGGCAGACAGCTACCCGAGAACACCCTGTGGCAGGTGGACGAGCAGGTGCGAATCGTACCTGAAGACTACGACCGTATCGTGGAAGAAGGTTGGAGCGCCTGGCTCGGAGCCTACATCGGCAGATACCTGGGGGAAGCCGCCGCGGCTGGGCAGGCAATGATGGGAGCCATGCCCCACTGGGTGTCGGAATTCCGGAAACGCGGTTACGTGATGTTCTCCCCGGGCTTTTGCGGCAATCCGTTCGAGAATCTGTGCGGTGGCCGCACGGTGAAGGAGTTCATTCTTGACCTCTACCGCATACCGGACAAGGTGCAGGCCGCCTTGGACGTCATCATGGCGGAAGAGCGGGAACGAACCCGGCAAATGGTCCGAGCGGGAGGTCCCAGCGGCTACTGGGTGGGTGGATGGCGGTCGGCGCCTGAGTTCCTTGCCCCCAAGCTGTGGAATCGCTTCGTCTGGCCATACCTCCAGGAAATGGTCGAGACTGTGGTGGAGGAGGGTGGCATCCCGGTGCTTCACTTCGACGCCAACTGGGATCGAGAACTCCCTCGTCTCAAGGAACTCCCCAAAGCAAGGTGCGTCCTTGCGCTCGATGGTAAGACCGATATCTTCCGGGCCAAGGAAGTGCTGGATGGGCACATGTGTATCCTCGGGGACGTTTCCCCAGCCATGCTCTCGCTCGCTACCCCAGACGAGGTGCATGCGTACTGCACCCGCTTGATCAACGAGATCGGCCCGAGCGGCTTCATCTTGGCCCAGGGGTGCACCATCCCGTTTGGCGCCAAGCTGGAGAATGTCCGAGCCATGGTTGATGCGGTGAAGTGACCGCCCCAAGCGCGATCCTTCCTTCTGAATCACAACCTCTCTGGAGACGAGGAAGCAGATGCAAGACCAAGTAGCCCCACTGTGCCCGAATCCAGCGGATGCGGGCAAGAGTCCCGAGGTCCTGCTGGCCGAACGCGACCAACGCATCCGCGACGCGGTCGCCCTGAAGCAGCCCGACCGGGTGCCACTCCTGCTGGCCGCGGGCTATCTGCTCGCGGAATACGGAGGGATATCCAACCAAGAACTGCAAGACGACGCTATCAAATACCAAGAGCTTCTCGAACGGTGCGCATGCGAGTTCGGTCCGGACAACATAGTCGGCCTGCTGGCGCATCCCGCTGCCAGCCTGGTCCTCGGGGATCGCATGACGGCTTGGCCCGGATACGGCCTGCCGGCCTCGGGCCAGTTCCAGTTCGTAGAGGGCGAGTTCATGAAGGCCGAGGACTACCCAGCCTTTCTGCGCGATCCCTCTGACTGGGCGATCCGCACGTACCTTCCCCGGGCGTTCGGGCGGCTCGAAGGCTTGAAGTCCCTACCACCATTGGGTATGTGGGCTTTCGGCGTCTACAACCTCATGAACCTTGCCCTGTATGCGAACCCGGGCGCAAGCGAGGCGTTCAGCGCTCTCGCCGAGGCGATCAAGGTCGTTGGGGAGGGAATGGCGTTGACGTTCCAGTCGATGGGGCGGATGGCTGCACTCGGCTTCCCTCCGGCCATTGGGGCCGGGTCTCTGGCCGAGGCGCCTTTCGATTTCATGTCGGACACCCTTCGCGGCATGCGGGGGATCATGCTGGACATGCTGCGCCGCCCGGAGGAACTACTCGCAGCCGAGGAGAAGGTTCTCGAGATCCAACTGGAGCACGTGCTCACCTTCGCCGAGGTGACCGGCCTCAAATGGGCCACGTTCCCCCTTCATCGCGGCTCGGACGGGTTCATGTCGCTCGATCAGTTCGAGCGCTTCTACTGGCCCCAGCTCAAGCGGTTCCTCCTAGCCGTCATCGAAAAGGGCATCACTCCCTTCGTGCTTTATGAGGGGGTCTGGGACAAGCGGCTGGAGTACCTGGCTGAACTTCCGAAGGGGAAGACCGTCGGGTGGTTCCAGAAGAGCGATATCGTCAAGGTCAAAGAGGTGCTTGGCGACACCATGTGCATCATGGGCGGCATGCCCAACTCGCTCCTTACCGGCGGCAGCGTCCAGGAAGTGCGGGATCGCACCCGCGAGCTCTGCGAACGCGTGGGCACGAACGGCGGGTTCATCATGAGCACCTCCGTGGGGGAGATGGCGGGCAGCAAACTCGAGAACGTCCGAGCCTGGGTGGGCGCGACCCGAGAGTTTGGGCGCTACTCCTGACCCCAGCCGGCAGCGGCATAAGAATCAGCCTCGAACGAAAGGAGCCCCCAATGGCCCACGAACTCGTAGAAGCCATGGCGAACATGAAGGAGAAAGAAGCCCTTCAGATCGTCGATGACATGCTCGCCAAGGGCGAAGACCCCCAGAAGATCCTCGACCT
>Ga0182021_10012668_pt1 | contig 10019 bp, 10 predicted proteins | sample 612E3MmetaG_FD_120493 | JGI IMG/M metagenome (GOLD analysis project Ga0182021, IMG submission 120493) | Permafrost microbial communities from Stordalen Mire, Sweden - 612E3M metaG (Illumina Assembly) | ecosystem: Environmental > Terrestrial > Soil > Wetlands > Permafrost | place: Sweden... | reverse complement strand
TTCCCAAGAAGCTGCCGATCTCGTCGCGTCTCATGCGCAGGTTCACCGCAGAGCCCGAAAATCCGCGCGCATGCAATCGTTGCATCAGGCTCAGCAGAAATGCCGCCACGCGCTCCTCGGCCGACATTCGGCCCAGCACGAGCATCATGTCCAGTTTGCCGACGATCTCGCGACTCACGACCTTGTGAAGCTGATGCTGGAAGCCGGCGGACTCTTGGCTCAGTTTCACCAGACCCGCATACGCAATGACAGACACCTGCGAGTCCTCCAGCGCGGTGACTTCGGCAGAAAAGTGATCCGAATCGATGCCATCCATGCCAAGCAAGTCGCCAGTGATATGAAACCCGGTTACCTGCTCCCTGCCGTTTGGACCCGCCACGCAGGTCTTGAAAAATCCTGCGTTGACCTCGTAAAGGGAGACAAACGGCTGGTTGACCTGATAAAGAACCTCACCTCGTCTGACCGTCCGACGGGTGATCGCGAGCGAGTTCAGTTGACCCAGGTCGGACGGGGCCAATCCGGCGCCCCGTAAGGCGCCGCCCAGTCGCGTCACATGGAAGGCTTGATTGGCTTCGCCACGCGCGACTGAGATGTTCTGCGAATGTTCGAGCTTGTCCGCGCGGGCAGTCGATTGGCGGTGATCCAGGGTCGATGGACTGGCGCACAGAACGACAACTGGCTTCATGAATTCCTCCGATTTGTCTGCGGCTGTAGGGCGGCGATCCAATCCCTGGCCTTCATGAACTCCGTCGCCTTGTCGAAATACGCACTCGCGCCGGCCGCGAGGTAGGTCTCGCGCACTTTTGGCGATGTTGCGGTCGACACCGTCACGACCTTGCTGTCCGGTTGCTCGCGCTTCACGTACTCCAGCACGTCGATACCCTGTTCGCCGTCGAGCAGATTGACATCGAGAACCACGACGTCGGGTTTTTTCGCGTCGATCAGACGCAGCGCTCCCGCAACATCCCGCGCGAAGCCGGTCACCGAGACGCCCGCGATCGATCCCAGCAAGCGCGCGAGGCTCTTTTGGACATCCAGCGAGTCATCCACGATGACGACGATCATTTGGCAAGGCCCGTCCAGGAGGGCACGACCCCCCCCCAAAAAGGGCCATCTTGCGGCTGCAATGGACGGAATATGTTGCGCGTGCGCAATCCGTGGGCACACTGACGACGTTCAATCTGTGCGTCCCCCAGCGGCACCATCCCTCCGACAGGGTGCTGAGCCCGTCACTCGCCCAGTGCGTTGCGTGCGCTCGATCCGCGGGGACGACTCGACCTCGTCGTTGCGCCGCGCTCATCTTGCTCGAGACTTTTAGTATGAATCTGAGCGCCCGATCCGAAGATTCCGAACCTGCGCGGCGTATGTCTGAGATGCGATCCAGGCGGGCGCCGATGTCCCGGCCGATGTCATTGCAGCAAACTGGCATCGTCCGCTGCAGTGGCGCGGTTGGCGGAACGCGGAGGATCGCCATGGCCGACATTGCCTGTCCTGTATGCGAAAGCGTGCGATCTGACAATCCCGCAGCCATGGGACCGACAGACGTACCGCGGCGTCGGGATCACCATTTCTCGAGTTGCCCGCCACCCCCCGAGTTGGGGGCGCGTGAGCGCGATCTTGGCTGACCGAGATCAAAGAATCCGACTGCCACGCCAAACATACTGAATCTTCCACTGGGGGTATTGCGATGAACCAAGAACAATTGATGGGGCGCTACTTTCGATTGCAGCAGGAACTCTCGATCGCGTATAGCGCGCAGCCTTGGAATTGCAGCCGCATCGACAGGCTGGCAAACGAGTTGGCCGGTACGGAGCGTGAAATCACGGCTGCGGGATTGATCTACGAGCGGCAAAGTGAGTCGACGTATCGTGTCGTCCAAACGGGACACGTCGGTCGCGCCGACTCGGCTGGATTCGAGCGTCCGGCAGGAACAATTTACGGCACATCGAGGACACGGCCAGTTCAGTGACGCCGACGCGTCCCACCCGTTTTCGCCGGGCATTCTCCGTCTGCAACGTCGCCGACCGCACGCCGCCGCCGTTGCGGCGCCCTCACGAGGCGAGCGGTGAAGATATCCGCAGATCCCTTGCCACCAGCGCAACGGCGGTCGAACATCGACGGTTCCTGATTGGATCGAGCGGGCGAGCCGGTGCAACCCGCGATGGCACGATGGCCGTTTGCATTGTCGTTACGCGACCGTCACGCGGCGCGCGACCGATGCGATGCGGGGCAGGTGGCCGTGTCAGCTGCCATCGGTGGGTTTGGCGATCAAGGCAGGAGCGAAGGGCACTCACGGCGTGCTCGGCGCGTGGAATACGGGGGTATTCGGGGCTGAATTCGGCGCGTTGACCTAGCGTTGCCCAGGGACAATGGACGTGCGCGACGCCTCGCCACATCGACGTTGAACAAACCCGGACATGCCACAACCGCGCCTCGAAGAGATGACGCTACAGCCCTTGGTGGGCCTGCCCGCGCTCGTGCAGATGCGCGTGTCCGCGCTGACCCAGTTTGTGATCCAGACACACGACCAGCAGGACGTGGCGCAGTTGTCGATGCAGATGTTCTATGCGCTTCAGGCCCTGGGGCAGCATGACTTCGCGCTGGACATGCAGGCGCGTGCGCTGACTCGGCGCAGACTCTATCGAATTGCAGGGCGGGGGCGGGCGTCGATTCGATTGCTGGCGCTGATGGGGCCGGGCAACATGCTCAGCAACACGCCCTTGGACTTCCTTACCGAGCACGTCGACGTGCAACTCGACTTGCTGTACCTGCGTCTGGGCGAGCCATTGCCTGAGGTGATCCCGGACCACGACGTGGCCATCGTGGCGCTCGGAGAGTCCGACCAGCATCGCAACTTGCTGCTGCAGATCGAATCCCAGATTGCGCATTGGCCCAGGCCGGTGCTGAACCACCCGCAGCACATCCTCAACTGCGGTCGCGAGCGCGCGTACGAACTGCTGCGCGACGTCGCACAGATCCTGGTTCCGCGCACCCGCCGCCTGAGCCGCGAGCAGCTGGGTGGCTGCGTCCCGCCATTCACGATTCGGCCGTTGGACACGCACGCGGGTGAGGGGCTGGAGCGCATCGAGACGCCCGCGCAACTGCAGGACTATCTGCACCGCTATCACCACGACGAATACTTCGTCTCGCAATATGTCGAGAGCCGCTCGCCCGACGGCCTGTACCGCAAGATGAGGGTCGCCCTGATCGACGGCCGGCCCTATGCCTGCCACCTGGCGATCTCGGACCACTGGATCGTGCACTACATTCCTGCGGGCATGCACTTGTGCCACGCCAAGCGGGCGGAGGAGCAGGACTGGATGGAAAGTTTCGACAACGATTTTGCGAAGCGCCATGCGGCAGCTTTCGAAGCCATTGCACGGCGTCTCGGACTGGACTACGTGGTGCTGGACTGCGCGCAAGCGAGCGACGGGCGACTGCTGGTGTTCGAGGCCGACAGTCGCGCCTGGGTGCACGCGAGTGAACCGGTGGACGTATTTGCCTACAAGCGGGCAGTCATGCAAAAGGCCTTCGATGCGTTCGAGTCCCTTTTGTTGCGCCGCTGTGTCCGCTCGGGCATGCGCTTGACGTCAGCAGCCGACTGAGCCAGGTTCCCGCATCGTCGAGGCGGGGGATAGTTCGTCGCAGCCTGCGGCGCTCTGCCTGACGGTCGACACCGTTCGTCCGCGCGATCGACTCACCGCCTCATGGCGGCAGCCCGACGAACGGCGTTGCCCATCATCAGGGTCCAACCGGCAACGAACGGATCCTCGCGCTTTCATCACCAATCGTCATGTCGAATATGCGTGTCCCGAAAATCAAGTCGCGGAGTCAGCGATGCCTCGACGGGACCTCGTCCCTCAGCAGCCCGTGCCACCGGATCACGCGCTTTGGCGCGCAGGTTTTGAACGACGATGTGGCCAAACTGGACGCGCTGCGCGACGCGTTGAGCGTGGGTTTGCAAATCAGACACGTGGCGCACCGAAGCTGACTGGCTACCGCTGAAGCCCGGGGCATCGGCGCAATGCCCAGCGAGGTGGTGCCGTCGAGGACATCAAGCCGTCCTTCGATGCGCCGCGGTTCACCTGCGACGGGGACGCCACGGGCACCACCGGGCTGCCGGGCCGCACGCTGGACCACACCGGCGCTGCAGGGAGGCTGCTTTGGCCCCGACTCCATGTTGCCGCGCGCGACCGATTCCAAATCACGCGCGCGACATGGATGCCGACGTCGCCCGGGACGGTACGGTCAATGCGGAATCCGGCCCTGAACAATGGCGACGGGTCAGGAAGGTCGATGACCAAGCCGACGTCGTCGTGGAAACCGCACTCATGGACTTCGAACGAGTGGCAAATCGCTCCAGTTGGGTGCGACGATGTCGATAACGACGGATGGCCAGCCTTGTGTGGACCCCAGCGTGCGCGGACTGCCCCCGATGACGGGCCAGCCGTTGCAGTCGATCAAGACGAGGGTCACGCTCTGCGCGTTGGCCGTGTTGGGCGCCAGCATCGCGCTCACGACGCTGCTGCTGGTTCGCGCGGCTGAGCACGACACGCTCGTGGCGCAACGCGACCGCGAACTTCGAGAGGGGGTTCGAACCGCCAGCATCCTGTCTCGGCGTGTCGTCGAGCTGCAGCACGCTCTTTCCAACACCGGCGCCTTGCTGGATCAAGATCTGAGTGCGAACAAGGACAAGCTGGATTCGTTCATCGAGTCCAATGCCGCGCTGCGCGGCTTGTTCTCCAATGTGTTTGTGGCCGCCCCGGACGGTCGCATTCTGGTTGTTGCCGAACCCGCGGGGCTGCGGCATCCGCAAGTCAACCTCTCCAACCGCGACTATTTCAGAACCACCCTGTCCGAGCAGCGCCCGATCGTCTCGGAGCCGCTCCCGGGCCGTCTATCCGACGAGCCTGTCATCGTCTTCACGTTTCCGCTGCAAAACCGCTCCGGCGTGTACGGCGTCATCGGCGGTGCGCTGCGGCTATCCAGTCGCGACCTGCTCGCTGACATGGTAGACGAGCCATCCAACGATGGTGACGTCCTGGTGGCCGTCACGGACGCGCGCGGCAGGGTGCTGGCGCATCCCACGCGCGCGCGCATCATGCAGTCGATCTCGACCGAACCGCGCATGGCTGACGGCTACGCGAACTGGCTGTTGGCGGGTGGCGCCAGCGGTGGAGCAGTCGAGCCCTCGGGACTCTTTCTGAGCCAGCCTGGCCAGGTCTTGACGGTCGCGGGCGTGGCCGGGCCGGACTGGTTGGTTTGGCGAGCCATACCGGAATTGGCCTTGCTGGCCCCGCTGCATGCCGCGCGAGAACAGGCGCTGACCTGGGCCATCCTGATCGTGGTGGGTGCGTCGCTGCTGATCCTGGCGGTCGTCGGCTGGTCGTTGCGGCCACTCAGTCAGCTCAAGCACCGCGCTCGGCACTTGTTCGACGGCGGCGACGACATCCATGCCGGGTGGCCGGAGGTGGGTGGCGAAATCGGCGAGTTGTCGCGCGTGTTGCGACATGTTGGCGCGGAGCGCGCCCAATTGGAGCAGTTCAATCAGGGGGTGCTGGCCAAGCTCAGCTCGGTGATGTCCTGCGCGCCATTGGGAATCATATTCACGCGGGCGCAGCAATTCGAGTTGGTGAGCACAGAGTTTTGCAGGCTCGTCGGTCGATCCGAACTTCAGTTGCTGGGTCAGCCTGCCGCACGATGTTTGTGTCGAGCGAAGACTACGACTCGCTGGGCCCGCTGGTTGGAGCCGCTTTCGCCGCCAACCAGCCCTATGTCGGTGAGTGGCGCATTGTTCGCAGCGACGGCAGTTCGTTCTGGGGACAGGTGCGCGGCATGCCGGTCGAGGCCGGTAAAGCCGAGGCCGGAACGGTCTGGACCGTGGCGGACGTGAGCGAACACGTTGCTGCCAGGGAAGAACTGGAATGGTCGGCCAGCCATGACCTGCTGACCGGGCTGGGGAACCGCAAACTCTTCGAACAGCAGGCCACTCGTGCGATGGCTGCGCGGCCCGCGACGTTGCCCGCGACCGTCGTGATGATTGATCTCGACCGATTCAAGCCCATCAACGACACCGCGGGACATGCTGCGGGCGATGCGATGCTCAAATTGGTCGCGACCGCGATGACGTCACGGGTTCGGTCGACCGACCTGGCCGTGCGCCTGGGGGGCGACGAATTTGCCCTGTTGTTGCAAAACTGCTCGCAGGACGCCGCGCTGCGAATTGCCGACAATGTCCGCGAGGCCATTTCGGGCACGGTGCTGAACTGGGGAAGTCACCGGCTTCAGGTCGGGGCGAGCCTGGGTGTCGCATCGTTGTCAGCGTCGACCGAGAGTCTGACGAGTTGGCTACAGGAGGCAGACACGGCGTGCTATGCCGCCAAGGCTGAGGGACGTGGCATGGTTCGTACCGCGGGCATGCAGTCGCTGAAGATCGTTGGGGGAACCCAGACCGTTGACTGAGTGGCTCGCGGCCATTGGGATGCGGCCGACGCCTCATTGGTCGGCAAGCGCTCGTCGGCGTATCACCGGGCCGGTGTAGATAGGCACCGTCCCGTTCGTCTGCTGGCTGCGTACGGCCAGGAGGCATCGCATGGTCCACAAGGACATGCCTCGTCGGGCGGGGCCGCCACCACGTGGCCTGGTGTGGTTGTGCGGTCCCGCCGGCGGGGCTTGCCGTTGATTGCGGACATCCCGTCGATCGCTCGGGCGCTCGTCGCGTGCTGTGCGACCCTGCGCGCTGCGACGGCGCGGCGCGCGGGTTGAGGGATCTTCAGCAATCCGCTGGACCGGCGAAGGCGCCAGGCACTGCCCAGCACACCGCCGGCATCGTGTCTTTGAACGCTGCCTCGCTCTCGCTCGGAATGGTCCGCGGGCCGAACACGAAGTCGCTCAAATCGTCTGCCAGATCCCACCAGTACTGAACGGCTGTGACGACCTGGTCCGTATCGATCACGGCAGGTATCGCTTCGGGTTGCGTGGCGGTCATGTCGAGCTCCTGTGCGGTGGATCGGCGCCGGGTCGTTCTTCCAGCCTGGGCACAGTATCTCGGGACGGCGGCTCGTTCGCGATGCAATAGGGCGCTGCCAGCGTGTGACTTATTCACGCGCTCACGGGTCGCCGCCGGCGAGTTCGGCGCGCCGTCGCGGGATCCGGCACGTCAGATGTGCGGCCGCACCAGACGGCCGCCCTGTCAGCTGCAGTGCGGCAGCATTCGCCTCAACAGCGGGCCCGGCGCGTCCAGCGTGTTTTCCTTGCGCATCAATTCATGCACGCCGATGCGACCGAACGCCTGCAGCATGTCGTCGGAGATGACACCCGATCTGACGGCAATCGGCAGATTCTTGGCGCGTTCGCGCAGCGCCAGCGCGAATTCCAATCCGGACATCGCGGGCATGCTGTAGTCGGTGACCACGGCATCGAATTCGACGGGACGTGCGCAGAGTGGCCAATGCGACACAGGCATCCGCCAGACACGTCGCCCGATAGCCCAGTCGCTCCAGCAGGTGACCCATCATCAGCAGCATGAGTTCGTCGTCGTCGATGCACATGACGCGTTGGCCGCGAGCCGCTTCGACGGGCATGCAGATCGCGTCCGGATTCGCCAGGCGCGCCGTCGTGATCGGGAAATCGATGTCGAAGGTCGTGCCACGACCCAGTTCGCTGCGCACGCAGATGTGGCCATGGTGACTGGCCACGATGCCGTGCACCACGGATAGTTCGAGGCCCGTCCCCTGGCCAGGCCCCGTGGTGCTGAAGAACGGTTTGAGATCCTGGCCCGGATCGCGGGATCCATGCCCGGACCGTTGTCGAAGACGCTCAGGTGAGCACACGCGCCGGGTAGAAGGGTACTGGTCTGCAGGGTGCGGACGTTCGCGTCGACATGCATCAGGCCAACGTGGATTTCGATCCGCCCGGCGCCGGCGGAAAAGGCCTGCCAGGCGTTGGAGCACAGATTGGTCAGAATCTGCTGCAGCTGCAGCTGCAGCTGCAGCTGCGTCGTGTCGGCCGCCGCGGGTCCGATTGCTACCCGATGTCCGTTCGCAGTCGACGTTTTACGGTGTCGAGGCAGGCGCGACGTTGCCACCGCGTGCGATTTGTGGCGGCACGCGCCATTGCCGCACACCGGCGGTCGATACATGCGCCGCGTGCCGGGCTGCGCGTGGGGCTTGCGCGCTGCGGGCCGCATTCCCGGGCACGCGCCACGCAGGGCTGTTGCGCAGGCCGTTGCGACGAATGGCGGTGTCTCCCGTCATGTGCGGTGCGGGGTCACTGGTCAATGGCCGACTGCTGGCGCTTGGCCAGCGGCAGGAGAGCCTGCAGCGCCCGCAATCTCAGGCAGGCCGGCGGATGGGTCTGTACCATCGACGCCGAGCTGTCCTCGGTCTCGCATTGTTGCACCATGAATGCCAGTTGCCTTTCGGGTTCGTAGCCGGCCGCGCTGGCCAACAGCAGGCCGATCTCGTCGGCTTCGTACTCGCCTTGCTGCATCACCGGCTCCATCGCCCACAGCAGCGACCAGTTGACGTTCAGCTCGGCGTACATGTCCTCGACACTGCGGGTCGTCTCGCGCGCAAGCAGCAGACGTGCGTAGGTCAGCGCCTGTCGCTCGTGCTCCAGGATGCTGTGGGCCATCTCGTGAGCCAGGACAAAGGCGAGCGCTTCGTCGGCCTGCAAACGCTGCGCGACGAACCACTCGGAAATCACGACCTCGCCCTCGGGTCGCGCAGCTGCCTCGATGTCGGGAAGTGCAACGACGGTCAAGGACCATGGCAGTGTCGCGCTGCGCCGCGTTTGGGCGCGCGCCTGGACGACCAGACGGGCGAACACGTCGGCCGATCGCTGGCATGGCACGCCGCACGCCGACGGCTCGGTCTGATGTGCGCGCCCGGTCATGGCCGAGAACCGGTCTGCGGCGGCCCGGTCCACTTCCTGCGCCGACCAGCCCAATCCGACAGGTTCGTAGGCGTATTGCACACAGTGACCCGTGCCCGCGCTGAGCAACGGCCACAAAGCAACGACGAAGCGCGCGCACCGGGGCATGGACCTGGACCTCCCGCCTGCTCAAGATACACGCTGCGCTCGCCCGGCGCAACTCGCACGGGCGGCCACGTCATTGCGCCACCGACTCCTGCGCGCGTCCATGCGTTTGCCGGGTTGGCGCGGTCAGGGTGCAGTGGCGCGGCACGGTGACTTCCGGACGTGCATATGGCCTCGGGCCGTCGAGGCCACCGGTACCGGCCTGGCCGTGCTCGGCGCGCCGTACCGGCGAACCGCCACGGCCGGTCGCCTGCCGTGCCGGCCGCAACGTCGCGGTCGCGCGACCTGCCGACTCGCCCTCAGATCCAGTTCGGATTCGCCGGTGTGGGCATCGGCGGGACCCAGGACACCTCGCTGCTGAGCAGGACCATCCCGATCGCCAGGCTGAGCAGCGTGATGAGAATGCTGGCGAAGAAAGCGGTCCAGAACCCGGAAATGCTGAACCCGCGGATCAGCTTGGAGACCAGGATCAGCAGCAACGCGTTGATCACCAGCAGGAACAGACCGAACGTGAGCAATGTCAGTGGCAGTGTCAGCACGATCAGGACGGGACGCACGACGGCATTCACGAAACCCAGCATCAGCGCCGCAATGATCAGGGAGGACGTGTCGGCAAACCGCAGGCCCTTGAACACCCGGCTGGCCACCCACAGTGACAGTGCCGTGACCGCCCACTGGGTGAGGAAGGCGGTGATGCTTGCAATCATGGAACGCTCCAATGTTGTTCGGGTCAGGGCGGGCTGCGGCGGCCGCGGTCTTGTCCAGGCTGCCCGGCCCTGCTCAACCGCAGGTCCGTCGGGGCCCGCAGGCAGCCGGCGTGCGCAGCCGCCTGCGCCGGCCACCGGCGGGTGGATGCGCCCATTGTGTCCTGTCGCTGCTGGACGAAGCGGCGCGGCTGCGGGTGGCCGGGCGACGCGGCCTTAGGCCAGCCAGTCCGGCAACTGCTCATACACGTCCAAGCGACTCAGGAGGTCCCGGTG
>Ga0182021_10012667_pt1 | contig 10020 bp, 12 predicted proteins | sample 612E3MmetaG_FD_120493 | JGI IMG/M metagenome (GOLD analysis project Ga0182021, IMG submission 120493) | Permafrost microbial communities from Stordalen Mire, Sweden - 612E3M metaG (Illumina Assembly) | ecosystem: Environmental > Terrestrial > Soil > Wetlands > Permafrost | place: Sweden... | reverse complement strand
ATTTTCAGGAACACCAAGCGGAGTAATGCTTGGCTATCCTGAAGGGGAACAAGTGTGGCTTAAGTCAGGAGATGAAGTTGCTGTTTCTGTTGAGAAAATAGGAAAGTTGGTTAATGTTTTAAAGTAGAAAAGGTAGGAGGGAATATATCATGGAAAAAACAAGACTTGGCCGTACCGGCCTGATGGTCAGCAGAAGCGGATTTGGCGCTCTGCCAATACAGCGGATATCCTTTGAGGAGACGAAAGAAATACTCAGAAAGGCTTACGAAAGCGGCATTAATTTTTTTGATACTGCCAGAGCCTATACGGACAGCGAAGAAAAAATCGGCTACGCACTGTCAGATATAAGAGACAATATAATTATTGCAACAAAAAGCCACGCTGAAGATAAAAAAACATTATTTGAGCATTTGGAAACAAGCTTAAAAAATTTAAAGACAGATTATATTGATTTATACCAGATCCATAATCCGGACAATCTTCCAAATCATGAAGATCCTGAGGGAATCTATGCAGGCTTGCTGGAAGCAAAGAAAAAAGGCCTGATCCGTTTTGTTGGCATTTCAAATCACAGCTTGAAAAATGCAGTACAAGCTGCTGAGTCGAATTTGTATGACACCATTCAATTCCCTTTAAATTCTCTTTCGTCAGATGAGGATTTAAAACTGATTCAGCTCTGCAAGGACAAGGATCTTGGAGTCATTGCAATGAAGGCTATGTCCGGGGGGCTTATAACAAATACAGCTTCGACTTTTGCCTTTTTAAGGCAATTCGACAATCTTGTTCCTATCTGGGGAATTCAAAGAATGAAAGAGCTGGAACAATTTATCGCACTTGAAAAGAATCCACCAAGGCTTGATGAACAAATGTGGGAGGTTATAAAAAAAGACAGAGAAGAACTATCAGGAGACTTCTGCAGAGGCTGCGGCTACTGTCTGCCCTGCCCTGCAGGAATAGACATACCTAATCAGGCAAGGATTTCTTTGATGATGAACAGGTCGCCTTATGAGGAATACTTGGAAGATAGTTACAAAGAAAAAATGGATTTAATCAATAACTGCATTAACTGCGGGCATTGTAAAGATAACTGTCCATATAAACTGGATACCCCGAACCTTTTAAAGAGAGAATTGAAAAAATATTATGAGTTTTATGAAGCGCATAAAAACAAATAGTTAAATGAAAAGTGCATTTTAGTACGGAAATTCTACTGATAATGCACTTTTTCACTTGTTCGCTTCAAGCTTCTAATTTTAATCTTTGTATCTTTATCAACACGGAAGGATTCAGTAATTTTCTGCAGCGCTTTATTGTAAGTGAAATTGTCCAAATTGCTATTTTCTAAATAAGCCATAGTTTTTTCAGGAAACTTTACAAAGCAGATTGAAACAGCCCAGGCTGCAGCAATATTCACATAATATTTTTCAAGATTTACGGCATCCAAAATTTTCAAAACTTCATCAATATATTCATTTTCAATATAAAAATTTATCAGCATTACTATTCCGAAGCGTAGGACATATTCCTCTTCAGATTGAAGATAGGGCTTTAAAAATTCCCAAGTCTCTGACCTGTAGGCTTTTGTAATTTTTAAGCCGCTGCAGAAACTGTCGCATACTGACCAGTTGTTAATTTTGGGTACAAAGATGGATATATAATTAAAAATTTCATTAATGTCAGTTTTTGCATAACCAATAACCATGCCCTGAAGCATGGTTTCTTCAAAATAGTCATCTTGGGCAGAAGATATAAATCGGCGCCAGTCATCACCAGCGATTTCTTTTGCAAGTTTTCTCAAATTCGGGAGCCGGACACCTAAAATATTCTCTATTCCTGGAAGCAAACCCATTTGAAATTTTCCAAAATTTACCTCAACTAGTTCAAAAATTCTACTTTTTATAGTATTTTCCATTATGTACCTCCTGGACAATTATCTTTTTTATTATATCATAGTGCATATAATTTATTAAAACGGGTAAAATTAAAAGGTGAAATACCGAAAGACATATTCAAAAAACTTTGGTAATATTATAATAGGAAATAAAGAATTCAGGAGGCGGCATATGGAACTTACAGATAAAGAAAAGTGGGATGCGGTTGTCAAGTGCGACAGTTCATATGATGGAAGGTTTTTTTACGGCGTTAAAACCACTGGCGTTTTCTGTAGACCTTCCTGTAAATCAACAGAGCCGCTGAGAGATAATGTGGAATTTTTTGATGGAATTGTACATGCTTATGAATATGGACTCCGCCCATGCAAAAGGTGCCGCCCTGATTTGAATGAATATAAGCCGATGAAGGAATTGGCTGAGAAGGCAAAAAAATTTTTTGACGCTTGCTTTGATGATCCTAAGAAGCTTTCTTTGGAGATGAAGAACTTGGGGATAAGCCAAAACCGTTTAATCCATCTGTTCAGTCATCAATTCAATAGTACTCCTTTGCAATATGTTAATAGACTCCGGGTGAATAAAGCAGTAACTCTGCTCAAGGATAGTGATGAGACCATATTAAATATTGCAATGTTATGCGGATATGGAAGTCTCTCATGCTTTTATGATGTTTTTAAGAAGCAAACCGGATCTGCTCCGGGGGAATATAAGAAAATAATAAGTGAAGATTCTTGGAGGTAGTTATTATGAAAAATGTATTTTTTTACGAAACTGAAATAGGAAAAATTATGATTGCAGAGAATGGAACGGCCATAACTAACCTTTATTTTAGAGATGAACCTGACATAAGCGATGATGTTATTATTAAAGAAACTGAATTGCTTAAAGAAGCTGCCAAACAGTTAACGGAGTATTTTGAAGGCAGGCGTAAATCCTTCGACCTTCCGCTTGCGCCAACCGGTACAGAATTTCAGATGAAATGCTGGAAAGCACTGCAGGAAATTCCTTACGGCGAAACGAGAACTTACGGAGAAATAGCAGAGAAAATCGGTAATCCAAAAGCTTGCCGCGCGGTAGGGTTGTCCAATAACAGAAATCCAATTTCTATTGTTATTCCCTGCCACCGCGTTATTGGAGCTAATGGAAAACTTGTGGGATATGCAGGCGGGCTAAATGTAAAAGAATATCTTTTGAATTTGGAAAAAGAAAATGCAAAGAATTAAAATAAAATATTTTGAATATGGAAAAACAGAAACGGATTATTTAATAAGTGTAGATGAAAAGCTGGGAAATGCAATAAAAAGTATGGGAAAAGTAGAACGCGAGGTTATACCGGATTTGTTTGCAGCACTCATTTATGCAATAGTGGGGCAGCAGATTTCTGTAAAGGCAGTGCATACAATATGGGATAGGATGCAGCGGCATTTTGGCGTAATTACGCCTCGCGGCATCGCATCAAGCCAGGTTAGCGAAATACAGCAACAGGGTCTGTCCACCAGAAAAGCTTCATATATAAAGAGTGCAGGCGAAGCGGTGATGGAAGGTCTGGTTAATTTGGAGGAACTTAAAGAGCTTTCGGATTAGGAGGTCATAAAAAGGATTTCTTCACTTAAGGGCGTAGGCGTGTGGACTGCTGAAATGCTGCTGCTTAATTCATTGGAACGAAAAAATATATTAAGATGGGGTGATATTGCAATACGGCGTGGAATGATGAATTTATATGGCTTGGAGGAGATTACAATAGAGCAGTTTGAGGGATACAAAAAACTGTATGCACCTTACGGCTCTGTTGCCTCCATTTACCTATGGAAACTTTCATTTGAAAAAAAGGAGGAAAAGTAATGTTAAATATAGGCTGTCACTTATCTGCATCAAAAGGCTATCAGCATATGGGAAAAGAGGCACTCAGCATAGGTGCAAATACTTTTCAGTATTTTTCACGAAATCCCAGGGGCAGCAAGGCAAAAAAAATTGATGAAGAAGATATAGATGCACTGCTTGATATTATAAAGGAATATCAATTTGCAGTACTCTTAGCCCATGCGCCCTATACAATGAATGCCTGCTCCGGAGATGAAGGAATAAGAAAACTTGCTCATGATATGATGGCGGATGATCTGGCAAGAATGGAGTATCTGCCGGGAAATCTTTATAATTTTCATCCCGGCAGTCACGTGGGACAGGGTACTGAAGCAGGTATAAGTTTTATCTCGGAATTCCTTAATCAAATACTTAAACCGGAACAGAAAACCATAGTGCTTTTGGAAACCATGGCGGGTAAGGGCAGCGAAGTAGGAGGAAGCTTTGAAGAACTGAGAGAAATTTTGAACGGAGTATCTCTCTCAGACAAAATGGGGGTGTGCCTCGATACCTGCCACATATATGATGCGGGTTATGACATTGTAAATGATCTGGAGGGGGTATTGGAGAGGTTTGATAAAATAATAGGCTTGGATAAGCTTTATGCAATTCATCTTAATGACAGTTTAAATCCTTTTGCAAGCCATAAAGACAGGCATGCTAAAATTGGCAGAGGGAGCATAGGGCTAGATGCTATTGTTAATGTAATCAATCATCCAAAGCTTCGCAGTTTGCCTTTCTATCTGGAAACACCTAATGAACTGCCGGGCTATGCGGAAGAGATCAGGATATTAAGGGAAGCCTATAATGGCTGATTATAAAATGCCTCCTATTGAAAAAAATTACGAAGTTTATAGTGCCGTAGCTGACGGGAGAATTGTTTTTGACGTGGAATCTGCAAAAGTATGTTCCTCGGATTATTCAAAAGAGTATCTGGTGGAATGGAAGGATGGCGTTTATTCATCTAATGACAATGCGTCATATTGGCAAGGTTATCCGGGATATCCTATAATTGTGATGCAGTTAATGCTGAAATTGCTAAGGTGCATGAGGAATTGAGGCCATTGGGAACAAAATGCAGGAGGAGTTCTCACCGGCCGCCTAAATGACTTTACTTGGTGAGTAAAAAAATATAAAATATAAGTACAAATTTTTTTGCTTTAGGCAAAGATTAGAGGAGGTATCTATTAATGAAAAAAGCTAATGCGGCAATAGGCTTTATTGGAATAGGAGTTATGGGGAAAAGCATGGCAGAGCATATTTTAGATGCAGGTTATTCTCTGCTTGTTTACAATAGAACAAAATCCCGTGCGGATGAGTTGGCTGAAAGAGGCGCTGTATGGAAAGACACTGTTGCGGAAGTTGCAAAAGAGGCAGATATGATTATAACCATGGTGGGGTATCCTAACGATGTAGAGGAGGTATACTTTGGGAATAACGGCATATTGAGTAATGCTAAGCCCGGGACTTACGTTATCGATATGACCACCTCGGAACCGTCTCTGGCTAAGAAGATTTATGTAGAAGCTAAAAATAAAGGTATATGCTCCCTGGATGCTCCGGTTTCCGGAGGAGATGTGGGTGCTAAGAATGCTGAGCTGACAATTATGGTTGGCGGCGACAAGGAGGATTTTGAAAATGTACTGCCGATATTTGAAATTATGGGCAAGAACATAGTACTGCAAGGTACAGCGGGCGCAGGCCAGCATACAAAAATGTGCAACCAGATTGTTATAGCTTCTAACATGATAGGAGTAAGTGAAGCTATGCTATATGCCAAAAGAGCAGGACTTGACCCTGAAACAGTACTCAAAAGTATTTCGGCTGGAGCAGCTGGAAGCTGGTCTCTGAGTAATCTTGCTCCAAGAATGATAAAAGGGGATTTCGAACCTGGCTTTTTTGTTAAACATTTTGTTAAAGATATGAGCATCGCATTGGCAGAGGCTGAGGCAATGGGCCTTAGAACTCCGGGACTTCAGCTTTCAAAATACCTGTATGATGAAATTATGGAAGAACATAAAGGAGATAAGGGAACCCAGATATTGTATGAGTTGCTGGATAAATAAATTGTTAAGAAAATAAGGAACTGAAAGTTTCCCAAGGATAATTTCGGTTCCTTATTTTTGCTTTATAATTAAAATATATGATAAAATATAGTTAGTAAAAAAACATCCACGATATACAATGAATTAGGAGGCGATTTATGTTCACCAGGTTTGATATTATTGCAAAAGACAGGATCGGAATAGCCTTGGAAATATTGAATAAGATTTATAAACTTGGAATCAGTTTGGTTTCCGTAGAAGTATTTCCTGAAAAGGTGAATGTGAAAATAAATGAAATTCAGGAGCCGCTAAAGAAAGATTTAGTTGATAAACTTTATGAAATTGAAGATGTGATTTCTGTAAATGAAATGGATCTTTTGGAATATGAAAAAAATGAAAAGAAATTGCTGGCGGTTATTGATACGGTAGATGAAGGAATTATGATGGTAGATAAAAACTGTAAAATAGAGATATTTAATAAATACTGTGAGGAATTATTCCGCTATAGTAAGGAAGAAGTATTGGGAAAGGAACTTATTGATCTTTTACATGTTAACCCTCCAATGCTTCATCTCCTTAAAACCGGAAAAAATTATGACAATGTGGAGCTTAAACTGAAGAATGCAAGAGGAGAAGTTCACTATATAACCACCGGAAGAGCCATTAAAAATGATGCCAATATAACTGTAGGGGGAGTGGCCACTTTAAAGGATATAAAAAAGGTTCTAAAACTTGTGAGTGTGGTGACCTCCATTCAGAAGGGAGCTTTTTCTGAAATCGTGGGCAGCAGCAGGGAGTTTGAAAGAGTAAAGAGCCTTTCGGCTACAGTGGCCAGGGGAAATTCCATGGTGCTTTTAAGAGGGGAGAGTGGCACCGGCAAGGAACTTTTTGCAAAGGCAATAAAAAATCTTTCTGAAAGAAAAGATAAAAAATTCGTTACTATAAACTGTGCTGCACTTCCAGATAATCTTATAGAAAGCGAACTTTTCGGATATGAAAAGGGGAGTTTCACCGGGGCAACTTCAGGCAGAGACGGGTTATTTAAGGAAGCGGATGGCGGAACTATCTTTCTTGATGAAATAGGGGAACTTTCACTCTCGCTCCAGTCGAAGTTGTTAAGAGTTTTGCAGGAAAGCACTATAAGAAGGTTAGGCTGCAATAAAGAAGAAAAAATTGATGTGAGGGTAATAGCAGCTACCCATAGGGACTTAGAGAAAATGGTCAGTGAAGGCGGATTCAGGCAGGACCTGTATTACAGGTTGAATGTAGTTCCTATATATATACCGCCTCTAAGAAACAGAATGGAAGATATTCCGAGTCTTGTATCTTATTTTATTAAAAATCTCAATGCTAAAGTAAATAAAGATATTAAGGGTGCTAATTCTGATTTCATAAGCGGACTTTTAAATTACAACTGGCCCGGAAATGTTCGTGAACTTCAGAATGTAATTGAAAGGGCTATGAATATCTGTGATAAAAATTTTTTAACAGCTGAAGATTTGATTTTAACATTTAATAATGGGATGTCTGTGAAATACAGCAGCAGCGCTATAAGTGATGATATTAAGCTCCAGGAGGCTGTTGAAATATTTGAGAAAGAAAAAATATTACATTCACTAGAGAAAAACAAGAGTTTGAGAAAAACTGCTAAAGCTTTAGGTGTTTCTCATACCACAGTGCTTAACAAAATAAACAAATACAATATCAAATGGAAAGAATAGTTTCCATTTGGAAATGATGCTTGCCAAATCTAAGGACAAAGTGGAAATGATATTTTCCGCTTTGTCCTTTTGCGAGGGTAACTCCAGAACAAAAACACTGGCATGGTTTATGCTATTAACAATAGTATAGTATATTTTTAATGGAGGTATTTTATGAAAAGAGAGTTTTTAGAAAATATGGGTTTCTCAACAAAGGCTATACATGCAGGAGTAGTTAAAAATGCGTTTGGTGCATTAGCAACACCAATATATCAAACATCAACTTTTGTATTTGATTCTGCAGAACAAGGCGGAAACAGATTTGCACTTAAAGAAGAAGGTTATATATATTCAAGACTAGGTAATCCGACTAATTCAGTTGCAGAAGAAAAAGTTGCCATATTAGAAAACGCTGAGGCTGCAATGTCTGCGGCATCAGGTATGGGAGCAATCTCTGCCGCTCTTTGGACAGCATTAAAGGCGGGAGATCATGTGCTTGCTGCCGAAACTTTATACGGCTGCACATTCGCTTTATTAAACCACGGTTTAACAAGATTTGGAGTAGATGTAACTTTTGTGGACACTTCTGATCTGGAAGCTGTAAAAAAAGCTATGAAACCAAATACCAAGGTTGTTTATCTGGAAACACCTGCAAACCCAACATTGAAATTAACTGACATTCAAGCTGTTTCAGATATAGCACACAAAACTGAAGGCTGTCTTGTAATGGTTGACAACACATTCTGTACACCATATACCCAACGACCAATAGAATTTGGAGCTGACGTTGTGCTTCATTCAGCAACTAAATATCTTAATGGGCATGGCGATGTTATAGCCGGTTTTGTAGTTGGAAAACAGGATTTTATTAATAACGTAAGACTTTTCGGAATTAAAGATATGACCGGAGCTGTATTAAGCCCATTCGATGCTTATTTGATAATTAGAGGATTAAAGACATTACCTTTAAGAATGGAAAAACACTGTGAAAATGCTATGAAAGTAGCAGAGTTTTTAGAAACACATCCGGCAGTAAGCAAAGTATACTATCCTGGATTAAAGAGCTTTGAACAATATGAGTTAGCAAAGAAGCAGATGTCATTACCGGGGGGGATGATATCCTTTGAGTTAAAAGGTGGATTAGAAGAAGGAAAAATAGTTATGAACAACGTTAAGGTTTGTACTTTAGCAGTTTCCTTAGGAGATGCAGAAACTCTTATTGAACATGCTGCATCAATGACTCATTCACCATATACTCAGGAAGAAAGACTGGCAGCAGGAATCAGCGAAGGTATGGTACGACTTGCTGTAGGCCTTGAAAATGTAGAGGATATAATAGCAGATTTAAAGCAGGCTCTTGATTTGGTAGTAAAGTAATAATCAATAACTTACGAAAATGACTTAGAAAAAAACATCTGAAAGAGAGTGATATTTAATTTTATCGCTCTCTTTCTATATTTAAAAATATATGGAGAAAATTAGCAAATATTATGATATTATGTAATTAAGAAGAATTTGTGATGATAGATATAGTTCATTGGAGGGGTAAGTAAATGAAAGAGAAAATTAATCTATATCTTTTAAGTGGATTTTTAGGTTCGGGCAAAACTACTTTTTTGACAAATGTAATAAAGGATTTATCTGATGAAAAAGTAGGAGTAATTATGAATGAGTTTGGCAGAATCGGAATAGATGGTACAATTATCGCAAAAAAAGGAATGCAACTTGTTGAAATAAACAGAGGCTCAATTTTATGCTCTTGCTTAAAGTTATCTTTTGTTTCCGCAATGATAGAAATGGCGGACTATCCCTTGAAATATTTATTTGTGGAAAGTTCAGACCTGGCAGATCCCTCAAATATAGGAGAAGTTTTGGACGCGGTGGAATCTGTAAAGGGTGATGTCTACGATTACAAAGGTACTATTTGCTTAGTGGATGGATTGTACTTTTTGGATCAGCTTGAGAATCTTGAAACTGTTGAAAGACAGTTAAAGTACTGCCATCTTGCGGTAATCAATAAAGTAGATTTAATTAGCAAGAAAACCTTGGAAAAAATAAAAATAAAAATACATGAGATAAATCCCAAGGCAACAATTAAGGAAGCACATTTCGGCAGATTTGATTATGGTATTTTGAATGAAGATCTAATGAAAAATCAATGGATGGAAAGTGAAGAGGGTACAAATACTCCGGTTAACAAGCCTAAAACAGTCGGATTGAGTTTTAATGGTGAACTGAAAAAAGAAGAGTTAACAAGATTTTTGAAAATTGTATCCGCGGACTGTTATAGAATAAAGGGATTTTTTAAGTTAGAAGATGGATGGAACCAGGTGGATGTGGTTAATGACAAAATCGACTATAAAATTTCCAATTCGGAAGAGAAAGAATCTAAATTGGTATTCATATCTAAAATCGGACCTAATGTTATAAGAAAAGTGCATGATACTTGGAATGATATAATAGGAAAAGATATGAAGATGAGCAATTAAAATTTATAAAAAAACCAGTTCTTATGTATTTATTTTT
>Ga0182021_10012666_pt1 | contig 10020 bp, 5 predicted proteins | sample 612E3MmetaG_FD_120493 | JGI IMG/M metagenome (GOLD analysis project Ga0182021, IMG submission 120493) | Permafrost microbial communities from Stordalen Mire, Sweden - 612E3M metaG (Illumina Assembly) | ecosystem: Environmental > Terrestrial > Soil > Wetlands > Permafrost | place: Sweden... | reverse complement strand
GTAGAATATATAATAGAAGCATTAGCACCAACGACAGAACTTGACTTTGACCGCCTGCCGGAGGAAAAACAGGAAATTTACCGCGCAATTCAATCGACACATATGCATGGTTCTCCGGATGGGCCTTGGTTCTTTATCATTGCTCGTAATGTTATCGAGAATCGCAAATTCCAATTATTGGGTATCACCGATACAGCCATGCTGAGACCGCAGGTCTTTGCTTTTGTTGACGGCGAAGTTCAGGTTGGAATTATCGGCTCCGAAAAGCAAGCCATTGATGCGACGCTTGAGAGTCTCGCAAAGGATGATAAACGAATTTGTCCTATTGCAGATAAATACTGGAATGCCCGCGGCGGGAGCTATTCCGACGGCGGAGCTTTTATGTTCGATATTGTTCGGGATACTAAAGGCAAATACAGGCTTGAGTGTAAAGATAAATTCGGCACTCCGGTTGTTATAACAGAAAAAACCGAAAGCTGTGATTTTATAAAATCAATTCCGGACACAAAAAATAAAGAACACATCGATAAAGTTATTAACGAATATGCCTCTGCCGGAAAATATATTTTTGAATATGTCAAAGACAATATTCCGCAATGGTCATTCGATGATATCCGTATTGCATGCCGGGCAATGAGAGATCTCGGCAAAGACAATAAATATACATCATATATCATCGATACTCTGACGTTATTAAATGACAGGCAGTACTCGACAGGCACGAAAAGACGCTCGCACATACTTCAGATAATTCGAACCGAGCTGGATTCATTATTTCTGAATATTCCAGGGTTGCGTTCTGAAAATGACGAATTCTCTGAGTACCGCCTGATCGATTTTGAATCAAGAGGCATGCTGCGTGGACCAAAAGACAAAGAAAAAACTCTGGTGCTCAATTCGAAAAATTTTCCGCCAGAAGGTAATGAATGTGATGCGATGTTTCTTGTCAGGGCTTATAAATTAGGCTGGAAGAATTTTATCCTCTTTCATTGCGCAGGCCAGCGTTATGTTGGATGTGGTTTTGGACCCGAAACTCATGATTTGACCATCGATGTTTATGGCAGCTCTGGGGATTATCTTGGTTCCGGTATCGATGGAATGACTCTCTCCGTTCATGGAAATGCCCAGGACCAGTTAGGCCAGATAATAAAACAAGGGAAACTGGTTATTCATGGCGATGTTGGTCAAACATTTTTGTACGGTGCAAAGGGAGGATCTATATTTGTAAAAGGAAACGCCGCCGGACGACCAATGATTAATTCTGTCGGAAAGCCTCGGATTGTCATTAACGGTACAAGCCTCGATTTTCTCGGGGAATCATTTATGGCAGGTGACCCGCATAATAAAGGCGGCTTTGTGATCCTCAACGGTATGAAGTTCAATGAAGAAGGTCAGGTTGTGCCTCTGCCAGAACCATATCCGGGAAGCAACCTTTTTTCTCTTGCATCAGGCGGCGCCGCTTTTATAAGGGATCCTAAACGGCAATTAATTTCAGAGCAGTTAAACGGCTGCATATTTTCTCCCTTTACAGAAAAAGATTGGGAATTGATAGTACCGTATCTGACAGAGAACGAAAAACTTTTCGGAATTACAATAGATGATTTACTGACCGTGGATGGTAAGAAACTTGATCCTAGGAAAGTGTATCGCAAAGTTTCGCCGAGTATCGAGGGCACTCCTTCTACACCTGAACAAGATGTTTATGGTGAAGAAGAGGAAGTTGATGAACTTGCAGAAGAAGTACTCGAATAATAATTTTTCGAAATAAACATGCCCATTGTCATAAGTAAAGAAAAAAAAGAAAACGACTTACTGCAATCAGTGAAGGAAATTTCAGGCGTTGATATTGCCGGATGTCTGCAATGCAAAAAATGCACCAACGGATGTCCGGTAACAGCATTGGTCAAGGTGCCTCCTTCGGAAATAATTAGAAGACTGCAGTTGAACATAGGTGATTCAGTTTTAAACAGCGATCTGGTATGGATGTGCGCTTCCTGTGCAACATGTTTTTCGCGCTGCCCAATGAAAATCGATATGGCAGCAGTCATGGATGCTCTGCGAATCATCTCCGTCAAGAAAAACGCAGCCAAACAAAAGGGCAATGTTCCGCTGTTTAACAGATTGTTTTTGAGAACAGTCGGTATGTTCGGCAGGACATACGATCTGGGAATGATCATAGCATATAAAATTGGAACGTCAAGCTACTTTCAGGACGCTGAAAAATTTCCCATGATGCTACAAAAAGGGAAGATAGCATTATTTCCCTCTTTGAGGGCTGACAAAAAATATGTGAAAAGAATTTTTGATAAAAAGAATTGATGCAGTCCCTTTCTAGGATGAATAAATGTTAAGAGAACCAGGAAAGAAAATTCGGAGATTAATGAGCAAATGAAATATGCGTATTATCCAGGGTGTTCAGCAGAGTCCACAGCGCGCGACCAAAATATGTCGATTCAGGAAGTTTCAACCGCTCTGGGTATAGAATTGATAGAGCCGAAAGGATGGACTTGCTGCGGATCGACACCGGCTCACCACACAGATAGAAATCTATCAATCGCGCTTCCTGCTGCTAACCTTCTTCTGGCAAAAAAAATGAATCTCGATATGGTTGTGTTTTGTGCGGCCTGTTATAATAGAATGAAAGTTGCAAACTATGAAATTCAAAATAATCCCAAAATAAGGAAAGAAATTTCAGCGTCCTTAGGAGAGGATTATGATGGCAGCGTGAAAGTTTATCATTTCATAGAAGTACTTGTCAAAAATATCGGTATTAAAAAGTTGCAAGAAACTTTCACTCATTCCTTAGATGGACTAAAAGTAGTCAATTACTATGGATGCCTGCTTGTGAGACCACATGAAGCAACCAATTTTGACGATCCTGAAAATCCAACGCTATTGGATAGCCTTGTAACGGTTATGGGAGGTGAGAGCATCGATTGGCCACATAAGGTCGAATGCTGCGGTGGTGGATTTGCTCTTACACGGACAGATATCGTCATCGAACTTTCTCATTCCATATTGGGGATGGCGAAAGCAGCCGGTGCGCAATGCATGGCTGTCGCGTGTCCGATGTGCCAGATAAATTTGGATCTAAGGCAGGACGATATAAATAAAACGAAAAGTACAAAATTTGATATTCCGATTGTTTATATAACTCAGCTTATTGGATTATGTTTAGGCATTTCTCCAGAAAAATTGGGCTTGGATAAATGTGTTATCTCTCCAATATCGATTATTGAAGCAGTGACAAGCAATTAATAGAGAAAGATTTATTTGTGAAGATTGAAAAGAAAAAGATGACAGGCGCAGTATTGGTCGAAGGCGGAGGTATTGCGGGTGTCCAGGCGTCTCTCGATCTTGCCAATTCAGGATACAAGGTCTACCTTGTAAACCGCTCTGCAACCATCGGCGGTATGATGGCACATCTTGATAAAACTTTTCCTACAGGTGATTGTGCAACATGTGTCATTTCGCCTAAACTGGTCGAATGTGCCAGAAATCTTAATATAGAAATTCTCACACTTTCAGAACTGGAAAAAATTGAGGGAGAACCAGGAAATTTTAAAGTTACAGTTAAAAAAACACCGCGATACGTCAATGAAAAAATTTGCAACGATTGCGGAGAATGCACCAAGGCATGCCCGGTTGAAGTAAGCGATAAATTTAATCGCGATCTTGGTACACGAAAAGCGATACAAAAGTATTATGCACAGGCAGTTCCCAACAAACCTAATATTTTGAAACTTGGACATTCCCCCTGTAAAATGAAATGTCCGGCTAATATCAATGTTCAGGGATACATTCAATTAATAAAGAAGAAAGAATATTTAAAAGCTGTAAACCTTATTCGTGAAAGAAATCCTCTTGCAGCTATATGCGGACGAGTCTGTCCTGCCCCATGCGAGACAGCCTGCACGCGCTCCAAAGTCGACAGCTCCCTGGCCATTAGACAATTAAAAAGATTCGCGTCCGATCAGGAAATAAATTTATATAAATCAGGGAAGCTGAAATTACCCGAACAAAAATATCCATCTGCAGATGCGAAAAAGATCGCTGTTGTTGGCGGTGGTCCGGCAGGATTAACAGCGGCCAGTGATTTGGCAGACAAAGGATTCGCAGTGACAATATATGAATCGAGAAACTCTGCAGGAGGAATGCTTTATTGCGGAATTCCTCGATACAGACTTCCCAAAGAAATCCTCGATTATGAAGTGGAGTTGATAAAACGTAAGGGTATTACAATAGTCCTGAATTGTATAATCGGTAAAGACAAAAGCTTTTCCGAACTAAAGAAGGAAAATGATGCAATATTTGTTAGCGCCGGTGCGCATGTGAGCAGAAAATTAGATGTAGGCGGCGAAGAAAAAAAAGGTGTGAACTACGGAGTAGAATTCCTCAGGCAGGCAGCTGACGATAAGGACCGGCCACAGGTCAATGAAAATGTCGTCGTTATCGGAGGAGGCAATGTTGCAGTTGATGTGGCCAGATCCGTGCTCAGGCTCGGCGCTAAAAGAGTCGAACTTGTCTCGCTCGAGCAGCGAAATGAAATGCCTGCATACAAAGATGAAATTGAAGCAACCTTAAAAGAAGGAATTGTCATACGAAACGGATGGGGCCCGAAACAAATAATTGGTAATGGATCTGTTACAGGAATAGAATTGAAACAATGCGTTTCTGTGTTTGATTCAAACCGCAAGTTTAAACCGACTTACAATGAGGATAAAACCATTACAATTGAAGCTGATCAGGTAATCGTAGCCATAGGACAAATGGTAGATGGCGATCTTACTCAGCACATTGGGATTGATATAGAACGCGGATGTTTCAAAGCAAATCCTGTTACTTGTGAGACTTCGATGGAAGGAGTCTTTGCCGGCGGTGATAATGCTTCCGGACCGGGTAGTGTCATAGAAGCTGTTGCTGCCGGAAAACGTGCCGCGGAATCGATCGGTCGTTATCTGAACAAGGAAGATATGCTGGCCAACCGCTTTGAACATTCGCTGAAGCCATTTCCGGAAGAATTTCTTCCATCTGTAAAAAAAGTCATAAAAAAGAAACGTTCTTCAGCCGACGAACTTACAGTTGAAAACCGCATAAATAATTTTAACGAGATCGAATATCCTTTTTCAGAAGAAGATGCTGCTGCTGAGGTCGAACGGTGCCTGAATTGTGCTCAATGCTCTGAATGCATGGAATGTGTTTCGGCGTGCGAAAAGAAGGCAGTTGAGCATAGTATGAGCGAACAGAAAGTTGTATTAGAAGTAGGTGCGGTTATTCTTGCAACCGGCTTCGATGAGTTTGATGCAGAGCAAAAAGGAGAATATGGATTTAACCGTTATCCGAATGTCCTTACCAGCGTCCAATTTGAACGAATGCTTTCCGCGGCAGGTCCGTATCTTGGCCATATTGTACGCAGGGACAATGGCAAAGATGCCAAACGGATAGCTTGGATTCAATGCGTAGGTTCCCGCGAATCAAAACCCGGGAACGAATACTGCTCATCCATATGCTGTATGGCGACAACCAAACAAGCAATGCTTGCTTCCGAACATCTGAGCGGGCTGCAGGGATCGATCTTTAACATGGATATCAGGGCGCATGGAAAAGATTTCGACCAATACTATGAACGCGCGCGTGCGATGAAGAATATCGAATATATAAAAAGCATTCCATCCCGAATTATTCAGATACCCGGCTCGAACGATTTGCGACTAGTCTATGTTGACCCATTGAAAGGTTATACTGAGAAAGAGTTCGATCTCGTTGTGCTGGCTGTTGGTATTGATCCCAAAATATCGGTTACGGAAAGCGCTCGCAAACTTGGAGTTGAAATTAACGAATACGGATTTTGCAAAACGGATAGGTTATCGCCGCTGGCTACATCTATGCCAGGTGTATTTGTCGGAGGTGCGTTTCAGGAACCAAAGGATATTCCCGAAACAGTTATGCAGGCAAGTGCTGCTGCTGCAATGGCGATGGAATTATTATCACCCTCAAAAAATACATTAATTACATCGAAAGAATATCCATACGAACATGATGTATCTGATGAAAAGCCGAGAATTGGCGTATTTGTTTGCCATTGCGGCATCAATATAGCCGGAACAGTTGATGTAGAGAGGGTAACGGAATCGATCAAAAATGAACCCGGAGTTGTGTATGCATCACACACAATGTACACATGCTCCGATGCAAGTCTCTCGAATATAAAAGAGCAAATAGTAAAGAATAGATTAAATAGAATTGTCGTGGCTTCATGTACACCGAGAACGCATGAACCTATCTTCCGCGAAACCTTGCGAGAAGCGGGACTTAATCCTTACCTGTTTGAACTTGCAAACATCAGAGACCAGTGTTCATGGGTTCATTCATCAGAACCTGAAAATGCAACTGTAAAATCGATTGAGCTTGTAAAGATGTCAATTGCAAGAGCACGCCGGTTATTGCCGCTTGAAGGAGAGAAAATTCCGATTCACCAAAATGCCATTATCATCGGAGGTGGTGTCAGCGGAATGTCCGCGGCGCTTTCGCTCGCCGATCAAGGCTATGATGTTGATTTGATCGAAAAGTCTTCCCAGTTAGGCGGGAATTTAGCTCTTGTCTATTCCACTCTCGAAAACGAGAGTCTCAAAAAGTTTAAAGATGATCTTATTGAGAAATTCAGTACGCATAGAAACATCGACTATTACTTGAATTCTACAGTTGAAAGCGTTACAGGACATATCGGGGAATTTAAAATCCGAAGTACAAAGGATGGCAAACCGAAAGAATTTACTTGCGGAGCTATAATCATAGCCACAGGCGCAAGGCCTGCCGAGACACAAGAATTTACATATGGGACTGTCAAGAACATAAAAACACAAGTAGAATTGGAAAGTGCACTTAACGGCAGCAAAATTGAAATAAGAGGCCAGACGTATGTGATGATTCAATGTGTGGGTTCGCGCAATTCGGAACATCCATATTGCAGCAGAATTTGTTGTTCAATGGCAATCAAGAATGCGTTAAAAATTAAAAGAGAAGATCCGACTGCAAACATTTATATTTTATACAGGGATGTCAGAACATACGGTTTCAGGGAAGTTTATTATAAACGAGCCCGTGAAGCGGGGGTTGTCTTCATAAGATATGATGAGACGAATCTACCCGTTGTATCGGATGTAAACGGCATGTTGAGTTTGATAAAAGTGGAAAGCCCGGATTTTCCCGAGTCCATCATAATAGAAGCAGACCAGCTTATATTAAGCACCGGAATTAAAGCCGAGAAAGACAATAAAATACTTTCCAATATGCTTAAGGTTCCTCTTAATGCGAACGGATTTTATGTCGAAGCCCATATGAAATTAAGGCCTGTGGATTTTGCCACAGAAGGATTGTTCGTATGTGGATTAGCCCATTCGCCAAAAATGATCGACGAAAATATATCACAGGCAAAAGCTGCGGCCGCACGTGCTGCAACGATTTTATCAAAGACTCATTTGGAAGTTGGGGCGCAGGTTTCGATAGTGAATCAAAATAAATGCATATCGTGTATGACCTGTGTGAAGGTTTGTCCCTACGGTGCTCCATTTTGCAATTATAACCACAAAGCAGAAATTGAAAAAGCGAAATGCATGGGCTGCGGAATATGTGCATCTGAATGTCCTGCGCGTGCAATTCAACTTAATCATTTCAAGTCGGACTATTTTAAGGCAATGATAGATAATTTATTCAATGTAGAAGAAGCCGTATAAAAATGAACGATAAAACATTTGAGCCGAAAATTATTGCTTTCTGCTGCCATTTCTGCGCTTATGCATCGGCTGATTTGGCAGGTTCGATGCGGTTGCAATATCCATCGGGAGTGCGAATTATTCGTACACCCTGTACCGGGAGACTCGAAGTAGATTATTATATGCGCGCTTTTGAAAAAGGCGCGGACGGCGTTCTGGTTGCCGGCTGTCTTGAAGGCGGTTGTCATTATATAGAGGGAAATTTATTCGCTAAAAAGCGGGTTAGTGCTATCAGAGATATTCTCCAAGAAAGTGGAATTGAGAAGGAACGCCTGCGAATGGTAAATATATCTGCTGCAATGGCCACTAATTTAGTAGACGCAATTAACGACATGGTGAACATTGTTAAAGAACTCGGTCCTAATCCAATCTATAAATCATCTAATGGACCTGAGATTGAATTTAATGAATTTGAAACCCTTAATTCACATAAATAAATTACCATAATAAAGCGGATTTACAATGATAGTCGCTCAGAGAAAAAAAATACCGGAAATATTTGATGCAATTCAAGAACATAAAAGTGTTTTAGTACTTGGATGCGGTACCTGTGTTACTGTATGCCTTGCCGGAGGCGAACGTGAAGTTTCAATTATATCTTCAGCTCTCAGAATTGCATCACGCAAAGCAAACAAGAAAATTAAAGTCAACGAATTTACTATTGAACGTCAGTGCGATAATGTCTTCATAGAAAGCGCTTCCGAAGAAATCAAGAAAAACGATGCGGTCATTTCCTTAGGTTGTGGAGCTGGAGTACAAGCGATTGCAGAGCGATTTCCGGATACACCGGTATATGCAGGGCTTAATACCGCTTTCCTGGGAATTCTTGAATCTAGAGGTGTATGGACAGAGAAGTGTATGCAATGCGGGGAATGTGTCTTATCTGATTTTGGTGGGATATGTCCGGTCACTCGCTGTGCGAAACACATGCTTAACGGCCCTTGTGGCGGCTCGCGTGAAGATAGATGTGAAATCAACGCCGATCAACCTTGTGCGTGGCAGCTCATTTACAAACGATTAAAGACTATTGATCAGTTAGATAAAATTGCTAAGCAGCATCCTATGAAGGATTGGAGCAAAAGCATTGATGGCGGCAGCCGGACAATAATTCGTGAAGATCATAGGATATAGAAAGTGTTTTTATGATAGAATTTGCCCCCTAATTTAATTCTCAATCGTTCAAAGTAGCCTCCCGCATAAATCTCGCATATCCATCGTTTGCGAATTATATATTCACAAAAAAAGAGATGACTTTTTAGTATTACACATTAACAATAAAATATTTGGTAATTAGTTACGAATGTAACCATAGAATAATTGTAAGCACATTGTTTTATTGTGAGTTACAGCAAAATAAATTACCATGACAACTTTTTGAATGGCAAGAAGTGTGTTTTTTGCGGATCGTTCAATCAGACGTCAAAAATACGCATTGACGTTGACAGAACAATCGGAGAGATCTATCCGAAAATCTACTGTGTGTTTATGGAACCTATACATTTAAATGGAAGAAGAATGGGTTTGCCGAATACGGCAGATTTCAATACCCTTTATGGAAATTTATACGATCCATCATCGCCGCTTGCTAACGAAAACGGATTCAGGAAAGATTATGTTGAGGCAATGAAAGAACTCAAGATCACCAACATGCGCTGGCCGGGAGGAAATTTTGTTATGGGATATAACTGGCAGGACGGCATCGGCCCTAAAGCCCAGCGCCCTGTACGTATAAATCTTGCTTGGGGCGGTACCGATAATAATCATGTCGGTACAGATGAATGGGTGGAATTAAATAAAGCAATGGGGAGTGAAAATGTTGTCTGTGTAAATCTTGGTCTGAGCGATATTCAGGAAGCATGCTACTGGGTTGAATACTGCAACTACAAGAAAGGAACATATTATTCCAATGTACGTGCGAAGAATGGGCATGAAAAACCGTACAATATAAAACTATGGGATCTTGGCAATGAAGTGGACGGCGCGCCATGGGAACTGGGTCATAAAGACGCTGGAGAGTACGTCAAGATTGCAAGAGAAGCTGCTAAGGCCATGAGATCGGTAGACAACACCATAAAATTTGTAGCTTCCGGATCATCGTATTACGAGAGCACAGGTCTGTGGGTTGAATGGAATCGGAAAGTGCTTACAGGACTTGGAGATATGATAGACTATATTTCCATTCACCGTTACTGGGAATATTCACCCGACTATAATACTTTTATGGGACAGAGCGCGATGGATTTTGAAG
>Ga0182021_10012665_pt1 | contig 10020 bp, 8 predicted proteins | sample 612E3MmetaG_FD_120493 | JGI IMG/M metagenome (GOLD analysis project Ga0182021, IMG submission 120493) | Permafrost microbial communities from Stordalen Mire, Sweden - 612E3M metaG (Illumina Assembly) | ecosystem: Environmental > Terrestrial > Soil > Wetlands > Permafrost | place: Sweden... | reverse complement strand
GCGCCGGCATGGTCGGGTCTCACATGAAAACCGTCGATCTTGTCTATTTCAACGCCGGTGGCGGACACCGCGCGGCGGCACTGGCGCTGCAGGCCGTCATCCAGCAGCAGGACTGGCCCTGGGAGGTCCGGCTGGTGAACCTGACCGACGTGCTCGATCCCCAGGGGCTGTTTCGCAAGATGACCGGCATGGCGCCCGAAGACCTGTACAACCGGCGCCTGGCTCGTGGCTGGACGCTCGGACTGGCGCAGGAGCTGAAGGTGCTGCAGGCGATGATCCGTCTGAGTCACGCGTCGATCGTGCGCTCGCTGTGTTCGCACTGGCAGGACGGCGCGCCGGACCTGGTCGTCTCGCTGGTGCCGAACTTCAACCGCGCGTTGCACGAAAGCGTCGAGACCGCCCTGCCCGGCACGCCCTTCGTCACCGTGCTCACCGACATGGCCGACCACCCGCCGCATTTCTGGATCGAGGCGGGCCAGGACCAGCACCTGGTGTGCGGCACGCCGCACGCCTACGCGCAGGCGCTGAGCGCCGGCTACCGTGCCGATCAGATATGCCTGACCTCCGGCATGATTCTGCGTCCGACCTTCTACGTCGACGCTCACGCGGACCGGGCGCAGTCGCGCCTTGAGCTTGGCCTGGATCCGCACCGGCCGACCGGTGTCGTGATGTTCGGTGCCGAGGGCTCGATGCAGATGGCCGCGATCGCGGCGGCCCTGCCGCAGATCCAGTTGATCTTGCTGTGCGGACGCAACACCAAACTGGCACGCCGACTGCGCAGTCGCAGCGCCGCAAGTTCTCACGCGGTGGTCGAGTTCACGCCGGACGTGCCGCACTACCTGCGGCTGGGCGATTTCTTCGTCGGCAAACCAGGCCCGGGCAGTCTGAGCGAGGCCGTGCAATGTGGTTTGCCGGTGATCACCTTCGAAAACGCCTGGACGATGCCCCAGGAGCGCTACAACACCCGATGGGTGCGCGAGCGCGGCGTGGGCGTGGTGCTGCGCTCGAGCCGACACATCGCCGACGCCGCCCACGAGGTGATCGAGCGGCTTGCAGAACTGCGACTCAACGTCCAGCGCATCCAGAATCGGGCCGTGTTCGAGGTCCCGCCATTCCTGGCCGCCCTGATGGAGCGCGAGGTGACGCCGCCAGTGCAGGCCTGCGCCTGGATGGACCAGGCGCCGCTCGTGCGAAGCGTCGGCGTCCGCCAAGTCGCCTGAGCGACACCGGGCCCGGGCGCGTGCCGGCCGCTCAGCGCCTCATTGCCAGACGGACTTCAGTGTGTCGCACATCAGGTTGAGCCGGTGCGAGTCATGCAAGGGCAACTCGCCGGCACGCAGCATCGCCGCGCGCTCGATCGCGTGCAGGCGATGAAAGAGTTCGTCCTCCACTGCCTCGACCTCGGCGGCGTCCTGCGCCACGAGCGTGTCCACACTCCACAACCCACTGGCGTTCCAGCCGGTGCGCAGCCGCTGCACCAAGAACTGAACCAGCGTGAGAGCCTCCTTGAGCGCCGGCGTCTGTGCGCTGGACAGCAGCGTGGCGGCGGCTTCCTGCGATGAGGCCAGGACACGATCGAGTCGCCCGAGCCGCTCGCGAACCTGATCGATGTCCAGTTCGGCGTGCAGCTGGGGCTGGGCACGCGCCGCGTCGGCAATGTGGCCCACCCAGCTCAGGTCGAACTCACCCGGCACGACGCGCAGCGCCACGCTCATGCGCGCCAGATACGGTCGGTCGCTGCGCAGCACGGCCAACGCGGCCTCCGCTGCGCACAACAGGCGACCCAATGCAGAGACTTCGTGCGAAACCAGTCCGTGCGGATAGCCCGTCCCGTCGAGCCGTTCATGGTGTTCGGCGACAGCGCGCGCCACGGGCGCGGGGTAGTCGGTGAGCTGCGTGATCAACAATTCGCCAACGTGCGGGTGCACGACGAGTTGCTGATAGCTGACGAAGTCCAGAGTCCGCTCGGCATCGGCCTCGCCGTGGCGCGGGTCGATATACATCTCGCCCAGATCGTGGACCAATCCGGCGAGCATGGCCAGCCTGATTTCCGCCGTCGATCCGCCGTGGGCGATCATCAGGGCCGCACACATCGCCATGGCCCGCACCGCATGTTCGAACGACTCCGGCCGCGAGGCCTGACCCGCTGTCAGCAGCAGCTGCACAACGGAGTGCAGCGGCAGGTGCGGAACCTGTTGCAGGATCCTACCTGCGTGCGGGCGCAGAAGTTCACCCATCGGACTGCCCCGCGCCATCAAGGCCTCGGTGGCGTCGATCAGGCTCTGGGTCGTCACGCCGTCCTCGGCCAGCAGGCAACTCTCCAGCGGATTGCGCAGTTCTCGGTCCAGCAGCTTGCGCTGCAGCGCACTGGACACCGGCAGGTCGCGCGCCCACAGCTTGATCCCGGAGATATCGAAGATGTCTCGCGACGCGATGATGCTCTTGGTCTGTCCGGCCTCCAGGATGATGGCCAACGCATGAGGATTGGCGGACGAAAACGACACGTTCGGGGCAGCGGCTGACATGACTCTCTCCACGGGACACGGACACACCTCGGTCTTCGGCCCGCGCGCCGCCGCGCTGAGTCAACATTCGTAACAGACTGAAACAGTTCGGCCGCCTGTGCGCACGCTGTCCGCTCGACGCGTGCCAGGCCAGCGAATTGGGCGCCATTCACCTCGCTGTTCGGCGCATGCACGGGCCTGGGGACTCGGACACTGCAGGTCACCCCACACCCGGAGTTGCCTCGTGACCCGCCTGTGCTTGAATACCCTGACTGCATGGATCACCGTGGCAGCCGTGCGGCACCCGCGTCGCCTGGGCGCCGCACTCGCCGAGCGGTTCGCCGTGACGGCACCGACCGCGCGCCGCGCACTGCGGCGCCTCGTGGCACTTCAGTGGCTGGTGAACGAGGGGACCGCGCGTGCGCCGCGCTACGCGCCGGGATGCCTGCGCCAGGTCGTGCAGCGTTATGCGCTGCAGGGACTGACCGAGGACTTGCCGTGGCGGCGCGACTTTGCGCCGTTCTTCGCGCTACCCGGCTCCGTGCAGCAAATGGCGGAGCACACCTTCTACGAACTGGTCAACAACGCGATCGACCACAGCGGCGGCACGGCCGTGACGGTGTCGATGCGCCAGACCGCCAGCCATGTGCAGCTGCTGGTTTCGGACGACGGGGTGGGCCTGTTCGGCCGAATCGCCCAGGCCTTCGCCATCGAGGAGCCGCCGCTGGCGATGCTCGAGCTGAGCAAGGGCAAGCTCACGAGTCAGCCGCACGCCCACACCGGCCACGGCCTGTTCTTTGCCAGCAGGCTGGCCGACGTGTTCGAACTGCATGCCAACGACGCGTCGTTTCAACACCGCAGCTGGGACGCCCGTGGCTGGCAGGCGCAGCGCGCGCTCAAGCACCGTGGCACCAGCGCGTACGCCTCGTTTCTCCTGGATACCGATCGCACCGTGGAGTCGGTGCGTCAGGTCTACAGCCTGGACGGCAGCGGAGCCGCCTTCGACCGCACGCGCGTGGGCCTGCAGCTGTTGACGAGCGACACCGTGGGTCTGCAATCGCGTGCACAGGCGCGCCGGGTGAGCGCGCGCTGCTCGGACTTCCGACAGGTGGAGCTGGATTTTGCTGGCGTGCCTGAAGTGAGCCACGCGTTTGCCGACGAGCTGTTTCGGGTCCTGTCCCACAAGGAGACCGGCGTTCGGTGGGTGGCGCTGAACATGTCGCCGACGGTGGCCCGCCTGATCGACGGGGTGAGCGCCCGGCATGCGAGCGACGTGCTCGCCGGCCGCACACCCTGAGGGATGCATCGCACCGCGCCTGACCGCGCGCAACGCACGGTGTGCGCTGACCCCGGGTCCGGGTCACCCTCGGTGGGTCGATGTCAGAAGCGCCGCTCCACGGACAGGTGCAACACCGACGATTTGGCGGCACCGACGCCCGGCATGAACGACAGCCGCGGCGTCACGTCGTCCACCGGTGGCAGCGTGGCGCAAAGCGACCACAGCGGCACCAGCGGGCCGTGGCCGTAGCCCCGGATCGGCGTGCAGTTGCGCGTGTCCGAGTAGTCACAGACCCTGACCCTCCTGGCTTCGTAGCCGCTGATCGCGCCGGCGGTCAGCCCGAAGATTCCATGCTGAATCGTGTAGCCGGCATCGACGGACGAGCGCCGCAGCGTGTTGTAGTAAGCACCGGCCGTCCAGCCGTCCGCGGTCTTGACGTACACCCCGGGGTTGAAGTCGTTCTCCCAGGACTGCGCAGGCAGGTGCGCGCTGACAAGGTGCAGGCCGATCGTTGCACCGGTCAACAAGTCGGCCAGCATCGAGGCGCACCTGAACCGCGTCGTGCGGCGCGGGGCCACCGAACCAGTGGAGCCCCGGGAGGGTCGCGCCGGCCGGCGCATCGCGGGTTGATCGTCGTGACTGCGAACGCCGCGAGCCTGTGGGGGCCACCGCGAAAGCGGCCGACGGCCCGCGCATCGTCGCCCGGCGCCCGGCACGGTCCTGCGATTCTGCGGATCGCCGCGTCCGCGTCGGCCGCATGCGCCTCGGGTCCGCGCGGTCCGACCCGGCCGTGGATGCCAGACCCGACGCCGTCGGTCCACCCCGCTCCAGGCCCGTCGCGAGCGCCGCAGACCCACAACGATACGGGGACGACCATGCCGCCATGATGTGCTTGGCCGCGCGCCGTGCGAACTAGCGTCTGATCAATGTGAATCGTCAGTGGGCACCGGACGGCGCGACGCCCCGCGCCCGCCGATGCTTGCGTTGGCGAACCCAGTCCGATCAAGCCCGCGTTCAGGGTGCGACGGTCAGGGTTTGATTGAGCAATGCGGCCAGCCGCCGCGCGGCGCGATTCAATCGTTCGTACAGGATCGGCCAGGCCCATCGGGCATAGTCGGCGTCGACGCGACGCTGAGCAGGGTAAAAGTCGTCCGCCATGACGATGCGGCACGATTCCTCCGCCCACAGGGCCGGCGCGATCGGCTCGTCGGCCCCCGGGGCACCTGGCACTGGATCGGCGAGCCGGGTGGCCAATTCGTCGGCGCGCTGCTCGATCAGACCACTGTCCCACACCGAATGCAGATTGGTGCCGCGGCCGCCGAACCGCACCTGGTATCGATTCCCGCCTCGGTCGGACGCCCAACCGGCATGCAAGGGCTGATGCACGTCGGCCACCAGATGCACGAGGTACTTGAGCGCGACGAGCCGTTCCCCGTCGCTGACCGTCGAGCTCAGGATCGCTCGCTGGAACTCGATCGCACCGACCACGCACTGATCCTGCGGGCAGTCGCGCGCCGGCTCGTATCGGCAGGGTCCATCGGGCGACAGGTTGACGTAATGCCACGCGGCCGTGTCGGGGGTGCGGGTGTCGTCGGCCCAGGTGGAAACCGATGGCAGCGTGGCGCCGGGCTCGAGCGCCAGCAGTCGCTCGAGCTGCGTTCTGGCCACGGGGGTGAGCTGGCTCAGCGCGCGTGCGGCGATCCAGCGATGCCCGGCGCCGCCCCAGGACCAGGCGGCGGCCGGTGCGAGGGCCGCCAGCGCCACCGCGACAGCCGCCAGCTGCCGGCCCATGGCTCGAATGTCGCGGCCACCGCGCTGCCGTGCGCACGCATGCCACCAGATCACGGGCAGGCCAGCCACGTCGGATCTTCCCAGCCCTGGAGCTCGGCCAGCCGGCGCACGACCCAGCGGGCCTGCGGTTCACTCACGACGGCGCGCGGGGCGAGCAGCCCGTCGTGACAGCGCTGCAGCACATCCTCCTCGGCGATACCCAGGTCCTGCCACTGCGCGCGGGCGAGCTCGACCAGGTGTTGGGCCATGTCCTCGCACAGTTCGTAACGCTGGGCAATCTCGGCGCGCGCAGCGCTGGGGCGCGACTGGCCCGGCGCGACATACAGCGCGATGAACGACGGCGGGATTTCAAATTGATTGGGGTCGACCATGGCGGCTGTGCTTGCTCGCGCAGTCTAGACATGATGGTTGCCGCGCGCAGCGGTGGCTCGTCTGCAGTATCGCGGATTGCACCGAGGTGTGCCCAGGCACATGCGGCTGGGCGGGCCAGCCGCAGCGTTTGGGAGACGAGCCATGGAAGAGCGTATCAATTTCTTCGTGGATTCGGATGCCCACAAGGACAGTATTTCCATCGCAGCCTGTGAGGCCGGCCGGGAGGCGGCCCGCTTTTTGGGCGCGATCGGCCCGGATGTGCGGGGCCTGTTCAAGATTCTGGACAAGGCCGGCGCAGGTCAGCGTCGTCTACGAGGCCGGCCCCACCCTATGGACTGTATCGGGAGCTGCTGCGCCGAGGCTACCGGTGCGAGATCATCGCACCGTCGTTGATCCCCAAGCGCGCAGGTGTTCGAATCAAGAACGATCGGCGCGACTGCCTTCGCCTGGCCAAGCTGTCGCGCGCCGGCGAACTCTAGGCGATCCGGGTCCCGGACGAGCCCCACGAGGCGATGCGCAACCTGTGGCGAGCCCGGGAGGACGCGGTCGGTGTTCGGCTGAAGTCTCGGCACCGAAGACGTCCTACGGCACGCCGGGTCCAGCCAGACCGTGGAAATAGGCCTGCAGCGCGTCGCGTTCGTCGTCTTGAAGGTCCTGGCCCATCGGCATGTGCTCGATGCCTGCCGACGGGGACAACCGGTAGACGATTTCCTGGATCAGCGACCCGCGCGGGTAGCGGCCGACGCGCAGACGCTCGGCGAGTTCCGGTGGATGCTCGAATGGCAGCGCCGGGCCGATATCGCCGCGGTGACAGCCGGCGCACCGGCTCAGCGACGCCGGCACGCTCTCGGACTGCGTCGCGGCCACGTCGGTCGACGTCTGACGGCCGGCTGAGATCGGCAACGGGCGTGCCAGGCCGGCCCACGCCTCGGGCAACCGCTCGGCAGTGGCTTTGCGCAGGTAGGCGCAGTAGCGGTGCGACGCGCCCAGGTCGCGCAGCAACGCGAGGTCCTGGACCGTGGCGTCGTCGCGCACGACGGCAGCGAGCATCAGTCGGTCGAGCATCGACTGCATCGACTCGGGGGCATTGACGTCAAAGCTTCCCTTCTCCAGTGCCAGCGTCCAGTCCGACGTGGGAATCCGAAGACCGGACTCGACGACGTAGCGGAATCGCGTCAACGTCTCGGGCGGCGGCGCGGCCCAGACCATGGCGCCGGGTGTGAGCGCCCGCAGGCGCATGTGCTTCAGATCGTCCTGGGCACGCTGGGCTTGCTGGATCGCTGCCGCGAACTCGGTGTAGGGCTGCGCGAGATCGCCGGCGCGCTCGGGCAGGAGATCCTGCAAGGCACCGCAGTCCGGGGTCAGTGCGCCCAGCAACGCATACTGAAAGTCCCGAAATCGGGGCGCCAGGCTGAGTTCGCGCACGATGGCCTGGGCGTTCAGGCGGGTGAACAGCCGGGCCAGCGTGGCGTTGGGCGACTCTGCGGCCGAACCGTCGTAGCGGGTCTTTGTGTTCGGATGGAACGTGTTGTAGTCCTCGCAGACCGGCAGGTTCTTCAACGTGCGATAGCGCGGATGCCCGCTGCTCGCGGCGAGGAAGCGATTCAGTCCGTCTTGCTCGGCGACGCCCAGTTGCGCGCGGTATCGCTGGCCGTACGCCCCCGGCCAGACGGGATGGGTGTCCCAGACCGGTCGCGCCGGATGGCCATGACAGGCCAGGCATTTCTGCGGGTTGGGTTCGGAGACCGCCACGGGCACGTCCGGCATGCTCGGGTCGGGGAACGTCAGCTCACGAAAGACGAACTGCTTGCGCTCGTCGTCGAACTGCATGGTCTCCAGCGCGTTGTAGCCGCGCTGCGACGGGTGACCGTTGAATGTCAGCACGAACCGTCCGTCGTCAGAGAACAACACGACGCGCGGATCCCGATCGCTGGCCTGCTGCAGGCTGCGGCTGGCGAATACCAGCGCATAGTGCGAACGCAGCGGTGCCGGCAGCCGCTCGAGCACCCGCTCGATGGCGTTGACATGCTCGCCGACGACGATGCGCAGCAGCGCATCGGTGTCAAACGCCAGACAGCGGGCCGGCTGCAGGCATGTCCACGCCAGCAGCGCGCCGCCCAGGGCCCGTGCCCAGGCCACCCGGCGTGCGCCCCCCTTTTGCAGCGTGCACCCGCGACGGCTCATAGGTTGGCCACGAACCGGCCGCCTCAAGGCAGCATCAGTTCGGGGCTGTCGTCGAAGGCGACCATGCTGCGCACGATCTGACCCTCGGGGGACAGCAACACGATCTTGAAGTCGTGCATCGTGTGCTCCCCGTATTTCCAGTACCGCACACCCAGGCGCAGCGCGATCGCACGCGTGGAGGCGCTGTCCCCACTCAGAAAGACCCAGTTCGGCCGGACGAGTTTTCGGTCAACCCGAAAGGTGGCCCAGTCGGCGGGTTTGTCCTGGGTCGGGTCCAGGCCCACGACGACGAAATTCATTGCGGCATGGCGCTGATCGGCCAGGTTCTGCACTTGCTGGAGGATCCGCAGACTGGTCGAGCAGATCTTGCGGCACGCCCCGTACGCCATCGTCACGACGGTGGACCCGCCGCGCAGCGTGGTCAGGTCAAACGGCTCGGACCGATCGTCAAGCCAGTGTCCCGGCGTGCGGTAGACGTCTTGCGCGTGCGCGTGGCCGAACACCAGCCAAAGCGTCGAAAGCAGCCACGCCCGCGCCCAGGCGCGCCGCCGCACAGGCAGGTTCGGGGCCGGCGGCGTGGCGCGTTGCATCGGGTTCATTGTGGTTCGCGCAGCCGCGGTGCATGCGCGGATTTGGCCCGACTTTGTGCCGCATTTCGGGCTCATGGGGACAGCGACGCCGTCCGATAGTTCCCAAAGCCGGCCCACTGGTTGGCCGGACCTCGATCGACCGTATTGAGCCGACGCAACCCTGGTGACCACACTATGCAGCCCAAGTCCATCATCCGTGCCCTTGCCGCCGCCGGCCTGTGCAGCGCGCTGAGCGCGCCTGCCCTGGCCGACGACCAATCCGACCGCCTGAAGGCCCTCGAAAAGCGGCTGGAAGACAGCGTGCAGCTGATTGACAAGATGCAAGCACGCATTGCTGAACTCGAGCGGGCCACAAGGGTTGGCGGCGCTGCCCCGGCCGCCGCCGCCGTGGCCGCGGCGCCCGCCGCGCCGGCGGCACCGAGTCCGGCTGCGGTCGAACAGGCGCAAACGGTGGCGCAGCTCCAGCAAAACGTCGATCAGCTGACGGCTGCGATGAGTCGCGGCAACACCGAAGGCGGCGTGCCGCTGCACGGCTTTGTTCAGACCGGGGCGGCCTGGTCCGGCGGCGACGACCCCCAAAAGCTGCGTGGCTTCTCCGGCGGATCCATCGACATCTACCTCACCCCGCAGATTTCCGACCGGGTCAAGGGTCTGGCTGAAATCGTCCTCGAATACGTCCCCGACACCGGCCAGGTCGCGATCGACACCGAGCGGCTCCAACTGGGCTACACGGTCAACGACGCGTTGACCATGTGGGTCGGACGTTTCCACACTCCGTACGGCCTGTGGAACACCTCGTTCCACCACGGCGCAAACCTGCAGACTTCGATCTATCGGCCGCGCTTCATCGACTTCGAAGACTCCGGCGGCGTGTTGCCGGCGCATTCGGTCGGTCTGTGGGCCACCGGCAAGACGAACGCCGGCCCAGGGAAGATCACCTACGACGCCTACCTGTCCAATGCGCACCGCATCACCGGTGCGGCCATCGACTTTGCAGGTTACACCGACAACGCCGCCAACAAGATGCTGGGCGGCAACCTGGGCTACCAAGCCTCCGGCGCGCTCAGCGGCCTGACGGTCGGTGTGCATGCGTTCGGCTCGACCGTCAACGCGCTGGACGACAGCAACAATCCGTTCAACAGCACCAAGGTACGCATGGCCGGCGGCTACGTCGGCTACGACGCGGACGACTGGGAAATCATCGGCGAGTATTACCACTTCGACGACTCCGACGTCGCCTCGGGAGGCGGACGCACGAGCAACCTGGAGTTCGTACAGGTGGGCAAGACGTTCGGCTCGT
>Ga0182021_10012663_pt1 | contig 10021 bp, 9 predicted proteins | sample 612E3MmetaG_FD_120493 | JGI IMG/M metagenome (GOLD analysis project Ga0182021, IMG submission 120493) | Permafrost microbial communities from Stordalen Mire, Sweden - 612E3M metaG (Illumina Assembly) | ecosystem: Environmental > Terrestrial > Soil > Wetlands > Permafrost | place: Sweden... | reverse complement strand
GGATGAGTATTACCGAAAAGGAAAAGGCGAAGACCCGATTGTCCACTTCTACGAAACCTTTTTGAATATCTACGATCCCGGCACACGCGAGAAACGCGGCGTGTATTACACGCCGGAACCGGTTGTGAAATATATTGTACGTGCAATTCACGATCTACTGAAAACGCATTTTGATTTGCAGGACGGTTTGGCGAGCAAGGACGTAACCTTGCTCGATCCTGCAGGCGGAACGCTCACGTTCCCCGCGGAAGCAATTAAACTGGCGGTAGAAGAGTACACAACAAAATACGGCGACGCGGGAAAAACAAAGCTGATTAAAAACCAGATTCTCAAAAACTTTTATGCATTCGAGTTGATGATGGCTCCCTATGCCATAGGACATATCAAGATCAGTTTCCTACTGGAAGAACTCGGCTACACTATGCAGGACGACGACCGCTTTAAGCTTTACCTGACCAACACGCTGGATATGGAGGATTTAAAACAGACCGAAATTCCCGGACTTGAATCCCTGAGCGATGAAAACCATCTTGCCGGACAGATAAAACAAAAAGAACCAATCCTTGTTATTCTCGGTAATCCGCCATACTCTGGCATTTCGGCGAATATCAATGAGTGGACAGAAAAGTTATTGAAAGAAAATATTGATGGAGCACAATCTTATTATGAAATAGATGGGAAACCGTTAGGGGAAAAGAAATTGTGGCTGCAAGATGATTATGTAAAGTTTCTACGCTTTGCACAATGGAAGATCCACAAGGCCGGGCAAGGCATTGTAGGAATGATTACAAACCATGGTTATTTGGATAATCCTACGTTCCGCGGTATGCGACAGAGTTTGATGTGCACATTCAACGAAATCTATATCATCGATCTGCATGGCAATTCTTTGAAAAAAGAAACTACTACCGATGGCGGTAAGGATGAGAATGTTTTTGATATACGACAAGGGACTGCAATTGCGCTTTATGTGAAGACGAAAAACGGAAAAGAATGTAAGGTTTACCATCGAGATATTTTTGGCTTGCGGGAAGAGAAATATAATTGGTTGGATAAGAGACCATTTAAGAAAAATGACTTTGAAGTGTTGCATCCAAAAGCTCCTTGGTATTTTCTGATTAAACGAAATACCGAAGATATTGAACACTATACTAAGTGGTGGAATCTCAATGATATTTTTCCGGTTAACAATGTTGGTATCGTTACAGCTAGAGATAACTTTGCGATAGATTTTAATTTAAATTCTCTTCAAAACAGGATAAGACAGTTTAGGGATTTGAAATTCGAGGATATATTCTTAAGAGAAGCATATAAATTGAAAGATACATCGACCTTTAAGCTTGCTGAGTATAGAAAAGGTTTAGTAAAAGATGACGATTGGATGGAAAGATATCAGGAGATATTATATAGACCATTTGATAAAAGATTTATTTATTACTCAAAATGGGTAGTTGAACGACCAATTTATGATTTAATGCAACATATGTTGAAAGATAACCTTGGCTTGACTATTGGAAGACAGGGGCAGGTTGTTGGTAACGAATCCCTATGGAATTTAGCTTTCATATCGACAGGTTTAATTGATTTTAACTTGTTTTATCGTGGAGGCGAATTATTATTTCCGCTCTATCTCTATGAAACCGAACAAACAAAAAGGCGAGCTTCACTTTCTACAATGATGCTGTTTGAAACCGCAGCGGAATACGGCAAAGCAAAAGGAAAGAAAGCGAACATTGCTCCGCAAGTAATTGAGCAACTGAAGAAAGCGTACGGCAAAATCCCAACGCCCGAACAAATCCTGCAATACTGTTATGCCGTTTTATACAGTAATACGTACCGCGAGAAGTATGCGGAGTTTTTGAAAATAGATTTTCCTCGTATTCCTTTAACGAAGAATTATGAGTTGTTTCATGAAATGTCGAAACTCGGCAGTGAACTGATAGAATTACATCTGCTCAAGCATAAAGCGCTCAACAAGCCCATCCTCAAATATTTCGGCAAAGGAAAAGACGATGCCATCGTTAAGCCGCGGTATGATGAAGTAAACGAACGCGTGTATATCAACGAGCAGAAATATTTCGAGAACGTTTCTGCCGAAGTGTGGAACTACCAAATCGGCGGGTATCAGGTGATGGAAAAATATCTCAAAGACCGCAAAGGCAGACAAATGGAAGACTCGGGACATTACTGCCGGATGGGAACCTCTATTGTCAGGACAATCGAAGTGCAAAAGGAAATCGATAAACTCTTTCCCAACGTGGAAAAAAAGTTATTGAGTAGAACCACAAAATCGCAGACATGACCTAAAAAGGATATGATTCCCGCATGATTTCAATTCCCTTTGATGTTAATGATGAAAAGCTTCGCAAGAAATTCTTCGATCAACTTTTTGCCGAGTGTGTTGCGAACCTCGATGAAAATACTCCGCCGCTCTGGGGCAAAATGACTCCACAGCATATGATTGAACACCTTGTCTGGGCATTTGAATGCTCTACAGGAGCTCTCGAGGTTCCTTGTCATACTCCGGCAAACCTGCTCGAGCGAGTGAAGAGATTCCTTTATGACCACAGGCCGACACCGCAAGAGTTTAAGAATCCCCTGCTCGGCGAGAACCCGCTCCCATTTCGATTCCCCTTCTTCGCTGATGCGAAGGACGCATTACACAAAGATGTCGCTCGCTTTATCGATCATTTCCGGGATCAACCGAATGCGAGTCATGTTCACCCAATATTTGGGCCGCTCGGTGCGGAGGAATGGCAGCGATCTCAATTCAAACACTGTTATCATCACTTGCTGCAATTCGGAGTTATCAATCAATTGGGAACTGTTGGGGAGAAATAGGATATGGCAATAAAACTCAAAATACCGATAACAGTCTTGATCGTCTGTTTATTTGAATTGCTTGGCCTGATCTTATTGCCATCGGCATTGTTTAGATTGCCATCGGCATTGTTTAAAGAGACAACAAAACAAATCGGCCTATGGTATCAAATTTATATTGCAGTCACAGGGGTCGTCAGCGCTTCTATCATCTGGTATCTTTGGAAGATGAAAAAGGCGGGCGTGTAAATTTATTTTATCTCGTATGCGGTTCATAATATCGTCGCGCTTCTGGTCGGAAACTGGCTGGTATACGTATTTTTTATTCCGATTGCAGGAGGAATGTTATTACTTCCTCATTTTAAAAAAATGTCTTAGCGGCCTATAGATGCTCTTCTCGTTCGTAACCGGACACCGTGTGTGAAACAGTCATTCCGTCCCGACTACGTCGGGATCGGAATCTTCAATACTGAAAATCAATGGAATTCATCATTATAGTATGTGCAGTAAAAATAACCACGTGAACCGGCAGTTATGGGGAGATTGATCGCCGCAGAACTGTCCAACAGGGGTGTTAAGTCTATTCCTTTGTACCAATTATTTACGGACTCATTCCCCCATCCCGACCAAGTAGGAGTTGCAGTTCAGGAGAAGAAATTCGAGGGAGGAACTCAGAAATGTATGATCTTAATCACATTTCGCAAGAATATTTATTTACAAATTATTTGAGAGGTTGTAAGGGAACTATCGCGGTCGGCAAGTTATCATATTCACTCATTCTCAATGCATTGTGTACTTCCGCTTACAATGGAGACAACTTATGAAATATTTTACTTTTCTTTTGACGATGGTGTTCATCGTCTCACTTCCTGCCGTTGCCCAGGATCCGACTTCTGCTGCCAAGATCGATACTGTGCTTATCTATCAAAAAGCTATGATGGAGACACAACAGAAGATTTACAATGAGACCCATTATGTGGAACCATTGGCAAACAAGACGGCGGGCATCGAACTGAATCTTGCTCGTTTATTGGTTAGTTCCGGACAAGACTATTTGACCGTTTCTGGTACTTTCTCACTTTTCAACGTAAATCGATCCGCTGAACTTGCCTTTCCTATCTTTTACCAAAATGGTACGAAAAGAAATACCGATAGTTTCAACGGCAGTTCGTATAACGTTCCACTAACGCTGTTGAATATCGATGCAACGTACCGGCAGTTCCTCGGACAACATCAAGATGGTTTCTACTTTTCTGTGGGCGCCCGCTATACCTACATAAAAGGGATCGAAGGAGCCGATTTAATCGTTTTTTCAATCAACACCGGGGGGCCGGAAATTACGACAAGTAAAGTAGGGGCGTACTTCGGAATTGGCTACCGGTACTTTACACGATCGGGTTTCTATTGGGGAACAAGTGTGATCTACGGACGATATTTCTCAAATGACAATCGGGACATACAGGAAGTTCTCTTTGATGATTCGAAGACAATCATAGACATCGAAATATTGAAATTCGGATTTGCATTCTAATACGATCACCAATTCCACTTCACCTGCCCCACACCCGCCTAATCGCCATCCTGATGACGGTTAGGCGGGTAAAAAAGCTGGGGAGCAATGATAAGTAACCCACACTGAAAAAACTACTTTCGTACTGCCACTGCCATTTTTCTGTAGTCTTTTTTTTCCATATCTTACATTGAGATTCATAATTCACCCTCTGTTGTGAAAACGAGAATTAGTGATGAACAAGGGAACACGGTATGCCATTGGAGCATACATCAGTTGGGGAGTTTTGCCGATTTATTGGAAATGGCTTCATCACGTCCCGGCATTACAGTTAATTAGTCACCGCATCCTCTGGTCCTTTTTTGCCTTGGTCTTCTTCATTCTGCTCACTCACCAGTGGAAGAAATTCCGTCAAGCTGTTTCCACTCCTCGTGTCCTTCGAGTGTATTCTGCCGCGGCTCTTCTCATCGGTATAAACTGGCTCACATATGTCTGGGCGGTTAATGCCGGGCACATTGTTGAAACCAGCCTGGGATATTTTATCAATCCTCTTCTTAGTGTAAGCATGGGAGTCATCTTTCTGCATGAACATCTGCGGCCAAGGCAATGGATCCCTCTCGGTCTTGCGGTATCGGGAGTCTTGTATCTGACATTTGCATACGGTTCTCTTCCTTGGATTGCACTCACCCTTGCTGTGTCGTTTGGCCTATACGGGCTTGTTAAAAAAATCGCTCCGCTTGGTTCACTGTTCGGTTTAACATTAGAGACAGGCATCTTAATAATTCCTGCGTTGTGTTTTCTTTTGTATTCAGACACAACAGGATCCGGTGCGTTTCTCCATACAGGGATATCTTCAGACTTTCTTATGATTGGGGCCGGACTGGTCACGACCATTCCGCTTCTTATGTTTGCTTCAGCAGCACAGCGTATCTCGCTTTCACTCGTGGGCATCTTGCAGTACATCTCCCCAACGCTGCAATTTCTTGTTGGTGTTATCATTTATAAAGAACCATTCACACACAATCAATTCATCGGATACGGCATTGTCTGGGTAGCGCTGGTCCTCTTCGCGGCAGAAGGGTACGCTGCCTATCGGGCAAAACCCGTTGCGGCGGCAGGCGGCAAGGTACAAGATTTACTATAAGGAGTCACAATGCCTGTTATTATTCAAACCTCTCTGCTTCTGATTTGTTCGAACATCTTTATGACATTTGCCTGGTACGCTCACCTGCGAAACCTGAATAATAAAGCATGGTATATAGCGGCTCTGGTAAGCTGGGGCATCGCACTATTCGAGTACTTGCTGCAAGTGCCGGCAAATCGAATCGGGTACACGACGCTGAGCCTTGGTCAGTTGAAAATTCTGCAGGAGATCATCACGCTCTCCGTGTTCGTTCCGTTTGCTGTGTATTATATGCACCAGCCGTTGAAGCTGGACTATCTCTGGGCGGGATTGTGTTTACTCGGAGCTGCGTATTTTATTTTTCGTTCGTAAAAGGTTTAACTGGAGCATTTTGGAACGAACGGTTTTGATTCATTTATAGGCCTCCGGTTCGCTTTTCCATGTACACAACATATAATGGGAAGAAAATAAATGATGATGCGACATCCTTGACAGCGGTTCGCCTTGCATTTCATACGCATTTTAACGTATCTTTTTCTATCAAATTTTATCAAGGAGCCCTTATGCGTCGTTTATTTTTACTTCTGCCTTTATTTTCTTTCATTGTGAATGCTCAAGCTATCGATCCTGCATCAAGGATCGGTTATGAATCCATCAACGCCGCCAGCCTTAAAGCAAATCTTACCGTCATCGCCTCAGATAGTCTGGAAGGCCGAGAAACAGGTTACCCCGGTCAGAAGAAAGCGGCAAATTATATCGCGAATATTTTTAAGAGCCTGAATCTCAAACCTATCGGCGACAATGGATCATACTTCCAGCATTTTGATGTTGAGGTGACACGCGTCGATCCGGAAACAAAAATAATATCCACTATAAATGGAACGAAGAAAACGTACACGTGGGGCACAGATTTTATTTCTGAAGGAGCGAAAGATACTGTCGTAACCGGACCTGCTGTATTTGTAGGATTCACAGATACGGAATTAGATTCCTCTGCTCAAGCGAAACTTGTCGGGCGGGTTGTATTTATTTTCATTGGCAAGAAAAATTTTGCCAATGATACATCCAAGGCAGCAACGCTGCGGCGGCTCTTTGCTTTTCGCCGTGATGCAGGAGCTGCAGCGGCTTTGATGATTCCGGATATCGAAGGACCGGCGACGTTTCTCAAAGCGCAAGAGATGATGAGCAATCTTGGTTCGGATAAAGGAACGATGAAGATGAAAGACAGTTCGTCTCAAGTAAGGCAGCAATTTGTCAGGTTCCTTGTATCATCAGAATTGGCAGAAGCAGTTTTAAAACCATCGGGCAAATCGCTGAAACAGCTGAAAAGTGAAGCGCTGCTCGATCAACAGTTCACTCCGGTGTTCGTTGATCATGCAACCATCACCATACACTCGAAAGTACTTCACGAGACAAAGCAAACCGAAAATGTTCTTGGCTTTCTGTCGGGAAGCGATCCAGAGCTCAAATCGCAAGTCGTTGTATATACTGCACATTTTGATCACCTTGGAAAGAGTCGTACCGGTGTTCTCTATCCCGGCGCAGATGATGATGGATCCGGCACTGTCACTGTTCTGGAACTCGCGAAAGCATTTGCAGCAAATCCAATGAAACCAAAGCGCAGTGTACTCTTTATGACGGTGGTGGGAGAAGAAAAAGGATTATATGGTTCTAAATATTATACGAACAATCCGATCCTTCCATTAAATAAAACTATGGCTGATTTGAATTTAGACATGGTTGGCAGAATCGATACAATACACGAAGCGACCAAAGACACTAATTATATTTATGTCATTGGTTCCGATAAAATCAGTCTTGAACTCGACAGTCTCCTGCGGATTGCAAATAATGAATCAGAACATCTCGAGCTTGATTATTCGTACAACGGAGAACATGACCCGGAGCGGTTCTATTACCGAAGCGATCATTACAACTTTGCAAAAAATGGCGTACCCATCGTGTTCTTATTTGATGGCGTTCACCGCGATTACCATAAACCAACTGATACTATCGACAAAATTCTTTTCGAAAAGATGGCAAAGGTAGGGCGGGTCATGTACGATCTCGGATGGCGGCTTGCAAATCTGGAACTTCCATTGACAAAGATACCCGTGCAAAAATAGGATCCTGCACGAATGTTCATAGAAGAAGAGCTCAAACGCGGGCTGACGACGAAAATATTTGGACGAACCTTATCCATTTATGACTCACTTGATTCAACGAATGCTTGCGCAAAAACTCTAGCGAACAAAGGCGCGGACGAAGGCACTGTTGTGATAGCCGATCACCAAACTGCAGGCCGTGGCCGATTTGGAAGAACATGGCAGGCAGAGGCAGGCAGCAGTGTATTGTTCTCCGTCATACTCCGGCCAACGTTGAGTATTGATAAAATTGGATTGCTTCCCTTCTTTGCGGCTGTTGGTATTGCCATTGCCGTTGAAACAATGACCGGTTTGCATTGCGAATGCAAATGGCCAAATGATATTTTACTCCATGGAAAAAAGTGCTGCGGTGTAATTCTAGAAAGCTCAACTCGGCAGAAGAGACTCGATTATGCCATCATGGGTATTGGATTAAATGTGAACCAGAAGATTTTTTTGGGTGATCTGGCAGGTAAGGCAACATCGTTGCGCTGTGAGAGCGGCCTCGAGTTTGACCGAAGAAATGTATTCTGTCGGATGATGTCGTCGTTAGAATCGTATTACACACAAGTATGCAAAGAAGATTTCAACACTGTACTGATGGAATGGAAAGCACGTGCGACGATATTTGGAAAACGTATAACGTTAAGTCAAGCCGAAGACAGTATAGACGGTATTGCAGTTGCTCTTTCGGTTGATGGAGGATTGGTTGTAGAAACTGAATCAGGCCGGCGCGTGTTTTATGCCGGAGACGTGACCATTACTCAACAACATTGAGTGCACCGTGAAGGAAGAGAAACTTCTATGTTCATAGCAATTGATATTGGCAATACCCATACTGTGATTGGGATATACAATAAGGAGACAATGATTGCCGACTGCCGCTTGAGACGCACACAGCAACGGAAAGTGAATGAAATCTTCGCACATGTTCAGACAATGCTGATTGAAGCGGGAATAAATGAAAAAAAGGTTCATGGCATCGGTATTTCGTCTGTTGTTCCAAAACTGTCTCCAATCTATGTTGAGATGGCAAAGAAGTATTTCCGTCAAGTACCGATGAGTGTAAGTGCCGAATTGAATCTCGGAATCAATATACATTACGACAACCCAAAGTCTCTCGGCACCGATAGAATCTGCAATGCAATTGCCGGGTATTCTAAATACGGCGGACCGCTGATTGTTATCGACTTTGGAACGGCTACGACCTACGATGTTATAGCCTCAAACGGCGATTACCTCGGCGGTGTTATTGCGCCTGGAATTGAAACATCAGCAATTGCTTTATATAAACGAACAGCAAAGCTGCCGCGATTAACCGGAGGAGAACTGCATCTTCCTGAAACTGTCATCGGCATGAATACTATAAGCAGTATGCAATCAGGAATTCTCTGGGGTGCACTGGATGGAATGACGGAAATGGTGAAACGAATCCAAAACGAACTACTCAAACATCAATCGAAGCAAGCAGTTGTGATAGCAACCGGCGGATTTTCAACATTCGTTGCAGAGCAAACGAGGATCATTCAGTATGTAGAACCAACGCTTGTGCTGGACGGGATTCGGTTGATTTATAAACGGGTAAAAAATATAAAATGAAAACGCAAAACTAGCCTTACATCAATTTAGTATCATAGAAGAGATACTCATCCGAACCAGATTGATATTTTTTGATGTATGAACAACATCGACACGAAATAAATCTAAAAGATTTGCTAACGCGACATACACTTCCCAATACGGCTTCCAATTATTTTGCTGCACATAAAATGACGATGAATTCCATGAATTAGCGATACTACCTCCGGTAATAATTTGAATACCGCTCTCTTCTAATTTATTAGTACCCAGTAATGCAAATGGGAGAGTTTGCCAATTATGTTCTACCTGCACAAATATATATTTATCTCCAACCAAATCGTAGGGCTGAACACCTTTCAAAACTCCGCTTGGGGCATAAAAAGACAACGCTGTTGGAGGTGTCAGAAGATGTTGGATGCCATACTCCCCCGAGACGACTCCTCCTGCCAATGAAATAAAAAAGAATGGAGCGTTAAACATTGCCGGATATATTGAATTCAAGCGAAAGTTCCCTGTCACCGAATATTTTTGGTAATTAAAATTGCTCCCGAATGCAGGTTTTGAATACTCTGCTGCAACAACAAGGCGAGTTCTATTTTGAAGACCAGATATTGGTGAGCTCGGAGGTTCAAAACCGAATTGTAACTGTGCAGTATTGTTATTTCCTTCGTTCACAATCGGATTAAGTCGTTCTCTTTGAAACAGTGAGACATCGGAGTTTTCACGTACAGAGCGTTCTCGTTCAGTAGAAAAATATATTTTTGCAAATATACTGTCAGTAAAATATTTATGTATGCCCGCATTGAATCCTATTGAACGATAATAATTGAAGTAATCTATTCC
>Ga0182021_10012662_pt1 | contig 10021 bp, 12 predicted proteins | sample 612E3MmetaG_FD_120493 | JGI IMG/M metagenome (GOLD analysis project Ga0182021, IMG submission 120493) | Permafrost microbial communities from Stordalen Mire, Sweden - 612E3M metaG (Illumina Assembly) | ecosystem: Environmental > Terrestrial > Soil > Wetlands > Permafrost | place: Sweden... | reverse complement strand
GTGCGCCAAACAATTCTGGGAAACGCTCCACATCGATTTGCGCATGGTGGACACGAGCGACTTCGCCATCTCGTATTGCCCGACCAACATCTACAGCGTCGGCACGCCGCACGAAGTCATCACGGCCACCCAGCAACACAAGCCGGTGCTGTTCGTCAGCCCGGCCATCGTGTTTCCGACGTTGCACGAACTGCGCGACCACTTGAAGGATGATCCGAAAGGCGCGGCGCTGCTGCAACGACTGGAACGCGAAATTCCGATCAAGGAAAACCCGCGCGCCATTCCGAGCCTGTGGTACATCCCGCTGGTGGGCGGCGAGAATTTCTTCGACGGCTTCGGTTTCGCGCCGTACCGGAAGAAGTACGGCTGGCACATCAACATCCCCCTCGACGCGCACGAGAAACGATTCAAGCCGAAACGTCCGCTGCTGCCGTTCCTCGAAAAGCTCAATCGGCAGCTTCCGAAAAAGTGGGACACGAAACTGAAACGATTTGTCCCCGACGACGACTGGCTGCTCTGGGATTTTCAGGCCAAACATGTCGAGTCCATCCGCAAGTGAACGGCGCAACGCCGCCGCCAGTTACCGGTGACGCGCCACCATCCGGTACGCCCACTCGCTGACCGGCGCGACTCCCGGCCAGCGATACAACCAGTGCCGGTCGAGCGACCGGAACACCGCTTCGGCGCCGCTGTACACCGCGCCGTCCGTTTCAATCAATTGGACGGATTGCCGGAAAGTCTCGCGCGGAATTTCGAGGAACTGCCCGGCGAGGTCTTGGAAGGCGGCGTACTCGACGCGGTCGCCGGTTCGGAGTTTCCACCGTTCGATCCACCGCCGGCAAAACCCGCACTCGCCGTCGAAGATGAGCAGCGGTTTGGCTGGGGGATTCGCGACGCAAATCACATCCCAACACTTAGCCGAACTGGACTTGCCGGGTCAACTGGCTACCGGGCGCCGCGGCGTCAGCCAAAGCAAAGCGCCTTCACCGCTGTTCGAATGATCCCCCAGTCAATCGAAGAACATCTTGTCAGTGCTTAGCCGATCTTGTCGCTATTCACGCCGGCATTTTAGCCGGTCAGTCTGTGCCGCGCCAGCGTCCATCAACTGATTTGAATGTCGCGTCCGCAGCCGGTGCAGCGGATGTGCGGGGCGTTGAATGACGGGCTGAGTTGGACGGTGCGACCGCATTCGCACCGGAACGATTCCCAGCCACGCTCGGAGCGTGGCGAGCCGGTGCCGGTGCGGGTGTATTGCATGGTTCGCGGTTCAGGGTTCGCGGTTTGTGATTGAACGGCAACAGACGCGGCCGGTATTGGCAACACGCGGCCGCAACGGATGCAGCGGATGGTGTCTTGTTCGTAGCCTTCCGGGATGCTGATGTCCAAACCACAATTGCAATGCACGGTGAGATAGCCGTGGGCGCGGTAGGAAAGGTCGCGGGCTTGCTGGCGGGTCTTGATCGGTTCATCAGCGGAGGCGGCACGGACCGGTTGCGGTTGGTCGGCACTGAGAGTTTGCGTGCCGATGAGGCCGGTGCCTTTGGCTTGCCGGTAGGCGGCTTCGTAATCGGCCAGCGCCGCGCCGGTCATGCCGCGCAGGATGCGGATGCGTTCGGCGGTGGGCGGGTGCGTGGAAAAGAGGGAGAAAGTGGAACGGGCGTCTCGCCCGTTTGTGGCTTGGGATTGAACGGGCGGGACGCCCGTTCCACTAAACGGATTGATAATAAACAGCGGGGCGGTGGCTTTGTTGGCGAACGTCGGGGCGATTTGGGCTTGGGAGATTTTTTCGAGCGCGGAGGCAAGACCTTCGGGATAGCGGGTGAATTGCGCGCCGCTGGCGTCGGCGAGATATTCGCGTTTGCGGGAACAGGCGAAGTAGAGCAGTTGCGCCATGACCGGGCCGAGGATCGCGAAGAGAATGGCGACGACGAAGAGAATGAGTTGGAGTTGGCCGCCGCCGGCGCGTTCGTCGTCCCGCCTGCGCGACCGGCCGCCGAAACGCATCGTGCGTAAAACGACGTCGGAGAGAATCACGATCGAACCGAGCATGACGGCAGCGAGCGTCATGAATTGGACGTCGCGGTTTTTGAGGTGGCCGATTTCGTGGGCGATGACGCCTTGGAGTTCGTCGCGGTTGAGCCGGTGGAGCAGGCCGGTGGTGACGCAGATGGCGCTGTGGTCCGGTTTGTTGCCGACGGCGAAGGCGTTGGGCGCGGGATCGTCGATGAGATGGATGCGCGGCATGAACGGCAAGCCGGCGGCGATTTTCATTTCCTCGACGACGTTGAAGAGTTGCGGGCTGTCCTCGCGTTTGAGTTCCTTGGCGAAGACGCCGGTCAGCAGGACGGCCTCGGCGTTGGTCGCGTAGATGGCGAGTTGGACGCCCCAGATGATCAAGGCGACGCCGAGGCCGATGATTGCGCCGTCAGGCCCGGCCAGCGCGTTGCCGCCGAGTGCGCCGAGGGCAAACAGGACGAGCGCCATGCCGGTAATGAGCACGGCCGAGCGACGCCGGTTCGCGCGGATGGCTTCCCACATCAGAACGCGACTTTAGGCGCTTCGCGGGCCGCTTCGTCTTTGACCTCGAAGAACTCCCGGCGCACGAAGTGGAACATGCCGGCGATGATGTTCTGTGGGAAGACTTCGATGTGCGTGTTAAACGTCATCACGCTGTCGTTGTAGAACTGCCGGGAGAACGCGATCTTGTTCTCGGTCGAAGTCAGTTCCTCCTGCAAGGCGAGGAAGTTTTGGTTCGCCTTGAGGTCCGGGTACGCCTCGGTGACGGCGAAGAGCGACTTGAGCGTGCCGGACAGAATGTTCTCGGCCTCGGCGCGTTCGCCGACGGTCTTGGCGGCGAGCGCCATGTTGCGGGCTTGGATGACTTTCTCCAATGTGCCGCTCTCGTGTTTCGCGTAGCCTTTGACCGTCTCGACGATGTTGGGGATGAGGTCGCAACGGCGTTTGAGTTGGACGTCGATTTGCGCCCAGGCGTTTTCGAGTTGGTTGCGCAGACGGACGAGGCCGTTGTACGAGCCGGCCACCCAACCGAGCAAGCCGAGCACGATGACGGCAAGGACGACCAATACGATAATGATAGGCATTTTAGTTTCCTCCGAGGTTAAAGAGTTCCGAAAGGTGCGCGCCGGGCGCGGTGGCCAACAGTTGTTGGAGTTCGTCCGCATCAAACCAGAGGCCGTGGCCGCGCGGACATTTGTCGAGCGTGAGATTACCGGGCGCAGCGATCTCTTCGAGCCAGGCATCGCAGCGCGGGCAAAGGTGCTTCTTGCCGGGCGGCACCGTGCCCGGCTGAGATTGAAAATCGGGCAATAAGCTTTCGGCCAGTTGCTCCAATTCGCCGGCATCGAGCCACACGCCCCGGCATTTCTCACAGTAGTTGATTTCGACCGACTTGAAACGCAAGCGGAAGAGTCCAACATCGCACTTGGGACAGACCGGTATCATGGCGGCATATTTTGCGGCTTTCATTGCCGCGGAGTCAATCACGGAAGCGGCAACTGTTCATTTACAATTCGGGTGGTTGTTTGTAATCATGCGGCGCATGAACGTCGACCAAATCGACTGGCCGAAATGGAAACCGACCGAGTACGCGAACCTGTGCTTTGTCATCCGGGCCGGACAGATTCTGCTGATTCGCAAGAAACGCGGCCTCGGCGCCGGTAAGATCAACGGGCCGGGCGGACGATTGGAGCCCGGCGAGACGGCCGAACAGGCCGCCATCCGAGAGACGCAGGAAGAAATCGGCGTTACCCCGACCGGATTGGAGCATGTCGGAGAACTGTTCTTCCATTTTCTCGACGGCTACAAGCTGCACGTGGCGGTGTTCGCGGCGAACGGTTGTGAAGGCAAGTTAATTGAAACGGACGAAGCGACTCCGATTTGGACCGACATCCCACGCATACCTTATGATGAGATGTGGCAGGATGATCCATTCTGGCTTCCCTTGGTCGTGAAACTCACGAAATTTCGAGGCTTTTTTGTCTTTGATAGAGAAAAACTTCTGAGCCACCGGGTCGATCTGCTATAGATTTGCGAAAGTTTTATCCTCCACGACAACAGGTGCTTATCGCGCCAATTCTCAGCTTGTTCACAGAATCGCCTTGTATTTTTTTGAACAAATGATACAAGTGGCTGTCCATTAACCTACTACCATGAAATCACGCACTAAGAAGTTGAAAGTTAGAAGAATGCGCCGACCGGGGTCTATGCGACGAATCAGCCGTCTTTCTCGCGAACCAAAGGAACTTTCTCTGCTGGAGAAAATCGCAAACGTGACGGACGAGCTGCAGATTTTGCGCAGTCGCCTCGCCAATGCTGGCGATGACTTGCCGGCCGTCGGCACGCACCGGATCACGGCGCTGGAGACGGAATTGGAGCGGCTTTGGGAGATGCGCCGGCAGGAGCAGGCCGCGCCTCTGCGTCAGACAGCCCTTTCCGACGAAGAAGAAAAGGTGCTGGCGTTTCCGAGCGGCAGCCGGTCAAACTAAACATCCGTTTGGACAATCAAACGGGCGCGGTTCATCGACCGCGCCCGTTTTGTTTACCGGCGCGTGAGAGTCTGCCACTGTTCGAAACTCGGCTCCGTGCCGACTTTGAACACCCGGTAATCGTCAACCGCCTTGGCTTCGACGACGTAAACGCGCATCAGCCCGCCCACGACAGCGTCCGGCTTATAGTTCATCAACAAGACTTGCTCGCCGGTATGTTTCCAGAGCGACGGGCGCAAGTCCATGGCGGAAGCGACGTCGCCGGTGTCTTCGCGATGGGCCGCGATCTCCAGCACGGCACCGCGCAAGGTTTGGTCATTCACGGTGAGTCGAGTGCGCTCTTGGACGAGGAAGCCGGTCAATGTCGTCAGCGAAGATTTCTCGACGAGTTTGCCATCGAGGACAACTCTGGCCGCCCGGTCACGATTGTAGACCGCCCAATCGCCGGTCGCCTGCGAGCCGCGCCGGGGTTGAATGCGCGGCGCAGCCGGTGGCGCGACTGGTGGTGCCGGAGTCAGCGCCGGCGGTGCCGGATCGGGCTTATACCCAAACTGCGCCTGATACTCGGCCGGCAGTTTCTCCAGCGGGATGATCGCGACACCGCGGCTGTGGAAGATGACAATCTTGCCTTGGTTGACCGCACCCCATTTGACGCTTTCGTAGTGCTGGTCGTCGATGTCGAGGGACTTGAGCACTTCGCCGGCGAACAGGCTGCCGGCACAGAATACGGTAATCAGCAAGGTTTTCATGCCATCTCAATGACCGCGCGCACCAATTTCTCGATGCCCTCGGCCGCTTCCTTGATGTTTTGCGCCAGCATGTAGGCCGGTGTGCTGACGAGCTTCTTCTGTTTGTCCACGACAAACTCCGTGACCGGACAAACAACGTGTTTGGCGCCGAGCTTCTCAACATCCTTCGCCGTGTTCTTATCGGAGCCGATGGTCAGTTGCGGGCTTTCGCCGCCGAAAAGCTTTGCCGCCAACACCGGCGCAATGCACACCGCGCCGATGGGTTTGCCGGCCGCGTGCACCGCGTTGGCCAATCGCGCCACGTCGGCGTTGACCGAACACCCCAGACCCTTGAACGCATAATCGCAAAGATTCTTGGCCGCGCCGAAGCCACCGGGAAAAATCAACGCGTCGATTTCACCGGCCTTCACGCCGGCCACGTCGCGCACCTTGCCGCGCGCGATCCGGGCGGACTCGATCAACACATTGCGGGTCTCGCCTTTGGATTCCTCGCCGGTCAGATGGTTGATGACGTGGGCTTGCGGGATATTGGGCGCGCAGCACACAGCTTCCGCGCCGGCGCGATCAATCGCCAGCAACGTCAGCACCGCTTCGTGGATTTCGCTGCCGTCGAACACGCCGCAGCCGGACAGCACGACACCAATTTTCTTTGCCATAATCGTCACCTGCCCACTATTCTAGCGTGACCGGTATGCCAACTCAAACAAAGAACATCGCCCGCCTCGTCAAGATCATGGCGCGTCTGCGCGGGCCGGGCGGTTGCCCGTGGGATCGCGAACAGACCCACCGGTCGCTGCGCCATAATCTCGTCGAAGAATGCTACGAAGTGCTCGACGCGATGGACTCCGGCAACGTGGACGAATTTCGTGACGAGCTGGGCGACTTGCTCCTGCAAATCGTCTTCCACGCCCAGATGGCCGACGAGGCCGGTGACTTCGATTTCGATTCCGTCGCCCAATCCATTGCCGACAAACTCGTGCGCCGGCATCCGCATGTCTTCGGCAAGAAGAGGGCCGACACCAGCGCCGAAGTGCTCAAGCAATGGGAGCAAATCAAGAAGGCCGAGAATAAATCGCATTCCATTTACGCCGAAGTCCCGCGCAGCCTGCCGGCCTTGGTCAAGGCCGACAAGATTCAGCGCAAAGCCGCCCGCGTCGGCTTCGACTGGAAACGCCGGGAAGACGTGATCGCCAAAATTGAGGAGGAACTCCGCGAACTCAAAGCCGCGCGCCGGCCGCGCGACTTCGAAGAAGAACTTGGCGACGTTTTGTTTGCCACCGTCAACCTCGCCCGGTACGAAAAGCTCGACGCCGAAGATTTGCTCAATCGCGCCATCCACAAATTCGTGAAACGCTTTCGACAAGTTGAGCGCGCCGTCCACAAACGCGGCCGGCACCTCGAAGATTGCAGCCTCGAAGAACTCGACGCCCTTTGGGAAAAAGCCAAACACAAGAAAGGATAGCCCAATGAAAACCATTCTCATTGCCGCGCTCGTCGCCACCACCGTTCACGCCCAATCCACCAACCGCTGGCTCACGCGCCCGGCCGCTCTGCGTACCGGCGCGAAGGATTTTGTGCAGTACCCCGACACCGAGGCGCGCGCCAAACACGAAATGGAAGTCGCGTTCTTCTGCGACGTCGACAAGGACGGCAAGGTCACAAACTTTCAGCTTTACCGGCCGACGGACACGAACAACGTCTTTGTCGGCGCCGTCCGCAAGGCACTCAGCGCGGCCACGTTTGAACCGGCGATCTCCGCGGGCGAGCCGGTGGCCGTCCAAATCGGCGCGGCGGTGGCATTCGAGATTCAGAACGGCTGGCCGACGCCGGTCGTGCGTCTCAATGTCAGCGACAAGTCCGCCAGCGAGCGCGACTATACCGGCCCGCAACTCGTCGGCGGACAAGCCGCGTTGCTCCACAACGTCGTCTATCCAGATATCGCGCGTGCCCAACGCGTCAACGGCGTTGTCGATCTCGCGTTTGACATTGACGTCTTCGGCAGCCCGCGCGGCCTGCGGGTCGTCAACGAAACCCCGGCCGGTCACGGATTCGGCGATGCCGCCATCGCGGCCGTGCGGCGGGCACGTTTCATTCCGGCGTTGTACAAGAACCACGCGTTGAAAGCGCCGAGTTCGCAGCGCATCGAGTTCAACATCGAAGTGATCGAGCGCTACGCGCCGACCAAGAAGAAAACCTGATCGCCTACGCCGCCGACGCGCCCCGGTAAAGCCGTGGGACGCGCGCCGTCTTGGTGATGCCGCACAGAACTTCCCACGCAATCGTGCCGGACCAAGCAGCGACTTCACTCGCAGTAATCTCGGCGTCGAGTTGCCGGCCGATGAAGACGACTTCATCGCCGCAGGCCACGTGATCGAGGCCGGTCACGTCCACCATGATTTGATCCATCGTCACCCGGCCGACGACGGCGCAACGCCGACCGTGGATGAGCACTGGCGCGGCGTTCGAGAGATGCCGGGCAAACCCGTCGGCGTAACCGGCCGCGATGGTGGCGATCTGCATCGGACGCGGCGCGACAAACGTTTGGCCGTAGCTGATGGTGCGACCGGCATCGACCGTCTTCACAAACGCCACGCGCGCTTTGAAGGACAGCACCGGCTGGAAATCCGGCGCGATTCCGTAAAGCACCAGACCGGCGCGGACCATGTCGAGATGCGACTCCGGCAAGTTCAGCAGCGCCGCGCTGTTCGCGGCGTGCCGGAGAACATTCGAACCGGCCACCTTCAGAAATAAATCCAATTCGCGGCGCGTTTCGGCGAGATTATCATCCGCCGATGGAAAGTGCGTGTAGAGCGCCTCGATCTTCAAATGGGGCAGGGCGGCGATCTGCGCGATGGCGGCACCGGCATCTTCGTGCCAAAAACCAACGCGCCCCATGCCGGTATCAATCTCGATGTGGACCGAGACCGGCCGACCCAGCGCCGAAAACGCGCGGGCTTCGTCGAGCGTGGAAATTGTGGGCGTGATGTTTTGTTCGATGATCTTTTCGATCTCGAACGGCAATGCCGAGCCGAGCAACAGAATCGGCCAGCCGGGACCGCCGACTTGCCGGAGCACGAGCGCTTCGGTGAGGTTGGCGACGGCGAACGCATCCACACCGCATTGCATCAGCGTTCCGGCGACTTGCGCGAGGCCGTGGCCGTAGGCGTCGGCTTTGACGACGGCGCAAAGTTTCGCGTTGCCGATGCGGCGGCGAATGGCGGCGACGTTGTGGCGGAGAGCGTCGAGATCGACTTCGACCCAGCAACGATAGTAACTCTGCGGCGTCACTTCCAGGCGTCCTTGCCGGGTCTGTCCCACGGCGAAGGCGGCGGGGCGGTCAACGGAGATGGCTTCTGTGTCTGTTGCCAGACAGTGTTGGTGGTTGACGTGAGAACCGACGCCGGGCGCGGCAACGCCAACGTCAACGGTGGCGCGGTGACGCCCGACGTTTTCTTTTCCCATTGCGGTGCGATCGCGGTATCGTTGGCGGGCAGCGGCGCGACGAACTCGACGGAGGCGATGGTGTTGCTAGTGTTCTTCCACTCTCCCGGCAACGGCAATTGCGCGGGAGTGGTCGTGGCTGGTGTCGCGCCGACCGGGGTAACCGCGGTCGGTGTGACAGTGAGCGTGCCGGTCGTGGGAGGCTTCGGGCCGAGTTTGGGCAATCCAAAATTGTTATCGATACCGGACTGTCCCCGCGCGCCGGTCAGCGCGGCGGCGAACAACCATCCCATTAGCATCCATCGTTTCATCACAAAGGAACTTAGCAAATCACGCCGCCGAGTTCAATTCACCTTCGGCGCAATTGCGGCGAGATGGTTCGTCCACGCGTCGGCGGCGGCGAACTCGACGTACGGCCGGTCGGCGGCGCGGATGTTGTCTTTGCGGTTGGCGACCCAGACCTTGCCGGCGGTGAGATCGTAGATGACGGTGTGCAAATTGGACTTCATCGCGATCTGACGCGCCATTTCCTGAATGACCGGCACGTCGAACGTGCCTTGCATCTGCCGGACCAGCTCCGCTTGTTTCGTCTCGTAGTGGCCGGCGTAAATCACATCGCGAAACTGTGGCAACGTCAGATCGCCGACTTCGAGCGAGTCGCGTTCGTTGGCGTGATAGGCGAGGCAATGTTGCGCGGATGTTATCATGCCGATGGCGTCGCCGTGCCGGTCGCCGACGAAATAAATGTACGAGTTCGTCCGCCGCGCGGCGCGAATGAGCGTCGCGCCTTGGTCGGCGGTGTCGGCGTACCGGAGCACGCTCTTCAACAGAAAAGGCATCGGCTGGCCGGACAAGGTCTCGCCCGGCGGATTGCCGAATCCCATTTCGCTGAGCGCCACGCCTTTCTCGTTCATGCCGGAGATGACGCCGAGGAAACCGACCCAGCCGATGTTGATGAACGCGTTCGCGCCGTCGGGCCGGTACACGGTGATGAGTGGCCGGCGATGCAAATTAAAATTCGCGCCATAGTCGAGAATGCGCAATTGATAGACGTGGCCGTCGCGTGTCGCGGTGTCCTTGGCCAGCAGCGCGCTGCAACTGGTCTCGCCCACGTCCGGTATCGCGTGCATCCGGTAAATCGTCGGGAGCGGCACGCCACTGCCGGCGGCCAGCCCGGCCATTTCTTCCATGTCCTCGGCCGGCGTGAACGGGCGCAATCTTTCCCACGCCTTGTCGAGCAACGCGTCCACCACGTCATGTTTCTCGCGCTCGGTCAGCCAGCGCGACGTGCGCATCGCTTTCGGCAGAAACTTCAGCGCGCCGTCC
>Ga0182021_10012661_pt1 | contig 10021 bp, 6 predicted proteins | sample 612E3MmetaG_FD_120493 | JGI IMG/M metagenome (GOLD analysis project Ga0182021, IMG submission 120493) | Permafrost microbial communities from Stordalen Mire, Sweden - 612E3M metaG (Illumina Assembly) | ecosystem: Environmental > Terrestrial > Soil > Wetlands > Permafrost | place: Sweden... | reverse complement strand
GTGGCCCTGGACCTGACCGTGGAAAAGGCCTTCCAGGTCAAGGCCCTGGAGGAGAGGGTCAGCTACCTGGTCCAGGAGAGGCAGAAGGAATACACGATCGACAACCTCATCGGCCGCTCGTCCCGCATGCGGGAGGTCTTCAAGCTCATCGGCTCGGTGGCCGGTTCGCGGACGAACGTCCTCATTCAGGGCGAGAGCGGAACGGGGAAGGAGCTGGTGGCCAAGGCCATCCACTACAACAGCCCGTTTCGCGAGGAGCCCTTCATCGTCATCAACTGCTCGGCCATCCAGGACACCCTTCTGGAATCCGAACTCTTCGGCCACGTCAAGGGGGCCTTCACCGACGCCCATTGCGAGACCAAGGGCAAGTTCGAGATCGCCGGAAAGGGCACCCTGTTCCTGGACGAGATCGGCGACGTCTCGCCCAACCTGCAGTCCAAGCTCCTGCGGGTCATCGAGTCCCGGGATTTCATGAAGGTCGGCGGAGAAAAGGTCCTCAAGACGGAGGCCCGCATCATCGCCGCCACCAACCAGAGCCTGCGGGCCTTCATCGAATCCGGAAAGTTCCGCGAGGATCTCTATTACCGGCTGAAGGTCGTGGAAATCGATCTGCCCTCGCTGCGCGAACGCAAAGAGGACATCCCCGACCTGGCCGCCTACCTGTTGGAGAAGATCAACCGCGAGCTGCGCAAGAACGTCCGCAAGGTGCCGCCCGACGTCATGAAGATGCTGATCGAGCAGCCCTGGAAGGGCAATGTCCGGGAGCTGGAGAACGCCCTGACCCGGGCGGTCATTCTGGCCAAGGGGGACATCGTTCTGAAGGAGAACCTGCCGGTCGACGTCGAAGACAAGAAGCTCTTCGCCCGGACGCTGACGTCCCTCGAAGAGGTGGAGAAGGAGTATATCCGTTATGTCCTGGTCTCGGTGAAAGGAAGCAAGACCCGGGCCAGCCAGATCCTGCAGATCAGCCGGCCCACCCTGGACAAGAAGATCAAGGACTACAGCCTGGAGATCTAGCCCGCAAAGGGACTTTACCCGTCCTGTAAATTACCTTGCCGGTCGTCCTTTCCGGAGGACGGCCAGACGGGGTTTTCCCCTGAATTCCAGGTCGGGGGATTGGCACAAATCCTGCATTTGCTAGAGGGAGCAGAGAATTTGAGAAAGGATACAAAATGCTAGGCAAAAAGATCGTCGTCGTCGACGACGAAGAATCGATCCGCAAGACGTTTTTCCTCCTGTTGAACAAGAAATACCGGGTCTACCCGGCCAAGGACGCCGAGGAAGTCCTGGACCGCTTCAAAAGCGGGGCCTTCGATCTGCTCATTGCCGACTTGAGGCTGCCCGGAATGGACGGCATCGAGCTGGTCACCGAGCTGCGGCGGAAAGGCTACCGGGGCGAAGTCATCCTCATCTCGGCCCACGCCGAGCTCGTCGATCCCGGCGTGCTGAGCAAGCTGCGGATCGGCCATTTCTTCGCCAAGCCGGCCGACCTGGACGCTTTGAGCCGGTCAATCGATTACCTCCTGACCAAGGACGATTTCCTCGGTAAGAGCCTTTAAGGCCGAGACAGGCGCCCTTGCTCCGGAGTCTCCGGCGCGAGGGCGGGGGGGAGACGAGTGATGCGTTTCCCCCCTTCCGTTTTCTTCAATTCTTCGCCTCCGTATGCGCGCATTTCTGATAGAATCAAACCTCATGCGCGCCGCCCCCGAATGTTATCCTTGTTTTTTGAACCAGGCGATCAAGACCGCCCGGCGGACGACGAGTGATCCGCGCCGCTTGAAGGCCCTTCTGGACGAGGTCTCCGCCGCCCTGCGGTCGCATCCGTTCGACGTCGCCCCGCCCGTCATCTCCGAGGACATCTATCGGATCATCGCCCGGACGACGGGCGCGGCCGATCCCTACCGGGACCTGAAGCGCCGCTGCATCCGGCAGGCCCTGCGGATCTATCCGGAAGTGAAGAAATGGGTTGCGGCGCATCCCGACCCGTTGCGGGCCGCCGTCCAGGCGGCCATCGCCGGCAACGTCATTGATTTCGGGGTGGCCGGGGAATTCGACCTGGCCGCCGACGTCTCCGCCCTTCTGGATCGGCCCCTGGCCGTCGATCACTATGCGGATTTCCGGAAATGCCTGGCCCGGGCCGGACGCGTCCTTTACCTGGGAGACAATGCCGGGGAGACGGTCTTCGACCGCATCCTCATCGAGGCCCTGGACCGCCCCGTCGACTACGCCGTCCGTTCCGCGCCCATCATCAACGACGCCCTGGCCGAAGACGCCGAGTCGTCCGGGCTGTCAAGGGCGGCCCGCATCGTCGAATCGGGGTGCTCTACGCCGGGAACGGTGCTGTCCCACAGCTCTCCCGCGTTTCGGCGGATTTTCCGCTCCGCCGACCTGATCATCAGCAAAGGCCAAGGCAATTTCGAGGCCCTTGCGGAATCCGGGCGTTCTCTCTTTTTCCTTCTCAAGGTCAAATGCGAGGTCGTCGCCCGTCTGGCCCGGGCCCCTCTGGGGAGTCTGGTGCTGATCTCGCAAAAGCGGCGAAAAGCCAAGCCCGCGGCGCGGCCATGAAGAAAGCGGCGGCGGTCCTGTTTCTTGCGGCCGGATCCTGCGGTCTTTTCCCGGGGGGGCTCGAAGCGCGGACCATTCGCGTTCCCCGGGATTGCCCCATGATCGGCCCAGCCGCGGCTGAAGCCCGCGACGGCGACGTCATCGAGGTCGACGACGGCTTCTATTTCGAGCGAGACATCGTCCTCAACAAGCGCCTCGTCGTCCGGTCCCGGAATCTCTTCGGGGCCGTCATCTACGGTTCGGCCGACCTCAATTCCACCGTTTTCATCGTCCGCGCTCCAGTCGAAATTTCGGGATTCATCATCAAGAACGCCTATATCGGCATCCTTCAGCGCGACAGTCCCGACGTAGAATGGAAAGGCCGGGACCTGGCTTTCTTCAACATTCTGACCGCCGCCGTCAGCATCGATGAGCGGACCGAACTTTTCGGGTTCGCCGATCTGGCCGATATCGTCGTTTCCGGATGCTATACGGCCTTCGCCACCAACGAGGCCCGCGGCCTGTCTTTGCACCGATTTTTTATTTCCGGCGCCCACTATGCTTTTAGCGGCTCCGATCATAAAATGTTCCAGGCTGACGAGGGAATACTCTGGAATTGTCGCGCGATCAAGCACGAGGACGCACTTTCTCCGGTACCGACTTTCAACAAAGTGGAATTGGGACCGCATATTCGCGTCATCGGCACCGGAGATCCGCCTACGGAAAAGAAAGAATTGACCCGGATGCTCAAATCGTTATTTGCCGATCCGGGCGGTCGTCCGCAGCCGCGTTCCCTCGATGACCGCCTCCGGATAAATTCTCTGCTCGCCCTGGTTGAAGGAAATATGTGTGCGGAGGCCGGAGATCCGGACCGGGCCGAGGAGCCCTACGGCGCCGCCTTGCGGGACGCATCGTCCTTGGGACTCGAAGAGATCCGCTGGCAATCCTCCTTCGGCTTGGCCCGGATCGCCGAAGCGCGGGGCCGGATCGAACGCGCCGTCGATCATTATAAGCAGACGATCGCCTTTATCGAGCTCATCGGGCGGGGTCTGCCCCTGCGGACGTTTCAATCGAATTTCCGCCTGGATAAGATTGGCCTCTACGAAACGGTCGTCCGTCTTCTCCTGAACCTGCATGACGGCGCCCCCGGCGCAGGGTACGATCGGGAGGCCTTCCTCTATTCCGAAAAATCAAAAGCCCGGGGATTCCTGGCCAGCCTGCAGTCCGGCGATGAATCCGTCCCCGCCGATGCGGCGCCCGGCCGGAAAGCCGAAGCGGGCTGCATACGCGAAGCCATTTCGAAACTCCAGAGGGACCTGCAGGAACCCGGGATCCCTCCGGGACGGCGGCGGGCCCTTATCAGCCGGCTGGAGCGGGCCGAAAACGAATGGCGGAATTTTCTCGTCCGCGTCCGGCCGCCCGGGCCCGCCGCCGTCCCTTTCCACTCCGGTGATCCCTTCGATTTTACGGAAATCAAGCGCCGCCTGGCGGGGCCTTCCACGGCCGTTCTCGAGTTCATGGTCGGAGAAAAATCCTCGGCCGCTTTCCTGTTGACTTCGGACGGCCTGCTCACGGCCGCGCTTCCCCCGCTCTCCGTTCTTGGTCCCTTGGTGGACAACGACCTCCGCTTCCTCTCCCTAGGCGACGGTCCGGATTTCGCGGGCCGGGCCGGGGCCGCCCGCCTGGGGGCCCTGCTGCTGGGGCCTTTTCGCGGAAGGCTGAGGAGCGGCCTCCACAGCCTCATCGTGATTCCGGACGGCCCTCTCCATTATCTGCCCTTCGAAACGCTGATAGACGAGGCCCGATCGCCTCGCTTTCTCATCGAGGATTTCGACGTCCGGTATGGGCCTTCGGCGATCGGCCTGATCCATTTGGCGGACCGGCCGGCGCCGGCCCGCTACGCCCGGGATTTTCTGGGCCTGGCCAATACCCTGCGCATGCGGACATTCGCCTTGTCCGTCGATGAAGAAGTGGCCTTTCCGGCCCTGCCCGAGGCGTCCCGCGAGGTCCGGAACATCGCCCGCCGTTTCGATCCGGCCCGGACGACCATCCTTATCGACCGGGAGGCACGGGAAACGGCCATCCATTCCCTGCCGCTGGCCGATTATCGGATCATCCACCTGGCCGCCCACGGGTTCTTCGACGATCGCCATTGGTGGCGGTCGGCCCTGGTCCTGTTTTCCGATGAAAAAGGGCCCGGGGACGGATTCCTTCAGCCGGACGACATCTACGGCCTTCGCCTGGCGTCGGAACTGATCGTTCTCTCGGGCTGCGAAACCGGCCTGGGCCGCCTGGAAAAAGGCGAGGGCGTCAACGGGCTCTCCTATGCCTTTTTTTACGCCGGGGCCCGTTCGCTCCTCCTCAGCCTGTGGAATGTCAACGACCGGGCCACGGCCGATTTCATGGGGTCTTTTTACGATTATTGGCTGGGCGGCCGTTCCAAGAGCGAAGCCTTGCGCCTGGCCAAAATCAGGACGCTGCGGTCGAAAAACGGGAATCCGTTCTATTGGGCGGGGTTCGTGCTGCTTGGCCTTTGATTGCCCTAAAAAACGAACGATTGCCGGGAAGACTCGATTTTCAGTCCGTCGTCGCCGCGGGCTTCGACGCTCCAAACGTAGGTCCGCCCCGGCCGCATCTTGGCTTGGGCCTCGGGCGGCAGGATGAAAGACGGCGTGTAAATACCCGTGAGAGGCACGATTGTTTCCAGCGAGTCGTCGATCAGCTCGAAGAAATAGCAGTCCGCTCCCTGGATTTCCGACCATCGGAAGATGGTCGGCGCCTGAGCCAGCCGTCCGGCCGGGCTGATAAGCCTCAGGCGGGTCGAATCGGGGCTGCGAAGGATCCCGTCCCGGGCGGTTGGCCTGAGAATCAGGAGGAAGGCGGCGGTCGCCGCGGCGATGGTCAACAAGGCCACCGCGGCTTTTGGCGCCCAAAGCCGAAGCCTTTGGGCGAATCCGGTTTGTCGAGTCCGATTTATTTCAGCCAGGCTTTTCCGGGCCAGAACCAGGAATTCCTTCTGCCGGGAGCGGATTTCGACCTCGACGAGGCGAAGGGCGTCGAATCGGACGCGGCAGCGGGGGCAAAGGCGGACGTGGTCGGCCAAGGCCTCGATTTCGGCCCGGCCCGCCTCGCGGCGGAAAAACCGGGTCAAGGCCTGGTCCGACGGGCAGTTCGCCTTAGCCTCGTCCATGGCCATCCTCGCCTTCTTCCTCGATCATTTTCTTCAGATCCTTCAATCCCCGGTAGTGCAAATGGCGAACCCGGGCCGTCGACCAGCCGAGATGGGCGGCGATGGCTTCCAAATCTAGGCCCGCCAGCCCGAGCTCGATCACGGTCCGCCGGTTCCGGGAGAGGGCTTCCAGCCGGCGCTCAAAATCGAGCCGGCGGTCGGCTTCCAGCCAGCCGGCTTCCATCCGCGGCTCTCGCTCCGATCGGCCCGGCTCGCAAGCCTCGTCCAGCGGTATCTCCCTCCCTTTTTCATCCAAGAGATCCAGAGTGGTCGTATAAACGACCTTCCATAGATAAGACCCCGGATTGTCGATTTTCTTCCCACTCGCCCGCATTTTCCAGAGTTTGAGCCGGACTTCCTGCTCGATATCCTCTTTTTCGTTCCAAGCGACGGTCGGAAACCTGCGGGACAGCACAGCCCGGACGGTCCGTGAGACTTCGGCCAGGAATTTCTCCATATCGGCGATAGGATCGTTCGGCATGAATTTCCAGATACCCGCTAAATAAACATCTTACGGGAATTGCGGCGGACCTTCAAATTCATTTATATTTTTATGCACGGTGGGACGAATCGTCGCTAAAGCGGGTCTATCCTAATGGAATCGAAAAGGTCGGGGCGTCTTTCCGGCTGAAGATGGTGGTTGAGTCATCGGGAGGCGGATGAAGACGATGCCGCCTCTTTTTTTTGCCCGGGAAAGTAAAATTTCTTTGCGGTTCGTAAATTCTTTTTGCTCTTGTCCAGAGCGGGAAGCGGCCAATCCGCCTTTTTCAGGGTAAAAAATTTCAGATATTTGTTTTGAGAATGGCACGGATCATGCATTTCTAAAAGCAGAAGCGGCACTTATCAGTGCCTTTCCATAAACCTTTCAACTCTCTTCCTTTCAGTGGGGAGGCGAAAGAGCCCCAAACTCTTTCGCCTCTTTTTTTTTAGCTGGAATTCCGACGCCGGCCGCGGTTAGAATGCCCAAGATCGTTGAATGGAGCATCTTGTCTTGTTGTCCGGTCCGAACGCAAAAAAATTGACCCTGACCCTGAGCGTCCTGGCCCTTTCGGGCGGACTGTTGCGAGCTTCCGTCAATCCCGAGGATTATCGCGCTCGGGCCGTGCGGGCGGCCGGTCCCATCAAAATCGACGGGCGGCTTGATGAGCCGGCCTGGGCCGAGGCGGCCGGAGCGGGGGGGTTCGTCCAGCGCGAACCGGCTGAGGGCCAACAGGCCACCGAACGGACCGAAGTGCGGATCCTCTATGACGCGGAGACCATCTACTTCGGCATCCGTTGTTTCGACAGCGAGCCGGGCCGGATCGTGGCCAACGAAATGCGCCGGGACGCCATGCTCGAATCCAACGATTTCGTCGAGATCCTCATCGACACCTACCATGACAGCCGGAACGCCTTCTATTTCGCCGTCAATCCCCTGGGCTGCCAGCTCGACGCCCTGATCCGCGACGAAGGGGCCAGCATGAACAAGAACTGGGACGGCATCTGGACGTGCCGGACGTCCCGGGACGCCCAGGGATGGACGGCCGAGATCGCCATTCCTTTCTACACGCTGCGCTTCAGCAAGGATCCCCGGCCCATCTGGGGGATCAATTTCGGCCGGCGGATCGCCCGCAAGAAGGAAGAGGATTTCTGGGTCCCGGTCCTGCGCGATTACGGCTTCATGGGCAAATACCGGGTCTCGTTCTTCGGCCACCTGGAAGGACTGGAAAATATCCGCCAGGGCAAGAGCCTGCAGATCATGCCTTATGGAATCGGCGGCGCCAGCCAGGCCGACCGCGGCGAGCCCCTGACCGGGACGGCTCACGTCGGTCTGGACGTGAAGGCCCGGCTGACCTCGAACATCACCGCCGACCTGACGGTCAACACCGATTTCGCCCAGGTCGAGTCCGACCAGGAGCAATTCAACCTGACCCGCTTCAGCCTGTTCTATCCCGAAAAGCGGGAGTTCTTCCTGGAAGGGGCGGACATCTTCCGCTTCGGCGAGCGGTTCAACGAGATGGAGCCGCCCTCGACCCTGCTTTTCTTCAGCCGGACGATCGGCCTGACGGGGGACGGCCGGACGGTGCCGATCATGGGCGGGGTCAAGGTCACCGGCAAGGCCGGGCCCTTCGACCTCGGCGTCCTGAACATCGTCACCGACCGGATGAGCTATCTGGACGACGACGACAACCGGGTCGACCTGGCCCGCACGAATTTTTCCGTGGTCCGCCTCAAAAGCGACATCTTCGAGAAGAGCTCCGTCGGCGTCATCGGCCTGAGCAAGGATCCCCTGGGGGGAAGCGATCCCTATAACCGGGCCGCGGGCATGGACTTCACCTTGGCCTTCGGACCGAATTTCCAAAGCACCGGCTTCCTGGCCCGGACGTTCAGTCCTGGCAGCGCGGGGCGGGATTGGGCCGGCCACCTCGACCTCATTTGGAACAGCGATCTCCTTTCGGGGGACGTGTCCTATACCGACATCGGCCCCGATTTCGACGCCGAGATGGGGTTCGTGCCCCGGACCGACATCCGCAAGCTCAAGGCCAGCTTCGGCCTGGCGCCCCGCCCGGATTTCCTGGGTCTCCGCCAGATTTATTTCATGGAGAATTTCACCTATATCGAGGACCACGCCGGCGTCCTGCAGTCCCGCGACAACATGGCCGGGGCCTTCAACATGTTCCAGAACGGGACGGAGCTCTTCTTCGGCGTGACGTCCAATTATGAGTTCCTGACCGAGCCGTTCGAGATCGAAAGCGGGGTCTTCATCCCCGCCGGCCCCCACCGATACGACATGTTCGTGGGCATGTTCAACTCCGACCGCAGCCGCGATCTCTCGGCCTCGGCCGAAATCGACGCCGGGGGCTTCTACGATGGACGGCTGACCAGCCTGCGGGCCCAGGGCGACGTCAAGGTCAGCAAGAATTTCAACCTCGAGCTCATGGTCAACCGCAACGCCTTCGTCCTGCCCGTTCCGGGCGGCCGTTTCGCCACCGACATCGCCGCGGCCCGGCTGGTCTACTCGTTCTCGCCCGACCTCTATGCCAAGGCTTTTCTCCAGTGGAACGACACGGACGAGATGTTCAGAAGCAATTTCCTGGTCCGCTGGATCTACAAGCCGGGGGCCAATGTCTATTTCATCTATAACGAGAGCCGGCGGATCGGCCCGGCCGGGTATATCAAGGACCGGACGGTGATGCTGAAGGTCAGCTTCCTCTTCAATTATTGAAAAACGCCGCGGCGCGTCCGCGGCCCTGTTCATTTGGCCGGAGAAAAAATACAATATCGGAGTGAACGGACTCCTTCCCGCCGCCGTCCTTCTCGCCGGGTTCCTGGTCCTGCTGCTGGCCGAGCGCCGCTCTCTAGACGCGGCCCGGCGCCGCGTCGGGCTGTGCGTGGCCGTGACCGGAACGCGGGGCAAATCCTCGGTGACCCGCCTGATCGCGGCCGCCCTTCGCGGGGACGGGCGGTCGGTCCTGGCCAAGACGACGGGCTCGCGCCCCGTCTTTTCGGGGGCCGACGGGACCGAGCGTCTGATCGACCGGCCCGGCCCGCCGACCATCCTGGAGCAGAAGCGTGTCCTGCGGGCCGCCGCGCGGGCCCGGGTTGACGTCCTGGTCGCCGAGATGATGAGCATCCGGCCGGAATGCCTGCGGGCGGAGGCGGCCCGGATCCTGAAACCGGATCTGCTCGTGATCACCAACGTCCGCGTCGACCACCGCGAGGAGATGGGCCCGACCGTCGACTCCGCCGCCGCGGCGCTGGCCGCGGCCATTTCCCCAGGATGCACGGTCCTCGTTCCCGCCGCCGAAGACCATCCCGCTTTTCATGCCGCGGCTCTTCGCCGCGGCGCCCGGATCGTACCCGTGCCCGACGCTCACCGCGGCGGCGAGCCGGCCGGCCGGCCCGAACATGACGGGGAATTTCCTGAAAACCGCCTCCTGGCCGCGGCCGCGGCGGAAATGCTCGGGGTCTCCCGAGAGAAGGCCGAAGCCGGCCTGGCCGCGGCCGTCCCCGATTTCGGCGCCCTGCGCGTCTGGCGCCTGGGCGGAGCCGCTCCGCGGCCCTTCGCGGTGAGCGCGTTCGCCGCCAATGAACCCCAATCGACCCGGCGTGTCCTGGACCGGCTGGCCGAGATCCGGCCCTCCGTGCCGGATCGGAGGATCGGGATCCTGAACCTGCGGGAAGACCGGGAAGACCGGACCCGCCAGTGGCTGGAGGCCGGGGACGCCGGCTTTTTCTCGGATTTTGCCGGGATTCTCGTCGTGGGGC
>Ga0182021_10012660_pt1 | contig 10021 bp, 6 predicted proteins | sample 612E3MmetaG_FD_120493 | JGI IMG/M metagenome (GOLD analysis project Ga0182021, IMG submission 120493) | Permafrost microbial communities from Stordalen Mire, Sweden - 612E3M metaG (Illumina Assembly) | ecosystem: Environmental > Terrestrial > Soil > Wetlands > Permafrost | place: Sweden... | reverse complement strand
TTACGGATGGATTGGATTAAATCTTTTTCAAGCATCCAGTGAGCTTTCAAACCGGAACGTGTTTGGTTCAACTCGGCAAGCTCCCGCTCGATTTCCCCCAAACGCGACTTGGATTCATCATCTTTTTCCCGTTTCACTGCTTCACGTTCGATCTCAAGCTGCTTGATGCGCCGCTCTATGCCATCTAATTCTTCCGGCATCGAATCGATCTCGATACGAAGTTTTGACGCGGCTTCATCGACCAAATCGATCGCTTTATCCGGCAGAAAGCGGTCTGAGATATAACGATGACTCAATTGCGCCGCCGCCACGATCGCCCCGTCAGTAATGCGAACACCATGATGAACTTCATATCGTTCCTTCAATCCACGCAAAATAGAAATCGTGTCTTCCACACTTGGCTCATCTACCATGACGGGTTGAAACCGCCGCTCTAATGCCGGATCTTTCTCGATATATTTCCGATACTCGTCTATCGTGGTTGCGCCAATAGCACGCAAATCACCTCGTGCTAATGCAGGCTTCAACATATTCGCCGCATCGACGGAACCTTGTGCCGCACCGGCACCAACGAGTGTATGAAGTTCATCGATGAATAAAATAATCTCACCGTTGGATTCGGTGACTTCTTTCAAAACTGCTTTGAGCCGTTCTTCAAACTGTCCACGGAAACTTGTTCCCGCAACAAGCGTGCCCATATCGAGAGCAACGATCCGCTTCGTTTTTAGACTCTCCGGTACATCGCCTGAGACAATGCGATGTGCAATCCCTTCCGCTATAGCGGTCTTGCCGACACCCGGATCACCGATAAGCACGGGATTATTTTTCGTGCGACGCGAGAGCACTTGTAACACGCGCCGGATTTCATCCTCACGCCCGATAACCGGATCGAGTTTCCCTTTGCGAGCCAAATCGTTCAGATCGCGGCCAAAGCGCTGGAGGGATTGATATTTATCTTCCGGCGTCTGGTCGATCACCCGTTGACTGCCGCGAACTTCCTTGAGCGCTTTATAAATGCCATCTTTTGTCACCCCTTGATCGGCAAGAAGTTTTCCAGCCGTCGACTGAGCTTGGAGTACCGCTAAAAGTAAATGCTCTGTGCTGATGTATTCGTCTTTGAGCTGCTGCGCTTCTTGCTGTGCAGACTCAAAGAGTTTGCCGAGGGCTGGAGAAAGATTTTGATTACCAAGTCCGGAGCCCTGTACTTTGGGCAGCTTCTCAACTGCCTCATTAATTTTTATTTTTAGATAGTTGACATTGACACCAAGCTTCTGAAGAAGCGGTACCACAACTCCTTCGCTATCCTGCACGAGCGCTGCGAGCAAATGTTCCGGTTCAATGATCTGATTACTGTAGCTCGATGCAATCTCCTGCGCATTTTGTACAGCTTCCTGCGATTTTATTGTGAATTTGTTGAAGTTCATACGTTCCTTTGCAAAATCTATGACAGCTATTAGCATTCAGCTGTCAGCACACAAACATTTATAAATGTTTATTCAATACAAGTGATTCTTCAAGACCATTAGAATAAGTGAATTTCTTATTTTCGTAATCGAATTCTGCTTTAGTTATTTCTATCATTCTATGATGGTTAGGACAAACAACCACGATATTCTTTGGATCGTCCTCTTTGACTTGAGAAAATGGAATGATATGATGCGGTTCAGCATAACTGATTCCGAATTTTTCTTTGAAATCATTCCCGCAGATTTGACACTTGAAATTATAGAGCTTTTTCAACCCGTTTGTTATTCTGTGATCCCTAATTAACCTTTCAGCTAAATAAGTCTTTCCTGCTTTTTTCACTTTTTCTAGAAGATTCGAAAAATCCTCATCAGTATAACTTGGAACTGTATCTAGAATTATGCCAAGCTGTTTTGCTTCAATGTTGACGACCTGCAATTCTCTTTCAATCACAATAGTTGGTTTTAAAGGATTAGAATTATCCAATAATAAAATAATTATCTCGCCGGCACTAAATGGAGAGTTCTTACCAAAAAGATCTCCATTGCTAATTGAGATTCTCTTATTCTTTTCGCTAATCTTCGATTTCACAACCTTATTCTGATAGCGGAGCCAAATATTCTTGCCAATATACTGGCCAAATGCCTGCTTAAAACGAGTAATGTGCTCCTTATCCTGAAATATGAGCCCTTTATATGAGCGGACCTGAAATGGTTTTACATCATATTTAAATTCGACCATTTATTCCCTCGCAAAATAATGTAATTAATTAAATCAAAACATTTTATCGGTCTACTTCTTTCGAGATGCATCATAACTTCCACCGTGTCCTTCTTTTTCCTATTGAAGTTTTTCTATGGTAGATAGTATGTTCTTTGAATGTGTATCATCAGGATCATTTTCTAAGACTTTCTTGAAACAGAAAGCTGACTCTCTAAGATCACCCTTATCAACATAACATTCACCTCGGCGTCGATAAACATTCGATAAAAAGGTATCTGAATATTCTTCTCCTTCATGTATTGCTTTATGCAAGAGCAGAAGACAGAAATCCGTATGATGTTTTGGGAAATAATCATCATACAAAGAGAGATAAATATTTTGAATTAATTTATTCCCACCATATTTCGACAAATCTCGATTTTCTTCACCGTTTTCAAAAGCGACCTCTCTTGCACGTGAAAGGTTGATTGCCGCATTTTCATATTCACCCAATTCAAGATAAAGAAGTCCAAGCGATTCTTTTATTCCCAAGTCATCCTCATTTGAGTCAAACAATCCTAATGCCTTTTCTAAATAGGATTTTGCTTTAACAAAGTCCTTTCGACGTAAATAAAAACTACCCAGATTACCATACCAAATATATGACGGATCATATATAAGATGAGTCTTGCGTGCCACCTCAGACATTTCGATCTTTCCAGCATTTTCCAAGTCTATAGCGATTGAGTCCAATAGAAGAATATAATCTCCAAATTCATTATAAATTTTATCATGTTCTTCTGCTGATAGATTTTCTATAAATGGAATGAGTTGGTTATAACACATAAGAGATTCAAGTGTCTTGCCACCATTGTATAGTTCCTTGGCTATTTTTACAGTAAAGCTAAAATAATCTTTACTTAGAACTTCATCCATAAATCCCACCAATAAGTTTTCCACTTATTCTGTAGCCATCAAGAGCATCTCTATCTATATATAAAAAGGTGTACTTTCTAGCGGGAAGCCCGAAATAAGTCGAAAAACTGCATATTCGCTTAAAATTTAGGTGTATGACATTTCAGTTATCTTTTCCTTTCCCGCTCTCCTGCTCTTCCCACTTCTTTTCTGCCTGCTGTTCAATGACAGTCTCGATGGCGTTTTGTTTTTCCTTCGACTGCATATCATGGAACGCTGCCATCGAAGCAAAACTTCCGGAACACTGAACATTCTTTTGTCTTATTGCATAGATAATTCCCGCCAATAAAAAAACAATAATGCCGATAAATAGTAAAAGTGCAATTGTTGAGTTGGACATGAAAGGACTCTCCTTCTCTTTTTAATTGTCATTCCCAGCCGGAGGCGTAAAACTGAATCACACGAAGTGTGATACATTATCAGGCTTCCAGCTATCGGGAATCCAGAATTGAGGAAACCGAGACCTGGATGCCCGTGTAGAAAATAAGACACAGGCATTGCCTGTGTCAGTTACAGGCCTCCGGCTGCGGGCATGACAGATGAAATTTAATATTCAAAACGAAAGGCGAGGGGTTGCCTCGCCTTTCATCATCGCATCAGAACGGTGAGTGTTCACCATATCTTCTGTTATCTTTTACTCATTTACTCATCTGCACATTTGCTCATCTGCTTTACGCTCATCGACTTATTTATCGTCAACCACCTCAAAGTCCGCGTTCTCGACTTTTTTACCGCCCTGATCACCACCTGGTGGCTGCTGTTGCTGCTGTTCTCCGCCCGGCTGTCCTCCTGGGAACGGCCCTTGCTGCGGTCCACCAGCTCCCGGCGGTGGCTGCTGATTTTTTGCCGATTCGTACATTTTCGTCGAGGCTTCGTTCCATGTATTGTTCAAAGTTTCCATTTTCGCTTTGATCTCGGAAGCATTGTTACTCTTTATCGCTTCTTCAAGAGCGTTTGCGGCAGCTTCAACTTTAGACTTTGTATCGGCATCCATCTTATCGGCAAGGTCTTTCAACTGCTTGCGCGTTTGGAATACAAGATTATCTGCCTGGTTTTTTGTCTCTATTTCTTCTTTTCGTTTCTTATCTTCCGATGCGTGCGACTGCGCATCGTTCTTCATCTTTTCCACTTCTTCCTTGCTCAATCCGCTAGACGAAGTAATACGGATGGACTGTTCTTTATTTGTCGCCTTGTCTTTTGCGGAAACGTGCAGCATACCGTTCGCATCGATATCGAATGTCACTTCGATCTGGGGAACGCCGCGTGGTGCAGGCGGAATACCGTCAAGATGGAATCGTCCGAGTGTGCGGTTATCCACTGCCAGCGGCCGTTCGCCTTGAAGAACATTAATCTCCACCGAAGGCTGGCTATCCGACGCTGTCGAATAGATTTCACTCTTCTTTGTCGGAATGGTTGTGTTCGCTTGAATCATTTGAGTCATCACACCGCCAAGTGTTTCAATACCGAGCGTTAACGGTGTAACATCCAGCAAGAGAACATCGGTCACATCGCCGGAGAGCACTCCGCCTTGAATCGCAGCGCCAACCGCGACAACTTCATCCGGGTTCACTCCTTTATGCCCTTCTTTACCAAAAATATCTTTCACAAGCTTCTGCACACGCGGCATACGTGTCATACCGCCAACGAGAATGATTTCATCAATTTGATTCGGCATGACGCCGGCATCTTTCAGTGCCTTCTCAACCGGTGGAACGCACCGCTGAACAAGATCTTCCACGAGCTGCTCGAACTTTGTGCGGGTGAGCGTCATGTTCAAGTGTTTCGGACCATCCGCCGTGGCGGTGATGAACGGCAGGTTGATTTCCGTTTGCATCAGTTGCGAAAGTTCCATTTTCGCCTTTTCAGCCGCTTCGCGCAACCGCTGGAGCGCCATTGGGTCTTTTCGTAAATCAATCCCTTCTGTTTTCTTGAACTCATCGGCTATGTATTCCAATACACGCATATCGAAATTATCGCCGCCAAGATGTGTATCGCCATTCGTGGACTTCACTTCGAAAACACCGTCGCCAAGCTCAAGAACAGAAATATCAAATGTACCGCCGCCAAGATCGAAGACGGCAACTTTTGAATCCTTGTGCTTCTTATCAAGGCCGTAGGCAAGCGCTGCTGCTGTTGGCTCGTTGATAATACGGCGAACATTCAGTCCCGCAACCTCGCCTGCTTCTTTTGTTGCCTGACGCTGTGCATCGTTAAAATATGCCGGCACCGTAATGACCGCTTCTGTGATCTTGGTTCCAAGATAATCTTCTGCCGTCTGTTTCATTTTTTGAAGAATCATTGCAGAAATTTCCGGGGGTGAATAGACACGGTCGCCAATCTGCACGCGCGCTGTGTTGTTGTCGCCTTGCACAACTTTATAAGGAACAAGCTTCATCTCTTCGTTCACTTCGTTGAAGAAACGGCCCATAAACCGCTTGATAGAAAACACGGTGTTTTGCGAATTTGTCACTGCCTGCCGTTTTGCAGCCGCACCGATAAGCCGCTCTCCTGATTTCGGAAATCCGACAACCGACGGAGTTGTGCGCGCCCCTTCGATATTAGCGATCACAACCGGATCGTTTCCTTCCATCACTGCTACGACCGAATTGGTGGTTCCGAGGTCGATGCCGATGATTTTTCCTGAATTTGCTGACATTGTTAATACCCTTTCTATAATGCGGCTTACGCCGTTGTTTGGTGGTTTTGTATTTTCCCTTTGTAACTACACTGTATGCTCTTCTATAATACTATTCTTTGATTGGTTTCCTCCCCTCTTAGGGGAGGACTAAGGGGGGTCATTTCTTTTGGTCTTTGACCTCACCCTAACCCTCTCCTATGAGGAGAGGGAATGATTTTTCTATATTCTAACTAGAATATTCTGAGCAGTTACTTCCTTTTTACTATTCTCAGTCTAACATTAAACAATTGTTCACTGCTTGACTCGGACCAGTAATTTTGAAAATCAGAAAAGGCCGGGTCATCCCACCAGACAACCCGACCGATTATTGCAGGAGTAAATAATTATATACGCCTGCGAAGATTATTTTACTTTTACTTCGATCTGTTTCGGCTTTGCTTCTTCTGTTTTCGGCAAAGTTATTGTTAAGACACCATCACTCATTTCTGCGGAGATCTTGGCCGCATCGATTTGATATCCGAACTTAACAGAGCGATCAAAACCCGAGTTACGGATTTCTTTCAACAGAACGGTATCCTTCTCCGAAACCTCGGAAGGTTTCTGTTCGCTGCTCAGAGTCAGAATATTATTTTCAAAAGTGATTTTAACATCTTCCTTCTTGACGCCCGGTAATTCTGCATTGACAACGATCTCGTTTTCTTTTTCAACGATGTCCAAAGCCGGTACCGTGCAACGGTTTGGCAGCACATCAGATGAAAAGAAATTCTCGATCAGATTATCGTAAGTTCTTGGTGAATCGAATCGTACTAACATTGTTGTATCTCCTTTTTATATTTTTATTTGTGATCTGCTATATCTACATCAAGCGACGTGCCAGGCAGAAAAGTGCTGATTATGGTTGATTTTAAGAGGTTGGGAAACATCGTTTTAGCATTCTGGCAGGTTGTCTGCCAATGTTTCGGATAAAGCAAGCTTGTTATGGCAGGATGATAGGAAAAAAAGGCATATAGTTCGTGGACAGGATTTAAGTTTATATGCCAGATAAATAAAGGGAAGTTAATCCAGAAACCAAAAAATGAAGTTCTAATCAGATAATGATACGCTGACTATCGGATGGCATATCCGGCAATCCGCCCAGAATATGGCGGACGCGTAAACCGCGAAAGACGGTGGAAAAGTAGGTCCGTGGCGCTTTTTGCGGCACGCGATCGTGTTCCGTTTAAAAGTCGGAACGGACTGTTGCACTGAAAACTTTCACATCTTAAATATGAACTCGGCATCTACTTCATTCGATGAAGCGAAAGTATTCTGTCTACTTGACTCTTTTCTTTTTCGAATGGTTAGGCCGCACGATTACATCTGATCAGCCAATATTCCTACATAGTCCAGGGTTCGGCATGGATATCGAGTTCATCCGACCACTTGTACTGAAGAGTTTTAATTTCCCTGATAATGTTCTCGGGAAGTGGTTCAATAGTATCTTTTACAGAAAGGAACTCATTCAGGTTTTCAATTTTACTCGTTGAACCCACAGTAGCCTTCACCTGAGGGAAGCTGTGTGCAAACCGAATGCAGAATTCCGTCCAGCTTTTTATTCCGGATTTTTCAAATATCGGGGCTACTTCAACTGCACGTTTTTGTAGATACTCTTTCCAGGCGTAGCCCGGTACGTCACGCAGTCTGTGGACTGGCCCTCCAGAGACAGTCCGCATGGCAATGATTGATTGCTTCCTTTCAACAATTTCATCCCAAAGCGCGTTAGAGGCAAATCGCTGCAGCGGATTGAGGTAAAAGATGAATCCATCAACAATGCCCTCGGTATAACCAGCGCGAAGGGCTTTTAATGGCGGCTCTGATGTCCAGGGGAATGCTTCGACAACATAACCTTGCACAAGTCCTTCATCTTTCAAATCCTGGAACACCCTGTAGCAGTGCCCACCATGAGCAAAATCATTTGCGAGTTCTCCGCCAAGGCATAGTTGTCCAAGCTGCATTCCGTCCCGCCCAAGAGGTTTAAGATTTTCTTCGATTACGCCCCTGAGTTGGTTAACATTGTCCCATCCAATTTTAATGATGAGCTTGGGTACTTTCATTGGCTCTTCTGCAAAAGCTTCGCCAAGTACTTCAAGGGCATCCCCATACATCCTGGATGTATGGAACCATACACCGGTATTCATTGCAGCACGGGCAACTTTCATCCTCTGCTCACGCGGGATAGCATCATCACCAAGCCGCGTTGTACCATATATGTAAGGTGTAATTTCGTTTAATGCCGATCTGCTATTTGACATGGCAAGAGCCTTTCAATAATTATTTTTTATTCTCAAAATTCTATTCGTTAACATTACCATGCTGGTGTGAGCATCTATAAGCACCACGATATTGATTATCCTTGTAGATTTTCAACAATGCCGGCTAACGGATGGCTACAAATTTGCAGTCTTCCAGATGATGTATAAGTCCACGGCGTATTTAGCGCCACGCGATCGCGATCCAGCAAAGTTGGAAAGGACTACGCCGTTGGAAACTATCAAATTATACTAAACGAAACAAGTTCATTCTCATTATTTTCAAATCTGCAATACACCTCTGCTCTTTATGATTTATTATAGTGCGCTTCTTGATAAATGCTATATCACACTCTTTATAATACATTTTCCCGAACAATCTATAGGGACGTTCTGCTCTGTTTCGCTTAGTAAACCTTGTTTTGCGGATTGCCCGCCTGACCGTCGGGCAGGCTTCATTCTCCCGACAAGTCGGGATCACTCGCAATGACTGTCTCTTTGTTTTTTAGACGGCCTCTCGGTTCACCTTGCATTTCACACGCTTTTTAGCGTATCTTTTCTATCACCTTTTGTTAAGGAACCAATATGCGTCGGCTGTTTTTACTTCTGCCATTTTTCTCTGTACTAGTATACGCGCAAGCCATCGATCCGGCCTCGAAGACCGGTTATAAATCCATCAATGATGCCAACCTTAAAGTAAACCTTACCATTCTCGCTTCCGATAGCCTTGAAGGACGCGAGACTTCCTTCCCAGGCCAGAAGAAAGCCGCACTATATATTGCCGGTATTTTTAAGAAACTCAATTTGGAACCTATCGGTGATGATGGAACATATTTCCAACATTTTGATATCGAAATATCACGCGTTCATCCGGAGACAAAGATTGTTATAGAAATTGGCGGCAAGAAGAAAAGTTACCTCTGGGGTACAGATTTCATATCAGAAGGAGCAAGAGACACGACGGTAACAGGCCCCGCAGCATTTGTGGGATTCACCGATGCGGAATTAGATTCTGCGACTCAAGCGAAACTTGTCGGACGTGTCGTATTCGCCTTTATCGGCACGAAGGATTATGCCAATGATACAACAAAGGCGGCGACGTTGCGACGACTCTATGCGATTCGCCATGATGTTGGAGCGATTGCTACGCTGATGATTCCGGATGAAGAAGGGCCTGCCACATTCCAACATGCACAGCAAATGATGCGCGACTTTGGCACAGATAAGGGAATCATGCGGATGAAGAACAATATGCCTCATGTACAACCGTCCGGTATTCATTTTCTTGTATCGCCGGCTTTGGCGGAGGAAGTGCTGAGATCATCGGGCAAATCACTCAAACAGTTAAAAAATGAAGCGCTGCAAATCAAGGAATTCACGCCGATATTCATCGACAACGCAAACGTAACCATTGAGGCAAAGGTTATTCGAGAAACGAAACAAACAGAGAACGTCCTTGGCTTTCTACCAGGAGGTTATCCTGATCTCAAGACGCAGGTTGTTGCTTTTACTGCTCACTATGACCATTTAGGAAAGAACCGAGATGGTGTTGTTTATCCTGGTGCGGATGATGATGGCAGTGGTACAACTGCTGTTTTGGAACTTGCGGAGGCATTCGCGAAAAATCCCATTAGACCAAAACGCAGTATGCTCTTCTTGACAGTAGCAGGTGAAGAGAAAGGATTGTTAGGTTCGCAATATTATGTGAATCATCCCATCATTCCTCTGAATCAGACAATTGCCGACCTGAATATGGATATGATTGGGCGTATTGATACTGTACACCAGGCATACAAAGACACCAATTATATATACGTTATTGGATCTGACAAGATAAGTCTTGAGCTTGACAGTCTGCTTCAAGCAGCGAACGCAGAATCGGAACAGTTGAAGCTTGATTATAAATATAATGACGAACAAGATCCTGAACGATTCTATTACCGGAGCGATCATT
>Ga0182021_10012659_pt1 | contig 10022 bp, 10 predicted proteins | sample 612E3MmetaG_FD_120493 | JGI IMG/M metagenome (GOLD analysis project Ga0182021, IMG submission 120493) | Permafrost microbial communities from Stordalen Mire, Sweden - 612E3M metaG (Illumina Assembly) | ecosystem: Environmental > Terrestrial > Soil > Wetlands > Permafrost | place: Sweden... | reverse complement strand
CGAGCCACGAATTGCATGATCACGGCTGAGGGGGTCGTCAGATGTGGGCGGCGTCCAGGGCCGACTGCAAGGACTGCGCGTAGGCGTTGCTCGTGTACGTCGCCCCGCTGACCGCGTCGATCCGGGCGCTCTGCGCGGCGAGGACCTCGGAGTTGAGGGTGGGGACCGCGTAGCTGTTGATCTGTTGCGAGTGCCCGTCACCGTTGGGGTACTGGACGGCGTCGACCGCCGTCACCTTCCCGTTCGCGACGGTGATCTGCACCTGGAGCGGTCCGTACCGGGCGTCGGCGACCGCTCCGGTATAGGTCTTGCTGGCCGAGCGGCCGGACTGGGCGCGGGTCGGCCTTGCCCCGGCGGCGCTCTTCTGGGCGGGTGCGGCGGCGGGCGCCGTGCCGGGGGCGGGCGCCGTGCCGGGGGCTGCGTTTTGGCTGGTGGGATAGGCGAGGAGCAGGACGAGGGAGGAGACGGTGCCGAGCCCGGCGAGCACGATGCGGCGCATGGGGGAGGCCTTCCTTAGATCGCGAAGCGTTCGAGGTGGATGCGGCCGGCCGGGGTGCCGGCGCGACGGGCGGCGTCGCGGACGGCGTCCATCCAGCCGTCCGGGCCGCAGACGTAGACGTCCGACTCGGCGATCGCCGGGGCGAGTTGGGTCAGCGCCAGGGCCGGATCGAGGTGCTCCTGCCCGCCGGGCAGCCAACTGTCGGAGCGGGCCGACCGGTGCCCGGGCACGTACCAGAGCCTGGCCCGCCGGGCCGCTGCCAGCGTGTCGAGTTCGCGGCGGAAGACGATGTCCCGGTCCTTCGACGTCCGGTAGATCAGGGTGATCGCGCCGGGGGTGTCGTCGAACTCCTCCAGGAGGGCCCGCATCGGGGTGATGCCGATGCCGCTCGCCACCAGGGTGACGTTCCGCCGGGTCCGGACGTCGCCGGTGAGCCGCCCGTAGGGACCTTCCAGCAACACCCGGGTCCCGGGGCGGAGCCGGGCCAGCCGGCGGCTGCCGTCGCCCAGGGCCTTGACGGTGATGCGCAGCGAGCGCCCGTCCGGCGCCGCGGACAGCGAGTAGGGGTTGCCGCGCGTCCAGCCCGGTCCGTCGAGGAAGCGCCAGATGAAGAACTGTCCGGCCCGCGCCTCCAACTCGTCGAGGTGCCGGCCCCGCAGGTGCACCGAGACGACGCCGGGAGCTTCGCGGACGACGCGGTCGACGACGAGGCGGTGGCGCAGGGTCCGGTAGAGCGGCAGCCCGACCCGGAACTGGACGACGGCGAGAGCGGTCACTGCCCAGAGGGTCCACCAGTAGGCGGTGGCGGCGCGCGAGGCGAGGAAGTCCGCGCCGGTCCAGAGCTGGTGCGGCAGTGCGAGGAAGACTCCGAGGTAGGCGTACAGGTGCAGCAGGTGCCAGGACTCGTAGCGGAGCTTGCGCCGTGCCCGTCGGATCGACGTCACGGTCACGACCACGAGCAACGCCGTCCCGGCGGTGGCGAGGAGCATCCCCGGGAAGGTCCAGATCATGTTCCAGAGCTCGGCGACCACGTTGCTGCTGGCGCTCGCGGCGTAGCCCGCCGTGAGGAACGCGATGTGGACGAGCATCAGGGTGAACGAGGCGAATCCGATGTACCGGTGCCGGCGGGTGAGCTCGTCCTGCCCGTAGGCGCGTTCGACGAACGGCACCCGGGCCATCAGCAGCACCTGGATCAGCAACAGGTCCGACGAGAGCAGACCGGTCAGCCGACCCAGGCCGGTCAGTCCCGCCGAGATCGACGCCAGCTGGCCGAGGCCGCCGTGGTGCACCCAGAGCGCGACCACGGCCAGCAGGCTGAGCCAGGTCAGCGACCCGGCCGCGTCACGCCACCACCGTGGCGCGTGCGGGCGGGGCGGGCGGGGCTGGCGGCGTAGCCGGCCCCCGGTCGCGGCGTTCGCGGCTGCGGCGTTCGCGGCGTTCGCGGCCGAGGCCGGGGCCAGCCACGGGGGTGCGATCGTGGAGGTGGGCGTCGCCATCGGAGAATCTCCTGCGGGTCGGCGGGGACCGGATGATCCCCGGCGTGACCCCTACGGTGGCGAACCCAGGTGAGGAGGACCCTTATCGCAGGTTAGAGCGGGGTTGGAGCCGGTCGCGCGGAAGGGTGAATCCGATGACCGCGCCGCCGCCGGGCCGGTTCGCCGCGAAGACCGAACCGCCGTGCGACGTCGCCACCTCGTGGACGATCGACAGTCCCAGGCCCGAGCCGGGCAGCGAACGGACCGCCGTGGCCCGGTGGAAGCGGTCGAAGATCCGGCCCAGGTCCTCGACGGGGATGCCTGGGCCGCGGTCCCGCACCTCGACCCGGACGCCGCCGTCCGGGGCACGCGAGATCCCGATCTCGGGCGGCTGCGTACTGCCGGAATCGAACTTCAGTGCGTTGTCGACGAGGTTGGAGACCGCTCGTTCCAGCCTGGTGAGCCGGCCGCGGACGGCGACGGGCGCGTCGTCGGCGACGTCGAGGACGATGTCCCGGCCGGTGCGCCGACGGGCCCGGGACGCCACCCGGTCGGCGATCTCGGCGAGGTCGGCGTCGACCTCGTGCTCGTCGCCCCGGCGGTCGGTCGCCAGTTCGACGAGTTCGTTCACCAGGGCGGTGAGCTCCCGGCTCTCGCCGGCGAGGTCGTCGAGGACCTCCTCGCGCTCGGCCGCCGGCAGCTCGGTGGCCCGCCGGAGCAGGCTGATGTTCGTCCGGATGCTGGTGAGCGGCGTCCGCAGTTCGTGCCCGGCGTCCTGGACCAGCCGCTGCTGGTCCTCCCGGGCCTGCGCCAGGCGTCCCAGCATGGTGTCGAAGGCGGCGCCGAGGCGGCCGACCTCGTCGTGGCCCCGGGACGGCACCTCGACGTCGAGCTGGCCGGTGTCGGTGACCTCCTCCGCGACGGCGGTGAGCCGGACCAGGCTGCGGGTGAGCCGGCGAGCGACGAACGTGCCCGCCAGGGCGCCGGCCGTAGCCACCACGAGGGCGATCAGGACCGTGCTCCCGGCGAGTCGGCCGAGGACCTGTTCCCGTTCGGCCTGGGTCCGGGCGACCTGGACGGCCCCACGCCCGTCACCGCGGGCACGGGTCAGCATGAGGTAGTGCGTGCCGTTGACCGTGACGTCCCGGAAGAGTTCGTCCGGCGCAGCCCGGGTGCCCGCGGTCAGGGTCCGGGCCATCGCGACGTCCTGTGCCGCCACCGGCAGTTCGACCGGCGAGCTGTCGACGCTGGTGGTCTTCCCCTCGGCATCGAGCAGCTGGGCCAGCAGCAGGCTGCCGCGCGACCGGGAGCGGCTTTTCGCCGCCGGCGGGGCCGGCGAGGGGACCTGCTCGGCCGAGGGGACCTGCTCGGCCGAGGACGCCGTGGGATCGGTGTCCCGGCCGTGATCCTCGGTCCCGCCCCGGAGGTCGTCGGCGTCCCGTGCCAGGCCGTCCGGGATCTGGCCGTTGAGCAGGCTGATCGCCGATTCCTGTAGGGTCATCTGGATCTCGGCGGTGATGCTGTGGTCGGTCGCCGCGTAGGCGAGTCCGCCGATCGCGACGGCCGTGGTCGCGGCGAGCGCGGTGAACAGCAGGGACAGTCGCCGGGCGAGGGTCACGGCAGGCGCACCGTGTAGCCGACCCCCCGGACGGTCTGGATCAGGTCGCGCCCGCCCACGGCCTCGAGCTTGCGGCGCAGGTAGCTGACGTACACGGCGAGGTTCTTGGAGTCCGGCCCGAAGTCGTAGCCCCAGATCCGGTCGTAGATCGTGCTGTGGTCGAGCACGATCCCCTCATTGCGGGCGAGCAGTTCGAGCAGGTCGAACTCGGTCTTCGACAGCGTGAGCTCGGAATCGCCGTAGTGAGCCCGGCGGCCGGGGACGTCGATCACCAGCGCACCGACGCGCACGTCGCCCGGGTCGGTGCCGACCTCGTCGTCGTCCGGTCCGGCCGTTCCCCGACCCCCCGGGCCCCCCGGACTTCCTGGATCTCCCGGACCTCCCGGGACCGGCATCGCGGCACGGCGTAGCAGGGCCCGCAGCCGGGCGAGCAACTCGTCGAGGTCGAACGGCTTGGGGAGGTAGTCGTCGGCGCCGGCGTCGAGCCCGGCGACCCGGTCGGAGGTCTCGACCCGCGCCGTCAGCATCAGGATGGGTGTCGCATCCCCCTCGGCCCGCAGTACCCGGCAGACCCCGAGCCCGTCGACCCCGGGCATCATCACGTCGAGGACGAGCGCGTCCTGCGGCTCGCGGCGCACCGTGGCGAGGGCCTCCACGCCGTCCACGACGGCCGTCACCTCGTACCCGTTCAGGGTCAGGGCGCGGCGCAGCGAGTCACGGATGGCCCGGTCGTCGTCCGCGATGAGCACCCTCGCTGCCACACCCCCATCGTGGCCTACCACCGGTCGTCCGGGGGACCGACGCGCGGCGGTTCACACCTCACTCTCACGTGTCACTTCGGGTTGGTCGACTCGGGTTAGGCGCCTCGGACCTCGAACACGAAGCGGGACACTTCGGCCCTCAGCAGCTCGGCCAGTCCGATCAGGCCGACCGCCGCGCCTCCGCCGATGGCCTGGCCCTCGACGGCCGCCGAGATGTCGTTGATCATCGTGTTCATCTCGTTGATGCGCGAGGTGACGCTCTCGAGCGCGTGGATCGCCTCGGTGGCGGCGCCCTCGACGGCGCCGACCCGCGCGACGATCGTGTCGCTGGCCCGGGCCGCCTCGTCCGCCAGGCTCTTCACCTCGGCGGCGACCACGCTGAAGCCGCGCCCGGCCTCCCCGGCCCGGGCGGCCTCGATCGTCGCGTTGAGGGCGAGCAGCCGGGTCTGGGCCGCGATCTGCGTGATCAGGTCGACGCTCGAGCGGATCTCGTCCGTGCTCGACCGCAGCGAGTGGACGGTCTCGGTGGCCCGGCCCGCCTCGGAGACGGCGTCGGCCGCGAAGGTCACCACGCCCTCGGCCGTGGCGCCCATCTCGGTGGCCGCCGCGGCCACCTGCTCGCTCACGCCGAGCACCGTGGACTCGAGTTCGTCGGCGAGTTCGCGCCGGGAGGCGTCCGCGGCGCTGATCCGTCCGGCGGCCTCCTGCATGGTGGCCCGGCCGGTGTCGATCGTGCGCGCGCCCTCCCGGAAGGTGCCGAGCAGGCCGCCGGTCAGCAGCCGACGGAAGTACCGCCCGTGGGCGCTGGCCTCGATCGCGGCGGAAGACTCCCGCACGTACGCGTCGAGGACGTCGAGCAGATGGTTGATCGCGGCCCGGGTCTCCATGACGAGCGGCTCGGAACCGATGAAGGGCACCCGGGCCTCTAGGTTGCCCTGGCTGCCGGAGCGGGCGGCGTCCCGCATGGCCTGGACCGCGGTCCGCAGTTCGGCCGTCGAGAGCTGGTCGAGGCTCTCTCCGCCGTGGTCGCCGCCCCAGCCGCCCCAGCCGCCCCAGCCGCTGCGGCCGCCCTCCCGCCGGCCCGGCCTCGGGACGGCGGAGAGCAGGCGCGTCAAGGGGTCACCGACCAGAAGAACTCGTCGTAGCCGACACCGTTCTGGGCCAGCACGTCACCCATCAGGCGCATCGAGGCTTCCAGTGCTTCCGACGGGCGGTCATGACGTTGCTCCTCGGCGAGCAGGGCCGCGTACACCGGGCTGACGGCCTCGATGGCCTGGCGCGAGGGGCAGCGGCGGTTCGAGTGGTGGCCGATGATGTGGCCCGCCGGGTCCAGGGTGGGTGTGACGTGGGCGAGTACCCAGTAGTGGGCGCCGTCCGCGGCGAGGTTGAGGACGTACGCGAAGATCTCCCGACGGGCCTCGAGGGTGTCCCAGAGGAGCTTGAACACGGCCCGGGGCATGTCGGGGTGCCTGATGATGTTGTGAGGCTTGCCGAGGAGGTCTGCCTCCTCCATCGCGGCCATCCGACAGAACACGTTGTTGGCGTACGTGATGATGCCCTTGGTGTCCGTCTTGCTCACGATGAGTTCGTCGTCGCCGAGCAGGCGTTCGACGCCCGTCGGGGTCACCACCGCTGCCCGCACGAGCACCTCCTTGTGAAGTCCACCGCAGAATATGGGGTCCAAGTACCATCTCGGCCGAGAGCGGGCCCGGCTGAAGGGCTCCGCTGAAGGGCTCCGCCCGAGGGGAGTTAGGGCCGGGGCGACCTCGTTCGGAACGCGGGGTCTACGGGCCGGAGAGGTAGAGGCACTCCAGGACGGCGTTGCGCTCGCGCCGCAACAGCAGCCCCCGTCCCACCGCCTCGTCGGCAGCGTGGACGAGCAGTGCCGCGGCCAGCAGCGGTCGACAGTCCAGCAGCGCGCGGGAGATCGTCGTCGAGAGGATCCCGCGGTAGGCCGTGAGGTCCGCCGGGTCGACCTGGCAGTGGTGCACCTCGATGTGCTGCGGCAGACGATCGTGGACCGGGCCCGGGGCGATCACCCTGACTCGGCCGGGGTCGTGCTCGACGAGGCCGTGCAGGGCCAGGACGGCGTCGTGGCTGAGCGCGGCGCCGTGCCCGGCCCGCAGCACGGCCTCGGCGAAGGTGTGCCAGCGGGTCTTGGGGATCCCGTCGAGCCGGTACAGGCCGTCGGTCACCCGGACCAGTTCGCCGGCGTCGACGAGGTCGGCGAGCACCTTGCGGGGGATGCCGAGCCGGGCTACGTCGTGCGCGGTGACATACCCGTGCCGCTCCACGGCGGTTGCCCGGAGCTCGCTGCGGTAGGTCTTCCGCTGACCCATGGATCAACCGTAGCGACGGCCTCGGTGTCGGATACACCCCTTGATGCGGGGATCGAGCGGTTCGGGGCGGGACGGGGCGGGACGGGGCGGATCAGTACTGGTAGAAGCCACGTCCGGTCTTGCGGCCGTAGTCGCCGGCCGCCACCATGCGCTGCAGCAGGCCGGGCGCGACGAACGTGGGGTCCTGGGTGTCGGCGTAGATGTTCCCGATCGCGGCTAGCGTGACGTCGAGGCCGGCGAGGTCCGCGGTCTGCAGCGGACCCATCTTGTGCCCGAACCCGTCACGGCAGGCGGTGTCGATGTCCTCCGCGGTGGCGACGCCCGTCTCCAGCAAGGAAACAGCCTCGACGGTGAGCGCGAGCAGCATCCGGTTCGCCACGAACCCGGCGATGTCCCGGGTGACGACCACGACGGTCTTGCCGAGTCCCCGGACGAACTCCGCCGTGACGTCCATCGTGTGCTCCGAGGTGCGGTAGCCGCGCACCACCTCGCACAGCTTCATCATCGGGACCGGCGAGAAGAAGTGCGTCCCGACGACGGACTCGGGGCGTCGCGTCGCGGCCGCGATCTGCGTGATCGGGATGGCCGACGTGTTCGTCGCCAGCACGGCGCCGTCCTTGGCCACCTCGTCGAGCGCCGCGAAGACGCCGGTCTTCACCTCGAGGCTCTCGAAGACCGCCTCCACCACGACGTCCGCGCCGGACACGGCGGCCAGGTCGGTCGTCGGAGTGATCCGGGCGACGGCGGCGTCGGCGTCCTCGGCCGTCATGGTCCCCTTCGCCACGAACCGGGCCAGCGAGGTCTTGATCGCCTCGAGGCCGCGCGCGGTGGCTTCCGCGCTGACGTCGCGCAGGACGACGTCGTGCCCCGCGACGGCGGCGACCTGGGCGATGCCGGAGCCCATCAGACCGGCTCCGATGACGGCGACTGCGTGGGGCATGGCGTTTCCCTTCGGGTCGTGCGGGCCGGCGGGACGTCCCGGGAGTCAGGACGGGCGCCGGATCTGGTGGCAGCATCCTGCGCGACCGGCAGGCCGTGCCAGGGTGTCGGGTGTGGCGTACCTCGTCCGGGCCGATCGGGCGGGTGGCGACGGCGTGCATGATTACCGCGGTATTGAGAGGACGACGGCATGCCCCTCTACAGCTACGCCGGTGTACGGCCGCGGATCGCCCCGGGGGCATTCGTCCATCCGGACGCCGTCCTGATCGGCGACGTGAGGCTCGGCGAGGACTGCGTGGTCGGGCACAACGCCCATCTGGCCCGGATCGACCGGGCCGTCGCGATCTACGTGGAGAACGCCCGGCGCTATCCGGCGCTCCTGGCCGAGGTCCAACTATCGGACTGTCGGTAGGACAGCCGCGGCTGAAGTCGCTGCGGCCACCGCCGCTCGTGCTCGCCGCGGATGGCCGCGCACTCAGGGACGGTGTCGGGCAGTAGGTCGACGATCTCGTCCGCCTCCTCGGCGAGCCGGCACTGTCCCAAGGCCACGAGCGGGCATCCGCACCGGCCCGCGCTGCGCTCCAGCGTGGACGGACGACGTGGGCCGGGGCAGCGCCGCACCGCCGCGCCGGTCGCTGCCAGGACGGCGATCTCGGGGCTGCCGAACCAACTGCGGCTCTCCACGAGGATGCGGCGGCGGCCGTCCTCAGGCCAACCGGGCATTCCGCCGACGGTCGAGATCTCGAGCAGGCCGACGCCGAACTCGGGGGCGTCCACCAGGGCCCAGCCGAGCCGACCGACGAGCCGGAGCATCCGGGTGTTATGCCCGGAGACCACGGCCGAGAGCCGGCGCAGGCCCTGCCGGTCGGCGCGGTGCCGGAGTTCGGTGTGCAGGGCGTGCCCGTGGCCCATGCCCTGGTAGGTGTCGAGGACGACGATCTCGAAGTCGGCGACGTCCGGGCCGGTCGGGATGTACCGGGCCTCGGCGATCGGCAGGTCCGGCGAGTCGGGGCAGAAGGCCAGCAGGACGACGTCGCCGTGACCGGGGTCGAAGCGGGCCAGGGGTGCGACCTGTCCGCCTCGACGCGGCGTCCGGAACCGCTCGGCGAAGCACGAGGGCGACAGTCGCGCGTAGAGGTCGGCGATCAGCGGAAGGTCGTGAGGGCCCGCCGACCGGATCGTCAACTCCGGCATGCCGAAATGGTGCGGGCACGGTAACGCCTTGCAGCGGGACAAAGGTCACCCCGTGGAGGCGGGATGCCCCAATCGGTCCGGATCGGTGATGTTCTGTAGTCGAACTTGTCCGCGAGCTGCGAGGCGACCGGCTTCGTCGACGATCTCGACTACCCAGAGTTGCTGCAGGCGTCCACGGTGCACGGGGGTTGCCGTCGCGGTGAGTAACCCCCCGCGGACGGCGCGGAGGAAGTCCGTCTGGTTGCTGACGCCGACGACGTGTCCGCGGTCCCCGAGCCAGACGGTGGCGCCGATGCTCGCGACCGTCTCGACGACGGTGCAGTAGATGCCCCCGTGCACGATGCCGTGCGGCTGGTGGTGCTCCGGGCGGATCTTCAGCGTCAGGATCGCCCGGTCGGGGGAGACCTCGATGAACTCCATCCCGAGGTGGCCGGCCAGCCCGGCGGTCAGACGTTCGTCGGTCAGACGTTCGTCGGTCAGACGTTCGTCGGTCATCATGACCTTTCTTTCGGCTCCTTCCGAGCCTATGCCGCGGAGGTGGGTGCAGGTGTCGCGTTCGGCATGGACGCTCAGGCCGGAGAGGACCAGACGGCGGACGGCGTCACTCACCGCCTCCGGGGCGGTGACCGGGGTCATGTGTCCCTGGCCGTCGAGTTCGACGAGGCCGAGCGGGCGGGACAGGGCGGCCACCATGCCCCGCCCGTGCCCCGGCGGCGTGAGTCGGTCGCGCGTCCCGACGAGCATCAGCGCCGGGACGTCGAACCGTCCCAGTTCGGTGCGTAGGTCGAGGTCGGCGAGCATCTCGGCGAATCCCCGGTACGTCGAAGGCGGGCACGCCAGCACGACGTCCGCGACGTACGCACGCTCGGCGCGGGTGGCGCTAGGCGACATCGTGAGGTCCGCGATGAGGGCGCGGGCGACCGCTGGGGGGAGCGCGTGCAACGGCTGCGGGACCGCCAGCCCGAGGCGCACCAGACGTTCCCGGGCAGCTCGTCCCCGGGCAGAGACCGGTCGGGGGGGCCGGGCGGCCCCGGTGGGCCGGACGGCGAACCGGCCGACCAACTCGGCCACCCCGGTGTTCGCCAGCAAGGCGACGGCGACCCGTTCGCGCAGCACGTCGGGGTGTCGCCCGGCGAGCGCGACCAGCGCCATCGCGCCCATGCTGTGCCCGGCGACGACCGCCGGCCGCCCGGCGGG
>Ga0182021_10012658_pt1 | contig 10022 bp, 3 predicted proteins | sample 612E3MmetaG_FD_120493 | JGI IMG/M metagenome (GOLD analysis project Ga0182021, IMG submission 120493) | Permafrost microbial communities from Stordalen Mire, Sweden - 612E3M metaG (Illumina Assembly) | ecosystem: Environmental > Terrestrial > Soil > Wetlands > Permafrost | place: Sweden... | reverse complement strand
GGTGGCGTCCTTGATCGCGCCGTTCGGGAACGTAATGTCCATCCATCGGAAGATATAGTCCACCAGGGACTTGGCGATGGGGATGTCGGGGTTGCTGGTGTAGCCGCTCGGTTCGAACCGGCTGTGGGAGAACTTGCTCACCAGCGCCTGGAGCGGCACGCCGTACTGGAGGCACAGCGAGATGCCCGTCCCGAACGCGTTCATGGTCCCGCCCACCGTGCTGCCTTCCTTGGCCATGGTGATGAAGAGTTCGCCCGGTTTCCCGTCGTCGTAAAGGCCGACCGTCAGGTAGCCTTCATGGCCGCCGACCTCGAACTTGTGGGTGATCGAACGCCGCGTGGACGGCATCCGCGCGCGGAGCGGCCTGGGCGGACTGCCCTCCGCCGCGACCGGCTCGCCGCCCTTCTTCTCGGCGGACTGCAGGCCCTCTTTGCCGGTATTGAGCGGCTGGGTCCGTTTGGACCCGTCGCGATAGATCGCCACGGCTTTAAGGCCCATCTTCCAGCCGTCCGTATAGGCCTGGATGATTTCCTCGACGGTGGCCTCTTTCGGCATGTTGATCGTCTTGCTGATCGCGCCGGATAGGAAGGGCTGCACGGCCGCCATCATCTTCAGATGGGCGTGGTAGGAGATGCAGCGCGAGCCGTTCCGGGGCTTGAACGCGCAGTCGAACACCGGCAGATGTTCCTGCCGCAGGCCGGGGGCGCCTTCGATGGTTTCCTCGTCGTCCACGTGCTTGAGGATTCCGTCAATCTCGCCGTTGTAGCCCAGCCGGCGCAGGCCCGCTTCCAGGGTGCGGTTGACGATCTTGATGAGGCCGCCGCCCGCGAGCTGCTTGTATTTGATGAGGGCGATATCGGGCTCCACGCCGGTCGTGTCGCAGTCCATCATGAAGCCGATCGTGCCGGTGGGGGCCAGGAGGGTCACCTGCGCGTTTCGGAAGCCGTGGCGGACGCCGTCTTCCTTCACACGCGACCACACGGCCCGGGCCGCCTTGAACAGATGCGGTGGGCAGTGCCGGCAGTGGACGTGGTCCAGCGCCTCGGCGTGCATGGCGATGACGTTCATCATCGGTTCGCGGTTCTTCTCGAACTCCGCGAAGGGCCCGCGAATGGCGGCGATTTCGGCGGAGGACTCGAAGGCCGAGCCCGTCATCAGCGCCGTCACGACCGAGGCAAAGGCCCGGCCCTCGTCGCTGTCGTAGGGAAGCCCGAGGCTCATGAGCACGGCGCCGAGATTGGCGTAGCCGAGCCCGAGCGGGCGGAACAGATGCGAGTTGAGGGCGATTTCCGCGGTGGGGTAGCTGGCGCTGTCCACGAGGATTTCCTGGGCGGTGATGAAGACGCGGACGGCGGAGCGGAACCGCTCGATGTCGAACCGGCCGGTCTCGTCCATGAACCTCATGAGGTTCAGCGACGCCAGGTTGCAGGCGCTGTCGTCCACGAACATGTACTCCGAGCACGGATTGCTCGCGTTGATGCGGCCGCTGTTGAGGCACGTGTGCCAGCGGTTGACGGTCGTATCGTACTGCACGCCGGGGTCGCCGCAGAGGTGCGTGCCTTCCGCGATCAGGCGAAGGAGGTCGCGCGCCTTGAGCGTGTCCACGACTTCGCCGGTGGTGACGGCGCGCGTCTGCCACGGGCCGTCCTTTTCGACCGCCTCCATGAACTCGTCCGTGAGGCGGACGGAGAGGTTCGCATTCTGGAACATGACGGAGGAATAGGCCTCGCCGCCGAACGAGCCGTCGTAGCCGCGCTCGATGAGCGCCCAGGCCTTCTTCTCCTCGTTGGTTTTGCACGCGATGAAATCCGCGATGTCCGGATGCCCGATCTTGAGGCTCTGCATCTTGGCGGCGCGGCGCGTCTTGCCGCCCGACTTGATCACGGCGGCGACCTGATCGAACACGCGCATGAAGCTCAGGGGGCCGGACGGCGTGCCGCCGCCGGACAGTTTTTCCCGGCTGCTGCGCAGCGTGCTCAGGTCCGTCCCCGTGCCCGAGCCGAACTTGAAGAGCATGGCTTCCGTGCCCGCCAGCCGCATGATGTCTTCCATCGTGTCCTTCACCGATTGGATGAAGCACGCGGAGGCCTGGGGGTGCTTGTAGGAGTCGCGCGAGCAGTCGATCTTCTCCGCGTCCGGGTTCCAGTAGAAACTCGACCGGGTTTCGGACGAGACGCCGTACGAATCGTGGAGCCCGACGTTGAACCAGACGGGGCTGTTGAAGGAGCCGTATTGATGGACGCACAGCCAGGCCAGTTCGGCGTAGAAGTTCTCGGTCTCCTCGGCGGAGGCGAAGTACCCGGCCTTGCCGCCGCGGTCGGCGATGGCCCGCGCCACGCGATGCACGAGTTGGCGCACGGAGTGTTCCCGGAACTGGGTCTTCTGCCCGCCGTAGAAATACTTGGAGGCCACGATGTTCGTGGCGAGCATGGACCAACTCTTGGGAACTTCCACGTTGTCCTGTACGAAGATCACCTTGCCTTTGTCGTCCGTGATGGCGGCTTTTCGTTTGTCCCACTCGATGTCGTCGAACGGCCCCTGGCCCTTGGCTGTGAAGACCCGCTGAAACGAAAGTCCCGAGGGGGCGGAGGCACCCTTGCGGCTCTTCCGACGCTGTTCGCCCGAAGTCGCGCGGATCCCGTTCTGCTTAACCGCCATCTTGGCCTTACTCACGGTTCCGACGATCTGTTCAGTCTCAAACATGGGCGGTCTCCTCGGCTTTTACGGTTGTTTTCTGCATTTCCAGGCTTTCCACGGTCATTATACACAAAATGTGCTACTTTTCCAGAACCGGTTTGTAGCGTTACCACTACCTGTTGTGGTGTTCAAGGGAAAAGGCCGCCATACTTTATACTTTTTCAAAGAAAAGGAACCTGGATTTATTGTCAGTTGTAATATGTTCAAAATTATCATGTTACGAATTATCCAATGCAAATCGTTAGGGAAACATAAGGATGGCTGAGGAGATCGAAAGCAGTCGCAAAAGGGCGCCTTTGCTCAAGTCAAGGCGGCAGGGGGGGCACTTCCATTATGCGACTTTCTGGCATATTCATGATGCCTGTACACTTCCGGCGATCTTTGGCATGTTGCACCGCGTTTTGCAGTGAAAGGACTATGCCATGAATGCTCTACTGGAATTGTCATCGTATTGCACCCACGTGCCGGTGGTGGCGCGGCTGCGCCTGGACTTGTTCACGGGGCGGGCGTTTCGCCTGCGCATGTCGCGTCTACAGGGCGACGACCCGTTTCCGCCCGCCTACGAGATTCCGTTCGCCGTGGGCAAGCACACCAACTGGGCGCCGGTGGCGTTCACCCGCACCGAGGATGACGAGGAAGTGGTTGTCACGACCTCCGTCCTGTGCATCCGCATCGCCAAGTTCGACTTTCGGTTCACGGTCTGGACGGCTGACGGCAGCCGGCGCATCTGCCCCTCGGGCGGACCCGTGCATGGCATGTTCAAGGACGGGTACACTCTGTTCGACTCCGCCAGCGCGTTCGGCGAAGAGAACCTGAACGACCCCAACGCCCACTGGTTCTTCAATCCGGAGACCGGCCGCTATTGTGACACCTATCTCGCGCCGTCGCCCGAGAACTCGGAACACCGCTGGAACGAGATCCACGACCAGTTCTTCCTCTACGGCCCGGACTACCCGACGCTCTTTGCGCAGATGAACGAGCTGGTCGGACCGGAACCGCTGCCGGAGAAGAAGGCCTTCGGCTTCTTCCAGACGCAGCACTTCGCCGAGCACGGCTCACAGCAGCGGCTGATGACCGTGGCGCGCGAGCTGCGCCGGCGCGGCATCCCGTGCGACACGCTGATCGTTGACTTCGAGTGGGGCGACGCGGTCTTCACGGACAAGGGGCCGCGCATGGGCGAGAGCCTCGACTGGGCGCCCAATTACAAGACCCCGTTGACGCCGCAGGCGATGGTCGCGGAACTGCGCGCCATGCATTTCGACGTCATGCTGATCTACCACAGCGCGCCCAAGTTCCCCAACCGCGCGCATCAGGCCTGGACGCAGAAGGAGTATCCCGAGGAGGTCTGGTGGTCCAAGCTGCGCGAGCGGATGGCCGAGGGGGTCCGCGGCGTGTGGCAGGACACCCGCCGCAACGACATCACCGACTCCGTGATCTACACCGGCATGCAGAAGGATCTCGGTTCCGAGCGACGCGCCCTGATGCTCGGCGCGTACGAGATGTTCCGGGTCCGCTGCTGGGACAACCTGCCGATCAAGCGCTGGCCGTGGGACCACCTGATCGGCGCCCGGCGCTATCCGATGGACTGGGTCGGCGATTGCGCCTACGACTGGGATGAACTGAAGTGGCAGGTGCGCGCCATCACCAACACCTACGGCAGCATGCGCGGCTACAGCTACATCACCACCGACTCCATGGGGCTGGACTGGAAGATCCAAGCCCGCTGGCTGCAGTTCGTCGACTTCATCGCCTTCTCCCGGTCGCACACCGCCAAGCCCTGGGATGGCGGCATGCCGTCGTGGAACATGGCCGACCTGATCCGCTACGACAAGGTGGCGGAGAAGACCGAGGCGCCGCAGGAACTTGGGCCGACCGACCGGCCGACCGCGGAATCCAGCATCCGGAAGCACCATCTGCTGCGCTATCGCCTGCTGCCGTATCTCTACTCGCATGCTCTCCTGAACTACCGCACTGGCATGCCGATCTGCCGGCCGATGCTCTTGGTGTTTCCCGACGACGCCAACTGCAATGCCGACCAGTGGCCGTACCAGTATCTTTTCGGAAGCGAACTGCTGGTGGTGCCGGTTTGCGCGGATGTGGCGACCCTGCCGATCTACCTGCCGGCGGGTGGACGCTGGATGGACTGGTGGACCGGCCGCGTGTATGAGGGCGCACAAGTGATTAACCACGACGTTTCTGACGTTAATGTGTTGCCGCTCTTCCTGCGCGAGGGTGGTGTGCTGCCCATGCAGCAGGAGTGCCAGTGGATCGAGAGCGGCGCGGCGCCCGACCAGCTCTGTCTGAATCTGTTTGCGCCCGCCAAGGGCCGAAGCGCGCGGTTTGAGCTGCTGGAAGACGACGGCACCTCGTTGCGCTACCAGCAGGACGAGGTCGCGCTTACGCCGATTACCAGCGTGGCCGACGCGGCCAGCCTGCGGATCGAGATCGGTCCGACGTCGGGCGCCTATCGCGGCGCACCGGCGCAGCGCACCTGGAACCTGGAGGTGCGGGCCCTGGCCGCCGCACCCAAGCGGGTGATGCTCGGCCCGGAAGCGCTGACACGCGCCGACGGCGGCACCGCGCCGGGGACCTGGGCGTGGGATGCGGACAAGGAGATCTTGACGGTCTGCGGGCGGCCGACAGACGCAACGGCCGGTGTTGTTTTTCAGATAGGCTGATTTGTGCGGCGATGGATCGAAAAGACGGACAAAAGAGGAGTGAATAACTAATGGCAATCACACCGTGTCGCAAGCCGTGGAAGGGAAGCATGACCGCGCGGGAGCGGTTCAACGCCCAGATGCACTACAAGCCGTTCGACCGCACCGTGAATATGGAGTTCGGTTACTGGGAAGAGAACTACCAGCTCTGGTCGATGTTTAAGAAGAACGGGATTAACAACGAGTGGGAGGCCGCCTACTATTTCGCCTTCGACCGTATGGAAGGGATTGGGGGGTGCACGTGGATGAACCCCCCTTTTCCATCGCAGTTCGTTGATGAGACCGAAACCACGCGGATCCTTATGAATGGCGACGGCCTGCTGGCCGAGGTGCCGAAGGACGGACACGACACGATCCCGCATTACATCAAGGCCAGCATCGTCACGCCGGATGACTGGAAGCGATGCAAAGCGGAGCGGTTCCGCCGGGACGATCCGGAACGTAAATTGGACGTCGCCTGGCTGAAGAACGCCCATCCAAACAACCGTGACTACCCGCTCGGGGTTTCCTGCGGCTCGATGATCGGGATGATTCGGAACGTGCTGACCTTCGAAGGGTTGGCCTACGCTTGTTATGACTATCCGGACATGGTCGAGGACATGGTCGAAACGGCGTGCGTTCTGGTGGAGGACATGCTCGATCAGGTCCTGCCGCACATCCAATTCGACTACGCCTCCGGCTGGGAGGATATCTGCTTCAAGAACGGCCCGATTGTCTCGCTCGACTTCTTCACGCAAGTGGTGGTTCCCCGCTACGAACGTATCGGACGGAAACTGCACAAGGCCGGGATTGACCTGTGGTACACGGACTGCGATGGCGACGTGCGACCCCTGATTCCGGGCTTCCTCAAGGCCGGGATCAACTGCCTGTTTCCGTTTGAGGTCATGGGCGGCGGGCATCCGGCCGACCTGCTTAACGAATTTGGGAAGGATCTGCGGATCATGGGGGGCTTCGACAAGATCCAGATGATCAAGGGCAAGGAGGCCATCAAAGCCTACATGCAGACGCTTGTGCCGCTCGTCGAGCGCGGCGGTTTCATCCCCTTCTGCGACCATCGCTGTCCGCCGGATGTGACGGAAGAGAACTATCTTTATTACCTGGATCTGAAGGAGCAGATGTTCGGGCTAAGCAAGGACAGAGGGGATGAGAATGTCAGAGCCTAGACGGGAACGTTTATCGCTGGATGAGGGCTGGCGTTTCGCCTTCGGGCACGCCGCCGACCCGACGCTGGATTTCAAATTCGGCATTGACCACGGGATTTTCAGTAAAACCGGCGCATCGGCCGGCGTGCGCAGTGCCACGTTCGACGACACGGCGTGGCGGCTGCTCGATCTGCCGCACGACTGGGTGATCGAACAGCCGTTCGATGACATGTCCGTCTTCCATCACGGGTACAAGCCGGTGGGTCGGGGAAGCCCCTCCACCACAATCGGTTGGTACCGCAAGAGCTTCGAGGTGCCGGAGTCTGACCGTGGGCGGCGGATCACCGTGGAATTCGACGGTGTCTTCCGAGATTCCATGATGTGGCTGAACGGGCATCTTCTCGGACGCCACGAAAGCGGTTACTGCAGCTTCCAATACGACCTGACGGATTACGTGCTTTACGGACAGACGAACGTGCTGACCGTGCGCGTGGATGCCAGCCACTTCGAAGGTTGGTTCTATGAAGGTGCCGGCATTTATCGCCATGTATGGCTGGTCAAGACCGCTCCGGTGCACGTGGCGCATTGGGGGGTGTTCGTCAAGGCGATGCCCAAGGCGGGGCGGGGGCTGATCGCGACAGACGTTACAGTCGTTAACGAGAGCGATCTGGCAACGGTGGTTGCGCTCGACGGCGCGGTGCTGGACGCGAAGGGCAAGTCCGTGGCGAAATGCGGGCTGGAAGGCATCACGCTCAAGCCGTGGGAAGAGCGGGTGGTAACGCTGAAGACCGAGGTGAAGGCGCCGAAACTCTGGTCGTTGGAGGAACCGAACCTCTACACCTGGCGCACAACGATCCGGCAGGAACGCCACGCGGTTGACAGTGTGGACACCTCCTTTGGCATCCGCTCGATCCGGTTCGATCCGGACAAGGGTTTCTTCCTCAACGATCGACCGGTCAAGATCCGCGGCGTCTGCAACCACCAGGACCACGCCGGCGTGGGTTCGGCGTTGCCGGACCGGCTGCAGGCCTTTCGCGTGGAGCGGCTCAAGGAAATGGGGTGCAACGCCATCCGCACCTCGCATAACCCGCCGACGCCGGATTTGCTGAACGCCTGCGACCGGCTGGGTATGCTCATCATGGACGAGCACCGCATGGCAGGCGTCAGCCGCGAGATCCTGGGCCAGTTGGAACGGCTGGTGCGTCGCGACCGCAATCACCCGAGCGTCATCATCTGGTCCATCCTCAACGAGGAACTGATTCAGTGGAATGAACTGGGCAACCGTATCGCTGCGCCCATGAAGCGGTTCGTGGCACGTCTGGACCCGACCCGGCCGGTCACGGCGGCGGCCTGGGGCGGCAAGGGATACTTCGGCGTGGTGGACGTGCTGGGCGTGAACTACATCCATCTCGGCGACATGGACAAGCTCCACGCGGAACACCCGCAGGAACCGATCTGCGGCACGGAAGAGGGGAGCGTGCTCAGCACGCGCGGCGTCTATTTCCCGAACGAAGCCCAGGGCTATGCGGAAGCGTATGACAAGGTCTTCCCCGAGCAGTGGGGAAAGCCGGTGCGCGTCTGGTTGCCGTTCTTCGAGCAGCGTCCGTTCCTGGCCGGCACGTTTGCCTGGACCGGTTTCGACTACCGGGGCGAGCCTTCGCCGCGCGACAGATGGCCGTGCATCAACTCGAACTTCGGCATCCTCGACATGTGCGGCTTTCCCAAGGACAACTTCTACTACTGCCAGGCCTGGTGGACTTCGCAGACCGTTCTTCATGTGCTGCCGCACTGGAACTGGCCCGGCAAGGAAGGCAAGGAGATCGACGTCTGGTGCTACAGCAACTGCGAGGAGGTCGAACTCCGGCTCAACGGGCAGAGCCTGGGTCGGAAGACGATGGAAAAATATGGGCATCTCTCGTGGATGGTTCCGTATGTGCCCGGCGTGCTGGAGGCGCGCGGCTATCAGGGCGGCAAGGTCATTGCCAGGAAGCGCGTGGAAACCACCGGCGAGCCGGCAGCTGTGCGGCTGTCGCCTGATCGCCGGGTGTTGACCGCTGACGGTCGGGATGTGGCGGTGGTGACCGTATCGGTCGTGGACAGCCTCGGCCGCCACGTGCCGGTGGCGGGCAACGAGATTCAGTTTGCGCTGGCCGGCGCCGGCGTGATCATCGGCGTGGGAAATGGCGACCCCTCGTGTCACGAGCCGGACAAGTACCTCGCCGCGTCCGTGGAACACCCCTGGAAGCGCAGCCTGTTCAACGGCCTGGCTCAAATCATTGTGCAAGCAGGCAAGAAACCCGGGGTGCTGAAGTTGAAGGCGACGGGGGAAGGCTTGCGGGCTTGCGCCACCACCATTACGTCCGCGAGCTGAACACGGAGTTGCCAGCAATTCTGATTATGGATGGGTGGCGGATCATTTCGGACCTTGCCGGTGGTGCGCGGCGGAAGAAGTAGGCCGGAACTCCGGTTCCGGCCCGGGAGACGCCAATGGCGGCCGGATATAGGGGAAACAGGGTCAGACCTAGAGGGGAAACAGGGTCAGACCTAGAAACTCGAAAATAGGTGTGCCAGCAACTGGATGTGAGGGCGCAATCGAGGAAGGCACGAACAAACGATGCAACAAAGGCATAGCAGGCGAGGAATGGCGCGGATCTGGACCGCGCTGGGCGCAGTGACCATGATGGCGGCAGGACTGGTGGGCGGCGGGGGCGCTTGGGCCGCGGAGGCCAACGATCCGCTGGATCGGTACAACGTGGTCTGGGACAAGCCGGCCGCCCATGCCGGCGAAGACGCCTCCATGCCCATCGGCAATGGCGACATCGGGATGAATGTCTCGGTGGAGGCCAATGGTGACGTCGTGCTGTTGCTCAGCAAGACGGACGCGTGGAGCGAGGGCTGTGAGTTGCTGAAACTCGGTCGTGTGCGGCTGAAGCTGACGCCCAACCCGTTCACGGCCGGCGACGGATCGTTCCGGCAGACGCTGCGCCTGAGACAGGGCGAGATCGGGATCGCTGGCGGGAAAGGGGATGAGGCCGTTGCGCTTCTCATCTGGGTGGACGCGAACCAGCCCGTAATCCGGATCGAGGTTGAGAGCGCCTCGCCCATCGCGCTGGCGGCCGTGTTGGACCCCTGGCGCACGAAACCGGATTCGAATCCCGGTTCGGGCGGGTTCGGGCACTACTACGTCAAGCCTGCCGCGGCCGACACGATTTACGAGGGATGGAAGGACCGCGTGGCGTGGTACTACCGCAACGCGAAGTCCATCTGGCCGGTCAATCTGACGACCCAAGGATTGGAGAGCTGGATACCGAAGGGTGCCGATCCGCTGTTGAACCGCACGTTTGGTGGCTGCATCGAGGGCGAGGGGCTGGTCCGCAAGGACGCCGTGACGCTGGAATCCGCTGAGGCGCGGAAGCGCTTCACGGTTTCGATCCACCCGTTGTGCGCGCAGACCGAAAGGGTCGAG
>Ga0182021_10012657_pt1 | contig 10022 bp, 10 predicted proteins | sample 612E3MmetaG_FD_120493 | JGI IMG/M metagenome (GOLD analysis project Ga0182021, IMG submission 120493) | Permafrost microbial communities from Stordalen Mire, Sweden - 612E3M metaG (Illumina Assembly) | ecosystem: Environmental > Terrestrial > Soil > Wetlands > Permafrost | place: Sweden... | reverse complement strand
ACGCACCAAGGATATTCCAGCAGCCGACACAAGAGCATAGGATAAAGCAGACCATAGCAGACCATTTCATATTCGAGGAAGATGTCAAAGGCAAGACAGTGATTTTGATAGATGATTCTATAGTCCGCGGAACAACACTCACAGAAGACATAAAATATCTTAAGGATGTCGGCGCAAAAGAGATTCATGTATTCATAACATTCCCTCCGATAAGGCATCCGTGCATGCACGCCATAGATTTCCATACAGAAGAGGAATTGATAGCCTATGGAAAAAGTCTTGAGCAGATAAAAGCTGCATTAGGCCTTAGGGCAGAAGAATCGCTCGTATATGCAAAGCCAGAAGACATCAAGAAGGCAAACGGTTATGAGAATATCAACATGTGCAATGAATGCTATTTGAATGGAGAATTATAGCACCTGACATTCTAGAGAATATTTTCAACAATATTTATAAACATCCTCATCATCTAAATAGCATGGATATAGATCAGCAAACTCCTGTGCCTTTAGAACTAGGTGTTGATAATCACAGCCTTCTTGCAAACATCTTAGGCGGGGCATCTATGTTCCTTGTCTTTGTAGGAGGGATAGGTATACTGCTTGCCCTCGTATCATTATTCATGGGCATACATAACATGACCAAGAGCAGGTCAAGAAGATTGAATATGATGGCAATAACAATGTCTCTGATAACAATAGGGATATTCACATATCTTGTGATTGCAATACTCAGGAAAGGGTATACTGTGTTCTAAAAAGGAATGTATCTCAACTTCATCAACCATAATATTTATATCTGTATGATTATTCTCGTTTTTATGATTATCCGAAGCATTGATGACCTCCCTATATTGAAAAAAATGGTTGAGCGCGGAATTGCAGAGAACAAGCCAAGATATCTTGAGGATTTTTCGTCTGGAATATTAGATGATGCGTATGCATGTGGCATACCTTGATGGAAAGATAATCAGGGATGAGGAAGGAAAGATAATTTCTGGGGCTACGAGAGACGAGCTTGGAAGGCAAATACATATTGATAGACCATATTTCACAGTGCAAGTAGGTGTTGAGCAGAAGTATCACACAAATAAATAATATGATATTAAAGAATTGATTTTTTTCTTAAATCTTCAATCAATGAAGCTGTGTTATGAAATACTATTGCGCTCATGCCAAGGTCTGCTGCAATGTTTGTGAATCTCTCCTGATCATCTATGAACAGGCATTCTTCTGGCTTAAGTTTCTCTTTTTCCAGAACAATCTTGTAGAATTCTATGCTTGATTTCAAAAATCCTTCATAGCATGTGCAGTATACTGAATCAAAATATTTTCTCAATCCAAACTTGTCCAACTTCATATCTAAAGATTCTTTTCCATCTCCAGCAACAAGCACAAGCCTATAATGTTTTTTCATGTCCTCTAATAATTCTTTAATATCCTTGACTAAGAAGATGTTTCTTTCATAAAGCTCCTTTGCCTTTGATAATTTATCGACGCTTATGCCGTGCAATCTTAATATCTCAGATAGGAACTCATCTTGATTTATTTTTCCGAGACAATAATTGTGCATCAGATCATTTTTTCGCCTAACTGCCCAGAATGTCTGAGGATCCATGCCAAACTCTTTGATGAAGTCTGGATTCATAATATCATTGTCATATTTGACAAGAACTTCATTCAGGTCGATCAGGATTGTTGTTATCATTTTATATTCAAAATGGCAAGTATCTGACTTTCAATGTTTCCATGAATATCACAGTGTTATAATTCTCAATTATTTTCGGGAATTCTTTCCTTAGCTCTTTGATGAAATCAAACAATTCTTTATTATCTTTTATCATCATCTCAAAGTCCAGGTCAGCGTGTAATCCTATGCCTTCCACAATATAGATCGTCGCAGGATTCCTTTTTATGAATTCCTTCAATCTCTTAATTTCCTCATTGTGATAATTGCTGATGTTAAGGAAAATCTTGTAATAAGTATATCCTAATTTTGTGTGGTCGATGGATATCCTGTATGCCTCAATGAGCTTGATCTTTTCCAATCGTGATATCCTATACGCTATAGTTTTTGGATGCTCTTTGAGTTTCTGCCCAATATCAACAAGCGAAATCCTTGCGTTCTCGCACAGCAATCTTAATATTTTCTTGTCAAGCTCATCAATCTCCACTCTCTTGTCTGTTTCAGCCACGTGCAGTTCCATAGTGTCCTTTTTCCCCAAAAGATATCTGTGCTGATAATGTATGACATCTGTCGCGATGTTTTCTGTCTTGACTTTGACATATCTGGAATATTTTATCATGAAATCATCAGCAAATTTCCGAAATTCAGTCAATGACTTGCACCAAGTCGCGAAAAACAAATCAAAATTGCCTTGCATCTCAATTATCCAGAAAGCTTTTTCATTAGCAAGAAGATCCTCGCGCATCTTCTGCAATTCTTCAGGGCCGATATTTTGCAATGTCAAGGATAATCTGCAATAGAAATATCCTAGTTTTGGGACATTCACGACAGGATAGAACTCTTTTATAATACCACTCTTTACAAGATTATTTATCCTGTATTCAACAACCTGCTTGCTGAGCCCGACTTTTTTTCCCAATTCAGAATAGCCTTGCCTTGCATCAAAGTCTAGCTCAAATAGTATTTTCTTATCCTTCAAATCAATATTGATGCTCATTTAACTACAAAAGGATAATGTTAGTTATAAATGTTTCCTTTTGACAAGAAATCATGTACAACAATTTAAGTATAAGAATCACTATATAGTGATTAAAATAATAAAGTAAATAAAAAGGAGGATGAGAAGATGATACACAAAAATAAATTGACTGACATCATAAAAAAGACTATCATAACAGCAATCACAGCTGCTGCATTGACGGGGTGCGCAAGGAATGAGGCAGGATACATCAAGGAAGTCGGCGAATTGAACAGAATATACGATACCGCACAATTTGATATGATAATCCAGACAAGACATGGTTCGGATACATTATCAGTATACGGACCTCTGATAGAAGCTGAGTACGCACATGGGATGGCAAAACGAAATAATTTTGTGACTGCAAAAATGAACAGTCCAGACAATGCCTGCAGGATAGGAGTATCGGCGAAGGAATTAGATTACCAAACCCAATAAAGAGGAGAATATGAATAAAGAAGAATAACATGATCAACCCAAACAAATCATATGAAAAATATGGAAGGGAGCAATTGACTCTCGAGCAGAATGAAAGGCTTGATGAAAAATTAGATGCTCTCGGAGACTCTTATTTGGATAGTCATGAGTTTCCAGAAATCATCCATGATGCTTCAGGCCGTGAGCGATATGATATAGAATCCTCTTTCCTCATAGAGCATATGAGACTCAACAATCACACAAAGATATTCGACTCGTGCCTTGGTACAGGAGCTACAAGCATTGGACTGAAGCTGAAAGGAATAGATAACATAACATCAAATGAAATAGATAAAGATTTTGCACAATTTGCAACTAGACAAGCAAAAGAAAATAATGTTCCATTGGATATAACCAGATATGATTGGAGAAAATTGCCAAATCGTTTCCGCGCAGAGCATGATGCTGTATTATGCCTTGGAAATTCATTTACATATCTGCTTCAAGAGCAAGGAAGAAAGCGTGCAATGGATAATTTTTATATGATCCTAAAACCAGGAGGCTTGCTATGCATAGATACAAGAAATTATACAGAGCTATTGAGAGGAAATTTTCTCAATAGAGGAAAAGGACCGTATAGGCAAATGGGCAGTGTGATACAGATTGAGCCTTTGTTCATTTATCCTGACATTACATTATTCAGATATTACAAGGATGAAAAAAAAATCGATCTGTTGTTCTATCCTCTGAAAGATGGAGAGCTTGAAAGGTTGATGATAAATGCTGGATTCAAAGACATAAAGACATTCGGGGACTATGAGCCAGAAGGAGAATTCAATCCAAAGACAACAGAATTCTACACTTTCATCGGAACAAAACCATAATAATCCTATTCACCCATCTCCTTATTTGAGAATTCTCCTCTTAAATCTTTCATGAAATATTCTTTCGGGTCTAATTTCTGTGACAATAGCCATGCAAGTTTCACAAATGATGTCTCTGTGCATAGCGATGAATAATTTCCTATGATCCCCATCTCAAGAAGTGCTCTTCCTGGACTATAGACATTCATGTTCACCGTACCATAGACTGTCTGCAATGTCATGACGATAGGAATCTTCTTCGCCAATGATTCTAGGATATTTTTTATATTTGTATGCTCTTTTGTGTATTCATCAATCTCATTTATTGGGAAATGACATAAGCCTGTGCCTTCTAATATTATCCCGTCAAAATCCTTGTATGGCTCAAATTCAGAAGCAGACATGTTTGGATGAGAGACAATTATAGCAATCTTGAGATCTTCATCAAACAGATGCAGTTTTAATGTGCCTTCAGAATTCAATGCTGATTGTGGATATTCTGAGATATAATCAATATCCTTGGTAAGATAATTTATCCTAGCGATCGGAGGGATATTTATCGGCTTGAATGCGTCGCGCCTTGATGAATGAAATTTTTTTGCATTCAATCCATTCAATATTATGCAATTATCATCAGAAATGTTCTCATGAAAGCATATGAACACGCCTTTCAGTGAAGTATTGGCAATGAATGCGACAGCACTTATCAGATTCATCGCAGCATCTGTACTTCCCCTGTCTGAACTCCTCTGAGCGCCTGTAATGACTACTGGAATCGGCAGATTCTCGAATATGAATGATAATGCCGCTGATGTGTAATGTATTGTGTCTGTCCCTTGTGTTATTATTATACCCTTAAGATTCTTGTCTGATTCTAATTCTTTTTTTATTTCTTTCGCCATCAGGTTATAATGCGCAAATCTCATATCATCAGAAGCCATGTTCCTAAGCAATCTGCTCTCTATATGCGCTAAATCCCTTATCTCAGGAAACATGCTTGTCAATTCTTCTGGGCTGAACCTTGGAGTGACTGCACCGGTCTGATAATCAACTTTAGAAGCAATAGTCCCTCCAGTATGCAATATCAGAACCTTCGGCAATCCATGCTTCTGAAGAATCTTTTCAGGCTTTGCATCCTCTTTTGATACGATCTTCTGCTCAAACTCTTTCATATCAATGATCCTTCTCCTAGAAATCCCGATATTATATCCGCTCTTGAGCTTTATGACAACATGCTTGTCATCCTCTTTCACCAATAGGCCCTCAATGGTTTCATCTTTCAAAGATAATGCAACATATTTCATGTCAATCCTTTATCAACCTTTATCGATATTAATTCAGCCGTAATAGTTCGGCCTATCCTTCATCTCTTCAGCGCGTGTCTTCCTGTATGAGTTCTCGAACTGCTCATACAAGGCCTCAATATCTTTAGACGCTGACGGCCTCACCTTCTTTAGCGCCTCATTGAAATATTTCATCTTGATCTCTTTGACATTCATGTCATCCCTTAATGCGAGCATCGCCGCCTCTCTGCATATCGACTCTATGTCCGCACCGACATAACCTTCAGTCTTCTGCACCAGCTCGTCACGCTTGACATCTTTTGATAGAGGCATATTCTTCAGATGCACATCAAATATCTCTTTCCTTGATTTGATGTCAGGCACTCCTACCAACACTATCCTATCGAACCTTCCTGGCCTGAGCAATGCAGAATCTAACAGGTCTGGCCTGTTTGTAGCTCCTATCACAACAACATCTTTCATCTCCTGCAATCCATTCATCTCTGTCAACAGCTGGTTGACGACCTTTTCTGAGACTCCTGAAGTATCCTGATATGCGCCCCTCTTAGGCACCAAAGAATCTATCTCATCAAAAAATATTATCGATGGGCTTGACTGCCTTGCTTTCTCAAATATCTTCCTCACTGCCTTTTCTGACTCACCGACCCATTTGCTCATGAGCTCTGGACCATTGACTAATATGAAATTCGCTTTAGATTCATTAGCAACAGCTTTTGCGAGCATTGTCTTTCCAGTGCCTGGAGGTCCGAACAATAATACTCCTGTAGGAGGAGATATGCCTAGCCTATCAAATGACTTCTTGTTCTGGAGAGGCCATTCTACTGCTTCTATCAATTCAGTCTTCGCATTCTCTAATCCGCCGATATCTCCCCATTTTGTCGTCGGCTTTTCTATCAATACCTCTCTTAATGCCGACGGCCTCACAACCTTCAATGCTGATATGAAATCATCCTGGGTTATTATGAGCTTTTCCAGCATCTCTTCAGACAATGGATCATCGCTCTGCAAATTCATATCTCCAATAACCCTTCTTAATACGACCATCGCAGCCTCTTTTGCAAGCGATGCAAGATCTGCACCTACAAACCCATAAGTGATCTCTGCAAGCGCATCAAGATCAACAATCTTTTTCTCATCAAAATCCTTGTTTCTCTCTCTTAATGTCTTAAGATTATCCTTGGTCAATAATGGCATGCTCCTTGTATGGATTTTTAATACGCTGAGCCTGCCTTCTTTTCTTGGAACACCGATCTCTATCTCCCTATCGAATCTTCCTGGCCTTCTAAGCGCAGGATCGAGCATGTTAGGGATATTGGATGCTGCGATGACAACAACTTTCCCTCTTGACTTCAAACCATCCATTATGGCTAACAGCTGGGCAACAACCCTTTTCTCAACCTCTCCATGGGTCTCTTCCCTTTTTGAAGCAATAGCATCAATCTCATCAATAAAAATAATAGAAGGAGCATTCTTCTCAGCATCCTCAAACTTCTTACGAAGGTTTTCCTCAGAATTATGTGCAAAGATTCCTCCAAAACCCGCAATAAAATTTTCGCAACCAGGAACCGATATATCATAAACAAATTCAGGATTATCCGGACACTCCTTTATTGACATAACCCTATCCCATTTTATATCGGAATGAAGTAATGACTGAACTACTCGATTCTCAATCTTCATTAAAATATTCTTTCCAATAGAATCCGAGTTTTTCCATACATGAAAATCTAAATTGCTATCGTTCATGGCATCTTGTACTATTCCGGTAATCGGAAGTTGATCTCTTCTAGAAAATGTTTTTGTTTGTGTATAATCAAATATTATTTTATTCTTCTCAGGATTAACAAATCCGATATTTTTAAAATTTTCTAAATTCTCAAAGTCAGAAAAACATAATCTCTTTTGTGGTCTATTTTTGCGTAAATAAATTTTTGTTACAATACCTAATCTTAAAAGTAAGTAAGATATATCATCTGCAAGTGTAATACTTTCTGTATCTATTTCTATCATTGGTGCGGGAGTTGTATTGTTTAATGAACCATCTCCAGATATATACCCTCTAAGAAATGATGCTATCTTTTGATTATCTAAAGAATACACGAAGTCAGGTACTTTCTTAAGTCTTGCACCACTATTAAAGCCCAATACTTTCATTATCTTACCTATTATTCCTGAGCATATATAAATATCAACACCTTTAGAATTAAGTTTTTTATATATCGTTATATTACCGAACAATCTTGTTGTCAATTGCTCATAATATTTTAGTTCATCTTCGTGAATACTTATCCTAACCTCGTTTTTGTTCGTATAAGATCCTTCTGCCATCCATAATCCAAAAAATAAAGATAATTCATCAGTAATATGCATTATTGCTGGTGTCGACTTGCCTTTAGTAGAAAGCTGTAAACAATTCTCATCATACAATATATTCGCTCCATTCATAAGTCTTACAAACTTAGCTACAGGGATACCAACATTTTTTGATGTGATGTCATAAACATATCTTTCTTTGCATTCTAATAATTCAGAAACCTTCTGTCTCCCTAGTACAGAAATAGCTTGATTTATTAGAGGCTGTATATTTTTTATTGTTATACCACAATCATTATCTTTTAATAACTCAATCAGTCTAATTGATTCAATTGATTCTGGAAGATCGAATTCCGGTAACTTTTTTGGTATAGCAATAAATGATTTACCTTCAATAAGATCAGAAGTTTTAACACTTTCAATACCTGATTTACCAATTGTAAATACAGAATGATCATCAGTCACCTTAATATTTCTTCCAGACTCTGTCTTTATTTCAACTATTTTGGAATGATTTAAGTGCTTAATATATGAAGTTATACCTTTTACAGAAATTTTTCCGTCTCTATCAAAACACACTGCTTGAGCATTTTTCGGTCTCCTCTCAACAAGATCCCCTATAGGCATTCTTTTAAACTTACCATCAATAACAACCAGTACCTTTTCTTCTGGAATTAGCGACTGACCATAATATTTTGACATAATTTCTGGACCATTTATTAGTATGAAGTTTGATTGTGTTTCGTTTGCTACTGCTTTTGCTAGTAATGTTTTTCCTGTTCCTGGAGGACCGTGCAATAGAACTCCTTTTGGCGGCTCGATGCCTAATCTTCCGAATATTTCCGGATGCTTCAATGGCAACTCCACCATTTCCCTGACTTTTTTCAATTCATCATCCAATCCGCCGATATCTTCGTAAGATACATCAGGCACCCTCTCTTCCTTGACTTCAGGGACTGCTTCTGGATTGAATATCACTTCAGTAGAATCTGTTATTATGACTGCCTCTTTGACAGGACTTGAATCGACTATCATGAATTTAAGGTCTCCAAGGCCAAAGCCCATCAATGCCTCTTCATTCATGACATTGAATATGTCGTCGAAGAATGGGCTCTGAGTCATGGTGCTTCGTCTGGTCCTTGTGCCGCCTAATGATACGATGTCTCCTTTGACAACTGCCCTCCCTAATAATCCTTGTTTGAATATTACAGGGTTAGCCCTTATAAGGATGCCTTCTCTTGCTGGCGCAATAGTTATTTTCTTTGCCTCTTTGACATTGGCCTTTTTTACATTGACAACTTCTCCGATGCCTGTCTTAGAATTTCTCCTGATAAGCCCGTCCATCCTGATGATATTCAATCCAATATCTCCAGGATATGCTCTATCTGCAATAGCCACGGTCTTTCTTCCGCCGACGATCTCGACAACATCGCCAGAGCGTATGCCTATCTGTTTCATGTATCCAGAATCTATACGGACTATGCCCTTGTTTACATCGTCCTGTATCGCTTCGGCGACCTTTAATTTCAATTCTGAAACAGCCATGGAATCACCTCAAAATGAAATAGTATTGTGATAATGAAAAATCTAAGGATAAAGCACCCTCAACAATAGAATGACAAAAAGAATAGCTAATATAAATTTTACGGTCTTATAGGTGTAATTTATGCATATATAAGTATATTGATATTAAATTGATTGGGCCTATTTCTTCTTAGCCTTTGACTCGACCTTATGTTCTGTCTTGACCTCTGCTTTATTCTCAGTCTTTACCTCTGCCTTGGTCTCTTTTATCTCTGCTTTAGCTTCAGATGTGGCTCCATTCTCTCTAAGTTTGACTTCGACCTTTGGCATTGCTATCGGGCTTGGAAGGCCGACTTCTCTGCTCAATATTATTGCCTCGATATTTGCTTTTGCGAGTATATTGTTGAGTATCCTTGTCATGATCTCTGGATGGACTTTCTTGTCCTTTTGCCAGCCTGCTGTGATGCTTGATGATAATTGCTTATCATACATCTCAACCAGCTCGCCTTCTAACTCAATAGAGCCTAATTCTGGCTCATACTTGCATGAGAAATTGAAATCGAACCTTATCAAGGATTTTTTCGGGTCAGCGACATCTGCCTCTTCGACCTTTATTATGCCGACATTATTCTCAATCCTTATATTCTGTTCTGAGACATTCTTTCTCTCAGCACTCATTTTTGTGAAACGGAATCCTACAGTAGTCATTTGAATCAACCTCAAGAATTGAGAATCAAACTATGTTTATAAAGATTATGGATTGATATTTTGCATAAAATCCTTGAATTGCGGCAGGCATTGGTCATTCTATGGGTAGTTAATTACAGGTGTTAAGGATGGGGTGATAAAGAAAAGTGTGGTTATTGTATAAATGAAAAGTTTTATGCATGAATT
>Ga0182021_10012656_pt1 | contig 10023 bp, 7 predicted proteins | sample 612E3MmetaG_FD_120493 | JGI IMG/M metagenome (GOLD analysis project Ga0182021, IMG submission 120493) | Permafrost microbial communities from Stordalen Mire, Sweden - 612E3M metaG (Illumina Assembly) | ecosystem: Environmental > Terrestrial > Soil > Wetlands > Permafrost | place: Sweden... | reverse complement strand
TTGATCTCGCCGAAAATATCCACTGCTAATTTACGGACGTCCTTGTCAACATCTCTCAAATATGGGACAAGTGCATAAACAGAAGCTTCTCGCAATTGGACAAGCAATTTTGCAGCAAGGTTTCGAGAGATGATATTCTCATCCCCGATATGGTGAACAATCGCACGAGCGGTATCCACTCCGCCTATGCTGAGAAGCGTACGCGAGACAGCATCCTCGACTCCTCTGTTTTCATCCTCTAAGGCTGTGGAAAGGACGGCAAGAACATTCCGGTCATCGCATCCGGACAAATCTTCTGCAGCTTTACGTCGGACATCAGGATCTGGATCCGTTAACAGAAGACAGATAAGATTTTTCGTTTGTTCATTCATAATGACGCACTTTAAAAATTTTATCTCAATTTATTTCTCCGAATTGGCTACAAGCGGTTTTTCAACATTTCAGCTCGTCTTGCCAATCCACGAAGAAGACCTTGTGACAACTTATTTCACCATATTTCTTAAAATTCACGTTCATCAAGAGATACTACCTTACTCTGATGTACTTGGTAATGCAATCACTTTCTGGATATCCGGATCATTAAGATTATCACGAGTTATCACACACACATCAACGTCAATCTTGGAAAGAACTTTCTTTCCACGAATATAGTCGACTATTGCTTTAACACATAAATACCCCATGCGCGCTGGATCCTGAGTGATAAGTGCACTGATTTCCCCCTTCTTTAATGCTTCTAACGCAGAAGTTGGTGCATCGAAACCAATAAATTTGACTTTACCAGTTAGGTTAAGAGTCCTCAATGCAAGAAGCATACCCATTGTTGACTGTTCATAAGAACAGAAGATACCGTCAGCGTTACTAAGTTTATCCGCGATCTTCATACATTCATTCATGGTTTCTTCTGCTGAACCGCTAACATATCGTTTTTTCTCGATCAGATGAATGCCCTCGTATTTTGATATTGTTTCAAGAAATCCTTCTTCACGTTCCCTGATATTGGACTGGCCGACCTTAACTCGCAGCATAACCACATTACCTCTTCCCCCAAGTAATTTTGCCAATTGCTCACCTGCAATATTGCCTGCTTTTTTATTGTTTATGCCGACATAACTTATGAAATCTTTTCCCGGCATCCCTTTAAGTGCACTATCATAAATTAAGACGGGTATTTTTTTCTTTACAGCTTTGGCAACTGATCCCGCCAGAGCTTCCTTGTCCAATGGTGCGAGGACTATCCCAGACACACCTTCAGTGATGCACTGCTCAACAATAGAAATCTGTTGCGCCACGTCGTCTTCTTTTGACGGAGATCTCCAAATAACATTAACTCCTCCTAACGCGACTGCTCCTAATTTTACACCTGCGTGAACCGATTTCCAAAACATGGCAACGTTGCTTTTAGGAATAACGGCAATTCTTATCTTTTCTTGCGGGAATATGCACACATTTAATCCCAACATGAGGATTAAAACGAGTAGAAAATAAATTGTAATTCTTTTCATGAGTTTCTCCACATTTATTCCATTCCACTTGACAACGAATACAGCTTTTGAATTTCTGGATCATTGAGATTCTCGCGAGTAACTAGATACACCCCTGTATCAATCATTAAGGAAATTTTCTTTCCACGGATGTAGTCGACCATAGTTTTGACGCTCTGATGTCCCATTCGTGATGGATCTTGGGCTACCAATGCACTTATTTCCCCGTTCTTTAATGCTTCGATGAGAGGAATGGTCATATCAAAACCAATGAATTTAACTTTACCGGTCAGATGAGCATCTCGTAGTGCAAGCAACATTCCCATCGTTGATGTTTCATTGGGGCAAAATATACCGTCGGCTTCCCTGAGTTGATTTATTAAGCTCATACATATTTTTTTCACTTCATCTACAGTACCACCTGCATAGCGATCTTTCATGATCAATTGAATGCCTTTCTCTTTGACAAGAGCTTCGAGGAATCCTTCTTCACGTTTTGTAGTGCTGGCTTGGCCTTCCACATATCGCATCAGCACGACCTTACCTTTCCCCTTTAATAATTTTGTAAGATTTTCGCCTGCAAGATTCCCTGCCTTCCTGTTATCTGTGCCAACAAAGCTGATAAAATCTTTTCCGGATATTCCCTTGAGTGCACTGTCAAAAATTAGGACGGGTATTTTTTTCTTCATCGCTGTGGAGACCGTTCCGGTCAGTGCATGATAATCCAGCGGCGAGAGAATTATTCCAGAGACACCTTCCTTGACACACTGCTCAACAATTGAAATCTGTTGTGCTCTATCGTTTTCTGTTTGCGGAGACTTCCAAATAATCTCAACATCTTTTGATGTAACGGCCCCTATATTAGCGCCTGCATGCACCGATTTCCAGAAAAAAGCTTCCTTACCTTTTGGAACAACTGCAATCTTGAGTTTTTCTTGTGGAAACAGATATGACTGCAATCCAAACGCAAGAACTAAAACGAACAGAAAACCGATACTTGTTCTTTTCATAATTCTATCTCCTTCGTTCAGATACAGTTCGGATCGAAAAAATAATTAGACTAAATACGTTTCCCGCTTGTTTATCAATTCCATGAATAGATTCATATTGTCGACTCAAGCTGCAGTTTCTCTTTATCCCGAAGAAGCCGTTCGAGATCTAAAAGAATCAGCAAACGACTCTCCAGTTTTGCAACAGAGGTGATATATTCTGATCCGATGCCAGCAATAATGGATGGAGGAGGTTCAGTGATATTTTTCGGAATGCGAATTACTTCGCGGACAGCATCTACTATAAACCCAACGACCATATCTGCTAATTCGACAACAATAATACGCGTATTTTTGTCGCTTTCTTTTGGAGGGAATCCAAACCGTTTTCGCAAATCAATAATAGGAATAACTTTTCCACGGAGATTGATAACACCTGTAACAAATTCCGGTGAATTCGGCACTCTTGTAATCTCTACCATTCGATTGATTTCTTGAATGCTTTGGATGTCCAATCCGAATTCTTCTTGGCCAATCGTAAAACTTACAAGTTGAAGAAGCTCTTCCGTTTGAGCTTTCACTCCCTTCTGCGTCTTTACGTTCATTGTACTTGTCATCGGTGTTCTCCTTCTATTAGCATATGAAACTTCAAACCTCGTCTTGACTTTAGGGTAATACCAATCTATAGGTGGTCTACAAAACAATTTTTATTCCTCACCCATACGAGAATGATATCGTATTGTCGAAGAACGGAATCTTTCATGATTTTATTTATTGCCGATAATACTCTCTTTTCCAACGTAATAATCTCCTAAGAACTATTCCTATTCGCCACAAGTGTATTTAATTTGTGCAATAGTAGCAATCGATAACATCAGTAAAAACCTGATTCTTCTGTAAGGTTTCACCTACTTCAGATGAATCCTACGAGTAAAATCAGATACAATGGAAATCACACCGTATTATGCAATAAGCAGGAGTTGATAAATATTCATATTCCTATTTTTTGGACAGAATCGACTATCTCAAGATGAAAAATCGCGTATATGTATAAATGATAAATAAAAGAAGTGTAAAAGACATTAAGGAGGAAAGAATAAGGATGGTAACACCTTTAAAAATATTTTCAGAATTTCCTCCAAGAGAAGGTGGACAATTTTACTTATGTAATTATACACCTGGATGAAGCGACAAAATATTTTAAGAATACACAATAATTATGATCTCAAAAAAACCTATGTCGTCAAACCGTTTTGAAGAGCGTATGTAACAATTTGTGCATTGTTCTCCATGCCCATTTTCTGCAAAATATGGGTTCGATGCGTGCTCACTGTTTTAACACTCACTGAGAGTTCTACTCCGATGGCTTTCAAGGATTTACCTTTTGCGATCATCAACATAATTTGATATTCGCGATCGGAAAGATGTTCATGCGGAAGTTTTGGCGAGCCTCGACTTACACTTTGCGCGATTGATTCTGCAAGTAATTGCGAAATATATACCTTTCCAGATGCTACACGCCGTATTGCTTGAATAAGCTGTTCAAGCGCTATGTCCTTCGAAAGATATCCGGAAGCACCAAGGTTCAACGCACGAATCCCGAATACTTCTTCCGGATTCATGCTCAACACAAGAATGGCCATATCAGGTTTTTCAGACTTGATTCTTCTTATGGTCTCAAGCCCGTCAAGTTTCGGCATTGAGAGATCAAGGACCAGAACATCATAGTCTGCGTTTCTAATCTTCTCCATAACCTCGAGACCATCAGACGCCTCATCCTCAACTTTAATGTCTGGCACGTCTTTCAGAATTGTTTTGAGGCCTTTTCGAACAATCGGGTGATCATCCGCAATAAGAACACTAATCATGATTTACTCTCTCCGTTATTCTCTTTGCTGAGCGGGACTTCCACCAACAGCATGGTTCCCTTCCCAGGTTTACCATCAACAGTAAGCGTTCCGCCGACCATCCGAATCCTTTCACGTATGCCGACAAGCCCTAATGAAGTATCTCCTGCCAATTCTTTTTTTGTAATACCACGTCCATCATCCCGAATAGAGAAGACTATTGAATTCATTTTTTTTGATAATTTTATAAATACATTTTGTGCTTGTGCGTGACGTACAACATTGGTCAAGGCTTCTCGAAAAACCCGATAGAGAACAGCACCGATCGGTCCCTTCACTTCGAATTCAACAGGCTCAATCGTTACAATACCTTTAATGCCTATTTTCTTCTCCATCTGATCGATGTCCCATTGTAATGCTCCACCAAGACCAAGCGCATCGAGCTGCGGCGGCCGAATCTCTTTTGAAATTCGTTTCACTGAAGCTAAAGCTTCATTTAACGACTCCATCATATCATCGGTTTTCGCTATAACCTCAGGATCGCCTTTAGCTCCTTCTAATCTAAGCCAACTTAGGTCAAATTTCAAGATGGTAAGTAATTGGCCAAGGTCATCATGAAGTTCGCGCGAAATTCTCTTTCGTTCCTCTTCCAAAACATGTTCAAGATGCTCTGTAAAGTGCTGCAATTGCTTTCGTGAATCCTCCAGTTCTTGCTCGGCTTTTCGGCGCTCCGTAATATCTCGGCTCACCATAACCATTCGCCGTTCACCAGACGAAGTATCATAGACTCGTCCCGAAGATTCAAACCAGTGCCAGCCACCCATTCTGTCACGGTAACGATACATAGCACTTCCGCTCTGTTTATTAAGAATTTCTGTAATGAACGGTTTATCTTTGCTGTACACTTTTGAAAGCACATTCGTACCGACCATATCCACCGGCCTAAAATCAAGGATTGATTTAACATTTGGGCTGACATAGAGAAATGTGCCTTCAGAACTGATCTCCGTAACGAGGTCCGTTGAATTTTCAACAAGGAGACGATAACGTTCTTCACTTTCTCGCAGTGATTCTTCAGCATGCTTACGTTCAGTAATATCAAAAACAAATCCTTCGTAATACAGTATTTGCCCTGTCTTATCTCTGACATCATGAACAGTCATTAAAACCCATATCGTGGAACCATCTTTCCTCTTCCATCGAGTCTCAGGACTCATTGCCATATTATGACCGGCCGTATCATGTTGAAAGATCAATTTTTCCCGATCTTTCGCATCACAATAAATCGCTTCCCCCATATTACAACCAACAAATTCGTTCTCAGATTCATATCCCAACATTTTTGCAATGCTGCTATTGGCACTGAGTAACTTTCCTGATCGTGTCGATTGATAGATACCTATAGGAGCCCATGTAACAATATCTCTATATTTTTTCTCGCTTACCTGGAGCGCTCTTTCTGCCCGCCGCCGTTTAGTTATATCGGTAGCAACTCCAACCAAGGAAACAGTCTTTCCCTCTTTCACAACAGGAGCTTCTTGGATCTCCAACCAAACATGACTTCCTTTTCTGCTTAGTAACTCAAGTTCATATGGTTGTTGCCGCTCGCCTGTCTTAATCGCTTTCTTTGCGTGTTCATTGCCAAGATTGTTGACTGGATTATCGGTCATAAAATCTGCAAACCGAACTAGCGGTTCATCTGGCTCACATTCGAAAATATCATTGGCTTGAGAACTGAGGTATGTAAACGCTAGATTGGTATTACATGAATAGAATAAGTTTGTACTATTTTCTACAATATTTCGCAACTTTTCATCACTTTGGCGTAAAGTTTCTTCAGCTTGCAGACGATCTGTGATATCACTGATGAGCGCCTGGAGAAACGTCTTGTCGCCGATTTCAATGCGATTTAAAGAAACTTCAGCATCGAAAAGAGTTCCATCTTTGCGGGAAAACTTCCAATAAAACCGTTGAGATATCCCGCTAAGTGTAACGTCAAAGATTTCCAGCGCTTTTTCTTTTGAGTTCCGATTATCAGGCTGATGAGCTGGACTAAATTCATGTACAAAACGATCAATGATGTCTGTCGTCCTTTCACATGTGAACATCTTGAGTGCCATGGAATTGCATTCGATGAACTTATCATTATTCAAAATGAAAATAGCATCATTGGCTCCTTCAAAAAGGATGCGATAACGTTTTTCAGACGACCTCAATTGATCGGATTGGTTATGAATTTCTCGTTCGTCATTTTGCAGCCTGATCATGTTTCTCCGCAGGTTATTAGAAAGAAACCAAGTCGTGATTGCCGTGAGGCCTACCATGACTTCAAGATCGACTACGTCATTCCAGTTTGTAGAAACGTTGTACGCATTCTGAATAACGCCCATAATTTCCAGATATCCTAACATACCGATAGACAATAAAGCAGCACACGTAACAACCAGATAGTATTTTCGGTTTAATATAAGCCCTGCAGCTACTAAAACACCGGGAATAATAAAAAGCACAATGTCATGAAGACCATTATTCATCCAAGCGAGATAGTCAATAATTCCAAGCATACACCATAATAATACAGTACCTGACCAGCTTAGTCGTTTCCGGTGGAGCAGCACGATTGATACGAAGACGGTGCAGCACATAATGAAGATCGGGAGCACATCGCGAAGATAACTAGTAAAAATCCGATAGATGATAAGTCCGCTCAAACTCATCATAGTAGCTATTGCTATAACATGAAGAATAAAGGCAATACGATTCTGCTCCTCATCTTGGAATTGAGGAGATGCGGCAAGTTTTTTTATGCCGACAGAGAATGTCATCTTAATCCCCATATGAATATGTATTTTCTACCTTCAGAAGAGAAACTTTCATTTCGCATGGAAGTTATTTCCATTGTTCAAAGATAGCTGAAAATAGCGCTACAAAGAAGAGGTGAAACAGGTTTTTTTGAAAAACATATTTGACCCTCATTTTTGATGCATCTGCAGTACATTATAGACAGTGGATTCTATATATTGTTTTAAAATTTCTGAACACATTTTATTTGTTGGATATTTTGGTATATTTTATTGATAAAGGCAAGGTTTATTAACTTTAAAGAACCTATTAAATTCAAAAAAGAAGATCGGTTCTTAGTATTCCGGCGAAGAACATTTAAACTGATGATGAGCAAATAGCGGAAAATGACATTGAAAGATACCCCGGCTAATATTCTTATAGTAGAAGATAGCCCGACACAAACCAAATTACTTCGTTTTATCCTTGAAGAGAACGGATACATTGTCAATTCGGCAAACAATGGATTCAAAGCTTTAGCATGCGTTCGACAGAAGAAACCAAATTTAATCATAACCGACATCGTTATGCCGGAAATGGATGGCTTTGCATTGTGTCAAGCGATTAAACATGATCCGGATTTGAAATCCATTCCGATTATGTTGCTTACCTCTCTTTCCGATCCGCAGGACGTGATCAAAGGTCTTCAGGCTGGAGCCGACAATTTTCTCACAAAACCCTATGAGGATACTTTTCTCATTTCCCGTATTCAGTACATCTTTGAAAACTATGAATTGAGAAAAAATAAATCTTCAAATGCAGATATCGAAATTGCATTTGAAGGTCAAAAATACTTTATCAATTCTGATCGGATGCAGATTGTCGATCTTCTCCTTTCGACATACGATAATGCTGTCCAGAAGAACAATGAACTCCATAAAGCTCATGCAGATCTGTTAGAAATTCATCGTCAGCTCGAACAGAAAAATATTCAACTCGAAATATTGAATCAGGAAAAAAACCACTTCTTAAGTATCGCCGCTCATGATCTGCGTAATCCTCTTACGACCATTTATACTGCGGCCGATCTAATCACAGAGGACCTAAAAGACAAGACCAGCTCAGAAACAAAAGAATTTCTTGAGATGATTAAGCAATCCAGTAAATTTATGCGCGCCCTCATTGAAGAATTGCTGGATGTCAGCGTGATTGACTCTGGAAAACTTTCGATTCATCTCGAACCAGTGAATCTAATGGATCTTATCCGTAATAATGTAGCATTAAATCGTGTTATTGCTGGACGCAAACAAATTACCGTTGAATATCATTGTACAAACGACTTACCGATTCTGCAGCTGGATCGTAAAAAGATCGAACAAGTGCTTAATAATCTTATTTCAAATGCCATTAAATATTCATTTCCGCAGTCGAAAGTAGAAATTCATTCAAAGTGTGAAAATAATAATCTTGTAATCTCCGTAAGTGATGATGGCCAGGGAATTCCTCCATCCGAAATGGATAAACTTTTTAAACCTTTTTCACGAACCAGCGTTAAAGCCACTTCCGGCGAATCCAGTACGGGTCTCGGGCTTGTTATTGTGCGTAAGATTGTTGAAGCGCATAGTGGGCGCGTCTGGGCAGAAAGCCAAGTAAAGAAAGGTTCGACTTTTTATATTTCCTTCCCTCTTCAATAGTCATAAAACCCAAATATTTACTAATCAAATACGAGAAGAGAATGCGGGAGGTTACTTCAGAACATTGGAATAGAGAAAATCTCACGGTCCTTCATGCGTCGTTAAAGATGACTTTTATTAAAAGACATGAAAAATGTCAGCGAATTCAACGCATTGGCTTGAATTGAATGCAGCTAATTTCGCAACAGGATTCCTTCACCATTCCATTGGGATTTCACTTTTCCATTTTCAGACATGCACCGATGAATCAAAGAAATGGCCTCACATCGGTTGCGAGCATACCAGCTTTTTTTGCCGCTTCTAATCCAAGATCGCCATCTTCAAATACCTGACAATATTTCGGTGCGATATTAATTCGTTTTGCTGCTTCGAGAAATATATCAGGCGCAGGTTTCGGTCTCACGTTATCATCAGCTGTAACAATTGCTTGGAAGTAAGAGCGAAGGCCGAGAGCCTCTAGCTGAATATCGACATTTTCCATGGAACTCCCCGAAGCTACAGCCATAGGCAGCTCTCCTTTGTAACGAAAGACGATATCTACAACAGGTTGAATGGGCAAAAATTCTTTTCTGTGATTTCGAAAATATTCCTGTTTGGAACGTAAGACCTTCAATGGATGGAGTTTAATATCGAAGTAGTGGATATACAACTCAATAATATCTTCTCCCGGCATCCCTTTCTTGGAGAAAATAAAATCATAATCCCACACGGCTCCTTCTTGTGTAAGAGCATGTTCCCATGCCTTCATATGCAACGGCATAGAATCGACGAGCGTTCCATCGCAATCGAATATGAGTCCTTTAATACAACTCGGTACTTCGAGAGACTTCATGAAAGATATGAACTAAAAGGGATTTTCTGTCTGATAAAAAACTCCTGCAGGATGATTGAAAAATATTTTTTCAACACCAAGCATTTTGCAAGCAGCAAAGAGTGTTTTGCCGGCATGCTTGAATGCAATTGCTGTGTGATGCGGGAAGCGTTTTTCGATTAGCACATGACGATAGAAACGCCCCATTTCCTTAATAGCAAAAACTCCGATAGATCCAAACGACTTTGGATTGATCTTTAACACTTCACCATTTGCCACATACGCTCGTATCTCTGCATCGGACGTGGATTGAATGCGAAAAATAGAAATCGGACCTGCTTTAATCTGGCCTTCCAATGTGCCGCGTGTGATATCCGGCTTGCTTTCTGGTTCCATAAGCCTATGCATAATCAATTG
>Ga0182021_10012655_pt1 | contig 10023 bp, 11 predicted proteins | sample 612E3MmetaG_FD_120493 | JGI IMG/M metagenome (GOLD analysis project Ga0182021, IMG submission 120493) | Permafrost microbial communities from Stordalen Mire, Sweden - 612E3M metaG (Illumina Assembly) | ecosystem: Environmental > Terrestrial > Soil > Wetlands > Permafrost | place: Sweden... | reverse complement strand
GACTAGGGGATTAGGGTGAATCCCGCAAGGCTGTTTTCAGATGTTACCATCTACATTTGGCCCCCTTCGTGCGGGGTCACACCCGATTCCATCAGGAGGGTTTTCATGGCCAAAGGCTCTGTCGCCATCAGCGTCGAGCGGTGTAAAGGGTGCGGTTTCTGCGTGGAGTTCTGCCCGACGCACGTTCTCGCGCTCTCATCTGCTTTTAATTCAAAGGGTTATCACCCGCCCAACGTAGTTGACGAACAGAAGTGCAGCGGCTGCGACCTGTGCGGGATGTTCTGTCCGGACTTCGCCATTTTTGGAGTGCGCAATGCAAGCTGATCCCAAAGGCGTCTTAACAGGTGTTCATTTTATCGACGGCGACCATGCATGTTGTGAGGGTACTCTCGCAGCCGGTGCGCGATTTGCCGCAGGTTATCCGATTACGCCCTCCACCGAAGTGGTCGAACGCTTCGCGTCCCGAATTCCGACCGTCGGCGGGATTTTCATCCAAATGGAGGACGAACTGGCCGCGTCCATCGCCATTCAGGGCGCCGTTTGGGGCGGAGCCAAGGCGTTCACCGTAACCTCCGGCCCGGGTTTTTCCTTGATGATGGAACACATCGGCTACGCCGCCATGACGGAGACGCCCTGCGTGTTCGTGAACGTGCAGCGCGGCGGGCCGTCCACCGGGTTGCCGACGCTGCCGGCGCAGGCCGACATGATGCAGGCCAGGTGGGGATCCCACGGGGATTACGGCGTCATCGCGCTGTGCCCGAACTCGCCGCAGGAGTGCTTCGATCTGACCATCACGGGCTTCAACCTGGCGGAGGAGTTCCGCGTCCCGGTGATGATGATGCTCGACGAATGCGTGGGGCACATGACGGAGAAGGTGGTGATTCCCGAGGCGGAGGAGATCGAGATCACCCCGCGGCGCTATACCAAGCTGCCCCCGGAGGAGTTCCGGCTGTTCCAGCCGCAAGCTGACAAGGTGCCGGACATGGTGCGCGCGGGAGACGGCTACCGGTTCCACGTTACCGGGTTGACGCACGACGAGCGGGGCTACCCCAGCATGAACGTCGACACCCAGGACCGCACCGTCCGCCGGCTGCTGGAGAAGCTCGATCCGCTGGCCAACGGGCGCGCGCTGTGCGACACCGAGTACCTCGACGATGCCGAAGTGGTGGTGGTCTCCTACGGCATCACCTCGCGGGTGGCGCAGCGGGCGCTGCAACAGGCGCGCGAGCAGGGGATTCGCGCCGGCAGGTTCCGCATCATCTCCGCGTGGCCGTTTCCCGAGCGGCGCATCCGCGAACTGGCGGGCCGGGTGAAAGCCTTCGTGGTGCCGGAATTGAACCTCGGTCAGATGGTGCATGAAGTGGAGCGGGCGGCCCAGGGCCGGGCGGCGGTGATTCCGGTATCCCACGCCGGCGGCGGCGTACACCAGCCGGCCACCATCCTGAAGGCCATTGTGGAGGCAGCGCGATGAACGAAGCGACGATCGAGAAAGCTACGCTGGAGATCCCCATCGAGATCCCGGCCGACGCCGTGAACCCGGTCGAGCCCTTCCTGCGGATGGACCGGATGCCGCACATCTGGTGCGCCGGCTGCGGGATCGGCACCACCGTGAACTGCTTCACGCGGGCGCTGCTGGCCTCGAAGCGGAATCTGGACAAGGTGGCGATCGTATCTGGGATCGGCTGCACCGGGCGGGTGGCGGGTTACGCCCGCCTGGATTCGTTCCACACCACCCACGGCCGGGCCATTCCGTTCGCCACCGGGCTGAAGCTCGCGAACCCCGAGCTGGACGTGGTGGTCTACTCCGGCGACGGCGACCTGTTCGCCATCGGCGGCAACCATTTCATCCACGCGGCCCGCCGCAACATGGACCTCAAGGTGATCTGCGTGAACAACCTGACCTACGCCATGACCGGCGGCCAGACGGCGCCTACCACGCCGGGGGGTGTGATCAGCGCCACCGCGCCCTACGGCGTGTTCGAGCCGGCCTTCAACCTGGTGGCATTGGCGGAGGCGGCGGGCGCGGCTTACGTGGCGCGGTGGACCACCTACCACGTGAAGCAACTCAGCCGGGCGATGGAAGAGGTTTTCAGCAGGAAGGGCTTCTGCTTCATCGAGGTGCTGTCGCCGTGTCCCACGCTCTACCAGCGGCGCAACAAGATGGGCGACGGACTGGACGCCATGAAGTATTACAAAGCGGCCAGCAAGATCCGCAACGGGGCGCGCTCGAGCGAGTGCGATCTGACGCGCGACGGCGAAATCGTGGTGGGCAAGTTCGTGGATCGCGTGCGGCCGGATTACGCCGAGCTGCTGCGCGCCCAGATGACCGAAACGCTGGGCGACAAGTACGCGGAACCGGAGGTCTCATGCTGCGGCGAGGGCTAGGTTCGGGCGAGAACCAGGGCGAACAAAAGGAAGGCCACAAGATGTTCAGCGAAATCCGTATCGCCGGATTCGGCGGGCAGGGCGTGATTCTGGCGGCGGCGGTGATCGGCAAGGCTGCCGCGATTTTCCAGGGCGGCTACGCCACCATGACGCAAAGCTTCGGCCCCGAGGCGCGCGGCGGATCGTCCAGCGCGCAGGTGATTCTGTCGAGCGAGCCGATTCTCTATCCGTACCTCACGCGGCCGGACATCCTGGTGGTGATGTCGCAGGAAGCCTACGCCAAGTTCGCGCCGGAGCTTAAGCCGGGCGGCATTCTGATCACCGAGCAGGACATGGTGCGGGTGGGCCAGATCCCCAGTGGGGTGCGGGCCTACGGCGTTCCGGCCACGCGGCTGGCCGAGGATCTGGGCCGCAAGGTGGTGCTGAACATCGTGATGGTGGGCTTCTTCGGAGCGGCGGCGGAATTGCTGGACGCGGACGCGCTGCGCTCCGCGGTGGCCGATTCGGTGCCGCCGGCCATGCGGAATCTGAACCTTCAGGCCTTCGACAAGGGCTTCGAGTACGGCAAGCAACTGATGGTGCAGTTGGCCGAGAACGGCGACTCGGACTCGGCGGTGGCCACGCTCGAAGGAGCGTAGGGCTCCGCGCGCCGCCATCCCGCGCGGCGGGGGCTGCCATCCGAGGAATCGCCCTTGCTATTCCCTTTTTCTTCGCCAATAATAGAGATGTATGGCTCTCACCAAGCGGCAAAAGCAGGTACTCGATTTTATCGCCGGGTTCCAGGACGAGAACGGCTACTGCCCCAGCTTCCAGGAGATCGCCGGCGGGCTGGATCTGGCTTCCCTCGCCACTGTACATAAGCACATACTGGCGCTGGAAGCCAAGAACTACCTGAAGCGCGGCTTCAACCAGAGCCGGTCGTTGGAACTCTCGGCCAAGTACCATCAGGAGACCCGGCGGCCGCGGGCGGCGCCGATGGAGATTCCCCTGATGGGCAGGATCGCGGCGGGCGCTCCCGTGGAGGCCATCGAGCACAAGGAAGTGCTGAACTTCGCGGATTTCGCCGGATCGGGGAACACCTACGCGCTCGAGGTCCGCGGCAACTCCATGATCGACGACCACATCTGCGATGGCGACCTGATTCTGCTGGAACGCGACGCGGAGGCGCGCGATGGCGATATCGTGGTGGCGCTGGTGGCGGGGAGCGAAGCCACGCTGAAACGAATCTACCGCGAGGGCGAGACAGTCCGCCTGCAACCGGCTAATGCGGCCTTGAAACCGATTTTCGTTGCGGCGCAGGATGTGGAAATCCAGGGGCGGCTGCTAGCGGTATTGCGGAAATACAAGTAGCCGGGCCGATCAGCCGCGCACGCGAAGCTGTTGCTCAGCGGCGAGCCAATCCTCTTCCGGCGATCCGCCCTGGCAGCCCCGCGCCTCCCAAATGGCGTAGGCAAGGTTGGCGATCTGCTCGATAGTCGGCGTATTGGAGACATTGCTAGTGGGCTTAGCCGCGGCAGCCTTGGTCCGCACAGGCGCGGACAGGATGGCCGAGGGTTCCGCTTGCGAGATCACGGGTTTCTTCCGCGTAGTGGAAGCAGGCTTGCGGCGGGCAGCGACAGCGGCTGCTCCCGTCGCGGAGACGACCAGTTCGTTTCCGGAAGTTCGCTTAGTGGGCATATTGCTTAGATCTCTCCAGCGATCTTAGCTCTATTGTAATGGATGCCAGGTTCCAGGTTCATCAAAAGTTTCTATCATTAGGATTACAACGGCCCTTTTGCGCCGATTTGTCCGGCCTGTAGGGCGGACCCCCTGGCCCGCGCGGGACGCCCTCGTCCCGCTTCCTCACCGATCGCTTCAGCATCTCGTTCGGTGCGAGCAGGCCGGCGGGGGCGCCGGCCGCGGACCAGGGGGTCCGCCCCACAGCAAGACGCCCGTATCCGAACGGTGTATATTTGAGTTTAGCTTGCGCCGTCTAGCTATCTTCGCGTTCGTGTCCGCCCTGGCGGCTTGGGCGCCGCCCGTTGCCGCGGCGCCTAAGGTGGTTGCGGTGGACGTGGATGGCGTCGTACACCCCATCACCGTCGAGATCGTCGGTGGCGCTCTGGCCCGCGCCAAGGCGGAGAACGCTGCGCTCGTGCTGGTGCGTCTGAACACCCCCGGCGGGTTGATGGACGCCATGCGCTCCATCATTCAGGCATTCGACTCTTCGCCCATACCCGTGGTCACCTACGTCGCCCCCAGCGGCGGACGCGCGGCATCGGCGGGATTCTTCCTGCTGGAGGCCGGCGACGTGGCGGCCATGGCGCCGGGAACCAATACCGGTGCGGCCCATCCCGTCGCCATGGGCGTGGAAATGGACGCCGTCATGAACAAGAAGGTGGAGAACGACGCGGCGGCCTACCTCCGCAGCATCTGCGCGCGGCGCGGCCGCAACAGCGAAGTGGCCGAGACGGCGGTCCGCGAGAGCAAGTCGTTCACTGAGCGTGAAGCGTTGGACCAGCGGCTGATCGACCTGGTGGCGGGCGAAAGCCAACTGATGGCGGCGCTCGACGGCCGCGTGGTGACGCGCTTCGACGGCTCGCAGGTGACGCTGCACACCGCCGGCGCCCAAGTGGAACCCTACCAGCGGTCGCTGCGGCAGAGGATCATCTCGGCGGTGGCCGATCCGAACATCGCGCTGTTGCTGCTGGTGATCGGCGGGTTGTGCATCTACGTCGAGTTTTCGTCGCCGGGGATGGTCGCCCCGGGGGTGATCGGCGCCATTCTGGTGCTGGTGGGCCTGGCGGCCATTTCGGTGCTTCCCATCAACTGGCTGGGCGTGGCGCTGTTGGCGCTGGCCTTCACCCTGTTCATTCTGGAGGCCAAGCTCACCGCTCACGGCGTGCTGGCAGTGGGCGGAACGGTTTCGATGGTGCTGGGCGCGGTGATGCTGATCGACACTCCGTGGCCCGAGATGCGCATTCACTGGGTGACGGCGATCGGCCTGGCGCTGCCGTTTTCCCTCATCACCGTCCTGCTGCTCACGCTGGCCCTGCGCGCGCGGCGTAATAAGGTGGAGACCGGGAGCGAGGGCATGGCCGGTGAAGTGGGGACGGCATTGACGCCGGTCGCGCCGGAAGGTAAGGTATTTGTCCACGGGGAATACTGGGACGCGGTGTCGTCCCAGCCGGTGGCGGCCGGCGCCCGGGTGCGGGTCACGGCCATCGAGAAGCTGAAACTCACGGTTGAGCCGGTCACGGACCGGAAGGGAGAGTGACATGAGCGACGCGATGCTGATTGCCGTGGTCATCCTGGCGATCTACCTACTGAGTTCCATCAAAATCCTGCGCGAGTACGAACGCGGCGTAATTTTCCGGCTCGGCCGGCTGCTGCCGCAGCCCAAGGGGCCGGGGTGGTTCCTGGTCTTCGCACCCATCGACCGCATGGTGCGCGTATCGCTTCGCATCGACACGCTCGAGGTTCCGTCGCAGGACGTGGTGACGCGCGACAACGTCACGGTGAAGGTCAACGCGGTGATTTTCTTTCGCGTGATCGAGCCGCGCCTGGCGGTGGTGGAAGTGGCCAACTTCCTGTATGCCACGTCGCAACTGGCGCAGACCACGCTGCGCAGCGTGCTGGGCGAAGTGGAACTGGACGAGTTGCTGAGCCAGCGCGAGAAGCTGAACTTGCGGCTGCAATCCATCCTCGACCAGCACACCGCGGCATGGGGCGTGAAGGTGAGCACGGTGGAAGTGAAGCAAGTGGACCTGGCGGAGCAGATGATCCGGGCCATCGCCCGTCAGGCCGAGGCGGAACGCGAGCGGCGCGCCAAGATCATCCACGCCGAGGGCGAATACACCGCGGCGGAGAAGTTGGCCATGGCGGCGGAGGTGATCCAGAAGCAGCCGGCCGCCATCCAACTGCGATACTTGCAGACACTGACGGAAATCGGGGTGGAGAAGAACACCACCATCGTGTTCCCGCTTCCACTGGATATAATTGCTTCTTTGGGCCGCGCGCTGGACCGGGCGGGCGACTCGGGCCGCGCGCCGGACCGGGCGGCGGGCGAGCCGGGCCGCGTGTAGGGCCTGGCGGCGGGCGACTCGGGCCGCGTGTAGGGCCTGGCGGCGGGCGACTCGGGCCGCGTGTAGGGCCTGGCGGCGGGCGAGCCGGGCCGCGCGCAGGACCGGGCGGCGGGCGAGCCGGGCCGCGTGTAGGGCCTGGCGGCGGGCGAGCCGGGGCCGCGCGCAGGACCGGGCGGCGGGCGACTCGGGCCGCGCGCAGGGCCTGGCGGCGGGCGACTCGGGCCGCGTGTAGGGCCTGGCGGCGGGCGAGCCGGGCCGCGTGTAGGGCCTGGCGGCAGGCGAGCCGGGCAAGGGAAATTCGTAGCGCATGAGAAACAAGGAAACGGGCGAGTTCGAGCTGATTGTCGGCAACGGCCAATTGGTGAGCGGCTTCTTCATCGTGATCCTGCTGTTCGCCGTGGGCGTGGCCATGGGGTACATTCTCGGGCAGAATTCCGAGAAGTCCGCGAAAACCCAACCGGGGGAAGCCGTGCCGTGCGTAGCCACGGACGGCCGCCCGCAGCCCTCCCAACCGGCGCCGCAGCCGGCGCGGGAAGCGGCGGCATCGCAGCCAACGCCAGCCACCGAAGCGGCTTCGCAGGGCGGACAGGAGGCGCCGCCGCAGCCCACCACGCAGCCGGCCAGGCAACCCGAACCGGCGCCCGCGCCACCGGCCACCAAGCCCGCCGTTCCGGAGCCGGCCAAACCGGCGCCGCAGCCCACGCTACCACCGGCCAAGAGCGCCGCCGCGTCAGCCTCCTCCGAGGCTCCCGCCGGGTCCTTCTGGCAGGTGACCGCCAAGGCCAACAAGGAATCCGCCCAGGCCACCCTCAAGATCCTCAAGGAACGGGGCTTCTCCGCCTATCTGACGCCCGGCCCCAACAACCTGACGCGCGTCCTGGTGGGGCCGTTCAAAGATACGCCGTCCAAGGCCAAAGCCAAGACGGATCTCGAAGCCATGGGATTCAAGCCCATCAAACTGGACCGTGAGTGAGCCCCTGGTAGAGATCGCGCCCGTGCGGTTGCGGCTCCCGGCATGGGCGCGCAAAAGCGGCACGCACTTCGAATCGCTGAACCGGGTCAAGCGGGGACTGCGCCAGTTCAATCTGCACACCGTTTGCGAGTCCGCGCGCTGCCCCAACATCCACGAGTGCTTCCACCGGTCGGCGGCGGCGTTCCTGATCCTGGGCGGCCGCTGCACGCGCGCGTGCGGGTTCTGCTCGGTCGCGAAGGGCCATCCCGAAACCCACGACATGCGGCTGGACGCCTCCGAGCCGGCGGGCGTGGCGCGCATGGCCGCCGAACTGAACCTGCGCTACGTGGTGATCACCAGCGTGACCCGCGACGACCTGGCGGACGGCGGCTCGCGGCATTTCGCCGAAACCGTGGCGGCGGTGCGGCGGGCGCTCCCCGAGGCGCGCGTCGAGGTGCTGACGCCGGATTTCCGCGGCGACCTGGACGCCGTAGCCACGGTGCTGGACGCCGCTCCGCACGTGTTCAATCACAATATGGAGACGGTCGAGCGGCTGTACCCGCGCGTACGGCCGCAGGCGGACTACCGGCAATCGCTGACCGTGCTCGAATTTGCCCACCGGCGAGCGCCCCAGACGCTCACGAAATCGGGCTTGATGGTGGGCCTGGGCGAGACCGGGGACGAGGTGCGGCAACTGCTCGGTGACCTGCGCGCTGCGGGGACCCAGGTGGCCACCATCGGCCAGTACCTGCAGCCCACGCGGCGCAACCTGCCGGTCGAAGCGTATATCGAGCCCGCCCGGTTCGACGCCTGGCGCGATTACGGCCTGGGGCTGGGTTTCAAAATGGTCTTCAGCGGCCCGCTGGTGCGCAGCTCGTACATGGCTGACGAGGTGTGCGAGCGAGCCTTGGGCGCGCCGTGCTGAACTGGGCGCTGGCGCTGGCGACGGCGGCGCTGCTGATCCTGGCGTTTCCCAAAGCCGATGTGGCATGGCTCGCACCCGCGGCTCTGGCTCCCCTGCTGGTTGCCGTAACGCGCGAACGGCGGCCTTTCCGCCGCTTTCTGCTGGGCCTGGGCGCGGGCGTGGTCTACTGGTTCGGCGTCTGCTACTGGATCCAATACGACCTGGCGATGAGCGGCGGCGTGAGCCAGGCGGTGGCATGGGCGCTGTTCCTGTTGTTCGCGGTGGCCAAGGCGCTGCACCTGGCGATATTCGCGCTGCTGGCGGGGTGGTTGATGCGGCGCTGGTGGGCCGTTCCCGCGGTGGCGGCCCTTTGGGTGGCGGTGGAAGCCACCCACGGATCGTTCGGCTTCGCCTGGCTGGCGCTGGGCAACGCGGGCATCGACATGGGCATTCCCATGCGCCTGGCGCCGATCACCGGGGTGTACGGGGTATCGTTCCTGTTCGCCATGATGGGCGCGGCGCTGGCGCTGGCGGCGCTGCGGCGTCCGCGGCGGGAACTGCTTTGGCTGGCCGTGGCGCCGCTCGCCATGCTGCTGCCGCGCCTCCCCGACGCGCGGCCGGGCGACGAAACCGCGCTCCTGGTGCAGCCCAATCTCTCGGAGAGCGAGGACTGGACCGCGGCATCCGTGGACCGCCTGCAGCAGCGCCTCGTCCAGTTGTCGCTCGGCGGCGTGCTGGCGGACATCGCCCATCCGCCATCAATCGTGGTGTGGCCGGAAATGCCCGCGCCGCTCTACTGGAACGAAGACCCCAACTTCCGCGGGCGCGTCACCAACCTTACCGGCGCCACCCGAGCCTACCTGTTGACGGGCGTGGTGGCGCACACCCCGCGCGGCGCGCCGCTCAATTCGGCGCTGCTGGTTTCTCCGGCGGGCCATCCGCTGAGCCGCTACGACAAGGTGAACCTGGTGCCGTTCGGGGAATTCGTGCCGTGGCCCTTCGGCTTCGTCAACAAGATTTCGACCGAGGCGGGCGACTTTGCTGCCGGCACGCGCGTGGTGGTGGCCCCGGTTGCGGGCCACCGCATCGGGACGTTCATCTGCTACGAATCGGCGTTTCCGAATTTCGTGCGCCAGTTCGTGCGCGGCGGCGCCGAGGCGCTCATCAACGTTTCGAACGACGGCTGGTTCGGCCGCAGCGCCGCGCGGCGGCAGCACCTGCTACTGGCGCGCATGCGCGCGGCCGAGAACCGCCGCTGGCTGCTGCGCGCCACCAACGACGGCATCACCGCCACCATCGATCCCGCCGGCCGGCTGCGCGGAACGCTGCCGCCGTACATCGAAGCCGCCTCCACCACGGGCTTCAGCTACATCGCCGAGGAGACCGTCTACACGCGCTTCGGCGACTGGTTTCCGCTGCTGTGCGCGGTGATGGCGGTGGCGTGTTTGATCGCGGAGAGGGCGCTGTAGAGCGCGGATTTGCCCGCCACCCGGGGGGCGCCCGTGTGACGGGGCGGGTGCGCGTGTCGCCTGGGGCGTCCGGGGCTGCCGAGGTCTCCGAGTGCGCCTTGCGTGGATGCGGAATCGTCCCGAGGTGTCTCACAAGGGTAGGTTTTGAGAATGGGTGCCGCTTGACATTTGCCTATACAATTGCATACATTGTGAGGTGTCATGGCGTTGCACGCGAACGGCTTTGACTGGGACAAGGCCAATCGCCTG
>Ga0182021_10012653_pt1 | contig 10023 bp, 6 predicted proteins | sample 612E3MmetaG_FD_120493 | JGI IMG/M metagenome (GOLD analysis project Ga0182021, IMG submission 120493) | Permafrost microbial communities from Stordalen Mire, Sweden - 612E3M metaG (Illumina Assembly) | ecosystem: Environmental > Terrestrial > Soil > Wetlands > Permafrost | place: Sweden... | reverse complement strand
CGCCTGGACACCAGGCCCATGCGCCACGGATGTGGGCCCAGCGTCCATAGTGGAATGGAGCAAAGCCCCACGAGCTGTCGTCGACCCATGTCCAGCCCCAGGGCGAGACCCAGGTCCAGTGTCCATTGCGGTACGGAGCCCAGTCTGAGTCCACCCTGCTGGGGATCCAGACCGGGCCGTACTCCGGGTCCTGCCGCCAAGTGCCGTTTTCGTCCAAGTCCGAGTACCCGACCATCTGCCGCGACACGTAGCGCGCAGATTCCGAGCGTTCCTCGCGCCGGTCGCGCTCTTCACACCAGTCCTCCCAGGCATCACCGCGCCGCGCATCGCGCACGTCATATCTCGGGGACTCGCCGCCGGAGACATAACCAGACTCATGGCCACGCACCGGGAAAGCCGAGCCTCCCGACGTGACTTGGGCTTCGCCTCGCCGCACGGTGACGACCGTCTCGTCGGTGTCCGGGTCGATGTCGATTCGGTAGAACCCCGGCTGCAGAAGCGACACGGCAGCGTTGGGCGTGTCCACCTCCACCACTTCGTCCTGCTCAAGCTGGTCGACACGCACGTAGATCCGACCGTCGGCGAGCCGCATCTGCGCGGTGCGATCATCGAGGTTCAGAAACGAGAACGCGGTTTCCGCGCCCAAGCGCACGACACTCCCGCCGATCTGGAGCTCACCGCGGGAGTCGCGGTCTGTCCACAGGCGGTCACCCGTGGTGAGCGGGTAGTTGCGGTCCGCCTCTGTCCAATCGTCCACGCTCGCGGGCCGGAAGGAGACTTCGCCCTGAAGGTACTCCAGGCGCGCCACGCGGCCAGGAGGATCCGCTTCTTCTTGCGCCCGAGTCCTGGCTGCGGCACCAAGGATCAAGACGCCCAGGCTGAGCAGCACGGCACTGACCGGCCATCGCATGCGCTTCATTTGAGCCTCCATCTCGTCTGGATTCTACTGCACGTCTTGCCAGTCGGCGGGAACCCCAGGGTAGAATCGCGGTCAAAGAGGTCTGGAGGTTGGAGAATGCGCAACGAGGTACCGCAAGCCATCATCTTCCTTGCACTGACCGGGGTTGCAGGCTGCAACCAGTACCGGGGTCCAGCTCCATCGATGGCGGTCCCCGCCGCGCCCGCTCGATCTGCCCGAGCCGACTACCAACCAGCAGCCGGGGCCGCCGAAGCCAAGGCGCCGGCGCAGCAGCTCGCCTCGTCGGCTCTCGCAACGCAAGCGGCGGCGCGCAAGCTGATCCGCACGGCGCAGCTAGGAATCGAGGTCGGCGACTATGCCGGGGCTGTCAAACAGGCGGAAGCGCTCGTCGAGAAGCTCGGCGGGTACGTGGCGGACAGCCAGACCACTCGCGGCAGCCAGGACCGTCGCTACGGTACGCTCACGGCTCGAGTGCCAGCGGAGCAGTTCAGAGCCGCGCTGGCAAGTCTGAAAGGTCTCGGAAAGGTCCTCTCCGAGAACGTCGCAACCCAGGATGTGACCAAGGCCTACACCGACGTCGAGACGCGACTGCGTGTGAAGCGCGAGACGGCCGCGCGCCTGCAGGAGATCTTGCGCGGCAAGACCGCACGCCTCTCCGACGTCCTCGAGGTCGAGCGCGAGCTGGCGCGCGTCACAGAGGAGACCGAAGCGCTCGAGGGCGAACGCCGCTTCTACGACCAGCAAATCGCGCTGTCTTCGATCGCGCTGAACCTCTCCGAGCCGGACGCGGTCGTGTCGGCAGGCGTCTTTGAGCCGATCGTGTCCGCGCTCCACAACTCACTTCAGGTCCTGTCTGTGTCTGTCGCGGTGATTATCGCGATCGTTGTGTTTCTCGCGCCGTGGGTTCCGCTCGTCTGGCTGGCGTGGCGGGGCATTCGCTGGCTCCGGGCGCGGCGCCGCGCCCGCGCCAAGGCCGCCGTCTGAAGCCGCACCCGGCGGAGCACCACGACCTCAACACAAGCTGACGTAGAATTCGGAAGTTGCCGAGTCCTCTATCTCCACTGCAATGCGGATCCTCACGCGCCTGATCGCTGCCACCCGCGCCCCGCTGGCCGCCTCATCGCAAGCCGTCGGCGCCAGCGCGGTGACGCGCATGGCCGGCGCCATGTGGGGGCAGGCGAACGCTCTGCTCTTCCCGCCCAAGCGGCGCCGGGTCTGGGTGGACTTCGCGATACTCGTCGCGGGCTGCGCCGTCGTGTTCGGGCTCGTTCGCGTGGGGCGCGAGTGGACCGGCATCCAACGGCCCGCCATCCAGCTCGATCTCTCCCCCTGGTCGCTGCCGCTCTACACGTTCTTCTCGCTGCTGCGCGGGCTCATCGCCTACGCGCTCTCGCTCGCCTTCACGTTGGTCTATGCCTTCTGGGCGGCCAAGGACCGACGCGCCGAGACCATCCTCGTGCCACTGCTGGACATCCTGCAGAGTATCCCCGTGCTGGGCTTCATGCCGGGTCTCGTGCTCGCGCTCGTCGCCATCTTCCCCCGCACGAACGTCGGCTTAGAGCTGGCGGCCATCGTGATGATCTTCACCGGCCAGGCTTGGAACATGACCTTCAGCCTGTACCACTCGCTCAAGTCGGTGCCGGTGGAGTTCCAGGAGGCAGGGCGCCTTTACCGCTTCGACTGGTGGCAGCGCTTCGTGTCGATCGAGCTGCCCTTCGCAACGACCGGACTGGCGTGGAACAGCATGATGAGCATGGCCGGCGGCTGGTTCTTCCTGATGATCAACGAGAGCTTCGTGCTCGGCGGCCATGACTTCCGGCTGCCCGGCCTGGGCTCGTACATGAGCGCGGCTGCGGAGCACGGAGACGGCGCGGCCATGGTGTACGGGGTCGTGGCCATGGTGGTCATGATCGTTGCGTTGGACCAGGTTCTCTGGCGCCCCGTGATCGTGTGGGCACAGCGGTTCCGAATCGAAGACACGGCCGGAACGGACACGACACGCAGCTTCTTCCTCGACCTGCTGCGGCGCTCCCGCATGCGGAGGCGCATCGAGGCCTGGCGCCTGCGCCGCGCGCGCCGCCGCGCGCACCTCGCTGCGGCTGCACCCGCCCCGCAAACACCGCAGCCACGACTGCCACGCCCACCGGCGAGCGCCCTGCGTCTCGCTGCCACACTCGCGCTCGTTACTCTTCTGGCACTGCTCGCGTTCAGCGCAGTGCGTCTCGCCCATCTGCTGAGCCAGCTCCCTGCGCGGACATGGGGCCTGCTGCTCAGTGCGGGTCTGGTGACGCTCGGCCGCGTGATCGTATCGACGCTCATCGGCACGCTCTGGGCGGTACCCGTCGGTCTTGCGATTGGGCTCTCGCCGCGCCTTTCCCGTTTGCTCCAGCCGGTCGTACAGGTCGCCGCCTCCTTCCCTGCGCCGATGCTCTTCCCCGCCGTGATCGCCCTGCTCCACGCGGCCGGCGTCGGCCTCGGCGTCGGCAGCATCCTCCTCATGCTGCTCGGCACGCAGTGGTACATCCTCTTCAACGTCGTGGCAGGCGCCTCCTCGGTCCCCTCCGACTTGCGCGAGGCCGCAAAGAGCTTCGGTCTCGGCCGCTGGCAGAGGACGCGAGCGCTCTACCTGCCGGCGATCCTGCCGTTCCTCGTGACAGGCTGGGTGACCGCGGCCGGCGGCGCCTGGAACGCGACCATCGTGGCAGAGTACGTCACTCATCGCGGACAGATCCTCACAACGTTCGGCCTGGGCGCCACGGTCAGCGAGGCCGCGGCGCATGCCGATTTCCACACGCTGGCCGCAGCGGTCCTGTTGATGTCGGTCCTAGTGGTGACGTTCAACCGACTCGTGTGGCGGCCGCTCTACCACCTGGCAGAAACACGCTACTCGCTGGCGAAGTGAGGGGACATGGCGAACGACGCGCCCATCTGCGAGCTCCGGGGGATCCAGAAGACCTACGACCGCGGTCATGGCAAGCAACTGCGCGTGCTGGAGGACATCGACCTCGAGATCCGTTCCAACGAGGTCGTGTGCCTGATCGGTCCCTCCGGCTGCGGCAAGTCCACGATCCTCCGGATCTGCGCCGGGCTGATCGAGGCGACCTCGGGTGAGGTGCGCTACCACGGCCAGCCGCTCAGCGGACTTACGCCGGGCGTCGGCATGGTGTTTCAGGGCTTTGCGCTCTTTCCGTGGATGACGGTGTTCACGAACGTGGAGACCGTGCTACTCGCCCGCGGCACGCCCCAGGCCGACGCCGGCACGCGCGCCCGACACGCGATTCGCATGGTGGGTCTGGAGGGCTTCGAGCGCGCCTATCCGCGCGAGCTGTCCGGCGGCATGAAGCAACGCGTCGGCATGGCGCGCGCCCTCTGCGTCGATCCCGAGATGCTCTTCATGGACGAGCCCTTCAGCCAGGTGGATGCGCTGACAGCCGAGAGCCTGCGCGCTGAGGTCCTGGACATCTGGGACGACGCGGACCGCAACCCGTCCAGCATCCTCATGGTCAGCCACGACTCGAAAGAGGTCGCCTACATGGCTGACCGCATCGTGGTGCTCTCGGCCAACCCTGGCCGCATCCGCACGGTGATTGAGAACCGCCTACCGCGGCCGCGCGACATGCGCTCGCCGGAGTTCCTGCGCCTCGTGGACCACATCCACGACGTGATCACCTCTGCCGAGCTGCCCGACGTGCTGGTGAGCGCCCCAGCGCCCGGTTTGGCTGAAGACGTCATCGAGCCGCTCCCGCAGGTGCGCAGCGGCGATATCGTCGCGCTGCTGGACCACCTCGAAGCGCAGGGCGGCACGGCTGAGATCTTCCAGATCGCCACGCAGACGCACACGCCGTTCGACCTGATCGTCCGCGCGGTGAAGGCCGCTGAGATGCTCGACTTCGTGGACACGCCGAAGCGCCTCGTCGTGCTCACGCCGCTGGGTCAGCGATTTGCGGCCGGGTCCGTTGACGAGCGCAAGCGCATCTGGGGCGAGCAGGCCACACAGTTGAAGCTGTTCCGCGTGACCCGCGACCTGATCGAGCTGCACGGCGGCGAGCTGTCGCGCGACGAGCTGCTCCAGGAGATCGGCGCGCGCCTGCCCATGGAAGATCCCGAGGCGACCTTCGACACCCTCGTGGTCTGGGGCCGCTTCGGCGGATTACTGACCTACAACGACGACGGGGGCGCGCTCAGCATCCCCTGAGCCGCTGCGCTGCAGCGACCGAGCTCACGCCTACGCGCGGCCGCTCGCCGATGACGCCGCGTGCTGTGCTTCACGCACGTCGAGGTGGTCGAACCACGTGCGCTTCAGGATGAGAGAGGTTGCGACCACAGTGCCCAGCGCGATCAGCGTGGCGTTGAACTTCCGAATCACCAGGCAGATCGGGATCAGCACCAGGCTCGTCTGCCAAATGATGCCGATCACGATGTTGAACATGTCGCGCTTGAAGTCCTTGTTCCGCTCGAACGCCGGATCGTCCTTGAGCACCTTCGCCAGCACGGGCCCCCAGAAGCCCCAGGGGCGCACCTGTCGGTAGAACGCCTTCAGAACCTGCTCGTCCTCTGCCGGCGTCAGCAGCGCTCCGACGCAGCAGCCGATCAAGGAGATGAGCAGGATGAGCGGGAACGCATTGAGCGCGGAGATGTCCCAGAGCTTGGTCTCCTGCGCCACCACGAGCAACAGCGAAGATCCGATGCCCGTGACCATGCCCCAGAAATACCCATAGCCATTGAAGCGCCACCAGTACCACTTGAGCACGTTGGCCGCTGTGTAGCCGCCCCACAGCGCGGCTGTGATCCACTGGATCACGTTGTTGATCGACTCGACGAACCAGCCCACCGAGATGCCTGCGATCACCACTCCCAGGGACGCAGCGTAGCTCATGCGCACGTAGGTCTTCTGGCTGGCGTTCGGGTTGATGAAGCGCTTGTAGATGTCGTTGACGATGTAAGGCGGCGCCGCGTTGACCGTGGCCGCGAAGTTCGACATGAAAGCCGCCAAGAGCCCCGCAATCAGCAGGCCCAGCAAGCCGGCCGGGACGAACTCAGCCAGCGCAATCGGAAGGATCATCTCGAAATCGATCGCACTCCCCATCGCCCGCACATGGTCGCTGTAGAAGACCAGCGCCAGGATCGTGAGTCCGGTGATCATGAAGTAGCGCGGGAAGATCAGGACGACGTTCACCCACATGTTCATGAGCGAGGCGTCCTTCGGGCTACGCGTCGAGAGGATGCGTTGCATGTCGTAGTTCGGCGCCGGCCCGGCCGCGCTCACGAGGAAGCCCTTGAAGAGCAACATCATGAAGAAGAAACCGAAAATCGAGTAGCCGTCGGAGGCGATCCTCGTATTCACCGAGGCTATGAGGTGTGACCAGTCGAGATTGAGGTGCCAGCCGAAGAACGGGTTGTCCCACCCGGCAGGGATCACCTTATGCAGCATCTCCGGTGAGACGCGCCGCATCGCGATGATACCGAGCACGATCGACGACGTGGCCAGGATGAAGAACTGGATGACCTCGGTGATGACCACGCTGAACATCCCGCCCTTGACCACGTAGAGCGCGGTGATCGCCATCAGGATCAGAGCGTACTCGTTGGCGCTGAGGTGCCAAGGCAGGAACTCGGTCGCGAACTTACCGACGGCCTTGAACGCGTAGGACAGGAAACCGATGACGCTCACCAGGGCGAAGATCACCACGATCAGGTGCGCAAGCTGCGCGCCCTTGCCTTTGCCGAAACGGGTCTGGATCCACTCAGCGCCGGTCATCGCGTTTGAGCGCCTGAGCCAGGCGGAAAGAAAGACCATTAAGAAGACTTGGTTGAACACCGGCCAGACCCAGGGGATCCAGACGCTCTTCAACCCGTAGATGAACATGATGTAGACGAGCCACATCGTGCCTCCGATATCGAACATGCCTGAGGCGTCGGAGACGCCCAGCACGTACCAAGGCATCACGTTCCCGCCGAGGAAGTACGTGTGGAGATTGCGCGACGCCCGTTTGGCCACCCAGTAGCCAACGAGGACCGACGTCAGCAGGTAGCAGACGATGATGACGATGTCGACGGTATGCAGATGCACAGGGCCTCCCCAGGGCTAAACCGGGGCAGTATAGGCGCCTCGCGGGGTCCTGTCGACACCGCCGGGGCTAGCCGCAGGACACGCTAGGCTTTGGGGCCAAGGCCAGCGATGCGCTGGTCCTCGCGCACGACCTTGCGCGGACCGCCGTCGAGGCCGCTGGACCAGTCCTGTGGCGCGGCGATGGCGTCGAACTGGTCGAGAATGCCCAAGGCCTTGGCTCGGTCGTAGATCAGCTGCCAGGCGCAGTCCCGGTCTTCGCTGACCTCGCACTTGCCGTCGCGCGATCCGGCACAGGGGCCATTGAACAAGCGCTTGGCGCAGCGAGTGATCGGGCAGATCCCGGCGAACTCCGCTAGCCGGCAGTTGCCGCAGCCGGAGCACTTCTCCGTCCAGACTCCCTGCGACTCGAGAATGCCGATGAACTGCGTGTTCAGCCCGGGATACACCGGCATCTTTGGAAAGCGCTCAGCTAAGGCCTGAACGCCGGCCCCGCAGCCGAACGAAACGATCGCGTCGTAGTCGGTCGCGCGCTGGGCCAGGATGTCGATGAAGGCATCCTCGCACTGCCGCTCGATCGTGCACTCGTGGACCGTGACCTTAGGTCGACCGCTGAGAGTGAGCGCCATGCGCAGGGCGGAGCCGAGAATGCCCACCTCGCGCTCGCCACCAGCCAGGCAAACCGTGACGCAGGTGCCGCACCCGACCAGCAGCACCTTGTCGTGGCCGGCGATCATGTCCCGGATCTCGGGGATCTTCTTGCGATCGGCAACGATCATCTCATCTCTCCCTGGCTACTCGGCACACGCTGAGCTGCACGAGCAGCCGCAGGCCTCTCCCGCGACGCGCTCAGCGGCCTGCTGCGCCATCATCTGCACGCCAGCCGCCACCGCCGCCGCACCCGGCTTGATCGGGCTCAGGCCGAGTCTCCGGACGCGATTGGTCATCTCGCTCACGATCTCAGCAAAGCGCCCGCCCTCGGCCGAGGACAAGTTGTACATCTCCAGGCGCTCAGCCTCGAGCCCGAGCTCCGCCAGCAGACCCTTGGCGCGCTCTACCCGGCGGCGCGCGCGCAGATTGCCTTCCTGGAAATGACAGCCGCCCTCGAGACAGCCCGCCACGATCACGCCGTCAGCGCCGCGCTCGAACGCAGCCAGGAGGTAGTTCACCTCCACTCTCCCGGTGCACGGCAGGCGCAGCACGACAACGTTGTCCGGGTAGGAGAGGCGCATGGACCCGGCCAAGTCCGCCGCTGCGTAGGCGCAGTAGTGACAGCAGAAGGCCAGAATCAGCGGCTCGGCATCTCTGACACCACTGGTCGACTGCGGGCTACTGTCCTGCCGACTCATCGCATCGCTCTCCGTCGCGTCCTCTATCACGCGTGCCAGCGCGGCTGCGCCACGCCCACTTCTTCAAGGAACGTCAGGTCCAGCTCCCTCTTTCGGGCTCCGGGCTGCAGCAGCCGGTCGAGCGCGCCAAGAATCTGAGCGTCGACGTAGTTCCTGAGTTCGATGGCCTTGGCCGGGCACTCGGCCACGCAACTGCCGCAGCCCATGCACACCGCGCCCTGAATCTCCGCCTTCTGGAACTCGTTGGGCCCGGGCGCCAGGTAAGGACACACGCCCACACAGGTCATGCACGAGATGCACTTGTCCTGGTCGACCCAGGCGGTCTGAGCGCTCACCGGCATCTCCTTGCGCGACAGGATCGAGGCAGCGCGGCCAGCCACTGCGCTGGCCTGGGAGAGCGTCTCGCTGATGGACTTGGGCGCGTGCGCCGTACCGCAAAGGAAAAGGCCCTCACTTGCGAAGTCCACAGGTCGCAGCTTGACGTGCGCTTCGAGGAAGAAGCCGTCAGCGTTGAGCGGCACGCGCAAGAGCTCGGACAGTTCCTCGCGGTCCGCGCGCGGCACCATCGGCGTGGCCAGGACGAGCAAGTCCGGCCTGAGCTCGAGCTCCTGCTTGAGCGAGGGTTCGTAGACGCGCAGGCCCAGCTCCCCGTTCGCGCTCAGCACCGGTGGCCGCTGCTCTTCGTAACGCACGAAGAGCACGCCTTGCTCGCGCGCTTTGCGGTAGGCTGCCTCGCGGAACCCGTAGGTGCGCATGTCGCGGTAGAGCACCACCACGCGGGCACGCGGGAAACGCTCCTTGACCAAGAGCGCGTTCTTCACCGCGGTCGTGCAGCAGACGCGGCTGCAGTACGGTCGCTCCGAATTGCGCTGCTCCACGCACTGGATCATCGCCACGGTGGCGTGCTCCGGCAGGTGCAGAGTGCCCTTGGCCAGCCGCGCGGACAGCTCGAGCTGCGTGAGCACGTTGTCGTTCTCGCCATAGCCGAACGAGCTGGGCTTGTGCTCCTGGGCACCAGTCGCGAGCACGACCACACCGTGCTCAACAGTCTGCTTCTGCTGGCCATTCTGCGACCCTGGCCCGCCCAAGAGCGTGGAGCTGAAGTCGCCGATGTGCCCGTTCACCTTTGACACGCGTGTGTTCAGGTGGACCGAGATGCGCGGGTGACTGGAGACCTGCGCCGCCAGGTCCCTCACAAAGGCATGAACGTCAGCACCGTCAAGGGTTTGGTATACATCGAGCGCCGTGCCACCCAAGCGCTCCGCCTTCTCCACCAGCTGGACCGGGAAGCCCTGATCCGCCATCGCCAGAGACGCGCTCATCCCAGCGACGCCGCCACCGATCACGAGCGCGCCGTTCTTGACCGGGATCTTGGCGTCCTTGAGGGGCACCAGCTGCGCCGCCCGGCCGACGGTCATGCGGATCAGGTCCGACGCCTTGCGCGTGGCGCCCGCAGGGTTGCCTGCGTGCACCCAGGAGCACTGATCGCGGATGTTGGCCATCTCCAGGAGGTAGGGGTTGAGCCCCGCATCGCGCAGCGTGTCGCGGAAGATCGGCTCGTGCGTGCGCGGCGTGCACGAAGCGATGACCACACGGTTCAGCTGCTGCTCCACGATCACGCGCTTGATCACGTCCTGACTGTCGTCAGCGCAGGTGTAGACTGCGTGATCGGCGTACACCACGTGCGG
>Ga0182021_10012652_pt1 | contig 10024 bp, 10 predicted proteins | sample 612E3MmetaG_FD_120493 | JGI IMG/M metagenome (GOLD analysis project Ga0182021, IMG submission 120493) | Permafrost microbial communities from Stordalen Mire, Sweden - 612E3M metaG (Illumina Assembly) | ecosystem: Environmental > Terrestrial > Soil > Wetlands > Permafrost | place: Sweden... | reverse complement strand
GGTACCCGATGCGCGGGAGGCGTCGCGTCCGCGGGAGGCGTCGGGCTTGCGGGAGGCGCCGGTCTCGTGGGCGCCGGCTGTGTCAGAAGCCGCCCCGGCCCTGCGCTCGGTGCTCGCCATCACCGCCTTTCAGAACCTTTTCGGAGCGCTGTTCATGGCGCCGCTGGCGCTCATCGAGGCGGCGTTGTTCGGGTTCAAGCGGCCCACGGCGAGCGCCGGTTTGGGCCTCGGGTATCTCATCGTCTTCTGCAGCGTGCTCGCCTACTTGCTGCTCAACTACGGCCTCAGCCATGTGCAGGCCAGCAAGGCGAGCACGTTCACCAACCTCACTCCTATAGTCGCCGTGGGCGGCGCGTTCCTGATCCTGCATGAGAGATTCACACTCTGGCAGGGGGTGGCCGCCGGTGTGGTGGTTGCGGGAGTCTGGCTGGCCAACCGGCGCGGCGTGGCGGAGCTCACGGTGCCGGCGACGGAGGGGTAGGCGAGAAGCGTGACCTTGCGCCGGCCGCGGCGTCGCGGCTGGCCGGCGCGCCGTCAGAAGTCTTCTGGCCGGATGTGGCCGGCCCACAGGGCGGCCACGAACCGCTCGGCCTCAAGGGCGAACGCACTCAGCGTGAGGCGTGCCAACTCGCGTGCCAAGGCGCGTTTTTGCGTGTGCAGCTGAGCCACGAAGCGCTCGATCCGCCAGCGCTCCATCGGTTCGTCGTATTCCGCGTCGCACTCGGGACAGCGCAGTGTGACGAGCCACATCGTCTGGCACCTACTCTCCCAGTCGACCGGAAAGACGAGGTCGGAACCGCACGATCCACAGAGGATCTCCACTGCCTCCGAACCGGGGATCCGGCGCAGGTCGCGAGCCTCCTGGGCCGTGACGACGACCTCCGGGTCGCTGTCGTCGGGGAGGAGCGAGAGGATGACTCTCTGACCTGTCTTCTGATGCTCTGTCATCGCCGTTCGTCTCGTGTCTCGATGGTTCTTCCTGTTTCCTATCGGGGCAACAGCGCGCGGACTTGAGCATCTCGCACGCCCAGGTACGAGGACCATAGGGGCAAGCCGGTGGGGCGCTCGTCCGACCGGTGGACACCCCGAGCGGCGATGCGGGATACTGTCCGCTCCGGCGGCACGCAACAGGCGGAGGACGCCGTGCCCATGTCCGCGACACCCAGACGCGGCTCCAGCCCCAGACAGGGCCACGACCTCATCGACCTGCCGATCGGCATGTTCGATTCGGGCATCGGTGGGCTCACCGTTCTGCACGAGTGTCTGGTGGCGCTCCCGGCGGAGGACTTCATCTACGTGGGCGACACCGCCCGTTTCCCTTACGGCTCAAAATCGCAGGATCAGTTGCAGGCCTTCGCGCAGCAGATCACTGCGTTCTTGGAGCACACCGGCGTCAAGCTCATCGTCGTGGCTTGCTACTCGGCCACGGCGGCCGCGTTGCCGGCGCTTCAGGAGTGTTTCGAGACGCCGATCGTGGGCATCGTGACGCCCGGCGCCCGTGCCGCCGTGCAGAGCTCGCGCTACCGTCGCATCGGTGTCATGGCCACGGAGGCGACGGTGGCCAGCGGTAGCTACGTGCGCGCCATTCACAGTCTGGACGCTGGCGCGGAGGTCCACCAGCAGTCCTGTCCGGGCCTGGCCGCCTTCATTCAAGATGGCGATGTGTATAGCCAAGAGCTGGTGGCGGCGGTTCGCAGCTTCACGTCGCCACTCAAGGACGTGCACCCGGACGTGGTCATCATGGGCTGCACGCACTACCCGCTCATCGCGCCCATGCTGCAGCGTCATCTTGGGCGCGACGTCTCCTTGGTCAATCCGGCCGCCGAGATCGCGGTCGAGGTAGAGGAGATCCTGGTCCGCCAAGGCGTCGCCAGAAGCGGCGAGCGCGAGGGCCAGTACCGCTTCCTGTGCACCGGCGAGGTGGAGGCGTTCCGTTCGGTGGGTGCCCGATTCCTGCAGATGCCGCTCGAGCACGTAGAGCACATCCCGCTCGAGCGGCTCGAACAGGAGATCGCGGAAAGCTGCGTACGGAGGGTCTCCGGAACGGCGGGTGAGGAGGGCGCGGCCGCCGCAGGCCCGCCGCGGTGAGCACCAGGCATCTTGCCCGGGCGGCGCTGTACGCTGCCCTGTACGCCGCCCTCACGCTGGCGCCGGGCCTTAACGGCCTGGCCTACGGCCAGGTGCAGTTCCGTGTCGCAGAGGGCATGCTTGCCTTTGCGTGTCTGGACTGGGCGGCCGTGCCCGGCCTCACGGTGGGCACGGCGGTGGCCAACATCGCCAGCCCGCTGGGACCGGTGGACGTGGTGGCGGGCGCGGCGCTGACGTTGTTGGCCGCCGCGCTCATGTGGTACATCGGGGCGCACTGGGTCGCCTTGGCCGTGCCGGTGCTCGTCAACGGTCTTGGCGTGGCCGCCGAGCTGACGCTCTTGCAGGGTCTGCCGTACTGGCTGAGCGTCGGCTTCGTGGCGCTGGGTGAGGCGACGGTCCTGGCCACCGTGGGTGCGGTGCTGTTCACGGCCACCCGCCGCCACGCGCCGGCGCTCGGCTTGCAGCCTCGCCGGCGCCTGAACTGAAACCAACGGCGCCGCTGCCGAGAAGAGGAGACGAGAGTGAGGACGGAGAGAAAGGTCGACGAGCTGCGACCGCTGCGCATCGAATGCGGTGTGGTGAAGAGCGCCGACGGCTCGGCCATCATCCGCATGGGCGACACGCACGTTCTCTGCACAGTCAAGCTGGTGCCGGGCGTGCCGAACTGGCTGCGCGGCGCCCGCCGCGGCTGGCTGACGGCCGAGTACAGCATGCTGCCGGCCAGTACCGCCACGCGTACGCCACGCGAGGCCACGCAGGGCCGGCAGGGGGGCCGCACCATGGAGATCCAGCGGCTTATCGGCCGCAGCCTGCGGGCAGTCACCGACATGGCGTCTCTCGGCGAGCGCACCATCTACGTCGACTGCGACGTGTTGCAGGCCGACGGCGGCACGCGCACGGCCAGCATCAGCGGCGCGTACGTGGCGCTCTACCTCGCGCTCGCCAAGTTGGCGCGTGAAGAGGGCATGGGCGACCTGCCCCTCTTCGACTCGGTGGCGGCCGTCTCGGTTGGCCTGGTCGACGGCTCGCCGCTGCTCGATCTGGACTACGAAGAGGATCTGGCGGCCGGAGTGGACATGAACATCGTCCTTACCGGCAGCGGCAAGCTCATCGAGGTCCAGGCCACCGCTGAGGGCGACCCGTTCGACCGGGCGGCCTTCGACCGCCTGCTCGACCTGGCGGTCTCGGGCTGTCAGACGGTCTCCGTAGTGCAGATGCAGGTGGCCGCTGAGGCCACGCGATCGGGACAGTGACCCCGTGCGCTTCGTCCTCGCGACCGGCAATCGCAACAAGCTGCGCGAGTTCCGCGCGATCTTGGCGCCTCATGCGGTGACCGCGATGCCGGCGGGCATCGTACTGCCGCCGGAGGGGGTCACCTCCTTCCATGAGAACGCGCTCCAGAAGGCGCGCGCCCTGGCGGCGGCCCTGGCCGCCGACCCGTCGGCGCGCGCGCGGCTTTTCGCCCAGGCGGGCGGCTCAGCGCCCGCCTCGGCGGCCCGCGTCGTCTGCCTGGCGGACGACTCGGGGCTGGAGGTTGAAGCGCTCGGCTGGGATCCCGGAGTCACGAGCGCCCGGTACGCCGGCGAGGGGGCCGGGGACGCCGCCAACAACGAGAAGCTTCTCTCTCAACTAGAGGGTTATAGTTTGCCTGCGCGACGCGCCCGCTTCGTGTGCGTCGCCGCCGCCGTGCTTCTTCCGACCGTCGGCAGCGGTAACTCCGGGCTTTCGCCCGCGGGGGCCGGCCTCGGGACTTCACCGCCGGCCCCCGGTCCCTCCTTTGCCGGCTCCTTGACCGGCCTGGAAGAATACGTCGCGACGGGTGAGTGGTGGGGGACCATCACCACTGAAGCGCACGGCGACGGGGGCTTCGGCTACGACCCCGTCTTCTTGCCGGAGGGCTCAGGCCTGACTGTGGCGCAGCTGTCGCAGGAAGTTAAGGACCAGGCCAGTCACCGGGCACTGGCCGGCAGAGCCCTCCTCAAGTTGCTTCAGCGAGAGGGGCTGCTTGACTGATTCTGTTGTCGGCGGGAACGGCGGTCGTCCGGCGGTCGAGGACACGGCCCTGCTGCGCTCCAAGAGCCGCGCCGCCGCCGTCTCTGTTGTCTCCAACTCGCTCCTGGTCCTCTTCAAGCTGGTCGTGGGCGTCTTCTCCGGCTCGATCAGCATCATCTCCGAGGCCGCTCACTCGGCCTCGGACCTGACGGCGGCTTTCATTGCGTTCTTCAGCGTGCGCGCCGCCTCGCGCCCGGCGGACCCTCGTCATCCGTATGGGCACGAGAAGGTCGAAAACGTCAGCGGCATCGTCGAGGCTCTGCTGATCTTCGCAGCGGCGGTCGTGATCGTCTTCGAGGGCATCCAGAAGTTGATCAATGGCGTCCACCTTGACCACGTGTGGCTCGCCATCGGCGTCATGGCGGTGTCGGCCGTCGCGAACCTCATGGTCTCCCAATTCGTTCTGTACCCAGTCGCGCGGCGCACCGAATCAGCCGCGCTGGAGGCGGACGCAGCGCACCTGCGTACCGACGTGTACACGTCGGTCGGAGTGGCCGTCGGCCTGTTCATCGTCAAGCTCACGGGAGTCAACTGGATCGATCCGGTGGCCGCCATTGCCGTCGCCGTGCTGATCTTGTACACGGCGTACCGCCTGATCGTCACCTCCGGCCGTGTCCTACTGGACGAGACCTTGCCCGAGTCGGAACTGGAGATCATCCGCGGCTGCGTGAAGGAACATCGCGGCGATCTCATCGTCGGGTATCACCGGCTGCGGGCGCGCCGGGCAGGCAGCCGGCGTCACATCGACCTGTCCATCCAGGTCGACGAGCGGATGAGCGTGCGCGAAGCGCACGACGTGGCGGAGCACATCACCGCCGACATCCGCCGTTGCCTGCCCAACGTGGATGTCCTGGTGCACGTCGAGCCCGCCGCGTCGGGGCATGAAGACGGAAGCTAGGCCGGCGCTGGCGCCAGCTTGAATCAGGGTGGCGGCCAAGGCATGGGGAGGCGCCGGACCCGCCTACGCCCCGGCGCCTCCCCATGCCGCCTGCCTCGCGCGCTGCCTACTTGAGGAACGGAAACGGCAGCGCGCTCACCACAAGGACCACGCTCAGCGCGATGAGGACGCCGGAGAACGTCCATGCCACCCAGTTGTAGGTGCGGTTGTTCACGTAGTCGCCCATGATCCGGCGGTCGTTGATGATCACCAGGACGAAGATCAGGATGATCGGCAGCAGGATCCCGTTGACGTCCTGCGACAGCAGTATCACCTTCACCAGGGGCAGGTGCGGGATAACGGCCACGATCGCGGGCGCGAGGATGAAGAACCCCAGCAAGCCGTGGAACGCCGGCGCCTCGGAAAAGGAGTCGTCCAGGCTGGCCTCTAGGCCGAAGGCCTCGCAGAACGCATACGCCGTTGCCAGTGGCAGGATGCACGCTCCCAGGATGCTCACGTTGAGCAGGCCGATACCGAACAGCAAACTCGCCAGTCTGCCCGCCAGCGGGCCCAGGGCCCGAGCAGCGTCCTGCGCCGTATTGACCACGATACCGTGCGCGAACAGTGTCGCCGCGCAGGCGACGACGATGAAGAGGTCGATCCCGTCCGTGAAGATGGCTCCGATGAAGACCTCCAGCCTGGTGTAGGCGTACTTCTTCACTGAGATGTGCTTGTCCACCACGTACGCCTGGATGAAGAACTGACCCCATGGTGTGATCGTCGTACCGATCGCGGCGATGACGGTGACGAACCAGGCGGTATTGAGCTGAACGGTGGGAACCACCGTGTGTAGACCCGCCGACTTCCAGTCCGGGTGGGCCAGAAAGCCGGAGAACACGTAGAGCAGGTAGACGGCGGTGAGGAAGAGGAAGACGCTCTGCACGCGACGGAAACTGCCGCGGGCCACCAGCAGCCACACGCCCAGCGCCACCGGCGGGACGGCGGTCCACGCGGGGACGCCGGCCAAGCCGAACGCCGCCGCCACACCGCTGAACTCGGCCACCGAGGTGCCGAAGTTGGCGATCAGCATGGCGAGCATGGCGAACGCGGTCAGCTTCATGCTGAAACGTTCGCGGATGAGCGCCGCCAGGCCCTTGCCGGTGACGGCGCCCATGCGCGCCCCCATCTCCTGGGTGACGGCCAGGATCGGTGTGATCAGCAGCAGCACCCAGAGCAGGCTATAGCCGTACTTCGAGCCGGCGACCGACCACGTGGTGACGCCGCCGGCGTCGTTGTCCGAGGCGGCGGTGATCAGGCCCGGCCCCATGACGGCCAGGAAGATGAACAGGCGAGTGCGCCCGAGGCGCCGGAACGCTCCCCCGACGCCTCTCTGTGCGAAGCGGCGGAGCATCTTCACTACCTCAGTGGAAGATGCGCGGAAGCCGCTTCTTCCAGGCTAATGGGAGGACGAGATCGATGGCGTCGTCGACGGTGACGATGCCGTGGAGGACGTTCTTCTCGTCGACCACCGGCAGCGCCAGCAGATTGTACTTGGCGATCAGCCGGGTGACCTCTTCCTCGTCGGCGTCGGTCCGTGCCGTCACAGGGTCGGCCCTCATGAACTCGCGCACGCGCTTGTCGGGGGGCGCCACCAGCAGGTCGCGGAGCGAAACGACTCCAAGCAGGTGCTCGCCCTTGTCGATGACGTAGATGTAGTAGACGGTCTCCGCCTCGTGCTCCTGCTCGCGCAGGCGTTCGATTGCCTGGGTCGCCGTCACGTCCGGCGGCACGTGGACGAAGTCCGTGGTCATGATGCCGCCGGCCGAGCGCTCGGGATAGGTGAGCAGCTCGGTGATGTCTTCGCGGTCGTCCTGCTCCATGAGTGCCAGCAGTGTGCTGCGACGTTCTTCGGGCAAGTCGGCGAGCAGGTCGGCGGCGTCGTCTGGGCTCATGTTGCCCAGGAGCTCCGCCGCCTTGGCGTCCGGCAGATCGCCCACAAGCGCCGCCTGGAACGACGGATGCATCTCTTCTACCGCATCGGCGGCCACTTCGTCTTCCAGCGCCTCGAGCACGGCGGCCCGCTCTTCTGGGCTCAACTCGTGAGCGATGTCGGCGATGTCCGCCGGATGCAGCAGGCTGAGGTCGCCGCGCGGTACGCTGAGGCGCACGGCCGCGGCGTCGCTTTCCGACACGTCGATCGTGCGCCAGTCGATGAGGTGCGGTTTGCTCTTCTTGGCCAGCCGGTCGCCGACCTTGGCCAGCCCGACGCGCCGCATGATGGCGTTGCTGCTGACGTCCACCGCCACGACATGCAGGTTGGCGCCAGTGCGCACCAGCTGGATGTCGTTGACGCGGATCATCTTGTGGCCGTCCCGGTCTACCAGCTGCTTGTCGAGGAACGTGCTGCTCAGCAGAAGCTCCGCGTCGTCGAGAGGCCGATTCGAGAGCGCCGCTGAGGCCACTCGCAGGAGGGTGCCGGATTCCTCCAGGCTGGCGACCACCGTCCACTCGGCGACCAGGCGCTGCGTGCGGCGCTTGATCACAAGGGCGGTGACGCGCGGGTAGACACCCTCGACCACGACGCAGAGGTCGGCGAGGGTGCCGACGGTCCGGTTCTGTGTGTCGCGTACGGCCTGGCCGAGCAGCTTGCTCAGGAAGAACATCGGGTCACCTCCTCGCGTGCGTGTCTGTCGGCAGCAATGCCTCTCCGGGGAGGAGGGGCTCCGTACGTGCGCAAGCGAAGAGGCGGAGTCCTCACTCGTCCAAAGCTTTAGCACGGCATACCGTAGAGGGAACTGAGCTCCCTCAGCCGTTTCGGGCAAGACCTTGTACCGGTAATGCCTGTTCTACCCGTTGGCGTCTCTGGACGTTTCCGGGCAACGGCCTCTTTGTATGCTGGAGCCTCACCTAACGAGGATCGGGGCCACCCATGAACGGTAACTCCGGCATTCGCGAGTGTCAAGGATGTGGCGGGGGCGCGCTCCGGCGGGCCGCCGGAGCGCGCCCCCTCGCTCCAGTCGCTCGGCCCGAGGGTCGCCTCGGCATCGTACGCTGGTGCTATAATCCGCCAGTTTGCGCCGCCGCCGGGGTCGGCGCCCGCCCGACCGGGTTGGTCCTATGATCATCACCGTCACCGCCAACGCCGCCGTTGACAAGACACTCACGGTCCCCAACTTCCAGACAGGGTTCCGTCATCGTGCCAGCGAGAGTCTCACGCTCCCCGGCGGTAAGGGCGTCAACGTGTCGCGGGCCGTCAAAGCTCTCGGCCAGCCGGTCATCGTCACCGGCCTCGTGGGTGGCCGGGCGGGCCAACAGATCGTCGAGGGGCTCAATCGCGAGGGCATCCTCAACGACTTCATCCGCATCGGGGACGAGTCACGCACGTCCACGGCGGTCATCGATCCCACCAACATGAGCCAGACGGAGATCATCGAGTACGGGCCGGTCGTCTCGGATGCGGAGCTGCAGGCGCTGCTGGACGAGATCGACCACCTTGCCAAAGGCGCTCACTACGTTGTCCTCGCCGGCTCGCTGCCCAGGCGCGTCCCAGAGGACTTCTATACGCAGGTCTGCCGCCTGCTGGCCAAACGGCGCTGCTTCGTCGTCCTGGATACGTACGGCGAGCCGCTGCGCCTGGGCGTGCGGGGCAAGCCGTATCTTGTGACGCCCAACATCAGGGAGGCGGAGGACCTGGTCGGCCACGAGTTCAACAGCGAAGAAGACATTGTGGAGGCCACCAGCCTCATCTGCGACCTCGGCCCGCAGAATGCCGTCATCAAGTCTCGCGAAGGTTGTTACGCTCGCATCCGACGCGGCCGCACCTACCACGTCTACAAGGCGACGGTGCCTCACCAGCCGAACGCCGTCAGCACGGTCGGTTCCGGCGACGCGTTTCTTGCCGGCTTCATCGCGTATCGCTATCAGCGAGTGGACGTGACCGACTGCCTGCGCTGGGGTCTGGCGTGTGCCGCCGCCAACACGCAGCGCTCCGGCGCCGGCGTCTTCGACCTGGACGAAGTGGAGCGCATCTTTCCCACCACGGGCGTTGCCGAGCTGACCGTCGAGCTGCCCGAGTAACTCAAGCCGGCGCCCGTTCAGGGTCTGGCGCCAAACACGCCACCGACCTGCGATCGGCGATTTGGCCCAATAAACGGGCGCGCTGGGTATCTTCCTCCAGACGATGCGGCAGACAGCCTTGCGCGACGGTCGATGGCTCGGAGCCCTGGATCGGATATTCGCGTCTCTCGGAGCCCCGTGTCGCTCGCTCGCGTCGCCGACGCAGACGCCGGAGGGCACAGATGAGCAAAGAACGGATCATCCTCGCGGACGATCACGAGCTGTTCCGCCGCGGCATGCGGCAGCTGCTTGAGGCGCAGGACTACCAGGTAGTGGCCGAGGCAGCCGATGGACGGGAGGCTCTGGCCCGCGCCGCGGACACAGAGGCCGACATCATCCTCCTGGACATCGGCATGCCGGGCGAGGTGGACGGGCTCGAGGCCGCGCGGCGGCTGCTGGCCGACGGCGACGGCGATGGCGGGTTGAAGGTCGTCATGCTTACCGTTCGCGGCGACCTGGACGCCCTGTTCAGCTCCATCGGCTCCGGGGCGCGCGGCTATCTGACCAAAGACACCTCGCCGGAGCAGCTCTTCACGGCTATCGACGTTGTCGCGCACGGCGGCACGGTCCTCAGCAGCAGCGTCGCCGGCGGCCTGGGCGAGGGCATCCGCACACTGGACTACCGGCCGGGGTCCTATGCCCAGCTGAGCTTCGACCTCTCCGACCGGGAGCTGCAGATCCTCCGCCTGCTGGCATCGTCCCGTTCGCCCGAGCAGATCGCCGGCGTGCTCTTCCTCTCCAAGAAGACCGTCCAGAATCACCTCTCTTCCGTCTATCGAAAGCTCGGCGTCAAGAACCGTGCCGAGGCGGTGCTCAAAGCGATCGAGATGCACCTCGTTGAGCGCCCCCGGACGTAGGCGAAGCTCTTCCGGGACCCAGGTTGTTCTCCGC
>Ga0182021_10012649_pt1 | contig 10025 bp, 9 predicted proteins | sample 612E3MmetaG_FD_120493 | JGI IMG/M metagenome (GOLD analysis project Ga0182021, IMG submission 120493) | Permafrost microbial communities from Stordalen Mire, Sweden - 612E3M metaG (Illumina Assembly) | ecosystem: Environmental > Terrestrial > Soil > Wetlands > Permafrost | place: Sweden... | reverse complement strand
TACGGCGGCATCGGCGTGGTTATCGGCCACGAGATCACGCACGGCTTCGACGACCGGGGCCGGCTGTACGACGCCAACGGCAACCTCGCCGACTGGTGGACCGAGGAGGATGCCACGCAGTTCAAGGCGCGCGCGCAAAAGCTCGTGGACGAATTCAACCGGTTTGAGGCGCTGCCCGGCCTGCCGATCAACGGCGAACTCACGCTGGGCGAGAACATCGCCGATCTCGGCGGCCTTTCCGTCGCCTACGACGCGCTCGAACATTCCCTCGCCGGCAAGCCGCCGCCGCCGAAGATCGACGGCTTTACGCCCGAGCAGCGCTTCTTCCTCGCCTACGGGCAGCTCTGGCGCACCAAGTTCCGCGACGATGCGCTGCGCCTCCAGGTGATGAGCAATCCGCATTCGCCCGGCCAGTTCCGCGCCTTCGGCCCGCTGGTGAACATGACGAGGTTCTACGCCGCCTTCGGCATCAAGGAAGGTGACCCGATGTGGCGCGCCCCCGAGCTGCGCGCAAAAATCTGGTAGGTGACAGCTACCAGCAGGAAGCTCGACGCCGGCGTGTTTTTGTTTTGCCCACCGACTTGGCGCCCGGCCAACATGTCAACTATTAGTTGACATGTTTCCTGGGCCGTTCGCATCGGTTGGCGCCCGCAAATCATCCGCGCCGACCGTACGCTTCCCGCTTGCACCAGCGCGGATTCCGCCAACCGTGGGCGCCATGTCCGCCCTGTTTTCTCCGCTGACGCAGCGCAGCATCACGCTGCGCAACCGCATCGTCGTGTCGCCGATGTGCCAGTACTCGTGCACCGACGGCTTCGCGACCGACTGGCATCTCGTGCACCTGGGTGCGCGCGCGGTCGGCGGTGCGGCCGTCGTCATCGCCGAGGCCACCGCGGTCGAGGCACGCGGCCGCATCTCGCCGGCGGACCTCGGCCTCTGGCAGGAGGCGCACGTCGAGCCGCTGGCGCGTGTGGCGAAGTTCATCCGCGGGCAGGGCGCCGTCCCGGCAATGCAGCTGGCGCATGCGGGCCGCAAGGCCAGCACGGCGCGGCCGTGGGAGGGTGGCAAACCCGTGCCGCCGGCGCAGGGCGGCTGGCCCGTGGTGGCGCCGAGCGCCGTGCCGTTCGCCGGGGATCATCCGGTGCCGGGAGAACTCGATGCGGCAAACATCGCCGGGATCGTGCAGGCGTTCGCCACGGCGGCCCGGCGGGCGCTGGCCGCCGGCTTCGAGCTCGTCGAGGTGCACGCGGCGCACGGCTACCTGCTTCACCAGTTTCTCTCGCCGCTGAGCAACCGCCGTACGGACCGCTACGGCGGCCCGTTCGAGAACCGCATCCGGCTGCTCACCGAGGTCGTCGACGCCGTGCGCGACGTCTGGCCGGAGCGTCTGCCGCTGTGGGTGCGCGTCTCCGCCACGGACTGGGCCGAGGCGGGCGGCTGGGATCTGCCGCAGACGATCGCCCTCGCCAAGATTCTGAAGACCCGCGGCGTCGACCTGCTCGACTGCTCCTCGGGCGGCACGCTGCCGCATGCCAAAATCCCCGCGGGGCCGGGGTTTCAGGTGCCGTTCGCGGAGGCGGTGCGCCGCGAGGCGGGCCTCGCCACGGGCGCGGTGGGTTTCATCACGCAGCCGGACCAGGCCGAAAAGATCGTGGCCGAGGGCCGGGCGGATGTGATCTTGCTTGCCCGCCAGTTCCTGCGTGATCCTTACTGGCCGCTGCATGCCGCCCGGGCGCTCGGCGCCGCCGTCACCTGGCCCGTGCAATATCAACGCGCAAAAGACTGACATGGACGCCGCCACCCTCAAATCCAAGATCCGCACCGTCCGCGACTGGCCCAAGCCGGGCGTGAACTTTCGCGACGTCACCACGCTTTTTCAGGATGCCGGGGCGCTGCAAGCCACGGTCGATGCCCTGGCCGCCGCCACCGCGCCCCTCCGGGCGGATCTCGTGGCGGCGGTGGACGCCCGCGGATTCATCGTCGGCGGGGTGCTTGCCTACAAGCTCGGCAAGCCGTTCGTGCTTGTGCGCAAGAAGGGCAAGCTGCCCCACGAGACCGTGGCGCAGAGCTACACGCTGGAATACGGGACCGCCACCATCGAAGTGCATGCCGATGCCTGCCGGCCCGGTGATCGCGTGGTCATCGTGGACGATCTGATTGCGACGGGCGGCACGCTGCTGGCGGCGGCGAAGCTCTTCCGCGCGCTGCACGGTGAAGTCGTCGGCATCGTCGCCATCATCGACCTGCCCGAACTCGGCGGGTCACGCCTGCTGGCGGAGGCCGGGCTGAAGGTCACCACGCTCTGCGCGTTCAACGAGACGGAGTAGGGCGCCCGCGGGTGCATTCCGCCGCGGTGGCGGCTCAGGGGATGCCGCACAGCAGCCGGTCACCGCGCGGACGCAGCCAATGCGCCGGATCGGCTGAGGCGATGATCGCCGTCGCCCGGCCCACGATGCGCGCACGCGGCACGCAGCCGAAATAACGCGAGTCATGGCTGTCGTCGCGATTGTCGCCCATCATGAAATAACATTCCGGCGGCACGCGCACCGGACCAAAAGTCCGCAGGGCCTGGCGGCCGGGCAGGATCCGCACCGGGTGCGGCCGGCCGGCGAGTGCCTCCTCGGCGAGCACGGCCGGGCGCGCGGATCCATCCTCCGTGGGAATGGCGGGCAGCGGCGCATAGGCAAGCGGGGTGCCGTTGATGAACAGGCGGTCATGCCGCGATTCGATCACGTCACCCGGCAGACCGATGACGCGCTTGACCAGCCGGATGCCGTCGGCGGGCGAATAGAACACCGCCACATCGCCGCGACGCGGGTCGCCCCATTCCGCCAGGTGCCGGGTGGTGAAGGGAATCTTCAGGTCGTAGGCAAGCTTGTTCACCCACACGAGGTCGCCGGGCAGCAACGAGGGCATCATCGAGCCGGAGGGAATGTAATTCCATTCGGCAAGCGAGGACTTGAGCGGGAACACGACTGCGGCGGCGAGGGCCAGGGGGCGCAGCCACTCGCGCCACAACCCGACGGCAAAACTACGCAATAGGTTCTTCATCACTGCGACTTGCAGACCCGCGGCCGGACAAAAGGTTTCCGGCGGCCGGTCAAACGGCCGCCGGAAGGCAAAGAAAGCACACACGCACCGGCCTCACGGCTCCATTTTTCGCAGCGTGATGGTGCCGTTCATCGTGGCGATCTGGATCTCCGGGCCGCCGCCGTTGAGCGGGCCGCTGACAACCTTGCCGCCGGACATGGAAGGCATCGCATGGGGCATCGGCGGCATGGGAGGCATGGGCGGAATCGGCGTGCCATTGGCCTCGGCGATGCCTTCCCGTGCCGCATGGGCGGCCTCGCGGGCAGCTTGGGCGGCTTCGCGCGCGGCCTCCGCGCCAGCTTGGGCGGCCTCACGGATGGCCTCCTTCACATCGTTATGCCAGTCGCTCTCAACCTCGGAGGTGGACTTGCCGTTCGAAGTCACCACGCGAACATGGGACGAAACGTGGCCGCGGGCGGCCTCGGTCTTGGTCACGAGCGCCTTCTCGTCAAAGTCGGTGTAGACGCCGCCATTCTGGGTGCGGAGGCGCACGTTGGCCTTGGTGTCGGCGGGGATGCGCACTTCGATCTCCCCGTTCATCGAGGTGAAGGAGAGCGGCTTGCCCTCGGCCACCTTGAGGAAGGTGGCGTGGATTTCGCCGTTCATCGTCTCGACCAGCGCCGAGCCGGAGATCCGGTCAAGCGTCACCTCGCCATTGAGGCTGCGGATCTCGACGTCACCGACGAGGTTCTTCACGTCGACACTGCCGCCGAGTGAATTCTCGACGACAACCGAGGTGGCGCGCGGCGTGGTGATGGCGAGCGTGGCACCGCTGGCCGCGGGGACAAAATTATCACCCGACAGTTCGATGGTGATGACATTGTCCTTTTCTTTCGCGGTGTAGGTGACCTCGGAGTCGAGGCGGCGCAGGCCGTCGGCGCGCTTTTCCACCGCATTCTTGTTCTTGATGTTGGACACGATGGTGACCTCCGGCGCATCGGTCCCGGTGATGGTGACGTCGCCCCACATGACCCGCAGCTTGATTTTGCCGGGTTTGGCCGGATCACTGAACTTGAGGCTGGTGGGTGCCGGCGCCGTGCCCTCGTCATTGTCCGAAACCGCCGGAGCGGGTGGAGCGGCAGCCGGGGCCGGTGTGACGGCGGCGCGCGTCAGGGACGCGGCCGCGGCGAGACAGAACAGGCAGGTGTAGAAACGCAGTGTGGTTTTCATAGGGGGAAGGGAAGCCGGGGGTTGGATGGATGGGTGATGCAGGGGGGAGGGAAACGGTTCGCCTCAAAGCTGCGCGAGGGCGCGGCGGGCGGCTTCGCGCACGGCCTTGTCATAGGTCTGGCTCCGGCTGACGGTCTCGAGCGTGGAAACGGCCGCGGGATCGCGGGAGGCGGCGAGGAAGTCGATCATGGTCACCTGGACGAGCGGCGACGGCTCGCGCGGCAGCGAGGCGGTCACGGCCGAGCGCACGGCCGCCTGGTCGGCGTGCGGATAGAGCGCCTCGAGCGCGGACAGGCGCACGTTCACGCTCGGGTCGAAGGCGAGCGCGCTGAGCAGGTCGCTGACGGCGCGCTGGTCGCTCGGCTTGAGGTCAAGGGTGGCGAGCACGGACTTGAGGCGTTCGCCGGTCGACTGCTGCTGATGGAGCGAATAGGTGACGAGCGGCACCATTGAATCGACCTTGCCCTGGAGCTCGGCGATTTTTTGGGCGGTTTCCGGGTCGGCGGCGGGATGAAGGAAGCGCGCGCCGACGAGGAGTCCGGCGCCGAGTGTGAGGCAGGCGAGGGCGAACTGGAGGACGGGGCGCGCCGGCAGCAGGGCGGAGAAGAAACGGTCGAGGCGGCTGCGCATGAGCACGAAGGGACTGCGCGAGTCGGCCTCGCGCTGGTGGGTTTCCAGCATGGCGTAGAACTGCGTGCGCAGGCGGGGGCTGGGTGCGACGGGCGGCAGCCGGTCGAGCTTGATCGAGATCTCCTGCAGGCCGGCCCATTCGCGCTGGCAGTCGAGGCAGGTCTTGAGATGGTCGCGCACCGCGGCGGTCTCGGCGGCCGTCAGCCGGCCGTCCTGATAGTCGAGGAAGCTTTCCTGAATGCGTTGGCAGTTCATGGTGAGGAGGAGTGACGGTGAGGGTGAAAGTGGCGGGGACGAAACGTCTTCAGGTGGCCGGTTCCCGGCTGAGTTTGAAATAGATGTCGCGCAGATCCTTGAGGGCGCGATGTACGCGTACTTTTACGGCGCCGACGGAGATGTCGAAGAGGCGGGCGATTTCCTCGTGTTTGAGGCGCTGGAAACGCGCGAGCACCAGCAGTTCGCGCTGGGCGGGATCCAGGGCGGCGAGCGCGGCGTGAAGCCGGGCGGTGTCGTCGGCCGCGACGGCGCGGTCGGCGGCGTGTGGCGCCTGGTCGGGCACGGCGTGGAAATCGTCCGGATCAGCGGCGATGGGCGCGGTGCTATTGCGGCGGAAATGGTCGGCGGTGACCTTGCGGGCGAGGTGGTAGATCCAGGCGGAGAACCGGCCCTCGTCGCGGTAGGTGTGCCGGTATTTGAGGATGCGGTAGAACACGAGCTGGACGAGATCCTCGCTGCCGGTGCGATCGCCCGTGTGCCGTACGAAAAAGCCGTAGAGCGGGCCGTGGTGGCGTTCAAAGAGCTCGCCGAGCTTGTCGATCTCGCCCGCGCGCACGGCAATCATGAGTTCGTGGTCAGTGAGGGGGTCCACGGCTGGCGGCGCGGATTCAACCACGGGCGTGGACGATTGCACACGTATTTGTGACAGGGAGTCGGCGATCACAGGCGGAAGGGAACATGGCTGGCTGGGGAGGATAACCCGGCGGCCGGGGAAAGGTTACTGGAATTCTTTCCTGTTTTATTCCGGCGCAATTCCGGCTAACCTGGCGCCATGAACCGCCGCACATTTCTCCTTCATTCCGCCGGATTTGCCGCTGCCGGCCTGTTGTCTCGCTCACTCCTGCGCGGTCAGACCTCCGCGACTCCAGCCCGCCCGCCGGCCGCGCCGCCCGAGCCCCCCGTCACCCAGTTCACGCCCCTGCGCCGTCATACCGGGATTTTCACCGGCCGCGGCGGCACCATCGGCTGGCTGGCCTCGCCTGCGGCGCTCGTCGTGATCGACACGCAGTTCCCCGATACGGCGGCAATCTGCCTCGCCGGCCTGCCGGGCCGCGAGGGGCGCCGGCTAGACGCGGTCATCAACACGCACCACCACTTCGATCACACCAGCGGCAACCCGATCTTCAAACCGGTCACCAAAACGATCGTGGCGCAGGCCAACGTGCCGAAACTGCAGTTCGCCGCCGCGGAGAAGAACGGCGACCTCGACAAACAGGTGTTTGCCGACACGACCTTTGCCGAGGCGTGGCGCCACGATTGCGGCGACGAGGTCGTCACCGCGCAGTATTTCGGCCCCGCGCATACGAATGGCGACGCGGTCATCATGTTCGAGCAGGCCAACGTGGTGCACATGGGTGACCTGGTTTTCAACCGCCTCTATCCGTACGTCGACCGTCCCGGCGGCGCGAGCGTGCGCGGCTGGGTGAAGCGGCTGGAGGAGGTGCACCAGACGTTCCCGGCCGATGCGATCTATGTCTTCGGCCATGGCAGCACGAAGTTTGGCGTCACCGGCACGCGCGACGACCTGCTCGTGATGCGCGACCTGCTCAACGCGATGCTCACCCATGTGCAGCAGGGCCTCGCCGCGGGCCGGACGAAGGACCAGATCACGGCGCTCGACAACCTGCCCGGTTTTCCCGATTTCCACGTACCGCCGCCCACGCGCCTGCCGAGCATCCTCGGCACCATATACGACGAACTGACGGCGAAAAGCTAGGTGATGTCAGCGGGCGGACACCTGGGTGCCGTTGCCCTCGTCGAAATACTGCACGCCGTTCACCTCGCTCACGTTCAGGTATTGCTCCCAGGCCCGGCCATCGCCGAGGTCGCGGCGGGCAGTCAGTCGTTTGATCTCGTAAGAGCACAGCGGCGGCGCCGCGCCAGTGAGCGCCTCGCCGAGCACACGGCCGTCGCGGCGCATCGCCTCGTCCTGGAAACCGAGGATCCAGAGGATGGTTGGCGCGAGATCGGTGTTGGCACTGGGCAGCGCGTCGCGCACGCCGGCGCGGATGTCAGGTCCGGCGGCGACGAGCGTGTTGTGCATGTCGTAGAAACTCAGGCTGGTGTGGTTGCCAATCTTCTCCGAGGTGGGTTTCAGGTCGGAGGTCATCAGGCCGGGCGTGCCGGTGGCGCTGCGGTCATGAGTCCAGTGCAGTGAGACCACGAGGTCGGGCGCCTCCGGCGAGTCGATGTGAACTGTCGCGAGCGGGAAGGTGCCCTCGAGCGGAACGCGGGAGAAGATCACCCCCGTCCAGTCCTGTTTTTGCAGGCAGGCGACAAGGTTGCGACAGAGCGCGGTGTCGTGGTTGCCGACATAGAGCAAGGTGGTGCCGCCGTTGCTAATGGCCATGACCTCGCCGGATTTCAGGCCGCCGGCGACGGAGCGCCGGGCGTCGAATCCGGCCGCGGCGAGTTCGGCCGCGACGTCGACCTTCCGGTTGATGGTGGAAAATCCGTGATCGGAGACGACGAACACGTCGGTGCTGGCACGCAGGCCGCGCCGCTCCAGTTCGGCGAGGACGCGGCCGAGCAGGGCGTCACTGCTTTTAATGGCGGCCAGCGACGCCGCGGAGCCGGGGCCGGTGGCATGCTGGGTGGAATCGGGCTCGGCCAGCCAGAGGAGCGTGTAGGGCGGCACGCCGTTTTTCCAGAGCGGGCCGAGCAGCGCCTGGGTCGTCCAGACGTCGCGGGCGGTCTTGTCGTCCGGCATGGAGGCCGGCGGGAATTCACCGAGCGCCTGGGTGAGGATGGTCTCGAGGCCGGGTGGCAGCGCCGCGCCCTGGTAGAGGACGGGCGAAACGCCGGGCTCGTTGGGCCGGCGGGCGCGGTCCTGGAGCAGGGCGACCTGCTTGGAGCCGGCAATGACGGTGGCCAGGCCGCGGGCGTGGAGAAACTCGGCGACGGTGGTGGCGTCGAGATAATGGCCGCCGCTGGTCTCGTCGCCCTTGCGCAGGACGGCGGGATTTTCGATGCCGACGCTGTTCTCCGGATCGATGCGCGGACGGTAGTCGGTGTTGGCGATCACCCCGCTGTGCGCCGGGTACATCCCGGTGGCGATCGCGGTGCCGTTGACCTCGGTGGCGCTGAGATAGACGGGATGGTGGCTGGCGAAGAACACGCCGGTTTGCGCCAGCGTCCAGAGATTGGGTGAGGTCTGCGCGCTCACGAAATCAGGCCGCATGCCATCCCAGACCACAACGACGACATAGCGCCCGGCGGGGTTTTCGGCGGCGATCGCCGGCGTCGCAACGACCAGCGCGAGACTCAGACACAAGGCGAGGCGTTGCATGCGGGGAATGCTGGCAGGTTGACGGAAGAAACGACCGGTCATGGGAGAAGCACATTCAGGCGGATTGCCGCGCGTTTGTCCAAAAGAAGTGCGCGCGACGATTCTGCCGCCGGTCGGTGACAACCGGGTGTCGACCAGGCAAATAATCTGCGCCAAATGACGCACGGGGGAGGGGAATTGATCGCGCGCATTGAATCCCGTCGCGTTTCGGGCATGATTGCCGGCACCTTTCCCGCCTTTCCTTATGACTCGACTACGCTGGGGCATCCTGGGCACCGGGCGCATCGCCGGCATTTTTTCACGCGGCATTCTCGCATCGCAAAGCGGTCAACTGGCGGCCGTCGGCAGCCGGACGCAGGCGTCGGCCGATCGTTTCGCCCGCGAATTCGGCGTGCCGCGGGCGCACGGCTCCTACGAGGCGCTGCTCGCGGATCGCGAGGTGCAGGCGGTTTATGTTGGTTTGCCGCACCCCTTTCATGCCGAATGGACCATTCGCACGGCGCGGGCGGGCAAGCACATCCTCTGCGAAAAACCGCTTGCGCTGAACCGCGCCGAGGCGACGACCATGGCCGCGGCGGCGCACGATCACGGCGTGCTGCTCATGGAGGCGTTCATGTACCGCTGTCACCCGCAGACGGCGAAGATCGTTGAACTCGTGGGCGGCGGCGCTTTCGGTCGGGTCGGTCTCGTGCAGGCGTCATTCAGTTTTCAACGGGATTTCAATCCGGAAGCCCGCCTCTGGAACAAGGCCCTCGGCGGCGGGGGCATCCTCGATATTGGCTGCTATCCGGTGTCGTTCGCGCGGCTCATCGCCGGCGCGGCGGACAATCGGCCCTTCGCCGATCCGGTGGGTGTCAGTGGCGCGGGCCACCTTCACCCGCAGGCCGGCGTCGACGTCTATGCCGCGGCCACGCTGAAATTTGCCAGCGGTGTCGTCGCACAGGTGGCATGCGGGATCGGGTTGGTGCAGGACAGCTCCGCGCGTGTCTACGGCAGCAAGGGCTGGCTGCACGTGCCGGTGCCATGGATTCCCAACCGCGAGGGCGGCACGTCAGTCATTTATCTGCACGGCGGCGAGGCGTCCGCACCGGAGGAAATTCCCGTCACCGCGCCACCGCTCTACGCGCTCGAGGCCGACGCATTTGCCGCGGCGCTCGCGGCCGGGCGGCGCGAGGTGCCGCAGATGACGGTGGCCGACACGCTGGGCAACATGGCCGCGCTCGACCAGTGGCGCGCGGCGCTCGGTCTCGTCTACGACGCCGACCAGTCCTGACCGGTCGCGTCCTCAAGCCGGGCCTAGGCCGGCCGTTCGAGGTAGTGCTTCAGGGCCGCGAGCATTTCCTTCCAGCAATGCCGGCGCTCCGCGACCTGCTGCGCGTCGGCCAGCCGGGTGTGGTCCACGGCGACCAGGCACCGGCCGCGCCCCCGGGCGGTGATCACCACCTCGATGCTCGTGCCGTCATCACAGGTGAGCCGCACGGATCTGGGCGCGGTGGCCGTGCGGATGATGAGTTTCACGCCAGCCAGCCAGTGCGCGCGACGGCGGGCGTCGGCCCACGCGGCGAAGGCG
>Ga0182021_10012648_pt1 | contig 10025 bp, 6 predicted proteins | sample 612E3MmetaG_FD_120493 | JGI IMG/M metagenome (GOLD analysis project Ga0182021, IMG submission 120493) | Permafrost microbial communities from Stordalen Mire, Sweden - 612E3M metaG (Illumina Assembly) | ecosystem: Environmental > Terrestrial > Soil > Wetlands > Permafrost | place: Sweden... | reverse complement strand
CACGGCAACGTGTGGGAGTGGTGTTTGGATTGGTATGCGGAAACCTATCCCGGGGCCGTGACCGATCCGAAAGGCCCCGCGACAGGGGAGCGCCGCGTGCTGCGGGGTGGAAGTTCGGACGATACCGCCGCCTGCTGCCGTTCGGCGAACCGTGGCGCCGGCGGCTACCCGGTCTACCGCAACGCCGATTTCGGCTTCCGGGTGGTTATGACGCTGCCGTGAGGGGGGGATGCGCCCGACGAAAAGAGCCGTTGACAGTAACTATACTATAAGTATAGTATCTGAACATGAATGCGGAGGTTTATGGAGCCATTCAGCGGTGGGCGGGCGAGCTCGAGGGGGTCTTCACTTTGTCGGACTTGCGCGTTGCGCTGGGGGACCGGACTGAGGCCGCGCTGTATCAACGGCTCAACGGCCTGATCGAGGCCGGGGTTCTAATCAAGGTGAAGCGGGGAATCTACGCGACTCCGGAGGCGTCCCTGGCGACGATCAGCAACCGGATAGAGCCGTCTGCCTATATCTCGACAGGCACGATACTCGCCCAAGGCGCAGCGATTGGATCCATTCCCGCCCGCAGAATCCAGGCGATCAAGAGGGGGCGTCCGCGCACCTACCTCTGCAAGCTGGGTACGATCGAGCACCTCAGTATCAGTCCAACGCTATACTTCGGATTCGGACCCGTCGACGGAATTCTTTGTGCGACGCCTGAAAAGGCGTTCCTCGATGTGTGCTACTACACGTATTGCGGGAGACGGTTCTCCTTCGATCCGGAGAGCGATGTCAACACGTCGGACCTCAGGCGAGATATCGTGTTCGGCTATCTGCGGAAATACGACAAGCGTTTTATCGGTTATTTCAACCGAATATGGGGGGATAAATGGTAGAAAAGGAACAAGCCTTGATTGCGCGTGTGCTCGATTTGTTTGCGCAGCGTTTTGCCAAGCGGGCTGTGTTGCGGGGCGGGATGGTCCTGCGCATCCTCGGGTCTTCCCGGTTTACGAACGATCTGGACTATGTCTTTGTTCCCTACAAATCGAAGAAAGACATTGTCCCCGAGGTCGTGGAGTGCCTGGAGCGTATCGAAGGGGCCAAGATCCGCCACTCGCTTAACTCGAAGTGCACGAGGGTTGTGTTGACTGTGGACGGGGCAACCATCCAGATCGAAGCCAAGGTTGCCATGACCGCCAGAACATCCATGGCATCCACGCGAGCCTTCTCGCGCGAGTTCAACCTGCCGCCGCGCATGGTCTGCATTGCGGAACACTCCGTGGCGTTGGCCAACAAACTGGCGGCATGGAACGAACGGCGGTTGATTCGGGACATCTACGATATCTGGTTCTTTCTTCAAATGGGGATTATGCCGGATAAGGAAACGCTGGAATCACGGCTCAAGAAGCCGGAATACTCACGCCTTGTGAACAAGAAAGACCGTTTTCCCGGATTCACGGCGGGGGAATTCTACGATTTCATCCGCCGGCAAGTCGCGAACATGACAGATGACGAAATTGGGGAGTCCATGGCCGACTATCTCCCCCCCGATGAGACAGGAGGCCTGGCAATGCAATTCCGAGCCGCGCTGGTTAAACTGCGATCTTGATGAGTGTGCAGTCGTCTGAGACACCTTTCGGCAGGCGGCGAGTGCAAGGGGCCTGTGACCGTCACCGGCTGGATCGGCAAACGCTGCCTGGGCGCGTGGAACGTCCTGCCCGGCGTCAGCCAGGCGTTCCTCTGCCGCAGCGATGCCGGCCCCGTGACGCTCAAGTGGCGCCTCCCTGGCGGCAAGGAGCAGACCAAGGAAGTCGTCCTGGAAAAGGCCGGCACGCTGAAGGTGGAGATCAAGTGAGGGCGTAAAGCGTGTGGGGTGGCGAGTGTCGCACAGGACCAAAATCGACAGCAATCGGTAGCAATCGCGTAAAAAAAGAAGCAACGGATGAACAAGAAGCAAAGCAAAAACGCAATGGCGCGGGTGTGGCCCGCGCTGGCAATGATGGCAACAATCTGGCTGGCGGGGGCGGCGGAGGGCTGGGCCGCGGACCTTGCGGCACCGGCGGCGAAGTCGGCAGTCGCGATCCCGGCCACAGGCGACGGGACCGTGGTGCTCGATGAACTGGCGATGTGGCGCTGCATCCAGTTGCAGGGCGATCAGTTTGCGCGCGGCGGTGACGGTTCCCTGCGTCAAACCTCGGTCTCCTGGTATGGCACCGGCAACGCGGGAGGTCCCCGCAACTTGCCGCCGCTGAGATATCCGGAAGGCTGGACGGCCGCCACCTTCGAGGATGGTGCCTGGCCGCGCGTCCGGTGGCCCCAGCCGGCTCTTGACGGCATTGTGGATCTTTACTACGCGATGGGGTATCTCACCTCCGGTTCGTTCAGGCCCTTCGACACCATTGGACTCCTGGCGCGCGGCAAGTTCGTGATCCAGGATCCGGCGCAAGTCAAAGCCTGCGTGCTGTCCCTGAAGTACTGGGGCGGTGTGGTGGTCTATGTGAATGGCAAAGAAGTGGCGCGTGGCCATATGTCGAACATCACCACGAACGGAGTGACATTGGCCGAGGATTACCCGGTGAATGCTTTTGTCGGCGCAAACAACATTCCGATTATGCCCGAAGACCTTGACCAGAACCGCGACCGGCTGGCCTTGCGCGTTCGCGAGTTGTCCGAGGTCAAGATTCCCGGAGCTTTGCTGATCAAGGGCGCAAATGTGGTCTCGGTGGAGGTCCATGCCGCTCCGATCCACGAGAAGGGATTCCGCGCGAATCATGAGTTGGCGGCTGCCCTGTGGCCGCCGGTCGGTTTGCTCAGCGCGGGGCTGACCGTATCGCCCGCCGCCGGAACACGAGCGGGCGGAGTCCGGGTGTGGAACGCGGCGGTGACGGACCGCGCCACGACCTTCGATACCTGGAATCCGGCGGAGCCGTTGCGGCCGATCATGATTCGCGCCGCGCGCAACACCGTGTTCTCCGGGCGGCTGATGGTCGATTCCGACCAACCGATCAAAGGGCTGACGGCCACGGTTTCGGACCTAGCGCAAGTCGGAGGCTCCGCGAAGATCTCAGCCAATTCCGTTCGCGTTCGTTATGCCGTTCCGGCCGAAGCCGCAAAATGCTACGTGCAGCCCCCGTATTTCGACGGCTTGCTGGACACGATTCCGGCAGTCGTTCCGGTGGCACCACCGTCCGATCTTGCCCGACCGTTCTTCGGCGGCTGGACAGCAAGCTGGTCCGGTATGGTGGCCCGGGCGGTGGCGCCGCTGTGGTTCACCGTACGCGTACCCCGCAACGTTCCCGCCGGCGTGTACGAAGGGAAGGCAAGCGTCGAAGCGGAGGGTATGGCTCCGACGAGCGTCGGCTTGCGGGTGAACGTGTGCGACTGGACCGCGCCGGACCCGAAGGACTTCTGGATGCAGAACTTCCTATATCATTCCGAGGATGCGGTGGCTCTTCACTATGAAGTGTCGCGCTGGTCGGACCGGCATTTTGAGTTGATGGGACGTTCGCTGGCGCTGGGGGCGGAGGTGAACTCGCGCCAGGTGTTCGTTAACCTGACGTACAACTTTTCCGGATCGAACGGCGAGTCGCTCATCCGGTGGATCAAACAGGCTGACGGCAGCTACAAGCACGACTTCACCATTTTCGACAAATACTTGAACATGGTGGACAAGGCCATCGGCAAGCCGCGTCCATTGCGACTCAATTGCTGGGGCGCTGTCAAAATAAACGCCGCGAAGAACACGCGTGAGCTGGAAGATTGGGGCATGGGTGAGCCTGGCGGCGTCTGGGTGACGGGGATGAACCCGACCAACGGGAATCTCTACGGGATCGTCCAGCCGCTGCCGGGGACACCGGAGAGCCTGGCGTTCTGGCGGCCGGTGTTCGAGGCGATACTCCCGAGGATCAAGGCGCGCGGCTGGATGGACGAGACGGCGCTGGGACATAACAGTTGGGGTGCTGCCGCGGTGCCCGAAGTGGTTGATATGGCTTACAAACTCTGGCCTGAAGGTGTTTGGAGTTATGTCAGCCACACGGCGTTACCCGGTGAAAAGTTCGTAGGCACCCAGTCGAACATCACGATGATTGTTCGCCATTGTGCCTCCCCCTACGGCGGAGGAAGAGGAGGCAAATTGACCCGTCCTGACACCTACTGCACCACGTATCGGATGTTCGCGAATGAGCGCTCGGCGTTGACGGAAATGCGGCGGATCGGCGAAGATATTGTTTACAAAGGCGTTGACGGCGTGTGCGAGTTCGGGTTGGACATATTTCCCACGAAGATAACCGATCCCCGTGGAGGGGTACGCTATGCCTATCCCGGCGGCGGACGGGGCACCGACTGGAGCTGGCGCAGCACGATGAGCCTTCTCTATCCTGGACCTGACGGACCGGTCGCGACGGAACGCTATGAGATGTTCCGCGAGGGGATTGAATTAAGCGAGGCGATCCGCTTTATCCGGAAGGCGATCGAGGAGAATAAGCTCGGCGTGGAACTTCAGGAGCGGGCCAAGCGCTATCTGGATGACCGGGCCAAGGCGTTTGGGGAAGGCGCCTTTGACCTGCGACACATGCAGGCGAGCGACGATGCGAAGCTGCTCGACCTGGCCGGCGAAGTGGCGAGAGAGGTTGAACGGAAGAAGTGATCGGTCATTTGTGATTCGTGTCGGCAGCAAGCGATTGCTGTCGACGGGTTTCGACAGGTTGCGATGGGACTCGACCTGTCCCACTTTACTTAGAATGACTTGTACACTGCTGACACATAAGAAAGGCGCGATATGGGCGAAAGAACTGATCGTTTGTTGGAGAAAGGGTGGACCAATTTCCACTGTCACACCAACGCAGACTACTGCTGTGACCCCGCGATGACCCCGGCGTTCTATGCGGGGTTGCTGGACAGTGGCATGCGTCGGGCGGTACTTACCGATCACGGTTTCATCTTCTATCTTGCCTCTGTCGATGGCGTGCGCCAGGAAGTCATCTGGTGCGGGGAATTCATGGAGAACCCGGAGTGGTTCGACCGCTGTCGGGAGATCGGTAACCGGAGGATTCAGGACCGGATAAAGGAGGTCAAGGAACTGGGCGATCCGAACCTGTTTCTCGGCATCGAGACGGACGTCATGCGCGATGGGCGGCTGACCCATGATCCGCAGTTCACCGACATGTTCGACCTGATCCTATGCGGTCCTCACTTTCTCCCGTGGGTGGAGAAGCTCGAAACGCCCGAAGCGCGTGAGAAGGCGTGGCTGGAGTACATGGAGATGCTGCTCGACAAGCCCGAGGTGGATGTTTTGTCGCATCCGTTCCGGTGGATCGCCACCATCAACAATGGGCAACTGTCCGACGGCGCGGTAGATTGCATCCTCCGGTGGGTTGAAAGCCGCGGCGTGGCGCTGGAATTCAACGGAAACAAAGGCCATGCGGAAGTGCCGGAAGCGGTGGAGGCACGTGTGCTTAGAACGGCGGCGGATCGCGGGCTGCCGATCGTCATCAGCACGGACGGGCACAAACCGGATCAGATCAAGGATCTCACTCTGGTTGAAAGGCGCCTGTCGGCGGCGGGCATCACAGCCGATGACTTGAACATTCCTGAAGTGGAGGACTTCATTGCCCGCAAAGGTCGGCGCAACACCGCGTCGTCACGACCTGAAAGAAGGAAGCTGAAAGACTCATAGCGATTCTGACTGGCCGCGCGCTGACGGCTGCGCAGGCGGCGGTTCGTCGATCGCAGCTACCCCAGTTGCATTTTCCGCGTCCGTTACATGCAGGCCGTTCATGATGCAGGGAGAAACCAACATGCTGCCAGACTATCACACGCACACACCGTTCTGCCGACACGCCCACGGCGAGCCCGAGGAGTATGCGGCGGAGGCGATACCGGGTACGCGCACTGCCTGCGCATGCGCGGCAGGAAGAAGGAGTTGGTGCCGCTGCCGGGCGGGTGAGAAGAGGGGGGCGTGTAAGGGTGGGGCGTGCAAGGGTGAACGTGTAAGGGTGAACGTGTAAGGGTGAACGTGTAAGGGTGAACGTGTAAGGGTGGAGAGTTTCGCGATGACAGCGCCTTTTGGGCATGAAACGTTGATCGTTTATCAGAAAGGCTTGCGCTTTGCAGGGGTCCGTCGCGCTTTGCTCGACAGACTGAAACGGCGTGTCGCCGCATGCGATCATTTGGATCGTGGTGCGGAGAGTATTCTGGTCAACAAGTCAACTACGAGTGTCGTTCTCAATATAGCCGAGGGCAGCGGGCGTTTCACCGGTACAAATCAGGCAACGTTTTACGACATCGCCTACAAGGCCGTCGTTCAATCGGCATCCCTGCTCGATCTCACGTCCTCAGACAACGTCGAACAAGGCCGCGAATGGCTCCGACGTATCGCGACTATGCTTTCGACCCTCTCCAAGGTTAAGTCCCATGGCTAACACCCTTACACGTTCACCCTTACACGTCCTATTTCCTGACGAAATCAAGCAACCAACAACCATGAAGAGACAACCCCCCATGAAACAACGCACCTTGATTCTTGCGACCATCGCAGTTTTATCCCTGGCGCCACACGGCTTGGCCGCCGACGCTCCGACAGCAACAGGTGCCACCGCGCCAACACAGACCGTTGGCAAATTGACAATCAACGGCGCAGGCGCATATGAAGGCGAGATCCGGGACGGCAAGGCTAACGGGAAAGGCACGTTGACGTTCATGGCTGGCACATTGACGTACGGGGATGGCCGGAAGTACGTGGGCGAATTCAGGGACAATAAGCGCTATGGGCAAGGGTCCTTGACCATCGGCAGCTTCAAGTACGAGGGCGGGTGGCAGGACGACAGTTACCACGGGCAAGGTACGGAGACGTACTCCCAAGGCCTGAAATATGTAGGCGAGTTCAAGGAGGGCTACCGGTGCGGACAGGGCACGATGACGTTTCCCGATGGCCGGAAGTATGAGGGGGGGTGGAAATGTAACCTGTTTCACGGACAGGGGACGCTGACGGCCAAGGACGGCAAGCAACAAGCCGGCCGCTGGGAGTTGGGCGAGTATCGGGGGCCGGCTGCGGCGAAGCCGGCGAACGCGGAGGGCATGGACCTGCCGTCCGAAATCGGGGACGCCCCAGGCCTGGCGCTGGCCGTCGAACGGCTTCTCCGTGAGAGCACGCCCGCGGTCCGCGTGGACATCCTGCGGGCGATCGGTCGCGTGGCGGGCAAACTTGACCTGTCGTTGATGGGCCGCCTCCTGATCTTCGGCGTCACACCGGCGGCGGCCGGCCACCGTGAGGCGATCCAAGCCATCGCCGCGACTCGCGCCGGCGGCGCTCTGGACCCGGCTGGTCTGGCGGCGCTCTTCGAGCGCGTGCAGAAGGACGAGACGTTCGCCGCGCGCGGGATTGTCGAGTTCTTCGCCGATATCTACGCCCGGCGGTGCCAGCGGCGGGCCAACGACTTCAATGCACTCTTCCCGAAAGGGGTGGACCGGCTCGCGGCCCTGCGCGCCTACGTCGAGAAGGCGTCCACGGAGGGGGCAATGGACGAGTGGGGCAACCGCGTGCGCGATGCGCTCGCGGAGTCCGCTTCGAGCCTCGTCGTCTGGTACAAGTTTGACGAAGGCGCCCGGGACTCTTCACCCAACGGGCTCCACGGCTCCATTGAGGGCACCGTGTCGTGGGAGGGGGTCAATGGCGGCGGCGCGGTGGGCTGCCGGTCGGGCTTCATTCGTCTGCCGGACATACGCGACCGGTTTACCACCGAAGCGACGCTGTCGGTGTGGATCAAGATGGATAGCGGTGAAGCGTTGGGACAAGGGATCTTTAATCTAGGCGCGGACGGTACTGATTTCTACCCGTCTACCGACGGGCAGATCCTTATCACCGCACTCAGGAACAGCCAGGTGGCGTTCAAGGCGCCGGCCACGGTTGATCGGACAAAATGGCATCACTTGGCCGTAACGCACAAACCCGGTCCCGAGAACTGGAAGTGCTACATCAATGGTGAGTTGATCTATGCCACCGCCGGCCAGGACGGGATCACGTTGCCGGCGGGAAGGGTTCTCGGGTACGGCGGGGGGTCGTACGCCGGGGGCGCGTTCAGCGATTTCCGTCTCTACAACCGGTCGCTCTCATCGAACGAGGTCCGCAACATCCATGGCCAGGGGGTTGAGCCGACGGCGCAGGATTCCGCGTTGCCGGTGGCTGTGGTGGACGCGAGGACGGTGTGGCGCCACTGTAACTTGGAGGGGCCGTCCTGCTTCCTGCTCGACGATCCGGCCTCAATGGTCAATTTGGGCCGGAGACCGGAGATCTTTAAGACGGACGCAGGCCCCATGGCCAAGGTGGGATTCCCACCGTATCAATGGCCATCGGAGGCGACCTCGTTACCATCGTACGACTGGGCCGGCGTGACGTTTGACGATAGCGCGTGGATGCTCGCCTATTGGCCGCAGCCGATTCCTGACCCGGATTTGACGGGGTTCAGCGAAGGGCATATACCCGCGAAAGCGGCCAGTCCCTTCGATACGGTCGTTGTGCTGGCGCGCAGCAGATTCGAGATCAAGGATCCGACGCGCGTGAAAGCGTGCCGCCTTTCGCTGGAGTATTGGGGTGGAGTGGTGGTGTATGTGAACGGCAGGGAAGTGGCCCGCGGCCACCTGCCCGGCCAGGAACCCGACATGCTTGCGCGACTGGCCGAGCCATACCCGGAGAAGGTCTTACCCTATCATAGCCCCGCCGCTATCGTGGGGAGTCTCCGGCAGTTACGCGAAGTGGAGATTCCCGCGGCTTTCCTGCGGCCCGGCGTGAACGTCCTGGCCGTGGAGGCGCATCCCGCATCGATCCCCTGCTCCACATGGAAACGCTATGACGAATTTTACTGGTGGCCCGCCATCGGGTTGCAGCGGGCGCGCCTGACCGTTGCGCCGGCGGATGCCGCGGTCACGAGCGGGTTGCGCTTGCGGGGGCTACGGGTCTGGAATTGCGCGGTGAGCGATATAGTGACCGCCGGGGACGACCTGCGCGAAGTCAGCGCGCCTTTGCGGCCGGTGGTGATCCGCGCAGCGCGCAACAGCGTTTTTTCGGGGCGGCTGATGGTCGGTTCCGACCAGGCGATCACGGGGTTGACGGTGAAGGTGTCGGACCTGGCATGGGTAGGGCCTTCGCTCGCCGAAGGCCGGGGCGGCACGCCGACAAGCGGCGGCCCTACGGGGGGCGTCAACAAGATTGCCGCTGCCGCAGTCCGCGTGCGTTACGCCGTGCCCGCCACGCCTGATAAATCCTGGGTGTCGCAAGGTCGCTTCGACGGGCTGCTGGATCAGATCCCGGCGGCGATCCCGGAATGCGTGGCTAAGGGTAAGGCACTGGCACCGTTGTGGTTCACCGTGCGGGTTCCCGCCAACGTGATGGCGGGGCTGTACGAAGGCCGGATCACGATCGCGGCGCAAGGATCCCAGCCCCAGACCGTGCCGATTCAGGTGCGGGTGTATGACTGGACCCTGCCCGATCCGCGGGAGTGGCGCGTGCAGAACTTCATCTACCATGCGGAGGAGGTCGCCGCGAAACACTACGGAGTGCCGAACTACTCCGACAGGCATTTCGAACTGGTGGGCAAATCGCTCGCCTTGCTGGCCGAGCTGAACTCGCTGCAAGTTCAGGTCAATCTGGTGTGCGACTTCTTCGCGGGCGGTTATGGGGGCAGCATGCAGTCCAACCCGGAATCGCTGGTGCGCTGGATCAAGCAACCCGACGGTTCCTTCAAACACGACTTCACGAACTTCGACCGCTACCTGGCGATGGTGGCCCGGACGATCGGGAAACCCCGAACCCTGCGGCTGAACTGCTGGGGCGAGTGCGCCGGTCCGGCGGGATTCGATAATATTAGGGAGCGGCCGGTGACCGTGCTCGACCCGGCGACCGGCCAACTCAGCCGGCTGAAGCAACCGCCGCCGGGAACGGAGGAAAACTACCAGTTCTGGAAGCCGGTGTTCGACGAAATGCTCAAGAAGATCAAGGCGCGCGGCTGGCTGGACGAGACTACGCTGGGGTACAATGCCTGGTT
>Ga0182021_10012647_pt1 | contig 10025 bp, 7 predicted proteins | sample 612E3MmetaG_FD_120493 | JGI IMG/M metagenome (GOLD analysis project Ga0182021, IMG submission 120493) | Permafrost microbial communities from Stordalen Mire, Sweden - 612E3M metaG (Illumina Assembly) | ecosystem: Environmental > Terrestrial > Soil > Wetlands > Permafrost | place: Sweden... | reverse complement strand
GTTGTTGCCGGTCGAGGAGTGGATGAGCCGGTCGTTGAACAAGATGGCGGTGCCTGCCTTGACGGGCAGCGCCTCGACGCGGCGGCGCATCGCGCTGTCGAGGTGGCTGTCGTCGACCTCCAGGTAGCCGGTTGAGGAGTAGGTCTCCTCGTGGAAGCTCAGCACCCGTGTGTGCTGGGTGCGGGGGACCACCCGGAGGCAGCCGTTCTCCGGGGTGGCGTCCACGAGAGGGATCCACACGGTGATCACGGGATTCGAGTTGGCGTCCGGCCAGTACGACTTGTCCTGGTGCCAGGGCACGGCGCCGGCAGCCACCTTGGGCACTTTCGGTCGGACGTTGTAGACGGGGTTGGAGAAGATCTCGGACCCTATGAGGCTTTCGACTGCGTCGATGATCTTCGGGTTGCTCATCAGCACGAAGTAACCGGGAAGCCGGTCCCGCCAGCTGCGGCCGTAGGCGAGGAACTCCTGCTCCCCGAGCCCGTCGAACAGCCGGGCGAGACGGGTGCGGAAGGGCTCGTCGACGAGAGGGTCAGGGATCAGCCCGGCCGCGACGAGGTCGGCGGCCATCTGGTCGACCTTCTCCATCATGGCGGCGCGCGCCGGCTCAAGGTCGTCGTCGTCGAGGAGATCCGGCAGGACGAGGTATCCCTCCGCTTCGTACGCGGCGATCTGGGCGGTTGTGAGACTTCCCCCGCGAGGGGAGTCACCGGCTCCTCGTTCGACAGCTCCCGCGTCGTGGCCGTCGGCATCTGCCGCTGGGCCTGCGGCGACGATCATGTGCGTGCCCCCCTTTCCCGCCAGAGCGATCAGGAACGCCTGGAACCCGCGTCACCAGGTGCTTCTCCGAAATGAGCAAACGTTTTCCAAAGGAATATCATCGACAGGGGCGGTGGTCAACCTTCCCGGGGACTCCTAGATCAAGACAGACCGCCCGTGTTAGAAACAATTCTCGTGACACGCCCGCCCGCGCCCGAAGCTCGATAGCCGAAGCCCGCCAAGTGGACTACTGGGATCAGTACTCCCGGTTCGTGCAGAACCGGGCGGCGAAACGTATCGCGTCGGTGGACGACGCTCGCCGTCTCGCGCGGCGCCGGGTGCCAGGAGTCGTCTTCACCTACATCGACGGTGGCGGCGGAGCCGGGCTGACGATGAAAGCCAACCGCGCCGCGATCGAGTCGGTCCAGTTCCGCCCACAGGTGGGCGTGACGATGGGCGTCCCTGGTCCTGAGCTCGCCACCTCGGTTCTCGGCTTCGACGTGTCGATGCCGGTGTTGATGAGCCCCGTGGGCTCCACCCGGATGATGAGCCCCCTCGGCGACGTCGCCGGAGTCCGGGCGGCGGGCAAGGCCGGGATCATCTTCACGCTCAGCTCGATGACCGGCCATGAGATGGGAGAGGTGACTGCGGCAGCCAGCGGGCCGGCCTGGTTCCAGCTCTACTTCTTCGGCGGCCGGCCCGGGGCCGAGCAGCTCGTGGCGAGGGCGAAGGCCGCCGGGTTCAGCGCCCTGGTGGTGACGCTCGACACGCAGATCCCCGGTAATCGTGAACGCGAGGCTCGCATCGGGCTCAGCCCTCCCATCAGGCTCAACCGCCGGACCGTCGTCAAGATGGCGCCGCACGTCGCCCTGCGCCCAGGGTGGCTCGTCGACCTGGTGCACGACCGGTTCCAGCTGGAGCTCGTGAACACCGCCAGCATCGGCCCCGCTGAGCACCCGATGTCGGTTCCCGACGCTCTTTTGCACTGGATCGCCGCGCCGCCCAGGTGGGAGGACTTCGCCTGGCTGCGCGAGCAGTGGGACGGCCCGATCCTCGCCAAGGGGATAATGACGGGCGACGACGCCAAGCGGGCCGTCGACGCCGGCGCCGACGCCGTCATCGTCTCGAATCACGGCGGCAGGCAGCTCGACTCGGTGCCGGCCTCGCTCCAGTCCCTCGTCGAGGTCGTGGACGCGGTCGGCGATCAGGTCGAGGTCCTGGTCGACGGCGGGTTCCGACGCGGCGAAGACGTGATCAAGGCCGTCGCGCTGGGCGCACGCGCCGTCATGATCGGGCGGGCCTGGGCTTACGGTCTCGCCGCCGCCGGTCAGCCCGGCGTCGACCGCATGCTCGCGCTGCTGCGTGAGGACCTCGACCGCACCCTCCGGCTGCTGGGCTGCGCGTCGCTCGCCGAGGTGAACCGCGATCACGTGCGAGTTCCGCCTGACTGGTAGCGCCTCTAGCGTCGGCGCCTGGACCGGGTATCATGGGCCTGCACCAGTCGCCACCACGCAGGCTGAGTGCTGTGCTGGTATCCGTCACTGGACTCCCGCTATAACGTGCGTGGAGCAAGAGGAGTTCCAGAGATGGCAGTAGGTACTGTGAAGTGGTTCAACGCCACCAAGGGTTTCGGGTTCATTGCACCCGACGGTGGTGGCGAGGACCTCTTCGTTCACCAGTCAGAGATTCAGGCGCAGGGCTACCGCGAGCTGCTCGAGGGCCAGCGGGTTGAGTTTGAAGTCACCCAGGGCAAGAAGGGCATGCAAGCCAGCAGCGTCCGCGCGATCTGAAGTCCCACGCCCGCAGCCGCAAGGCTGCGGGCGTGAACCGCAGCCAAAGGAGCTCGACGTGGCAAACAAGTCGCCACAGAAGGACTCGGGCAAGAAGCCCGGCAAATCCCTGAAGGAAAAGCGCGCCGTCAAGAAGGCGAAGCAGGCCCCGACGAAGATCGGAACCTCTAAGCCTGCTTGAGCCGCCGGCAAGCCTGCTTGAGCCGCCGGCCTGAGCGCCGCGCCCGAGATCTTGGGCAATCCTCTGCACGATCCGAGTGGATCGTTCGCGGCACGAATCTGAGATGATGGCGAGGTGAGCGACATCTACGACGACGGTCCCGTGGCCGAGAGGCCCGACCCTTTCGTGGCGCCCGACGCGGCCGACGCAGTATCACTCGACAGCGAGATCGACTACGACGACGAGCAGGAGGAGGACCAGTCGCCGCTCGACGTCGTGGAGGCGATCGAGGTAGGCGTCCTCCTCGACGACCCGGAGGCCGCCACTGAGGACGACCTGGACCAGCCCTGACCCGCGGGTCGGGCCTGCACGCTCAGAGTCCAGCTCCCGTGGAGTACCCGGTCCCTCGATTCACGGATGCGGCCTTGGCCGGTGCAAAATTCGCGCTTGCCAGAACGTATCCGCCGCTCAGGACGGACGCCGAGCGGATGCTCCCCGCCCCCGAGGTAAGCGTCACGCCCCACGCACCGTAGCCGTGGTCGAGCCAGAACGTCCCGAGCTGTACCTTTGTGCCGTCGGCCAAACGCACCTCACAGGTCGCGGCGCCCGACCACGACCCGACGTCCAGGCTCATGTACAGCCAGCTCGTGGAACCGGCGCCGCCGTCCTTGCGGTCCGAGTACACGGTCACGTAGCCGATTGCACGGCCTTCGGACACGAGCGAGCGCGTCGTGACCCGACCTCCCTGCCCGGTGCCGAAGGCGGAGCGCCCTACAGCCGGTGGTCGGTCACCCCGTACCAGCCAGCCAGTACCGACTCCGGCGCCGAGGGCGATGACCGCCACCAGGCAGGCCAGCACGGGTGACAGGCGGCGCATCCGCCACCACCCGCCGGCAAGCTGCCGGGCCGGCCGACCTGCTCGGAGCCGTTCGGCGAGCCTCACCTCGAAGCCGAGAGGCGGCTCGATGCCTGGAATCACCTCGAGCATCGTGTCCGCTGCGGCCGAGAGCTGCTCCATCTCGGCGTGGCATTTGGGGCACCGCTCCACGTGCGCGAGGGCTTCGGCCCGCTCGCGTCCTGTCGCTGTCCCGAGGGCGAGCTCGGCGAGCTCGTCCGCGTACCGGCCGCATTCGGGGCCGGGAACCACCTCGTCACCGGTCATCGGCGGCTCTCCTCGCTCGTCATTACCTCGCGCAACTTCGTCAGACCCGTTCGGATCCGTGTCTTGGCCGTCCCGAGCGGGATGGACTCGGCCGCGCCCACCTCGGCTGCGGTCATCCCGTAGAAATATGCGAGCACGAGCGCCCGCCGTTGCCCGGTGGGAAGGCCGGACAAAGCCTTGTGCAGTCCGCGAGCGGCTTCGGCGCTCAACGCCGCCCCCTCCGGGGAGGCCTCGTTGCTCACGAGGCCGAGATTGATCAGGTCGTCCGGGTCGGTCGGGACGGCACGGCGCATCCGCAAGGCGTCGATCGTGAGGTTGCGGGCGATCGTCAGCACCCATGTGGACACAGCGCCCCGCCGGGGGTCGTAGACCGGCGCATGCCGCCAGGCCCTCATCAGTGCCTCCTGGGCGATGTCCTCTGCCAGGGCGGCGTCGCCCACCATGGCGAAGGCGAGCCCGAACACCCTCGACTGGTACCTCCTGACAAAGACGAGACCCGCCCGCTCATCGCCGTGGGCCATGCCGGCGAGCAGCGACTCGTCCGAAGCTCCGCCCTGCGGCTCGCGCGTGCGTCTCATCACAAGGGATACGGCCGAGACGGGTCAACAGATTGCCCGCGACCCCGAGGAGCGGCCCGCGCGGGCCGGAGGTGACGATCGGAGGAGCGCTGAAAAGGCGGCAGGGTTCAAGCCTAACGGCCCGGAAAACCGATCCGAAAGACTCCGAAGAGCAAATGCGGCGAAGGCAAAGTAGATTCCCGCAGGTGAGCGGCGCCAGCGGACCTGCACGACAACCGCCCGGGAGGCGCCGGGCCGCCCACCGGTACCCGCCGTCGGTCTACCGGCGCCGGCGGCTGGCGGCCGGGCTCACGGCCGCACTCGTCGTAGCCGTGATCTTCGGGCTCGTCAGCCTTGTCGGAGGTGGGTCAAAGCCTTCGCGCACGACGTCAACAACTCGTCCCACGACAACCACCACCTCGTCGCCACCGGCGGGAACCGTCGGGATCGGCATCAGAACTGTCACCTGGACCGACACGGACCCGCACGCCGGAGCCGTCTTCAACCCCGCTCCGGGGGGAAGCGCCGGTCCTCGCAGGCTCGTCACAGAGATCTGGTACCCCTCGGCCGGCGGCTCGAAGACGGCGCCGAAAACAGGCGCCGCCCCGGACTACGGCGCCGGTCCGTTCCCGGTGGTGGTCTTCGCCCACGGGTTCAACACCTTGCCGGCCACCTATGCGCCTCTTCTCCGCTCCTGGGTGAACGCCGGCTTCGTCGTCGTGGCCCCGCTGTTCCCCGACGAGAACGCCAACGAGATCAGCTCGCTCGGAAGTGCCACGACGACTCAGCTCGAAGAAGCCGAGTCCGACATCGTCAACGAGCCCTACGACATCGCATATGTCGTGGGTCAGGTCGAGTCCGGGGCGGCCGGAGACGCCTCGAGCGGGGCAAAGTGGCTGAAGGGCTTGGCCGAGCCGGGCAAATATGCCCTCGCCGGCCACTCCGACGGGGCCCAGGCAGTTGCGGCTCTCGTCTACTCGCAGGTCGCCACACAGGCCTATGCCTCGACCTATGCCGCGTTGGCGACGCGGCCGTTCGCCGTCATCATCCTCTCGGGCTCGGAGCTTTCCGGCACGTACGCCCCACCGGCGAGCTCGCCGTCGATGCTCTTCGTGCAGAGCGCGGTCGACCAGTGCAACCTGCCCCAGAACGCCGCCATTCTCCTGCACGACTCCGGGGGCGGCTTCTTCCTGGAACTCCTCAAAGCCCATCACTTCCCGCCCTACGTGGGCGTGGGTCCGGCCGCCCCGGTCGTCGAGTCGGTGACGACAGCGTTCCTCAAGGCCGCCGCCGCCGGCACCCCCACCCTTGCCGGGCTGACGCCCGCGGTCACCTCGACGAGCATCGCCGTGCTCTACGGCCCTTCGAAGCCCCCTGTGCTGACCACGCTGCCTACTCCCACGCCGACCGAGCGCATCGCGGCTTGCGCCATCCCTTCATCGTCCGGCTGATCCGGGGAGGACGCCGGGCTCGGTCAGGGGCCGGTCGATGATGCCGTCTTTCAAGATGACCGTCCGGGCGTGCTGGGCCGGGATGCGGGGACCGGGCAGGATGACGCCGGTCAGATTGAGAGGATCCGCCGCCGACAGCTGGACGGAGACGCCGTCGCCAGGTCGTCGGGCCACGCTTCGCAGCTGCTCGGCCGCCGCCGGCAGGGCGAACTGCTCACCGTTGAACCCGGCGACATAGCGGGCCCCCAGCACCACACCTCGCGCCTCGAGGCGCCGGAGCGCCCAGAGCACGTCGCGCCATGCGATCGCCAGGGACTCGCGCGCGAGCAGGTCGCGGAAGACGACTCCCCAGCGGGTGAGGAGCTGACCGGCGATCGCTTCGGCCAGTTCGTCCGGGTCCAGCCCGGTGCGATCGGCGCCGGCGATCGAACTGCCCGCGGCCGCGCAGAGGCCTTCACCGAGGATCGACCATCTCCCGCCTGAGATCGCCGGCCGCACCCGCGGGCGGCTGCGTCCCGGCCTCGGAAGTCCGGGTCGCGACCGGCCGGGCGCGCTCAGCAGCGTCGCCGTCGCGGAACTGAACGAGCTCGTCCGCGCCCAGCGACCGCGCCCGCTCAACAGGGCGCGGACCGCCTGGAAGCCATCGGCAGTCAGAAGCCCGCGGGCCATCCCGTCCCAGAGCGCCTCGGCCACCTCGCCGGGCATGCGGCCTGTCAACTGGCAGATATCTGTCACGAACAGGGCTCCGTAGCGGCGCAGCACCTCGATTACCTCCACGCCGGCCCCCACGGCCGGGGCGTCCGCAACGGCGTCGTCCCGGGCTGCGACCAGCAGCCACTCCAGGTCGTCGCGGCGGAACAGGCTGATCGGTGTCGCCGGCGAAGGAGTCGCCCCGCCGCGCCGGGGCGGGGCCCCGAAGCGATCCGCGGGACGGAGCGAGAGCCGGCCGAAGGAGACCTCTCCTCTGGCGCACCACTCGTCGAGCAAGGCGGCGTGATAGCCGGCGATCCGGGCGGGCAGTATGGACGACTCCCAAGTGTCGACGGCAGCCTCGTACCCTTGCAGCTGCTCGACGACCTCGACGACTCCGCCGGACCCGAGGAGCCGGTTGCCAGGTCCCACGTGCTGCCAGGCGAGGAGGAATCGCATGAATTGCTGCGGGCTCACCGCCTCGAAGGATCGCCGCGTGCCGTCGCGCATCGCAGAGTGGATGCGGGCCAGCAGGTGCCTGGCGCAGAACGTCCCGGCCGGCCCTGCCGCTTCCTCGCTCACGCCAGATCGCGCGACGCGACAGGCGAGCACGCAGCCCTCGGCCACGAGCCGGGCAAGTGCCGAGCGCACCTCTCCGGCGCTCCCCGTCCCGATGGAAGCCGAAAGCTCCTCGGCGGTGACGGGGCCGAGGATCTCGAGATGGCCCCTGGCCGCCAGGACCAGAGCGTCCTCTCTCGACCAGGCTGCTGGCGGCGGGACGGTCTCCAGGCTGTGGTCGGGATCGAAACGGGCCTCCGCGCAAAGCGCGCTCGCGGCCTCGCGGCATTCGACCGCCACCCATCGCGTGACAGGACCCGCGAGCTCGAGCCGCATGGCTCGCCCCGCAGAAGCCAGCGCGTCCATCCACTTCGTCCATTCCGGTCGAGGCGGGGCGAGCACGAGCGAGCAGAGCAGGTCGTGCAGCTCCTCGGCGCTGCGTAGCTCGGGTCGCGCCTGCTCGACGACTGCCGCGACCGTGGCCGGATCGAGAGCCGCCAGGTCGCGGGCCTCGAGCGGCAGCCCCCGGCGTGTGGTCACAGCCCTCGTGCGCCGCTCCTCCAGAGGGGCGTCGTCGAGGAAGGTGTAGGGGCGGCCGTTCAAGATCTCCTCGGAGAGCACCGAGGGGATGACCGTGTCCACGCAGTGCGCCACGACTTCGCCGGCCCGCAACTTGACGAGCACCGCGGTGAGGCCGGCGAGGTCCATCGCCTCGGTGCAACAGTCGTCGAGCGTCTGGCGCACCACCGGATGCGAGGGGATCTCGATCGGGCCCGAGACGTTCTCCTGGCAGGCGGCGAGGGCGGGAAAGATCGCCGCCATCAGATCGTCCGCCTCCATGCGCTGGATCGCCGGAGGAACGCGGCGGCTCCCCCGATAGCGAGGGGCGACGAGCGAACGGGACAGGTTCCACCGCCAGCGGGAGCCGAACATCGGCGTGGGGAGCACAGCCTGGATCAGCGTGTCGCGCACGGTCGCGGGAGAGAGGAACCCCAGGACCTCCTCCAAGGGGAACGAGTGCTGCGGACCGAGCGAGAGCACGACGGCGTCGTCGCTGGCGGCTGCCTGCAGCTCGAAGTCGAACGTCCTGCAGAACCGCTTGCGCAGAGCAAGGCCCAGGGCACGGTTGACCCTCGCTCCTCGCGGCGAGTGGACGACGAGCTGCATACCGCCTGTGTCGTCGAAGAACCGCTCGATGACGAAACGGTCCGTCGTCGGCAAGGCTCCGAGCTCGCGGTACGCGGCGGCCAGGTAGGCAACCACCTGTTGGGCTACGGCATGATCGACCCCGGCGGCTTTCTCGACGAGCTCGACGGCGCCCTGAACGCCGGCGCCCTGAACGCCGGCGCCCTGAACGCTGGCGGCGGATGATCCGGCATCGTCGAGCGGATCGGTGGTCGTCGCCCCGGCGCCGGCGCGGAGGACGGCCTCGAGCTTCCTGCGCAGGTCGGAGACGGCCTCCGACAGCTCAGCCGTGCGGGCAGGGGCTTCGCCGAGCCAGAACGGGACGCTCGGCGAGGCTCCTTCGGCGTCGACGACACGGACCGTGCCGGGCTCGATGCGGCGGATCCGCCACGTGGCACTCCCGAGGAGGAAGACGTCACCCGCCATGGACTCGATCGCCCAGTCCTCGTTGACGGTGCCGACGAGCGTCTCCTCCGGCTCCAGTACGACACGGAAGTCGGCGACGTCCGGAATGGCCCCGCCCGAGGTCACCGCGGTCAGGCGGGCGCCCCGGCGCGGGCGCAGCACGCCGTTGACCCGGTCGCGGTGCAGGTGGGCGCCCCTTCGCCCGCGGCCGGTGACGACCCCCTGGCTGACGAGGTCCACGACCGCTTCGAAGTCCTCCTCGCCGAGCGCCGCGTAGGGCGCCGCGCGCCGGGCCAGGGCAAGGAGCTCGGTCTCCGCGCACCCGTCGGGATCCGAGGCCGCACATTCGGCGACCAGCTGCTGGGCCAGGACGTCCAGCGGTGCCACCGGCGGGATCACCGCGTCGAGGTCGCCGGAGCGGACCGAGGCGAGCAGCGCCGTGCACTCGACGAGCTCGTCACGGGTGAGCGGATAGAGCCGACCGACCGGCACGCCTCCCACATGGTGCTGGGCGCGCCCAACGCGCTGGAGAAACGTGGCGATGCTCCGCGGAGATCCCAGCTGGCACACGAGCTCGACGGGCCCGACGTCGATCCCGAGCTCGAGGGAGGCCGTTGCGACGACCGCCCGCAGCTCACCGGCGCGAAGGCGCGACTCGACCCGGAGCCGGCGGTCCATGGAGAGACTCCCGTGGTGAGCCTGCACGCTGTCCTCACCGAGCCGCTCGGCCAGCTGGTGGGCGACTCGTTCGGCCATTCGCCTCGTGTTGACGAACACAAGCGTCGTGCGGTGCTCGGCGATGTGCCCGGCGATGCGCTCCAGGACCGAAGCCATCTGCTCGAGGGTGGACACCGCTCCGAGCTCATCGTCGGGCAGTTCGATGGCCACGTCGAGTCGCCGCTGGTGCCCGACGTCGACGACGGTGCACCGCGGTTCACCGTTGGCCAGAGTCCGCTCCGGGCCTGCTCCCACGAGCAGCCGGGCGATGGTGGCTATCGGGCGCTGCGTCGCCGACAGGCCGATGCGGACCGGCCGCGAGCCCTGACCCGCCATCTCCACCAGGCGGTCCAGGCGCTCCAGGCTGAGTGCCAGGTGCGAGCCGCGCTTGTCGCGGGCGAGGGCGTGGATCTCGTCGACGATCACCGTCCTCACGGTCGCCAGCATCTCCCGGCCTCGCGCCGAGGTGAGCAGGAGATAGAACGACTCCGGGGTCGTGACGACGATCTCCGGACGGTTGCGCAGCATCGCCGAGCGCTCGGATGCGGGCGTGTCGCCGTTGCGAACCGCCACCTGCACATGCGGGGGCTC
>Ga0182021_10012646_pt1 | contig 10026 bp, 8 predicted proteins | sample 612E3MmetaG_FD_120493 | JGI IMG/M metagenome (GOLD analysis project Ga0182021, IMG submission 120493) | Permafrost microbial communities from Stordalen Mire, Sweden - 612E3M metaG (Illumina Assembly) | ecosystem: Environmental > Terrestrial > Soil > Wetlands > Permafrost | place: Sweden... | reverse complement strand
GCGCGTCGACGCGGTCGGGCGAGCCCTGCCGGCGGTCGATGTCACTGGTGAAGGTGCACATCTGGTCCTCGAGCGCGGCGTGACAGCCGACGTGGTGCACGCGCCCTTGTTCGTGGAGCCCAGCCGCCGGCTCGGCGCGCTGGTACTTGCCCTTCCTGGCGTGGACCTGCTTGATGGGCACGTTGCGGTCGACCTGCTTGATCATGTCGCTCACCATGGCGCCGCCCTGGTTGACCTCGGCCACGACCCAGTTGGCCTCGTAGCGGTGGAAGGCCTCGACGACGACGCGCCCACACGCTCAGGGCGTAATGGCCCGAGAGGTCCGCGAGCACGTTGCAGTCGCCGCGCTCGCAGAGAACGGCCACTGCTATGTGCTCGCCGATGGCAGCGGGCGCTTGGAACCAACGTTGTGTGCCCGGCGCGTCGTCTCCCTGCATGAGGCCTGGAAGGCCGACTGCGTCGTGGCCGAGACGAACAACGGCGGCGACCTCGTGCCGGAGCTGCTGCGCCGGTTCGCGCCCAATCTGCCGGTGCACAAGATCACCGCCGCGCGCGGCAAGGTGACGCGCGCCGAGCCGTCGAGCGCCCTCTACGACACGGGCGGAGCGCACCGCGTCGGCTGCTTCCCGCTCCTCGAGGCGCAAATGACGGCGTCTACACCGGATATGGACCGCGCCTCGCAGGGCTCGCCCGACCGCGTCGACGCCGTGGTCTGGGCGATCAGCGACCTCCTGAAGGGGCCGCCGCAGTAGGCGCAGAGCATCCGGCTGGGCGGCTGATGCGCATACATCGGCGGGCTGGTCAGATCGGGGCGGGTCCCACGACGAAGTCGGAGACGGCCTGGACGAAGGCGATCCCGTGCGTCCCGCTGGCCGTTATGCAGGAGGTTCCGCTCCCTGCAGGCCTTGCACTTCCTCGACCATGGACGCACCCCCGAGGGCTAGAGACTAGGCTCAATCCCTGTGGCCGACCCTCCCTGCCGCTCATGATCCCCGGGCGGGGCTTCGTTTCGGGCTCTTCGATCGGCGTGGCATCTCGCTGACCGCTCGGGACCCCGCGTCACGTGAGCAGCGATCCTGCCGCCTCGCGAAAGACAACCGCGTGGCGGTCGATGTCGTCAGCCGTCGCCTGCGGGGCGATCAGCGCCATGTTGTGGAACGGCGTCATGAGGATGCCCCGGTTGAGCATGAAGAGGTGCAGGTAGCGGTCGAGCTGCGGGTCCTCAGCCGCAGCTGCCTGGCCGCCGTTCTTCGGCGGCGCCGGCCGCGGCCAGTACTCCGCACGGCACCCGAGCCGCGTAACGACCCAGGGCAGCCCGAACTCATCGATCACGTCGCGGACTCCAGCACTCCAGCGCTCGGCCAGCGGAATCGTGTGCGCGTAGGTCGCCTCGGTGAGCACCTCGCCGAGAGTCGCGCGCATGGCGGCAACGCTAAGCGCATTGCCGGCCAGGGTGCCACCGATGCCGCACACGTCGGCGGCGTGGTAGTCCCAGTCGGCATGGATCAGGTCGGCGAGCGACTGGCCGAACCCGTACACGGCACTCGGGACCCCGCTGCCGATGGGTTTGCCCAGCGTGACCATGTCGGGCTCGAGCCCCCATGCACCGGTGCAGCCGCCGGGACCGGCGCAGATCGTGTGCGTCTCGTCGATGACCAGCAGCGTGCCCGTGGCGCGCGTAAGCCGCCGCAGCGCCTCGTGGTAGCCCTCATCCGGCAGGATGATGCCGATATTCGTCATCGCCGGTTCGGCGAGCACGCAGGCCACGTCGCCAGGAGTGAGCGCTTGCTCGAGCGCGCCCAGATCGTTCCACTCGATCACCTTCGTCGTGATTGTAGGGTCGACCGGAGGGCCGGCATTGCCCGGCTTGGGGCCCGGGACGCCGTCATTGATAGTGATGATCGTCTCGTCGACCGAGCCGTGATAGCAGTAGTTGTAGACGAGGATCTTCGGCCGCCGCGTCACGTGCCGGGCCAGCCGCACGGCAAAGCGGTTGGCGTCGGTCGCCGTAAGCGCCAACTGCCAGTACTGCAAACCGAAGCGGCGCGAGAGCTCGCCGGCGACCCAGATCGCATCTTCGGTGGGCAGCATAGCCGTGATGCCTCGTCCGGCCTGAGCCCGGATGGCGTCGACAGGTGCGGCGGGCGAGTGGCCGGTCATCGCACCGGTGTCGCCCAGGCAGAAGTCGACGTACTCGTGCCCGTCGACGCAGGTGAAGCGGGCCCCGTGCGCCTCAGCGACGAACGGGGGGAAGGGGCTGGACCAGCGCGTCATCCAGTTCATCGGGACGCCGTCGAGCATGTGCGCTCGCGCCTCCTGGAAGAGTTCCCGCGAGCGCGGGTGGCGGCGGGTGAAGAGTTCTTCCTCGCGGACCGTGAGCCCAGCGAGTCGGTCGCGATCGATGATGACGGTCACAGGTCACCTCCAGAGGTGGCTCCTCGGCACCGCCGGGAGTCCATGACCGGCAGGATAGCGCATCTTCGAGGAGTCGGGGCGGCGACGCCCTCAGCGTACGTGCGCGCCAACAAGGCCAGCGTCCGGGCTCGAGGCGACAGCCGATGACGCCGACGAGGAGAAGGTCGCGCGAGCCTGCTCGCGCCTCAGTCCCGCTGAAACGCCGGCGGCGCCGACGCAAAGCCGACACGAAGCGGTCTCGCGCGAGTTGCTCGACAGCCAGATCAGTACGAAGGTGCGGTGAGCAGGAGTCTTCGAGAAAGCCGAGGCGGTTCACACGACGAGATCAGACTGCTGCATCACCGGAGCAGCGGGTTCCGATGGCGCCATGTCATGGAGATTGACACCTGCCCAGGGTGCCAGGATTCCAAGAGCCTTGACGCGGGACACGTACTGTTGACAGTCGACAATCAGCCTCGGTAGTATCGCGGCGATGGAGGCGCCCCTGCGCCCGCCACAGAACAGGAGGCTTGGCATGAAGGTTCTCATCGTCGGCGCCGGCGCGCAGGGACATGTGGTCACTTGGAACCTGGCGCAGTGCTCCGCAGTGAGCGAGATCGTCCTCGGCGACATAGACGATGCTCGTGCCCGCGCCGTTGCCGACCAGGTCGGGGGCGCCAAGACCAAGGCGATCGCCCTCGACGCGGGCGACGTCGAAGCGCTCAAAGCCGCCGCCGATGGCGCTAAGCTGGTCATGAACGCGACCATCCCCGAGTTCAACATGAACATCATCGAAGCCTGCCTGGCCGTCGGCGTCGACTATCAGGACATGGCGACGGGCACGCTCCTCGACAAGACCATCGACGAGGCGACCCTCATGCAGATGGAGCGTGACGAGGACTTCCGCAGCGCCGGCCTCACCATGCTCACCTGCACCGGCATGGACCCCGGCGTGTCGAGCACCTTCGCCGGCAACTGCTACGAGGACCTCGACGTCTGCACCGACATCCACATCAGGGACTACGCCGTGCTCGAGAGCCCCGTGCCGCTGCAGATGTGGTCGGTATGGACGTACTACACCGACTGTGCCACGCCACCGCTCACTTTCCAGGACGGGAAGTTCAAGCGCGAGCCGCCGTTCGGCCTGCGTGAGGTCTACGAGTTCCCGGCGCCGTTCGGACGCGGCGTCGTCGTCGCGCACGATCACGAGGAGCTTTCGACGCTGCCGCGCTTCCTGCCCAGGCGCTTCGGCGAGAAGGGCCTGAAGAACGTCACCTTCAAGCTTGGCTTCGACGAGACAGCCCTGAACGCGGATGAGGCCTTTGTTGCCAGCGGTATGGCCGGCAAGGAGCCGGTCGTGGTGAAGGGCGTCGAGGTGCGGCCGATAGACGTCTACTGCGCGACCCTTGCGCCGAACCCCGCGCCCGAGGAGATGAGACGGCTGGTCGAGGAGGGTCAGATCCAGGACTATGGGGTGATCCTCGTCGACGCGTGGGGAGAGAAGGACGGCAGGCCAACGAAGTGGAACTACTCGATCTTCACGCCGACGATCCAGTGGATTACCGAGCGCATCCCCGGCGCCACATCGGTGTCGTACGGCACCTCTACCCCGGCAGCCATCTACTCGGAACTGATGGTGCGGGGCGTGATCACGCAGAAGGGCTGCGTCGTGCCCGAGATCCTCGAGCGTCCCGTTCGCGACGCCTTCATCAAAGAGCTCGGCAACCGCGGCCTGCGCGTGACGCGCAGCTTCGAGACTCAGATCAACTAGGCAGGGCGGAGGGCGCTCTCGCGCCCGCCGCCGGAGGCATGCCGTGGACAACATGAAACCGCTCGAGACTCGCAGGGGTCTGGCCGAAGACGCCGCCGAACGCATCCGTGAAGAGATCCTGTCGGGCGGCCTGCGCCAAGGCGAACGCCTGGTTGAGACGCGTATCGCCGAGCAGCTCGGCATCAGCCGGGGGCCGCTTCGCGAAGCCTTCAAGGTGCTCGGCACCGAGGGGCTCCTCGTCGATCTGCCCAACCGGGGAACGTTCGTGGTGCGTCTGTCGCCCACCGACGTTCGCGAGATCTTCGACCTGCGCGCGGCCATCGAGACCCGCGCCGCGAGAACCCTCGCCCGGCGAGCCAGCGAGCCGGAGGTGAGCGAGTTGCGCAAGCTGCTCCTGCTCCTCGAGGCAACGGCCGACCGCGGCGACGTGCGCGCCGTCGCGCGCGCCGACCTCGCCTTCCACGAGGCCGTCTGCCGGCTGAGTGGCAACCGTCGCCTGCACGCCGTCTTCACGCGCGACGTGCCCACCATGCAGGCGCTCATCAAGATCGACGACCAGCTCTACCACTCGCTTGCCGACACGGCGCGGGAGCACCGACCCCTTCTGGAGGCGATCGAGAACGGAGACCCCGAGGCGGCGGCGACCGGCTTCGAAGCCCACATCGATCAGGCGCGGGATCTTGTGGCGGAATTCATCGAGGCGCTGCCGGAAGGGGACGAGCCTTCAGGCGGCGCCTCCGCCAGGTCCGCGCAGAAGGACGCACCCGGGGAGCCATGAGCGCACGAGGGTCGCCGACTCGCTCAACGGTGGCCATGTTGGTGGCCACCGTGATCGCCGGTCTGCTTGCCGGCGCTTGCGGCAGCGGCCGAGACGGTGGACAGGGCGTCGCCCCGTCGCGCCCCGCGGCCACGCAGACCATCGGGCCGCTCACCGCGCTCACCCTCGCCGACCAGCGCGTGCCCGCCCTCGCATCCCTGCTCGCACCGGCCATCACAGTCGTGGTGCAGCGGCGCATCTCCTTCGCGGACGGTGACGGCGCCGTGACCGCGCTGCAGCGCGGAAGGCGTGCCGACGTCCTTGTTACGTGCAGCGACGAGTACCCCGCGGACCTGGCGCGCGCGGGCCTTCTGCAGCCGCTCGACACGCAGCGCCTGCCCGGCCTGCTGCGCGTCGTGCCTGCCATGAGGTCGTTGCCGGGTACAACCGTGGACGGCCGCGTCTACGCAGTGCCGCTTGAGGCGGGAGTGGTGGGGATCGTGTACGACCATACAGCCGTGAAACGACCGCCGGCGTCGTTCCGCGCTCTCTTCTCCCGCAGCGCTACAGGCCAAGTAGCCATGATCGACTCGCCGGCCCTCGGCCTGCAGATCGGCGCCCTGGCGCTCGGCTACCGTGCGCCGGCCGCCCTGAATGAAGTCCAGCTTCTGCAGGTCACGGTCCTCTACGAGAATCGACGCGGCAACTTCGGCGTCTTCTGGCGGCGACGCCCCGGGCTGTTGCGCGCGTTCCGGTCGGGGAAAGTCACGCTGGCAGCCGCCACGGAGAGCGACGCCACATGGCTGCGCGCGCACGGGGTCCCGGTGCGGTTCATCCGCGGCGCCGAAGGCGGGCTCCTGTGGGCGTGTCTGGCGGGGATTCCCGCAAATGCGCCGCACCCTGACGCCGCCTACGCCTTCCTCGCCGCGGCTCTCTCACCTGCGGCTCAGGGCGCGCTCTCCACCACGGCCGCCGCCCACGACGCGGTCGTGGCACTCCAACCGGAGGACAGCGCCGCCTGGCTGATCGCTTGGACGAAGGCGAAAGAGCCACTCCGACCAGGTGGTGGCTGATGTCCCTGAAGGGGACCGCCGGGAGCGGTCCGCAAGAACACGGGGACGCGATGCACTTGGCCGTATTTCTGTTGACTGTCGACATTCGACAACATAGCATGACCCGGAGCCGCTCGGGCTTCGGCCTCGACACCCATCTGGGACACCGAGGAGGTCACCGATGAGCACACGCAAAGCCCTGCATCGTCTCATGCTGACGACGAGCGTTGGCATGCTCGTCGTCCTCGCAGCCTGCGGCGGGAACACCACCCCCGCGCCGACCGCAAGCGCCACGGGACCGGCGACCGGATCGCTCACGCTGTTCGCCTACAACGACGGTTTCGCCGCGGGCTACATCAGACCGTTTGTCACGGCGAATCCCGACCTCAACCTCAAGACGGCCGCCTACGCGAGCGGCGACGAAGCCATCGCCAAGCTGCGCGGCGGCTTTCGCGCCGACGTGATCAACCTCTGCGCCGAAGAGAGCGCGGCGACCGCGGTGCGCTTGAAGCTCGTCCAGCCCATCGACACCTCGCTGATCAAGAACTGGAGCAGGATCTTCCCGGCCTTCTACAAGCTGCCCGGGGTGACTGGGGCCGACGGCAAGCACTACATGGTGCCTGTCGACGCCGGTGTCACCGGGATCATCTACAACAAGGACGCGGTGTCCACGCCGCCCACCGGCTTCAAAGACCTCTTCGACCCGAAGTACCGCGGCAAGGTGGCGATCCAAGACTTCCCGGTCGCAGCCATCGAGGACGGCGCCCTGGCACTGGGCTACTCCGACCCCGTCAACCTCACACCCGAGCAGCTTACCAATGTCAAGAACGCCTACATCCAGGCCAAGAAGGCGGGCCAGTTCCGCACCTTCTACACAGGTGCTGCCGACATCGTCAGTCTCTTCAAGACCAACGAAGTGGTCATCGCACCCGGCTACACCGACAACGCCTACGACATCGTGCACGCGGGCGTGAACGCCGCCTTCGTCATCCCCTCAGAGGGACAGCTGCTCTGGACCTGCGGCTACGGCATCAGCACCACCTGCCAGAACGTCCCTGCGGCGTACGCCCTCCTCAACTACTACCTCTCCACGCCGGCTGAGGCCTACGAGGCCAAGACGTGGCGCTACATAGTGACCAATCAGGACACCCGGAACCTCGTCACGCCGGCGGTGCGCAAAGCGGCCAACCTCGACCTACCAAACAGCTTCCAGAACGTCATCCCGGCCGCGCCCCCAGGTCAAGGCTACGACCAGTGGATCAAGGCCTGGGAGCAAGTGAAGCAAAGCTAGGGAGCCGATGAAAGTCAGCCAGGCGGTCATAGCGGGGCCGGCGGTCATGGAGCGGCCCGCCCCCGTGCGCGCTCGGGCGCCCCTGGGGCTGCGACTGCGCCGGGCCGCGCCCCGCTTCGCCGGTCCCATCTTCGTAGGCGTGGTCATCGCCCTCCTCTACGGCCCGATCCTGGTTCTGGCCGCCTTCTCCTTCAACAACTCCATCGTCTTCTCGCTCCCGTGGGCCGGTTTCACGACGAAGTGGTACAGCGCCGCCCTCGCCGACGCCAACCTGCGCGCAGCCCTTACCAACTCGCTCGTGGTGGCTGCAATCGTGGCCCCGGTGAGCGTGGTTCTAGGCACTCTGGCGGCGTTCCCAATCACGCGCTTTCGCTTCAAGCTGCGGGGCGCGGTCGCCATGTTGGTGGCCGCGCCCCTCGTCGTCCCCTGGCTCGTGATCGCGGTCAGCGGCCAGCTCTACTTCAACCTTCTCGGCGTGAGCCTGTCCTGGCTGACCGTCCTGCTCATGCAGATTGTGGTCACCTTCCCGCTGGTCACCGTGCTCGTCGCCGCACGCCTGGCGCGTTTCGACCGCATCCAGGAGGAGGCCGCGGTGGACCTGGGCGCCTCGCAGCTCCAGGTGCTGCGCCACGTGCTGCTGCCGCACCTCACGCCGGCGCTGGCGGCGTCGTTCATCCTGGCATTCTCGTGGTCGTTCAACAACTTCGAGATCAGCTACTTCGTGAGCGGCTTCGACCAGCTCTTTCCGGTGTGGATCTACTCGACCCTGAGACACGCCGCCAATCTGCCCGTGGTCAACGCTATCGCCACGCTGGTCTCGGCGGCAGAGGTCGTGCTCGTCTACCTCGCCTGGCTGTTCTTCACGTGGCGCGCCGGGGCGCGGACCGCTCGGGAGAAGGCTGACGCCCTCCTCGAGGTGGTGCGTTGATGGTCGAGGCGGTCCTCTCCCGACGCCGCCGCTGGCAGGCTCGCGCCGCCCGCCGCATGCGCCCGTTCGGCTTTCTCCTCGGACCCGTCGGGGTGATCCTGGCGCTGTTCGTCGCCCCCCTCGTGCTCCTCGTGATCATGAGTTTCCGGTACAACTCGCTCTACGGCACCCAGACGGGCTTCACCCTCGCCAACTTCCGCGGCATCTTCACCGACCCGGCCTATCGCACGGTTGCTCGCGACACCTTGATCATGGCGACGACGGCGATGGTCCTGCAGCTTGCCATCGCCTTTCCCCTGGCGTACTTCATCGCCTTCAAGGCGCGACGCTGGGAACTGCCCGTCCTGCTTCTCCTCGTTCTCGTGGATGAGCTCAACCCGATTGTGCGCATCTACGCCTGGCGCATGCTGCTCGGCCGAGACGGCCTCATCAACGATGCTCTCCAGTGGATCGGGCTCACCAGCCGACCACTCGATTGGCTGCTGTTCAGCAAGTTCTCGGTGATTCTGGTGCTCTCGATGAGCTGGGTGAACTACACGACCCTGCCCATGTACGCCTCGATGAAGGCCATCAACCCCATCGTCTTCGAGACCGCCACCGACCTGGGGGCCGGTTGGTTCACGCGCTGGCGGCGTATCCTGGTGCCGCTGGCGGCTCCAGGCATATTCGTCGCCATCCTCCTCGTCTACGTGCCGATGTTCACCGACTTCGCCACGCCTGCACTGGTCGGCGGCCCGTCTGCGTACATGCTGGGCAACCAAGTCGCCGACCTGATGCTCGAGATCGGCGACTGGGGAGCTGGCGCCGCTCTCAGCCTGCTGCTGCTGGCGGCGACGACACTGATCGCGGTGGTTGCGTACTTCCTGTCGCGTCTCAACACGCTCGACTGATGAGGTGCTGCCGATGACGCTATACGACGGTTGCGGATGGTGCGTACGGACTCGACAGGTACGGTCATGACATCGGTCGACATCGCGGGTGCGATCACCCTCGAACGCGTCACCAAGCGCTTCGGTGACCTGGTCGCCGTCGACGACGTCACACTGGAAATCCCCGGCGGTGAGTTCTTCTCGCTGCTCGGCCCGAGCGGGTGCGGCAAGACGACGATCCTGCGCATGATCGCCGGTTTTGAAGAGCCGAACGCCGGCCGCATCCTTCTCGAGGAGTCGGACGTGAGCTTCGTGCCCCCGGCCAAGCGAAACGTGAACATGGTCTTTCAGGCCTACGGCCTCTTTCCGCACATGACGGTCAACGACAACGTGGCCTTCGGCCTCAAGATCAAGCGCGTCCCACGTGCTGAGATCGGCGATCGGGTGGCCGAGGCCCTGCGGACAGTCCGCATGGAGCACCTCGGCGACCGCCGGCCGGCCCAGCTGTCGGGCGGCCAGCAGCAGCGCGTCGCGCTCGCGCGCGCGCTCGTCAACCGGCCCGCCGCGCTACTGCTGGACGAACCGCTGGGCGCCCTCGACCTCAAGCTGCGCAAGGAGATGCAGCTCGAGCTCAAGGGGATCCACGGGCGTACCGCCACCACGTTCGTCTACGTGACCCACGACCAGGAGGAAGCCCTGACCATGTCGGGACGCATCGCCGTCATGAAGGACGGTATGGTCCAGCAGGTCGCGACCCCGCGCGAGCTCTACGAGCGACCGGTCAACGCCTTCGTCGCGGGGTTCATCGGAACCTCGAACCTGATCGTCGTGCGGCCGGACGTGCGTGAAGGCGGGGTAGCGACGATGCATCTGGACGGCGGCGATCGCATTGTAGTCACGGACGCGGGCGCGGGGAACGACCCGCTGCGCATCCTTGTGCGGCCCGAGCGGATGAGAGTCTGGG
>Ga0182021_10012645_pt1 | contig 10026 bp, 9 predicted proteins | sample 612E3MmetaG_FD_120493 | JGI IMG/M metagenome (GOLD analysis project Ga0182021, IMG submission 120493) | Permafrost microbial communities from Stordalen Mire, Sweden - 612E3M metaG (Illumina Assembly) | ecosystem: Environmental > Terrestrial > Soil > Wetlands > Permafrost | place: Sweden... | reverse complement strand
CGCCGTCAGCGGCTCGTGGCCGGGCAGCACGCCCAGCGCGCCGACAGCCGTGCGCAAAGTCACCTCGGCGATGTCGCCGTCGTACTTCTTGCCGGCCAAAGTTAGTAATTCAAACTTCATAAGTGTTAAGCCTTAACTTCCTCAATGCCACCCTTCATATAGAAGGCCGACTCCGGCAGATCGTCGTGCTTGCCGTCGAGGATCTCGCGGAAACCGCGGATGGTGTCCTCAAGCTTCACGTAAGCGCCGGGCACGTTCAAGAAGACTTCGGCCACGGCGAACGGCTGGGTCAGGAAGCGCTGAATGCGGCGCGCGCGCGACACGGTGCGCTTGTCCTCATCGGACAGTTCGTCCATACCGAGAATAGCGATGATGTCCTGCAAGTCCTTATAGCGCTGCAAAATACGCTGCACTTCGCGGGCGACATTATAGTGGTCCTCACCGACGATAGCCGGGTCGAGGATGGTCGAGCTCGACTCCAACGGGTCGACCGCGGGGTACAAACCAAGCTCGGTCAGGGCGCGGTTCAAGTAAACCGTCGAGTCCAAGTGCGAGAAGGTCGTGGCCGGGGCCGGGTCGGTCGGGTCGTCAGCCGGCACGTACACCGCCTGAATGGACGTGATGGATCCGGTCTTGGTCGAAGCGATGCGCTCCTGCAAGGCGCCCATTTCCTGCTGCAAGTTCGGCTGGTAACCGACAGCGCTAGGCATGCGGCCCAGCAAAGCGGACACTTCGGAACCGGCTTGGGTAAAACGGAAAATGTTATCGATGAACAACAACACGTCTTTACCGGCGTCACGGAAGCCCTCGGCCAAGGTCAAGCCGGACAGGGCCACGCGCAAACGCGAGCCCGGCGGCTCGTTCATCTGGCCGAAGACCAAGGCGGTCTTGTCCAAAACGCCCGACTCTTCCATCTCGTTATAAAGGTCGTTACCCTCGCGAGTACGCTCACCGACACCGGCGAACACGGAGTTACCGGCGTGGTATTTGGCGATGTTGTTAATTAGCTCGGTAATTAGAACGGTTTTGCCGACGCCGGCGCCGCCGAACAAACCGACCTTACCACCCTTGGTTATCGGACAGATAAGGTCGATGACCTTAATGCCCGTTTCCAATATTTCCACCTTACCGCTCTGTTCTTCCAGAGTCGGTGGCTGGCGGTGAATCGGGGCGCGGGTCGCGCCGACCGGGTCGGGCTTGCCGTCAATAGCGTCGCCGATGACGTTAAACATGCGGCCGAGCGTCGCGTCGCCGATCGGCACGCTAATCGGCGCGCCGGTCGAAACGACCTCGGTGCCGCGCACCAAACCGTCGGTCGAGTTCAAAGAAATGGCGCGCACCGTAGTTTCGCTAAGGTGCTGAGCGACCTCCAAGTAAACCTTGCGGTCACCTTGCATCACGATCAACTCGTCGTAAATGGCCGGCAACTCGCCTTTGGCGAACTCGGCGTCCACCACCACGCCCACGATCTGGATGATCTTACCTTTAATGTCGTCTTTTGCGGTCATATTTTAGTCCTTTCTACTTTCTCTACGCAATCGCTTCGGCGCCGGCCGTGATCTCAGAAATCTCCTGAGTAATCATCGCCTGGCGGGCATTATTTAATACAAGTGTCAAATCGCCGATAATCTCGTCGGCGTTGTCGGTAGCATTCATCATAGCCACCATGCGGGCGGCTTCCTCGCTGGCTCGAGACTCCAAAATAGCGGTCGTCAGCTCGGCCTCGAGAATGCGGCGAGTCGCGTAATCAATCAGTTCCTCGACCTCCGGTTCGTATTCGCTCTCGGCCGATGTCGAGGGTGACGCCAGTTCGAGCGTCTCCGCAGGACTCGTCCGAGGACTAGCGAGAACGGCGTTAGCCGAGACAACGGGCAACAGCTGTCTCACCTGAATCTCCTGCTTCACCGTCGATACGAACTTCGTGTAAATAAGATGAACCGCGTCCACCTCCCCGTCTTCGTACATCCTGACGGCCTCGCGCAGAACCGGAACGGCAATGTCGCTAGCAACGTGTTTTTCAACGTCGTAAGCGGCCAGCTCTTCAACGTCGCTGGCGCCGGCCACATACAGACCCGCTCGCGCGCCAATGGTGATGGCGGACAAGCCGGCCTCGCCGAGTTCGCGGCGCAATTTACCCAAGGAGCGCATGACGTTAGAGTTGTAGCCGCCGGACATCCCGCGGTCGCCGGCAATAACAATCACCAAAGCCTTGGTCACCGGCCGCACCTGGTACAGCGGATGCTGTGAAGCGCCCGTGCCGCTGCCCAGCCGCGCCAGCAACTCGCGCGCCGCGACCGTATAGTCGCGCGGCGCCAAAGCGGCGGTCTGAGCGCGGCGCAACTTGCTGGCCGCCACCATTTGCATGGCCTTAGTGATCTGACGGGTACTGCGAACCGAGCGAATGCGGCGAGTTATACCCTGGAGAGAAGCCACGGCTTATACTCCCTCTGCCTGAACAAAAGTCTTCGCCACGGCCGCTGCCATCTCGACCACCGCCGAAACGGTTTCGTCAGAGGGCTTGGCGCCGCCGTTTAGAACGTCAATCAACTCCGGGCGTTCTTTCTTGACCTTGGCGAGCAACTCGCGCACGGCCTCGGCGGCTTGGGCGGTCGGAACCGCGTCAAAAGCGCCCTTAGTGGCGGCCATCAACATAATCACCTGCTCGGCCACGGAGAGCGGCGAGTACTGTTTCTGCTTCAAAATCTCGGTAAGCAAACGACCGCGGCTAATGCGCTTTTTCGTGTCTTCGTCCAGGTCACTGGCGAACTGCGAGAAAGCGGCCAGTTCGCGGAACTGAGCCAGCTCAACGCGCAGACTGCCGGCCACGCTCTTGGTCGCCTTGGTCTGGGCGGAACCGCCCACGCGGGACACCGACAGACCGACCGAAATGGCCGGGCGGATGCCCTGGTAGAACAAGTTCGACTCCATAAAAATCTGGCCATCGGTAATAGAAATGACGTTAGTCGGAATATAAGCGGAAATGTCACCAGCCTGCGTCTCAATGATCGGCAGAGCGGTAAGGCTACCGGCGCCCAGGGCGTCGCTCAGCTTGGCCGAGCGCTCCAGCAACCGCGAGTGCAAGTAGAACACATCGCCCGGGTAAGCCTCGCGACCCGGTGGGCGGCGCAGCAACAGCGACATCTGGCGGTAAGCCACGGCGTGCTTACTCAAGTCATCGTAAATAATGAGCGCGTGTTCGCCGTTGTCACGGAAGAACTCACCCATGGCGGTACCGGCGTAAGGAGCCAAGTACAGCAAAGCGGCGGGGTCGGCCGGCGAAGTCGCCACGACAATGGTCTGGTCCATCACGCCCTCGGACTTCAAACGCTCGACGAGCGCCGCGACCTTGCTTAGTTTCTGACCGACAGCCACGTAAATGTTGACCACGCCGGTCTTCTGGCGAGCCTGGTTGATCATGGTGTCGATGGCCACCGCGGTCTTACCCGTTTGGCGGTCGCCGATGATCAACTCGCGCTGGCCGCGGCCGACCGGCACCATGGCGTCAATGGCCACCAAACCGGTCGCCAACGGCTCATGGACGCCTTTACGCTCCATGACGCCCGGCGCGGTGCGCTCAATGAGACCCATTTGGGTCGTTTTGACCACGCCGAGGCCGTCCATAGATCGACCCAGCGGGTCAACCACGCGGCCGACCAGCTCGCGGCCGACCGGCACTTCCAGCACGCGGCCGGTGGCTCGCACTTGAGCTCCGGCGCGCACGCCGGTCTCGCTGTCGAGCAATACCGCGCCGACTTCATCCTCAAACAAGTTCAAGGCGAAGGCGCGGGCCGGCGTGCCGGCGTCGGTCTCTATCTCAATAATTTCGCTATAGCCGCAACCGCGCAAGCCGTAAACCCAAACCACGCCGTCACTCACGCGAGTCACGACTCCGGTTTCGGTCAACTTCTCGCCCGACTTCAGGCCGGCGATGGCCTCCTGAAGCTCAGCGGCCAGTCCTTTGACGTTCAGATCGCTCACTTAATTACTCCTTCCACAAACTTCTGCAATTTTTGCTTTACCGAGGCGTCCAACCGAGCGCTCGGAGTCTCAATGACCACGCCGCCGACCAGGCTCGGATCTACCGCGGTCACCAGCTCGAGCTTCTCGACGCCGGTCAACTCCTTAACGTAGGCCTCGATCTTGTGCCGGCTGCCGGCCTCCAGCTCTCGAGCGGTGACCACGCGCACCAGCGCGTAACCCCGCCGCTCCAAAACCGCCGCCACGTCGCGAGCGAGATAGTCCGCCTGACGGCCGCGGCCGGTGCTTACCAGCCAGGCGGCCGCTTGGCGCACCGCCGCCGCCCGCTTAACCGCCGCCGCGCGCGATTCATGCGAACCGCCGTCCGCCAACGTAGCGGCCAAAACCTCGGCTACTTGCGCGCGACTGGCCATTATTTAGTCTCCAAGCTGCGGGCGACCAACTCGGCGTCGGCGTGGGCGTCCAGTTTCTTGTCCAAAACCACCTCGGCGGCGCTCGCCACCAAACCGGCTAGCTCGCCGCGCAGCTCGCCGCGCGCGGCCGCCACGTCGCGGGCCAACTGCTCGCGCGCCTCGGCTACCAACCGCTCCGTCTGGACGTCGGCCTTCACGCGCGCCGCCTCAACCAACGCTCCCGCCTCGGTCTTGGCGTCAGTCAAAATCTCGCCGGCGGCCGCGCGAGCCTCGGCCACAACGCCACCGGCCGTCTTCTCGGCCTCGGCCAGCTTCTCGCCGGCCTCGTTCTCCAGCCGCAGGGCCGCTTCCAGCTCATCGCGCTTGGCGTCCAACGCCTTGGTCAGCGGCGGGAAGACCCACTTGGCCAACACGGCCACCACTACCAAGAAAGCCGCGGTGTTCAACAAGAACGATTGCAAGTTCAATCCGAGCGCCGTAAACAGCGCCCCGAACCCTCCGCTACTATCTGCTAATAAAATCATCGATAAAGTCCCTTAAATTACTCCAAAAGAAAATTATTTAAGAAACTTAATGATCAAAGCGACGACCAAGCCGATAATAGCCAAGGCGTCAACGAAGGCCATGGCCAAGATCATCATGGTCCGAATGTTACCCATGGCTCCAGGGTTACGGCCGACCGCGCCAACGGCGGCGGCGCCGACCAGACCCAAACCAACGGCGGCTAAACCGCCGGCAATCGAGTAAGTAAGACCAAATGCTAATGCGTCCATTTTATGATTTCCTTTTTAATTAATTATTCTCTAGACAACGACTTCACCGGCTAATCCCCCGATAGGTTGGGATGATTCCGAGGAAGGCGAAGGTTCATGGTGGCTCATCATAGCCAGCGAGGTAAAGACAACCGTCAGCATAAAGAACACGTACGCTTGAATGGCGCCTACGAACAATTCCAACAGCATGAACGGCGGTAGCGCGATCGGGGCGGCAAACATCGTAATAAAGCCCATAACCAACAACAATACTTCACCGCCGAAGACATTACCGAACAACCGCATCGCAAGGGCGATCAATCGCGAAAACTCGGATACAATCTCCAAAAAGCCCACGAAAAAGCCCATGCCGTCCTTGAACGGATTCACGAAGTAGCGACCTAAATTACCGAAGAAGCCGTGCGCCTTAACCGCCCAAACCTGAGCGGTAACCATGGTGATAACCGCCAGCCCGGCCGTAAAGTTCAAGTCGGAGGCCAAACCGCGAAACAGCGGCTCGCCGTTATACGTCAACGGCCCCACGAACGGCAACAATCCCATCCAGTTATTGATGGTGATCACAAAAAACATTGTAATAGCTAGCGGCGCCAACTTACGCGCGGCCTCGCGGTCGCCCATCACCTCTTCGACGGTGTTCAGCAGAGTCTCGTAAACCCACAGCATCATCAGGGTGAAATAATCGTAATTTCGAGCCTTAACGTGGCGCACCGTGCGCCACAACAAACCCAGCAAAACCAGGGTACCGATGGAGCCGTACAGCATCGAGTTGGTCACGCTTAACGGCCCGACATTGAATAAATGCTCGGCTACAATGCTGACCTTAGGACCGCTTTCGACCGCCAAAAACATTTACTCGTATGCCTCCATCTGCATTTTGACCAATTTAATTGAGAGAGCGAGACCGATAACGGTCGCGAGAATAGTTAACCATGGCTTGGTGCCGAAGTTTAGGTCCGCCCATAAACCGAGCGATACCGTAAGAGCGGGCGGCGTAAACATGCGCCAGGTAGTGTCGGCCATGCTCAAAATGAGCTGAGCCGTCGTTCGCTCCTTACTAACTCCCATATGTCCTTAGAGTACCAAAAATAACCGACTACGGCAATAAGTAAACTGCCGAAACCGCTTGATTTGACTTCTAAAATATGATTAAATACCAGAGTTGAATCTTTAGGACCCATTTGGGGGGCTCGTAGCTCAGCTGGTTAGAGCGCGTCACTGATAATGACGAGGTCGCAGGTTCGAGTCCTGCCGAGCCCACCAAATGGGCCTTATTGATACCAAAATCGATACCGGCTCCTCTCGGAGTCTCACCCGGGGCATTAGCTCATTTGGTAGAGCACCTGCTTTGCAAGCAGGGGGTGGTCGGTTCGAACCCGACATGCTCCACCATTAATAGCACTCAGCCGCCGCTGAGTGCTATTAAATTTGTAATCTGTTAAAATACCCTTATGTTTACCATCGGCAATTTTATTATCGGCATTTTAATGGTAGCGGCGGGCGTACTGACGCTGAAGTTCAACTATCAGGTAGTCGGTTTCACCGGCCGGCCGGAATGGCTAGAGAGCAAACTCGGCCAAGGTAGCACCTACTTCGCTTACAAGATTTTCAGTGTTCTCCTCATCATTATCGGCATGCTTTACGCGACCGGTCTGACCGCGCCATTCTTCGGTTGGCTGTTTAGCCCTCTAAAGCACGTATTCGGAGGCTAAAATGAACACCGACGAGCAGCGCGAACAAGACGTCAAATTTATCGAGCAAGCCATTGAGCTGTCTCGCCGGTCGATCGCGGCCGGCGGCTTCCCTATCGGCGCGGTCATCGTCAAAGACGGCGAGGTGTTAGCGACCGGCGTCAGTAACGGCGAGCAGTTGCACGACCCCACGAGCCACGCTGAGACCGCTGCGATCCGCGAGGCTTGCGGCAAGCTCGAGACCCGACATTTGGACGGCTCGGTGCTTTACTCATCCTTGGAGCCTTGCATGATGTGCTTCGCCTCGTCCGACTGGGCGCGCATCGGCCGCATCGTTTACGCTTGCGATACTAAGCTCGTACCCGACTTCGATGAAACCAAGGTAGACATCCACGAAATCGCTCCAAGAACCAACTTCCCCATGGAGCTAATTTACATGCCTGAGTTTGAGGCCGAGGCCTTTAAAGTTATCGACGACTGGCGCAAAGCGAGTCAACCTAAGTAAACCACACCCGCAAATTCTAAATTAAAAGCGACCACCTCCGAAGAGCTAATCGCTTTTTCATTTAACTTGAAGAATCTTCAAACCTATATCGTGCAGTGTCCGGCTCGACCTAGAAGTACCGCAGCCAACATGATAGAGCACTTCCCTTGCGGGCAGCTCAATAACAGTGGTTGGTCTGGCCAGGGCTCGAAGCTCTGGAATCTCTTACGAGATTGTATCTCCCTAGAAAGGAGGTGATCCATCCGCACCTTCCGGTACGGATACCTTGTTACGACTTAATCCCAGTTACCACTCCCACCTTAGGGCCTAGCAGAGTAGGCACTTCGGGTGTTAGCGATTTCCGTGACTTGACGGGCGGTGTGTACAAGACCCGGGAACGTATTCAACGTGGTATGCTGACCCACGTTTACTAGCGAATCCGACTTCATACAGGCGAGTTGCAGCCTGTAATCCGAACTGAGACCGGTTTTGTTGCGATTAGCTCCCCCTCGCGGGTTGGCGACGCGTTGTACCGGCCATTGTATGACGTGTGTGGCCCAAGGCGTAAGGGCCATGCCGACCTGACTTCATCCCCACCTTCCTCCCGGTTGGCCCGGGCAGTCTCGCATGAAAAATTCAACATACGATAAGGGTTGCGCTCGTTGCGGGACTTAACCCAACATTTCACAACACGAGCTGACGACGGCCATGCAGCACCTGTCACTGAGCTCCCGAAGGCACTCCACCGTTTCTGGTGGATTCTCAGGATGTCAAGCCTTGGTAAGGTTCTACGCGTACCGTCATATTAAACCACATCATCCTCCGCTTGTGCGGGTCCCCGTCAATTCCTTTGAGTTTTAATCTTGCGATCGTACTTCCCAGGCGGCATACTTAACGCGTTAGCTACGTCTCACAGGGGGTCGATACCCCATAAGACTAGTATGCATCGTTTACGGCGTGGACTACCAGGGTATCTAATCCTGTTCGCTCCCCACGCTTTCGTGCCTCAGCGTCAGAAATGGCCCAGCAAGCTGCCTTCGCCATTGGTGTTCCTGGCAATCTCTACGCATTTCACTGCTACACTGCCAATTCCACTTGCCTCTGCCATCCTCTAGAAGCCCAGTTTGCGATGCATCGATATGGTTGAGCCACACGATTTAACACCACACTTAAACTTCCGCCTACGCACGCTTTACGCCCAGTGATTCCGGATAACGCTTGCACCCTACGTATTACCGCGGCTGCTGGCACGTAGTTAGCCGGTGCTTATTCATATGGTACCGTCATAATCTTCCCATATAAAAGCAGTTTACAACCCGAAGGCCGTCATCCTGCACGCGGCGTTGCTCCATCAGACTTTCGTCCATTGTGGAAAATTCCCGACTGCTGCCTCCCGTAGGAGTCTGGGCCGTATCTCAGTCCCAGTGTGGCTGGTCAACCTCTCGATCCAGCTACCCATCGTCGCCTTGGTGGGCATTTACCCCGCCAACTAGCTAATAGGACGCAGGCCCCTCTCTAAGCGCATTACTGCTTTAACCTTTCGGTATTATGCGGTATTAGCCACCCTTTCGGGCAGTTATTCCCCACTTAGAGGTAGGTACCAACGTGTTACTCACCCGTTCGCCACTAAGTCCGAAGACTTCGTTCGACTTGCATGTATTAGGCACGCCGCCAGCGTTCATCCTGAGCCAGGATCAAACTCTCCAAAAAATTGATGCTCTTAAAAGAACATCGGTTTGGAACTGTTTGAGCTGGTATATCTCAAAAAAATATTTGTGGTTTCTCTAAAAGAAACCTCCGTACACTGCACGATATAAATTTCAAGTTACTCCATCTCGGGGAGAAAAAATAAGTAGGCAGCTAATGCTTCCTACGTCGTCCACTCCTTATCAAGACCTTAGTTAATGTAACTCATGGGGCTTGCGGTGTCAACAACTTTTACTAAGAAAAATCGGTTATTTTCAGTTTTTCTAAAATTCAATGGTTTCGAGGGTAAAATACCCATTCCAAATAGATCGTTCCGTCGCCAAAAAAAATGGTCCCCCTAAACGATCTCTCGCTTAAGGGGACGGTCACTCCGGTTTAGCCGGCCGAAATTGCCCCGGCGATAGCCTTGGCTCCTTCCTGGTTAGGATAAGGCCACCCCGGTGGGTTACTCGATCCGAATAGAGTGTTCAGACCGGTCGCGGTGAGATACAGCGGCTGAACGTCACTCTTTCGGCTGTCCATGATGGCGCTCATGGGAACGTACGTGATTCCATTCGGCAGCCCGGCTCGAATGGTATCGTTCAGTCTCCGGATGGCGTCTTGAACCGGCTTATTGCACGTCGTCGGCATATACGGTTGCGGACGCGCTGCGTTCGTACCGGTGCCGGACATGTTGTAGTAGCCGACCCAAGTGACGGCGGCCGAGGGATCAGCCCCGATCAGGCCGGACGCGATCTTCTTGACGCCGTTGATTATGCTCGCTTTCACATCGGCGTGAAAAACGTCCCAAGCTCCGTTGACCATCGTCGAACAATCCTTCTGAGTAATGTCGAACGACACCCGCGGATTGATCTTGTGGGCGGCGTTATGGGACAACTCGGCGACAAGCACCTTGGTCAAAACGGCGCCCCAGTTGGTGTCGCTGATACCGGCCGTCACCACGACGCGATTCCAGGACTTGGCGTTGGTCGCGAGCAGCTTCT
>Ga0182021_10012643_pt1 | contig 10026 bp, 6 predicted proteins | sample 612E3MmetaG_FD_120493 | JGI IMG/M metagenome (GOLD analysis project Ga0182021, IMG submission 120493) | Permafrost microbial communities from Stordalen Mire, Sweden - 612E3M metaG (Illumina Assembly) | ecosystem: Environmental > Terrestrial > Soil > Wetlands > Permafrost | place: Sweden... | reverse complement strand
TTCATGCCGGGGTCGGCACTGGATACCGTCACGCAAAACGTCTACGAGGAGATGGCCAGCATCACGCTGCTGTCGATTCCACTGTTCATCCTCAAGGGCGCAGCCATCGGCAAGTCGCCGGCCGGCAAGGATCTTTATTCGGCCATGCATGTCTGGATGCACAAGATACCGGGCGGATTGGGCATCGCCAATGTCTTCGCCTGTGCATTGTTCGCGGCCATGTCCGGCTCGAGTCCGGCGACCTGCTCGGCCATCGGCAGCGCCGGCATTCCGGAGATGCGCATGCGGGGGTATTCGCCAGGGTTCGCTGCCGGCATCATCGCCGCCGGTGGCACGCTGGGCATCTTGCTGCCCCCGTCGATCACGATGATCCTGTATGCGGTGGCGGCCGAGCAGTCGCTGGGGCGGCTGTTCCTCGCGGGCATCGGACCGGGCATGCTGTTGGTGGCACTGTTCGCCGGTTACGCGGTGTACCGGTATCGCCGTGAACATGCGCTGGCCCGCCAGGCCTACGCCGACGGTGGCGTGCGCTCGTCGATGTTGGACGACAGGGTCTACACACTGACGGAAAAACTCGCGGTGTTGCCGCGGGTGCTTCCGTTCGTCGTGCTGTTGATCGGCGTGATGGTGGCGCTCTATGGCGGCTACGCCACGCCATCGGAAACGGCGGGCCTGGGCGGTGTGCTGGCGCTGTCGCTGGTCGCGCTCGTCTACGGCATCTGGCGGCCCGCTCAGCTACGGCCCATACTCTCCAGCACGCTGAAGGAGTCGTCCATGCTGATGTTCATCATCGGCATGTCGCTGCTGTATTCCTACGTGATGAGCTCGCTGCATATTTCGCAAAGCGCTGCGGAATCGGTCGTGGCCATGCATCTGCCCAAGTGGCTGCTGCTCACGGTCATCTTGTTGATGGTGGTTGTGCTGGGATTCTTTCTGCCGCCGGTGTCGATCATCCTGATGACCGCATCGATCATCCTGCCACCACTGAAGGCGGCCGGCTTCGATCTGATCTGGTTCGGCGTGGTCATGACGATCGTGATGGAAATGGGCCTGATCCATCCGCCCGTCGGGCTGAACCTGTTCGTGATCAAGAACATCGCGCCGGACATCGCGTTGAAGGACGTCATCTGGGGCGTCCTGCCGTTTCTGGCGCTGATGCTGGCTGCGATCGTGCTGATGTGTTTTGTGCCCGGTATCGCCACTGCTCTGCCCGACCTGGTCATGGGCGGGATCAAGTGAGCGGCACGCGGCTTGCAGCGGCCGTGGCACGCTGGGGAGCGACGCCCGTTCAGCCCAGGCGGGCCCGGTGTCGTTCGACCTGGGCGAGCACCTGCGACGGCGCGGTGCCCCCAAGCACACGACGGGCATTGAGCGAGCCGCGCAAGCTCAGCACCTCGAAGACATCCTGTGCGATGCTGGCGTGAAAAGACTGCAACTGCTCGAGCGACAGGTCGCCCAGGCGGACACCGCGCTCGATGGCCACCCTGACCGCATGCGCGACCACCTCGTGTGCATCGCGAAACGGGAGGCCCTTCTTGACCAGGTAGTCGGCCAGGTCGGTGGCCGTGGCGTATCCGCGTGACGCAGCGCGCTCCATGGCCTCGGGCTTGACCGTGATCCCGCCGACCATCTCGACGAAGATCCGCAGCGTGTCCTTGAGCGTATCGGCCGTGTCGAACAGCGGCTCCTTGTCTTCCTGGTTGTCCTTGTTGTAGGCCAGCGGCTGGCCCTTCATCAGCGTCATCAGGCCCATCAGATGACCGACGACGCGACCTGTCTTGCCGCGTGCGAGTTCGGGCACATCCGGGTTCTTCTTCTGCGGCATGATGGAGCTGCCGGTGCAGAACCTGTCGGCGATATCGATGAATCCGAAGTTCTGGCTCATCCACAGCACGAGCTCCTCGCTCAGTCGCGAGAAGTGGATCATGCACAGGGCCGCCGCGGACGTGAACTCGATCGCGAAGTCACGGTCGCTGACGGCGTCCAGGCTGTTCTGACACACGCCGGACATGCCCAGGCTGGCGGCGACGCGCTCGCGATCCAGCGCATAGCTGGTGCCGGCCAGCGCGGCGGCGCCCAGGGGCAGCTGGTTGGTCCGAGCGTAGACTTCGGACATGCGCTGGGCGTCGCGGGAGAACATCTCCACATACGCCAGCAGGTGGTGGCCGAAACTGACCGGTTGAGCCACTTGCAGATGGGTGAATCCCGGTAGGATGACCTCGGCATGGCGTGCGGCGACCTCGACCAGCGCGCGCTGCAGCTCGCCCAGCAACTCGACGATCAGTGTGATTTCGTCACGCAGCCACAGCCGCACGTCGGTGGCGACCTGGTCATTGCGCGAACGTCCAGTGTGCAGCCGCTTTCCGGCGTCCCCGACGAGCTGCGTCAGGCGCGCCTCGATGTTCAGGTGCACATCTTCCAGTTCGAGCTTCCAGACGAACTGTCCGGTGGCGATTTCCTGGGTGATCTGCTCCATGCCACGCTCGATGTCGGACAGGTCGGCGGGGGTGATGATGGCCTGTGCGGCCAGCATCTGCGCGTGCGCCAGGCTGCCCTGGATGTCGGCCCGCCAAAGTCGCTGGTCGAAATCGACGCTGGCCGTGTAGCGCTGGACCAATTCGCTCATCGGCTCCGAGAACAATGCCGACCAAGCCTGGGATTTTTTGTCGAGCGGGTTGGTGGACATGGCTGCGTGGCGGGACAATGGGCGATTGCAGGATTCTATCGAGGCCACTTCGATCCATCGATGCCAGCACCCATGACCCCGAACGAACAGATGTCGCTCGGCCCCTCGCCGGGCGCGGATTCGCGCTCGACGGGGTTCGGCACGACGATGTTCGATGGACTGTCGCTCCAGGCACCGGCCGTGCAGGTCCCACGCTCCGCGTTCGACGCCTGTCACGTCGGCGTCGTGCTGCGCGCCCTGCTCGTGGTCCAACTGGTCCTGGCCGTGGGTTTGCTGTTCGACAACGCGACCTGGGCGGGCTGGATCAGCGCGTACGCGGCGGGTTCCACAGCCAGCGTGACCGCGGTCCTGCTGTGGTTGACGCTGGCCTGTGCGGGCAAGCGGCTGTTCGACCGCATGGCACCGGGTGGCCAGTGGGCCGTGGCGGTCGCCCTCGGGGCAGCGTGCGCGACGGGCGGCGCGGCACTGGCCTGGCTGCTGGCCGGCGGGGGGCTGGCGCCCACCGCCTGGGTGGCGCACATGCTGGCGGGCGCGGGACTGGCGGCAGCGATGTTCCAGTGGCTGCGCCTGCGCGCTCAGGCCGCGCTACCCGCCGCCGCCGCGGCCCGCTTGGCCGAACTGCAGTCGCGCATCCGCCCGCATTTTCTGTTCAATACGCTGAACACCGCACTGGCGCTCGTGCGGCTGGACCCCGCGCGCGCTGAAGGTGTGTTGGAGGATTTGTCGGAGTTGTTCCGTGTGGCGATGTCCGACAGCGCGCAATCGGTCACGCTGGACGAGGAGGTTGAGCTGGCCCGGCGCTACCTGGCAATCGAACAGATCCGTTTTGGATCCCGGCTGCGCGTGGAGTGGGAGCTGGACCGGCAGGCGGGCGCGGCGCGGGTGCCACCGCTGCTGCTGCAGCCCCTGGTGGAGAACGCCGTGCGACACGGCGTGGAGCCCACGGCCCAGGGTGGCCACATCCGCATCCGCACTCGGGTCAAACTGGGGCGCGCACTGATCTCGATCGTCAACAGCGTGCCGGGCGAGCCGTCCCAGCCAGGCAGCGGCATGGCGCTGCGAAATGTGCGCGAGCGGCTTCGGCTGATGCACGATGTCGCGGCGCAGTTCGACGCCCGCCGCGAGGCCGGTGCGTTCCGCGTCCAGATCGTGGTGCCGATGTGAGCGCGTCGCCCCACCCATTGCGCGTGTTGCTCGTCGATGACGAGGATCTGGCCAGACTGCGGCTGCGCGGGCTCGTGCACGACTGCGTCGAACCTGCGGCCGTCGTGGCGGGGGAGGCTTGCAACGCGGTGCAGGCGTTGGGTTGGCTCGCCGAGAACGAATGCGATGTGTTGCTGCTGGATGTCCAGATGCCCGGGCGCGACGGATTGCAATTGGCCCATGAGTTGCGGCGTCTGGCGCGCCCGCCGGCGGTGGTGTTCGTCACTGCCCATGCGCAACACGCGTTGCAGGCCTTCGATCTGGAAGCCGTCGACTATTTGACCAAGCCGGTACGCCGGGAGCGGCTGCACACGGCGCTGCAGCGCGTTGCGCAGCGTCTGGCACTTGCGCGCGAGGGGGCGGCTGCCCCAGATGCGCCGCCGAGCCCGGACGTGCAGCCCGTCATCGTCGTGAGCGATCGCGGCAAGGTGATGCGCATCCGGGTGGCCGACGTGTTGTATTTCAAGGCCGAGCTGAAGTACGTCACGCTGCGCACCGCGCAGCGCACGTACGTGCTGGACGACTCGCTGTCCGACCTGGAGCATCGACTCGGCGAGCGCTTCATGCGCGTGCATCGCAATGCACTGGTCGCGCGCGACGCCGTGCGCGCCCTAGAGCGCCGGGCCGGGGCGGGCGACGACGAAAGTGGCGAGGGCTGGGCGGTGTGCATGGCGCCGGTCGACGAGTGGCTCGCGGTTTCTCGCCGGCAGGTGGCCGCCGTGCGCGAGGCCCTGGTGGCCGCCGGGCGCTGAGTCCGGCTCACGGGTGGGGCGCCCCGCCCGTCACGGCACTGGACGTTCAGCCGGTATTCCGCAGCCCGGCAGCAATGCCATTGATGGAGATGTGGATACCGGTCTGGACCCGGGCGTTCTCGGGGTCGCCTTCCTTGCGTTGCCGATAGCGCCGCATCAGCTCCACCTGGAGGTGGTTCAGCGGATCCAGGTACGGAAAGCGATGTTCGATCGAGCGGGCCAGCGACGGGTTCGAGGCGAGCCGACTCGCCTCGCCGGTGATCATGGACAGCGCATCGCAGGTGGCTTGCCACTCCGCGCGGATCAGCCCGAAGATCTTCTTGCCCAGCTTCTTGTCCTCGACCAATTCCACGTAGCGCGCGGCGATGGCCAGGTCGCTCTTGGCGATCACCATGTCCAGATTGGACAGCAAGGTGCGAAAGAAAGGCCACTGCTTGTGCATCTTCTGCAGCAGCGCCAGGCGCTCCTTGCGCACGGCCGCATTGGTGCCGAGATAGGCCGTGATCGCAGAGCCGAAGCCGCACCAGCCGGGCAGTGCGACCCTGCACTGGCCCCAGCTGAAGCTCCAGGGGATGGCGCGCAGGTCCTCGATGGCCCGCGTGGCCTTGCGCGAGGCGGGCCGCGAACCGATGTTGAGTTCGGCGATTTCGCGGATCGGCGTGGCGCTGAAGAAGTAGGTCGTGAAGCCGTCGGTCTCGTACACCAGTTTGCGATAGGCGCCATAACTGGCATCGCTGATCTGGGCGGCGGCCTCGAGAAAGCTCTTCGGTGCGCTCTTGGTCGGATGCAGCAAGGTGGCCTCGAGGGTGGCGGCAACCAGCGTCTCGAGGTTGCGACGACCGATTTCGGGATGTGCGTACTTCGAAGCGATGACTTCGCCTTGTTCGGTCAATCGGATCTGACCGTTGACCGTGCCGGGTGGCTGCGCCAGGATCGCCTCATAGCTCGGGCCGCCACCGCGTCCGACGGTCCCGCCGCGACCGTGGAACAACCGCAGCGAGATGCCGTGCTCGCGACCGAGCGCCGCAAAGAGTTCGACCAGGTCGATTTCGGCGCGGTACAGCTCCCAGTTGCTGGTGAAGCTGCCACCATCCTTGTTGCTGTCGCTGTAGCCGAGCATGATGTCTTGCTCTGCGCCCGATCGCTTCATCAGGGCGGCGATGCCCGGCAGCGCATAGAACGCACGCATGATCGGGGCGGCGTTGCGCAGGTCGCCGATGGTTTCGAACAGCGGCGAGACGATCAGGTCCGTCACCGCGTCGTCGACCAGCCGCCCGCGCAGTAGCCCGACCTCCTTGAGCAGCAGCATCACCTCGAGCAGGTCGCTGACGTCTTCCGTGTGCGAGATGATGTAGTGACGCAGCGCCGCGCGGCCGTAGCGGTCGAGCAGGACGACGGCCTTCTCGAAGATGTCGATTTCGCTGATCGTGAGCTCGCTGTAGCTTGCCGCCCGCACGCGCAGTGCCCGCGCGTCGTTGAGCTGGGCGAGCAGCAGTTCACGGCGCGCGCTCTCGCTCAGCGCGCCGTAGTCCGCCTCCACATTGGCCACGCGCAGCAGCTCGGCCACGACCGATTCGTGCTTGTCGGAGCTTTGCCGCAGATCGACGGTGGCCAGGTGGAATCCGAACACCTGCACCGCGCGAATGAGCGGCAGCAGCCGCGGCGCGGCGAGCGCATGGGCGTTGTGCGCCGCCAACGAATCCTGGATGATCTGCAGATCGCGCAGAAATTCCTCGGCACGCCGATACGGGTTCTGCGGTGCCACCGCGTGGCGCAGCGCCTGGGTGCCGGTGAATTCTTCGAGCGTGGCGGCCAGGCGTGCGTACATGCCGATCAAGGCCCGGCGGTAGGGTTCGTCCTCCCGATGCGAGCTGTGGTCGGGGGAACCGGCCGACAGAGCCTGCAACGGTGCGCTGATCGGGGCCAATGATGCGGAGATCGACAGTTCGGCGCCGAGCTGGTGGACCTGGATCAGATAGTGCCGCAGCACGGTTTCACTCTGACGCGCCAGCGCCATCTCCAGGGTCTGCGCGGTCACGAAAGGGTTGCCGTCGCGGTCTCCGCCTATCCAGTTGCCCATGCGAAAGAACGACGCGATGGCGTGGCCGGGCAGGGCTTGTTCGATCTCGCGGTACATCCGTGGGATCTGTTCGAGGAACGTCGAACGGTAGTAGCTCAGGGCGTTCTCGATTTCGTCGGCAACGGTCAACTTGGCGGTGCGCAACATGCGTGTCTGCCAGAGCTGCGTGACGCGAGCGCGCATGAGCTGTTCGTTGTCATGGCGCTCGCGCTCGGTGCGCAGCGATTCGCGCTGCTCCAGCAACTCGGCGATCGCACGTTCGGCGTCGAGGATGCTCTTGCGCTGTACCTCCGTCGGGTGGGCGGTCAGCACCGGTGAAATGTGGGCGTGGTCCAGCGTGCGCACGATGTCGGCGGCCCGAATACCGGCGTCCGCCAGGCGCTCCAGCGTCATGCTCAGCGAACCTTCCTGTGCATGACCCTCACGTTCGTGGTGGTCTCGGCGGCGCACATGGTGTCGGTCTTCGGCGATGTTGGCGAGGTGGGAGAAGTAACTGAAGGCCCGGATCACGCTGACGGTCTGGTCGCCGGTCAGGTTCTTCAGGAGTCGATCCAGGGCTTGGCCGGCTTTCGCGTCGCTCTTGAGCCGGTAGGCCACGGACAGCTGGCGTACGCGCTCGACCAGTTCGTAGGCCGCCTTGCCTTCTTGGTCACGGATCACTTCGCCCAGAATGCGACCGAGCATGCGGATGTCCTCGACCAGGGGGCGGTTCTTCTGTTCGGCGTCGCGGGACTTCGCGGGAACGGCAGTGCGTGCCATGGTTACCTCAGTTTCTGTAATTTGGTTACATCCGGGCCGATAGTATCAGCGCTACGGTCTGCACGAAAGGCGCGCGGGCAACCGATGCAAAAGACGCGCCTGCTAGGATGCACGCATGGCCTCACCGACCCTTATCGCTACCCGAGAAAGCCGACTTGCACTGTGGCAAGCCGAGCACGTCCGCGACCTGCTGACCCGGCGCTTCGGCATGCAGGTCGACCTGCTGGGCATGACCACGCGGGGCGACCAGATTCTGGATCGCACGTTGTCCAAGGTCGGCGGCAAGGGTCTGTTCGTCAAGGAGCTGGAAACCGCGCTCGAACAGGGGCGAGCCCAGCTGGCGGTGCACTCGCTCAAGGATGTGCCGATGGACCTGCCACCGGGCTTCGAACTGGCTGCGGTGCTCGACCGCGAAGACCCGCGCGATGCGTTCGTGTCGGTTCGCTACCGGTCATTGACCGAGCTGCCCGCCGGTTCCACGGTGGGCACATCCAGCCTGCGCCGCGTGGTGCAGTTGTGCGCGATGCGGCCCGACCTGAAGGTGCTGCCATTGCGAGGCAACCTCGACACCCGACTGCGCAAGCTCGACGAGGGCGAATACGACGCCATCGTGCTGGCCGCAGCGGGGTTGCATCGCCTCGGTCTGGACTACCGCATCGCGGATCGATTCGATCCTCGATCGATGCTGCCGTGTGCCGGCCAGGGGGCATTGGGCATCGAGGTGCGCAGCGACGCGCATGAACTGCGCGAGCGCCTGGGGCAGCTGACCCATCGACCCACCTGGCTGGCGGTACAGGCGGAACGGGCGGTGTCGCGCGCCTTGGGCGGCAGCTGCAGCATGCCGCTGGCCGCTCACGCGAGCTGGAACGGCGCGACCTTGGTGTTGCACGCCGTGTTGGGTCATGCGCTGCAGGTTCGCCAGCCGCTGCTCAGTGCGGTGTGCACGCACGCCGTGGGCAGCGACGGCCAGGCGCGTGCGCTGGGCGAGTCTGTCGCGCAGGCGTTGCGTGAGGCCGGTGCCGAGGCCTATTTGAGTGCCGCAGCATCACTTGGTTCCGGGCCGGACGCGGCCGGCTGACTGTCCAGGGGTCTGGCCGTGCGGGTCCTCGTCACTCGCCCAGCGACCCAGGCCCGGTCATGGGTCGCACAGCTTCGGGACCGCGGCGTCGACGCGGTGGCGCTGCCGCTGATCTGCATCGGTCCGGTGGCGGACGCCTCCGCGCTGCGGCGGGCTTGGCAAACCCTGCCGACCCGTCGGCTGGTCGTGTTTGTCAGCCCCAATGCGGTGCGCGAGTTCTTCGCCCAGCGACCCGCGGACACGGTCTGGCCGGCACAGGTTCGAGCGGCTTCGCCGGGCCCCGGCACGACCCGTGAGCTGGTAGAGCAGGGTGTGCCGGTGGATCAGGTGCTGGCACCCGACCCGCAGGCCGCGCAGATGGACTCGGAGTCGCTGTGGGCGCAGCTCAAGGCACTGGATTGGCGCGACGCGAGCGTGTTGTTCGTCCGCGGCACGGGAGGTCGGGACTGGCTGTCCCAGATGCTGCACAAACATGGCGCCGTGGTCGATCATGTGGCCGCCTACGTGCGCAGCGCTCCGCGGTGGGCGGCGGGGGAACTCGAACTGGCGCGAGCGGCCTGGACCGCGCCGGCGACGCATGCCTGGCTGTTCAGCAGCGCCGAGGCCGTGGACAACCTGACGAAGGCGCAGCCCTGGACCCTGACTGCGCCGGCCGGGGCGGTGGCGGTCGCCACGCATCCGCGGATCGCCGAGCGCGCCCGTCGTCACGGCTTCGATCGCGTGCTGGCTTCGCGACCATTGCTCGACGACGTGGTCGCCTGCATACAATCGATCGAACTGTGACCGACGAAACCCTTGCCCCTGCCTCGCCCGACCCTGCGGGGGCGGTCCCTCCTGCGAGCGCGCCCGCGGCGCGGCCGCCGCGCCGCGCCGGCCCGCTGGCGCTGATTGCTTGGCTCGTCCTGGCGCTGGTCAGTGGCGCTGGACTGGCGATGGCGTGGCGATCGGATCAGCGCGGTGCCAGCCTCGAGCAAGAGCTGGTGCGCCGGCAGCAGGACAGCGCCGGCACGGTCGGAGAGGCCCGTCTCTTGGCCAAGCATGCCGAGGACACGGCCGGGGAAACCGCGGCCAAGGTGGCCCTGCTCGAGGCCAGGGTGGCCGAGGTCGCGGTCCAGCGCACCCAGCTCGAGGAACTGATCCAGTCGTTGTCGCGGTCCCGCGACGAGAACTTGCTGGTTGACGTGGAAGCGGCGTTGCGGGTCTCCCTGCAGCAGTCGGCGATCACGGGCAGCGCCGAGCCGCTCGTGGCCACGCTCAAACAGAGCGACGAGCGCCTCGCGCGCTACAACCAGCCCCGGCTCGAAGGGGTACGACGAGCCATCGCCCGCGACCTGGACCGGGTCAAGGCGGCCAGCGTGGTGGACATTTCGTCGCTGGCGATCAAGCTGGACGAGGCGATCCGCATGGTGGATGAATTGCCGCTGGTCGCAGTGGCCGAGTCGGGTCGGGACGCAGTCCGCGCGGGCTC
>Ga0182021_10012642_pt1 | contig 10027 bp, 7 predicted proteins | sample 612E3MmetaG_FD_120493 | JGI IMG/M metagenome (GOLD analysis project Ga0182021, IMG submission 120493) | Permafrost microbial communities from Stordalen Mire, Sweden - 612E3M metaG (Illumina Assembly) | ecosystem: Environmental > Terrestrial > Soil > Wetlands > Permafrost | place: Sweden... | reverse complement strand
TGCTCGGTGATGTCGCGAGAGATCCTGGCCGATCCGGCGATGCGCCCGACATCGTCCTCAACGGGCGAGATGGAGAGCGACACCTCGACCAGCCGCCTATCCTTGGTGAGGCGAACCGCCTCGTAGGGCGCGAACCATCCCCCGCCGCGGATGACGGCGACAATGGCGTCCTCCTCGGTGCCGCAGCCTGGCGGCACCAACCGGCCGATGGGCTGGCCGACCATGTCCGCGGCGGAGTAACCGTACAGGTGTTCGGCTGCCGTGTTCCAGGTGGTGACCGTGCCATCGTTGGTGGTGGCGACGATGGCGTCCTGGGAACCGTCGACAATCGCCGCCAGCCTGGCGGCCGTGGTGGCACGCGCCGTGGCGGCTTCCATGAGCAGTTGGGAATGGGCTTTGGCGCGAACCTGCCAGAGGGCGACAAAGAGCGCCCCGACCGCCGCCAGGAGTCCCACCACCAGGCAGGCTAGCTGAACCGCGCCGGCACGCATGGGGGCCATGGCTTCCGCCACGTCGATCTTGGTGATGGCGAACCAGGGCGTGGCGGGGATGGCGCGGATATCGGCGAATACCGGCACGCCCCGATAGTCCACACCTTCCACGAAGCCAGTCACGCCGTTGGCGGCCATGACCGAAGGAACGTCGCGCCGCGTCAAGGGAACACGCAGTTCCAGCGCGGTATGGGAGCGGTAACGGAGTTCGTTGAGGAACAACATGGCGTCGCCATCGCGCCGCACCAGCAGAGTTTCGGCCGTCCGGCTGGCGGTGGGCCAGGAGGCGATCAGCGGGTACAGGACACTGGCGGCATCGCAACGCAGAATCACGGCGCCGGCCGGCGTCTTGGCGCCTTTTGAAATGCTGAACATCGGAGCCACCGCGCTGAGGCGGGGCGAAACGCCCGGTTCCCGGCGGTGCAGATCGGTCAAGACGGGCCGATGCAGGCTGAAGGCCTGCTGAAGGGCAGCCGCCCCGTCCTTGGAGAGCCCGCCAGTGTCGCCGGAAAGGCTGAGCACCACTTTGCCGGCCGGGTCCGTCACCGCGATATCGGCCCAGGCCTTGGACTGCTTCCAGGCGAGCAGAGCGGAGCGCAACGCCGCCTGGGCGGCCGGGGTGGGCGCGGAGAGATAGCCCAGAACGGGTCCGGCCAGGTAGGGATCCTCGCTCCACAGGGCGGCGTCAGAGAGCCGGCCCTCCCGCCAGCGGGAGATCTGGTCCACTTTCAACACGGAGACGGCGGTGAGGGCTTCCCGGGCGTCGTTGCGCTGGTAGCGCTCCTGACTCCGATATAGGTGGAAGCCGCCGAGAAGCAGGGCCACCGTAACCACGGCAAAGCCGGCTACCAGCCGGGCGGACGGACCCGCCAGCGCTCTGGCGCCGGCGGCGATGGGTGCGGCGGCGCCGGTCATTTCGCTTCCGTAATCGCGCGAGGTGGGGCGGGCAATCCTGCCCGCAGCCGCCTTTCAGGCGGCTCTTTCGGGCCGTGAGCGAGTCTTCGCACCCGGCAAGCGCCGGCTGAAAGCCGGCGGCAGCCGGGATTGGCTGCCCCGCAGTATGGGCTGGCTGTCGCACACATCGCGATCTGTTCGATACCTCCTAGTCCCGCGCGGCGAGCTGGAATCTCAGATATTCTTGGCGTTCGAACCGGGCCGCCGGGGGCTGCTATCGAGGAAACCGTCCAGATCCTCCAAGAGCGGGACGGGGCCGGCATAGCCCTCGGAGCTGAAGACGTTGCGCCGCAGGATGGCCGGCAAGGAGACACTCTTGCTCCGGTCGTCGGCGGAGACGCTCAGAGGCTCGGAGAGCAGCAGGGCCAGGAATTGCCGCGCATCGCGCGATCCCTGGGAGAAAGAGACCAGCAGCAGGGCGCCTTCCGGGGTGCGAACCAGGGCTTCCCCGGTGGAGATGCGTGCCCGGACAAGGGATTCCAGATCGGAGTTGATGTGGTCGGTGTGGCGCGTGCTGAGGTGGTTGCGCAGGATGGCTTCGCGGTCCAGCAGAAGCGCGATCACTACGAAAGGCTGCTTGGAGTTGAAGGCGGCTCTGAGCAGTTCCACCACGTCGGGAGGGACGCGAGCGGACGCGGCGGCGGACTGATCGAGGGCCGGACGGCTGCCGATGGCATAGCGGATGGCCCGTTCCAGATCCTGCGGGCAGAGGCGGTTTTTTTCCAGGTAGCCCTTGACCCCGGCGCGCATGGCCTGCAGATCGATGGCCCGGCTGCCTGCTCCGGTGAGCAGCAGGAACGGGCAGGCGACACCCCGTGCGCGGGATTCGTTCACCACTTGCACCCCGGTGTGGGCGCCCAGTTGGTAGTCCACCAGACAGAGGTCGAAGTCGAACTCGGACAGGTCCTTGAGCCCTTGATCGTAGGATCCGGCCCAGCGGAACTGGCAGGCGGGCTCCGGCATCTTGCCGATCATGTGGCGGACCAGCATGGCATCGTTTTCATCGTCATCGATCATGAGGACTTGGGTTTCGGATCGTGGATTCATTTCGGCACCTCGATTAGCCCCAGCCAGTAGGTGCGCACCAGATTCACAGCGTGCACCAGTTCGGGCAGGCCGACCGGCTTGACCACGTAGGATGAAGCTCCCAGTTCGTAGGCGCGGCGGACATCGTCATCGTCGGGCGATGTGCTGAACATGACTACGGGGATGGAAGCCAGGCGGGGGTCGGCTTTCATTTCCGCCAGGGCTTCCAGGCCGTTCATTCGAGGCATATTTATGTCCATCAAAACCAGGGCTGCGCGCATACCCGGAAGACGCAGGCGCTGAAGTAGGGCGATGCCGTCGGGTTCGCACACCAGGGTGTGCCCGTTTCCGGCGCGCTTCCAGGCCGCTTCCAGCAGCAAGAAATCGGGACGGCTGTCTTCCGCTACCACCACCGGCCAACTGGCGCTTGCCTTCATATGCTCGGGATCTCTTCAGAGAGACTTATCGGCCCGATTGCGAAGTTCTGTAGCGCCAGGGCCGGACAGAGGTGGGACCGGAGGGATGGAAGGGCTAGGATCCACGCCTTGCCCGAGCGGCGCAAAGAGGCAAGGAAGAACCTTGCCCCTTGCGTTGAGCTTGCCTCAGCGACTGACGGAAAGCACGCGCCCATCGGGCCCGCGCAGCACTAGTTCGAGCGCCGGCATGCCGTTGGCGTGAGTGGAGCAACTGAAGCACGGGTCGTAGGCGCGCACCAGCGCCGATACCCGATTCAGCATGCCTTCCTTGAAATGCTCGCCGTCGATGAAATGCTGCGCCACCTGCTTCACGCCGGCGTTGATCGCCAGGTTGTTGTGACCCGTGGCCACGATCAGGTTGGCCCACTTAATGGCGCCATCGTCATTCACCTTGTAGTGATGGATCAAGACGCCGCGCGGGGCTTCGATCATGCCCACGCCTTCCAGCATGTTCACGCCGGCGTGCGACCGCACGTGCTTGTCCATGATCCCGGGATCGTTGAGCAGCACTTCGATCTTCTCCAAGCCATGCAGCAGCTCGATCAACCGCGCGTAGTGGTAGTGGAAGGCGCTGTGCACCATGGGGCCGTAGCGCTGGCGGAACTCGGCCAGTTCGCGGTCGGCTTCCGGGGTGCCGCAGGTATCGACCGTATTGAGGCGCGCCAGGGGGCCGACACGGTAGACGCCGGCGGGGTAGCCGATGGGCTTGTAGTAGGGCGCCTTGAGGTAGGAATCGCGCAGCGCCGCCTCACCGATGAACTCGGTGTAGTCGCGCGCCGCGATATCCATGGCCACGGTGGCGCCCTCGGCATCGCGGAATTTCAGCAGGCCGTCATACCATTGCAGGCCGCCTTTAGAATCCACCAGGCCGGCGTACATGGTGGGCGCGGTGCCGAAGTTGGCGATCTCCTCGGCGAACTGATCGAGTACGGTCTTGAAGAAGGCGAGGGCGCTCCCGGCCAGCGCCCTCGCCGCCGGCAGTCCGGCGAGAATCTTGTCGCGCACCTCGATTCCAAGCGGGGCATTGACGCCGCCAGGCACGATCCACGAAGGATGCACGCGTTCCAGCGCGAGCCCCTGGATGATCTCCTGGCCGAATTTGCGCAGCGCCACGCCGGCGCGCGCCATGTCCGGATTCTCCGCGATCAGGCCGAAGATGTTGCGGTGCGCGGGATCGCTGTCGAAGCCCAGCAGCAGGTCGGGCGCCGAGAGGTGGAAGAAGCTCAACGCGTGGCTCTGCACGAACTGCGCGCAGTGGATCAGGTCGCGCAGTTTCACCCCGGCGGGCGGCGGGGAGACGGCCATGATGGCGTCGCAGGCTTTGGCCGACGCCAGCAGATGGCTCACCGGGCAGATGCCGCAAATGCGCGCCGTGATGGATGGCATCTCGTAAAATGGGCGGCCTTCGGTGAACTTCTCGAAGCCGCGCACCTGGGTCACGTGGAATTGGGTATCGGTGACGTGCCCGGCATCGTCCAGAAAAATATCGATCTTGGCGTGCCCTTCGATGCGTGTGACGGGGTCGATGACAAGTTTTCTCATGGAAGGTCTCCTACCCGAATTTCACTTTCGATGCCAGTACCGGCATGCGGCCCTCGATCAGTTCTCCCAGCACGAAGGCGATGGACGCGGGCGAGGGAGGACAGCCGGGGATATGCAGATCCACCTTGACGACTTCGTGGACCGGCACCGCCTGGCGCAAGAGCGCGGGGACTCCATCGACGGGGACTCCGCGGCCGGCCTGTACGCCTTCCACATAGATGCGTTCCAGCATCTTGCGCGCCGGGTGCGAGTTGCGCATGGCCGGCACGTTGCCCGTGACGGCGCAATCGCCCAGCGCCACCACCAGTTTGCTCCAGCGGCGGATGATGTGGACCTGCTCCAGATCGTGCTGCGAACTCACCGCGCCTTCGATCAGCGTCACGTCGACGGCCTTGGGGAACTCCTGCGCATCCACCAGCGGGCCGTAGACCACGTCTACACGCTTGGCGATGGCCAGGATGGCCTCATCGATATCCAGCAGCGACATGTGGCAGCCGGAACAGCCGTCCAGCCACACCGTGGCAAGCCTGACCTTCTTCATAGATGACCTCCCCGCCTGGCGGTCAGGCGCGACACATTGCGATCCTGTTTGACCATCTCGTCCACGGCGAATCCCTTCTCCGCCAGCGCCCCGGTGGGGCAGACCTGCACGCACTTTCCGCAGTTGGTGCAACTCGAAGACTGCGCCCAGGGGCGGTTCATGTCGCAGATGATCATGCTGCGGATGCCGCGCGAGCTCACGTCCCACACATGCGCGCCTTCCACCTCCGAGCACACCCGCACGCAGCGCGTGCACAGGATGCAGCGGTTGTGGTCCAGCACGAAGCGGGGATGCGACACATCCACGCCAAGCTTCGGGTACGCGTATGGGTAGCGCACGCCGGTCACGCCCAACTTCTGAGCCATCGCCTGCAACTCGCAATGGTTGTTGGAAACGCACACGGCGCACGTGTGATTGCGTTCGCTGAGCAGGAACTCGACGGCAATCTTCCGGTACTGCGTAAGCTTCTCGGAGGTGGTGGTGACACTCATACCGTCCTGCACCGGGGTGGTGCAGGCGGGCAGGAGGCGGCCTACGCCGGAGACCTCCACGACACAGAGGCGGCAGGCGCCCACCGATGAAATGCCGGCCAGCCAGCAGAGTGTCGGGATATACTTGCTTCCCGCGCGGGCGACTTCGAGGATGGTCTGCCCTTGCTGAGCGGGGACGTATTCCCCGTCGATTCGAATTGAGATATTTTCAGGCATGGTTTCCTCTTAGTGGTGGTCCTTGATATCGCACCGCAAACATCGCGAAGCTTCATCCAGAGTTTCTTCGTCGCTCAGAGAGATCATGGATTCCACGAAACTCTCCACGCGCTCCCGGGCCGGGAGCTCTTGCAGGGTATGGCGCTGGCTGGGGCTGGGATCCCCGGGCGGCGCATTGCTGTAGATAAAACCGGGGTCGATCTTGTCCCAGCGATAGGCGCCCATGAGCCGCTGGTCCATCTCGCGCGCGGCCTTCTTGCCGTAGCCCATGGCGTTGCTCACGTTAGAGGCGCCACTGATCAGGTCGCCGCCGGCGTAGAACTTGCTGCGGCTGGTTTCCATGGTGTAGCGGTCCACTTCGAGGGTGCCGTTCTCCTTGATGCGCAAGCCGCTGGCGCGCAGGAAATCCTGGTCCACGGCCTCGCCCACCGCCAGGATGACGGTGTCGCATTCCAGGCGTTGGATCTCTTCGGTGGGGACGGGGCGGCGCCGGCCGGAGGCATCGAACTCGCCCAGGCGCGTCTTGACCACTTCGATGGCCTTGACGTTGCCATTGTCGTCGCCCACGATGCGGTGCGGCGTGGCCAGGAAGAGGAACTTGCTGCCCTCCTCCTCCGACGCGTCGGTCTCCTCGCGGATCGCCGGCATGTCCTTGCGCTCGCGGCGGTAGATGACGGTCACCTCGGCGCCCATGCGGAGCGCGGTGCGCGCCGAATCGATGGCCGCGTTGCCGCCGCCGATGACGGCCACTTTGCGGCCCAGGCGCACCGGTTCCTCCTTGGCAACCGCTTCCAGGAAGAGAAGGGCGGGGATGACACCCTTCAACTCGGTGCCGGGAAGATACACCCAGGCTTCCTTCCAGGTTCCGATGGCCAGGAACACCGCGTTGTACTCATTGTCCAAATCGTTGAGCGTGATATCGGTGCCCACGGCGATGCCGCACTTGAACTCCACTCCGAGGCGGCGGATCAGCTCCACCTCGCCGCGGATCACGGCGCGCGGCAGGCGGTATTCCGGCAGCGCGTAGCGCAGCATGCCGCCGGGCTCCGGGTTGGATTCGTAGACCGTGACCTCGTGGCCCAGCAGCGCCAGGTAGAACGCGGCGGCGAGACCGGTGGGCCCGGCGCCGACCACCGCCACCTTGCGGTCCGTGGGCGGCAGTTTGCGCGCCACAATGCGCGCGGCCAGCGTGTCGAAGCGGTCCGATTGGTAGATGGAATCGGCGATGGTGCGGTGCACCTCGCGCATGTTGACCGCCGCATCTAGCGACCTCCGCCGGCAGCGGTTGTCGCAGGGGTGCTGGCAGACCCGCCCGGTGGAAGCCGGCAGCGGGTTGTCCATCACGACGGCTTCGAATGCCTCGTCGATGCGCCCTTCCTTATAAAGTTGCAGGAAGCGCGGGATATTCATGTGCAGCGGGCAACTGTTCTCGCAGGGGGAGAGCGCCAGGTCGTCGCACACGCCAGCGCGGCAGCGCTTGGCGCGGATGTGGTCCAGGAACTCGTGGCGGAAGTGGCGCATGGTGGTCAACAGCGGGTTGGGCGCCGTCTGTCCGAGGCCGCAGAGAGAGGTGTCGCGGATCATGCGCCCCATCTCGTCGAGCCGTTCGAGATCGCCTTCGGAGGCGCGCCCGCGCGTGAACGCATTCAGTATGCGCAGCGATTTGTCGAGTCCCACGCGGCACGGAATGCACTTGCCGCAGGATTCGGAGTGGGTGAATTCGATGAAGTAGCGCGAGACATCCACCATGCAGTTGTCTTCATCCATCACCACCATGCCGCCCGAGCCCATGATGGAGCCGAGTTGCGCCAGCGTCTCGTAGTCCACCGGAGTATCGAACATGTCCTGCGGGATACATCCGCCGGAGGGACCGCCGGTCTGCACGGCCTTGATGTGTTTTCCGTCGCTGCCGCCTTCGCCCACGTCGTAGATGAAGGTCTTCAGCGGGGTTCCGAGGGGCATTTCCACCAGGCCCGTGTTGCTGATCTTGCCGACCAGGGAGAACACCTTGGTGCCGGCGCTCTTGGTGCTGCCGATTTCGCTGAACCAGGCCGGTCCTTTGGACACGATCGGCGCCACGTTGTACCAGGTCTCCACGTTGTTGATGTTGGTGGGCTTGCCGTAGAGCCCCTTCTGCGCCGGGAACGGCGGCCTTGGCCGCGGCCGTCCCGCGTAGCCTTCGAGCGACGCGATCAGCGCCGTCTCTTCGCCGCACACGAACGCGCCCGCGCCTTCCACCAGGCGGATGTCGAATTTGAAGCCGCGTCCCAGGCAGTTGTCGCCCAGAATGCCGGATTGCCGCGCCTGCTCGATGGCGCGCGTGAGGCGGTGCACCGCCAGCGGGTACTCGGCGCGGATGTAGACGATGCCCTCGGCGGCGCCCATCACGTAGCCGCCGATGATCATGCCTTCCAACAGCGAGTGCGGATCGCTTTCGATCTCGTTGCGGTTCATGTACGCGCCCGGGTCGCCTTCATCGGCGTTGCAGATCACGTACTTGCTGTCGGACACGGCTTTGCGGAGGAATTCCCACTTGAGGCCGGTCAGGAAGCCGGCGCCGCCGCGGCCGCGCAGCTTGGCCGCCTTGATCTGCTCGATCACCACTTCCGGATTGGCGTCGATCAGCACCTTGTAGAGCGCCTGGTAGCCCCCGATGGCGATGTACTCCTCGATATCGTCGGGCGAGATCAAGCCGCAGTTGCGCAGCACGATTTTTTTCTGCGGCTTGAAAAAGGGAATCGTCTGCCAGGACGGGATGTTGGGATAGCCCTGGCCGTACTGTACGCGCGCGGTCAGGTGATCCCACTCCTCGACCTTGCACAGCGCCAGCCCCTCGGTCATGTTGCCGACGGCCAGATCGTCGAGAATGTGGGGTACGTCGGAGGTCTGCACGCGGCGCAGAATCACCAGCGGGCGGCCCGGCATGCGCACGTTGACCAGCGGTTCCTGCGCGCAGAAGCCGAAGCATCCCACCGAGGCCAGGCGGATGTCGCGGCCCTGATGGCTGATGGCTTCGGCGAACGCGTGATAGACGCCCTCGGCGCCGTTGCCCGCGCCGCACGTGCCCATGCCCACGCCGATGCGCGGCCGCGCCGGGAGCAGTTTCGCCATGCCGGCTTCGCGCACCGAATTGAAGGAGCCGAAATCCTGAATGCGGGTCACTTTTTCTTCTCCTTTGTCTTGGTCAGGTGCTCCACTTCACGGTGCAGCGTCTGTTCGTTCATGTGTCCGAAAATCGCGTGGTCCACTTCCACGACGGGAGCCAGCGCGCACTGGCCGAAGCAGGCCACCGTGCGCAGGGAGTACTTGCGGTCGGGCGTGGTCATGCAGAGCTTGTCCGCGCCATCCTCGCTCTCTTCGGGAAGCCCGAGCTCGAAGCGCAGCCGTTGCAGCAGGTTGCGCGACCCGCGCGTGTGGCAGGCGGTGCCACGGCAGATGCAGATGGTGTGGTCGCCCTGCGGCTCCAGGTTGAACAGCGCGTAGAAAGTCACCACGGAGTACAACTGCGAGAGCGGGACATCGGTCTTGGCCGCCACGTACTCCAGAATTTCCGGCGAAAGGAACTTATTTGGATGATGTTCCTGGACTCGCTCCAGGATGCCGAGCAGGGCGCCTGGACGGCCGGTATGCGACGCGATCGTGCGGTCGGCGAAGCTCTGCTCTTCGAGAGATAATGCCATGACGTCTCCCCTTCAATAAAGATATTCAGGCACCTATACCTTTAATTGGATGCGCGTCCGAAGTCAAGCGGGGGGTACGCGCCCGGTGGGACAGACCATCGCTTTTCGTGGTCTGTCATGCCTCGCCGGGCGACAGACGACAAAAGGCGATCGTCTGTCCCACCCACAAGCCGGAGCCTTATGCCATTCAGGCGCGGCTGAGGACGTCTCTCACGCTGCCGCTCTGCTGTTGAATCTTGGCCTGCAGCATCATCAGGGCGTAGATCAACTGCTCCGGGCGCGGCGGGCAGCCGGGGACGTAGACGTCGACAGGGATCACCTGGTTGACCGGGGTCAGGGCATAGTTGTTGAAGACGCCAGTGGAGGTGGCGCAGGCGCCCATGGAGATGGCCCACTTGGGTTCGGGCATCTGCTGGTAGAGGTGGCGAATGACCGGCGCCATTTTCTGGGAGACGCGGCCGGCGATGATCATGAGGTCGCTCTGGCGCGGCGAACCGCGGAAGACTTCGGCGCCGAAACGCGCGATATCGAAGCGCGAGGCGCTCATCGACATCATCTCGATGGCACAGCAGGCGAGTCCGAAGGTCATGGGCCAGATGGAGTTCTTGCG
>Ga0182021_10012641_pt1 | contig 10027 bp, 5 predicted proteins | sample 612E3MmetaG_FD_120493 | JGI IMG/M metagenome (GOLD analysis project Ga0182021, IMG submission 120493) | Permafrost microbial communities from Stordalen Mire, Sweden - 612E3M metaG (Illumina Assembly) | ecosystem: Environmental > Terrestrial > Soil > Wetlands > Permafrost | place: Sweden... | reverse complement strand
GTCGATGATCGCTATACGGTCGCAGTGCTCCGCCTCTTCCATGTAATGCGTTGTGAGGAAGATCGTGATGCCCTCGCGCTTCTTCAGGTCCTCGATGTACTCCCAGATGTAGTTCCTGGTCTGCGGGTCGAGGCCGATGGTCGGCTCGTCCAGGAAGAGCACCTTGGGATAGTGCAGAAGGCCTCGTGCGATCTCGAGCCGTCTCTTCATGCCGCCGGAAAAAGTCTCTACACGGTCATCGGCTCTGTCCATGAGCGTGACCATGTCAAGGACCTCTTTGATCCGCTGGCCGCGTACGCTACGCGGCACGTGATATACAACGGCGTGGAACTCGAGGTTTTCCCGGGCGGTCAGGCGGTCGTCGAGGCTCGGGTCCTGGAACACCAGGCCTATCGACTCCCGCACCTCGTTCTTGTTCCTGATGATGTCGAAGCCGTCTACCGTGGCGGTGCCAGCGGTCGGTTTCAACAGAGTGCAGAGCATGCTGATCGTAGTGGTCTTGCCGGCCCCGTTCGGGCCGAGGAAACCGAATATCTCTCCAGCCGCTACATCGAAGTTCACGGAGTTGACCGCGACGAGGTTGCCGAAGTTCTTGACCAGGTCGTTTACCTGGATGATGTTTCCATTGGTACCGTTCACAGTTACTCCTTCTTTGCCTCGGACTCGCTGATCTCGAGCCATCTGTTGGTAAGCTTTCCAAGGTGTTGCACCGTACGCTCGAGTTCGTCCTCGTCTTCCTCGCGGAACACGAGGAGCATGACCTTGTCCTGCAGTTCGGTGAGCTCGTCCATCAGTGCTTCGCTACGCTCTCCGAGTTTCAGACGTGTAACCCTGTGGTCTTCGCTGTCTTTCGCTTTTTCCAGCAGCCCCTTGGAGCACAGCGCGTCAACCATCCTGCTCGTTGTGGGCGCGGAGATCATCATGTAGTGCGCGAGCTCCGTCACGGTGATGCCATCGTTATGTTTCACCAGTTTCAGGAGGTGGAACTGGGGCCAGGTGACCTCGTACCTCTCCATCTGCTTGCGGAAGTTGAAACGCATGCCGCGCATGATCCTGCCGACGTCGGCCACAAACTTATTCGCCAGCTCCGTGTGTCTGCTGTCTTTCCCTGTCAAACTTACTTTTTCCCTTCGAAGCACGCGCGCAGTGCCGTGCTCCCAACAATATACTTCGCAATGCTAAATAAATATGGCGGGCGAAGCTGATTTTGTCAAGGTCATATCTTAAAGAGCGCCGGCAAAGAGAAGATGGTGCTCGTCGAGCGTGAATTCTCTTCGTACCCGGGGAAGCCCGTGAGCGTTACCGGGAAGGTCGCCTCGCTCGAGGTGATAAAAAGCGCTGACGGTTCAACGACAACCTTCATGGAGATGTTGCCGCATTACGGCGGCAAGGAATACAACGTGAAATATTTCGTCACATACGGGGGCGGCCTGCCAGTGAAAAACGGCGACATGGTCTGGTTTGCGCTTCTGCCTGCCGACCTGGCCCGCTATATGTCCGCCGGCGTCAGGCGTAACGCCGTCGTCACCACCGCGCTCCCGGCCGAAAAGGTCACGGTTAACGGGAAGTGACCACCTGCTCGAGGACCTCGTCCAGGATTTGCACGCCTCGCTGCCAGGAATAATGCTCGACCATGAGCTCGCGCGCGCTCATCGCGATCTTGTCTCGCTGGTCCGGATCTTGAAGCATCTTGATGGTTGCTTCGGCGAGCTTCTCCGGCGATTCGGCGAGGATGATGTTCTCGCCGTCTTTGGCGGGCAACCCCTCGGCGCCCAGAGCGGTGGAGATGACCGGGACCCCGCACGCCATGGCCTCCAGGACCTTGCCCCTGAATCCGCCTCCCAACCTCACGGGGCAAACGAAGACGTCGCTCTGCTGCAGGTACGGCCTTACGTCATCGACCTGGCCGGTGATCTCGATGGAATCGTCACGCCTCGCAAGCTCGAGCATGTCTTCCGTTGGTCCGCGTCCGACCACGAGGAACCTGCAATCGGGGACCTGTTTTTTTACCGCCGGCCATACCTGGGTCGCGTAGAATACAACCGCGTCCCTGTTGGGGTCATGCGGGTAGTTTCCGAGGAACATGACCGTGGGTCGCGCGCGCTCTTCGCGCCGGGATGGCTTGAACCCTTCGACGTCAACGCCGTGTGGAACAACCGAGATATCGAGGTCGGGACGTATCTTGAGCAACTCGTCTTTGCCCTCCTGGGTAAGCGTGAGGACCCGGTCGGCGTCCGCGTACATGTCGAACTCGAACCGCTTGAGTCCTTTCATCTGCATGAGGGCGGCCAGGCCCTCGCGATTATACCCTTCAAACTCGAAGACCTTGCGCCGGGCAAGGTAATAGCACTCGTGGACGGACATCACGCGCTTGATGCCTTCCAGGTCGGGATTGCGGTAGAGGTACTGCGCGACCATCGAGTATTCAGATATGGCCACATCGTATGAAAAATCGCGGACCATGTCCCTGATGGCCGCATACATCAGGGTCGAGTAGTTGAGCATGAAGTAAGGCGGGACGGGCCCCGCGAGCCAGTTCATAGCCCTGCCGGGGAGGCCGGGACGCTCCGTACCGGGAACGAGGCGCATGTCACGGCAGTAACGGCGTGTTGTCTCGGCCTGTTCTTCTGTGACTTGCTGGGGGTCGAAAGCGACCAGCGATACCGTGTGCTTTTCCGCCAGGTACTTGACCCGGTTGTAGATGATTATCGGTCCGCCTATCACTTTGCTGTGCGGGAACTCCTTTACTACAAAGAGTATGTTCATGCGTCGCGCCTTTCTGCAGTGGACCCGGTGCCCCATGGAAGGGCTCGCTCGGCTTATATGAACCGTTCCTCAGAATGATAACAAATAGTACGTCTCTTCCGAGCGACCCGTATGTCACTCTGGTGCAGGACTATTGGTGGGCAGGCCGTTAACGGGTTACCGGCCGCGCATGGCGTGCTGCACGGCGGGCAAATCCCTGCTTTGCTGGAGATATTGTTGTGGTAACCCTAGAATTGCGTATCATGGCCGAGAACTATTGATGCGAACTCGCGTTCTAAACAACATGGATTCGAGACCTTCTAATACAATCGCATTCTGGGCCTTCGTCACGGTAACAACGATTGCAATCGTCCTGTTCCTGGCATCGGCCGCGCTTGCCCAGAACGCCGGCCAACCGGTCGTCGAGCTCCGGAACGAGGGCACGGACGTAGTGACTCAACCCTCCGTTTTCAAGAAACAGAGTATCTCCGGGACCGATGACATCACGAAGCAGGAGTACAAGTTCCAGCGTCAGAGGGAGGGAAAAGACTTCTCTTACGCCATCGGAAACCTGTTGCCTCTGACCTACTACACGGTCGAACTCTGCTTCGTGGAACACGACCAGTCGGCATCCGGAAAGCGCATCTTCAACGTGTACGTTTCGGGTTCCAAGAGGATATCCAAGCTCGACATCTACCACGAAGCAGGCAAGAACAGGGCATTGCAGCGAACGTTCACTGCCGATGCGGACAATAAGGGTGTGCTGCTGGTGCGCTTCCGTTCCGACGAGACCGGCTGCAAGGACTTCGCGACCATAAGCACCATCAGGGTCTACACGGGCTCCGTCAACAAGGTCGAGGTCGACGCGTCCAAGAGCCGCCTGACGATGGATACGCCGACCCGGTTCACGAACGCTTCCGGGCAGGAGTCGTACGAGACTTCACTGGGGCGCCTCGGGTCGCGGTTCAGCCTGAACCTGGTGCCGCAGAAGCTCGGAGCGCGCGCGTCCTCTCTGGGAGACGGCACGGGCGACCTATCGGACCTTGTGCTCGGCCTCGCGACCGATCAGGCCGGGACCAACATGCGGGTCCTGCCTTTTACCGACCGCTACCCGGTGTGGGAGACGATGTCGCTTGTCCAGACGATGACCAGCCAGACATATACGTGTTCGTCCCCGGCGATCCCGGACGTAATCTGCACCGTGACGTTTCGCTCGCCGTTCTACCCGGGCATGGAAAAGCTTTCGGGGGCGCCGTTCCTGAACGTGGACGTGAAGGTCGAGACCACCGGACAAACGTACCCGCAGCTTTACTTCGTCTTCGCCCGCCCGCATAGCCCGTACAGCGTTGACCCGGCAACGACGTACGCTACAGCGGACACGACCGGTTGCGAGTACACGACAAAGTACAACTACTACGACGAGTCGTACAACCCGAGAATGGCAAGGTCGGCGGTCGAGAGCCTTTCCGTTCCCGCGGCTCAAGCCCTCGGCGTGGATTTCCATGGGACGCAGGCCTCCAGTGACTTTACGACGTTCGATTCCGGTTCGATCTGGGGCTACCAGTCGCCCACCGGTTATCCAAGGACTTACAGCGACTATAAGAAGCCGACATACAGCTTCTACCCGAGAGGCTATTCCGGAGCTGTATGGAACATCGCGGGCCTCGTGTCGGGCGCGCCCGCCACGGAGAAGAACTTCGTCATGGCGGGTTACATCTCCGGGACTGTGATGGCCGTCAAGAACACCGCGACCATTAGCGCCAGGACCTACAAGTACAAGTACACGAGCGATTTTGATAATGTCGAGGACGTAGCGGACTATGCCGTGTCCAACAGGACGTCCGGGGACGCGGCCGTGACCAGGTCGGATTTCTTCGATTCGACTATCTCGAGCGATAGTTACCTCAAGTTGCCGGGCGATTACTCTGGGCCGGTCCGCAATCTCATCTGCTACTCGTTCCAGAGCTATCTCATGAACACGTGGTGGACGGTCTCGAACGGGAACGAGTGGTTCAGCGTCTGGGAGGGCAGCAGTTGTCGTTACCACAGTACCGTGGACGTCGAGTACAACAACGCGTGGTTTTATTTCTACTACTGGCCGGACCTTCTCAAGACGATAATGGACGAGTGGCTGCTGTATCCGCAAACCTGCCAGCAGGGCACTTACCTGTCGCACGACATGGGGTACGGTGATCAGGCCACGGGCCAGGCGTACGCCAACAGCATGGCGGTGGAGGAGAACGCGGACTACATACTCCTTATGTACAAGTACTGGAAGCGGACCGGTGACACCACGTATGTCAAGAGCCGGTTCGGCAACATCAAGAAACTCGCGGAATTCATCACGAACTGCGACACGAACAACAACGGGATTCCGGATATCTACGTGACAAACACCGTCGACCAGGGATCGCTGGCGATCCAGAACGGGAAGGACCAGGCGTACCTGGGGTTCAAGTGCCTTGCGGCATACCAGGCCGCTCGCGAGATGGCGGCCAACCCGGCGATCGGCGATAGCGCGTTCGCGGCGAAGTGCAGGGCGCAGGTCGAGTCCATAAACCAGACGCTCGAGTACGACATGTGGCTCTCGGACCATTACGCGGTCTGCCTGGACGATGACGTCCTCGCGGCGGACCGCGAGGCGTACAGCATCTACCCGTCGAACGGGCTCGTCTACCTGCTCGGCGGGACGCGCGCCGCCGGGGTCACTTCTACCAACACATCCAGGTTGAGGAAAGACCTGGTCAACTCGACGGAAGAGACGTTGAAGACTTACGGCTGCACACACTCGAGCTACGCGGCGTATAACGAATGGGTCTCTCAGAACGTCTGGCGGGACCAGGCCGCCTGCATGCTCGGGGTGAACCTCGGAGGCTCCAACCCGCTGAACATGACAAGTCGCTACTGGAACCTCGAGCAGTACTTCGCCAAGAGCCTCTGGGGGACGTACTGGGACGTGGTAGTGTATCCCGGAGGCTCGGCAGGTGGCGCTTCAGCGAGCTCGCCCGGCGTTTCCCGCGCTGATGGCGGCAAGGGGCCCTTCACGCCGGCCGGTGGTGGCGGGCGGGCCGGCGCGGCGAACTCGCACACGACAGCCTCATCATCGCCAAGCACGGGCGGCGCGTCGTCTTTCGGGCAGAGCCTGGGCTACTACCCCAGGGGAGCGGCCAGCCTGGGATTGATCGAGGCGGTCGCGGGACTGACCATCGATACACCCGCCGGCGCGATGTATTACCAGCAGACGGTTTCGAAGCTGCGCGTCCCGGTGTTCGAGAAAGCCGACTGGAGCCAGGCTGTCGAGGCGAACAGGGTTCCAACGTTGTACTTCGCCTCTTTGACCGGCGCGCCGACGGTGAATGACCCCGCCAATGTTCTCAAAATGAAGGTCGCCGCGCGAAACGTCAGGGACATGACGGGCGTCAAGGCCAGCACCAGGGCGTTGAGTCCCAACGGTGACGGCGTGGATGACGAGGCGACGGTCAGTTATTCACTTCCCAATGCGGCAACGGTCACGTGTTCGATATGGGAAGGGTCAAGGCTCGTCAGGTCATTTGCGGCAAGTGACCAGTTGCCCGGCAGTCACAGCTTCACCTGGGACGGCAAGACGGACGGCGGCGCGATCGTGAACGACGGCGTATACACGGCGACGATAGATGCCAGGGCAAAGGACGCGAAATACGAGCTTCGCCCGGCTAGCGCGCCCGTGTACGTCAACAACACGGTGCCGGGGCTCTCGACGGAATGGTACCTTGCCGAAGGTTTCACCGGGCACAACGCCACGGGCGGCGATTTTGAAGAGTACGTCCTCGTACAGAACCCCAACTCCGCACCGGCCAACCTGCAGGTCACTTTTATGTTGCCGGGCGGCCGGACGGTCGAGCGCACGTTCGAGGTTCCCGCGTCGAGCCGCTTCACGATCTCGGTCGACGACATCTTGCCTGACGCAGAGGTGAGCACGCACATCCACTCAGACAGACCCGTCGCGACCGAGCGCGCGATGTACTTCAATGACAGGAGGGCCGGGCACGATTCGATCGGCGTATCGCAGCCCTCGAAGATATGGTATCTGCCCGAGGGCTACACGGCGGATAACTTCGACGAGTACGTGCTGGTTCAGAACCCGGGCGCCGAAGCCACGGATATAACGGCAACGTTCATGACCCCCGATGCCGGCAATCAGACCAGGGTGTATACAGTTGGGGCTCATTCGCGATTCACTATTCACGTCGACGACATCCTCCCCGCGCAATCCGTTTCCACGGAGATACAGAGCACGGACCCCGTCGTAGTCGAGAGAGCCCAGTATCTCAACGACATGAAGTCGGGGACCTGTTCGATCGGGGCCGTATCGACCTCGCGAACCTGGTACCTCGCCGAGGGCTATACAGACAATGGCTTCGAGGACTGGGTGCTCATACAAAACCCGCAGGCGACGTACAACAACGTGACAGTCACTTTCATGGAGAGCAGCGGGGCCAACACCATCAAGCAATACCTGCTCCCGCCAAAGAGCAGGTTCACGGTACTCGTCGACGGCTACCTGCCCGCGAGTGAGGTATCGGTGAAGGTGAGGTCCCAGGACCCGGTCATCGTCGAGCGTGCGATGTACTGGAACAACAGGAGCGACGGCCACGACTCCATAGGAACGCCCACACCGGATTCAGAGTGGTACCTGCCCGAAGGTTATACCGACCAGGGTTTCGAGACGTGGGTGCTAATCCAGAATCCGGGCGATGAGAACCGAAAAGTCACCGTGACGTTCATGGAACCGGGCGGCCGCAACACGATCAAAGATTACACAGTGCCGGCCAGGAGCCGCTTCACCATCGGCGTCGACGAAATACTTCCTTCATCCGAAGTCAGCACTCGCGTGAGCGCCGACGGCCCCATCATCGTCGAGCGCGCCATGTACTTCAACAACCGCTCCGGCGGCACCGACTCCATAGGCATCCGTTGACTTCAAGATCTGACCGCGGGTTTTCAAGGACAGGAGCGGGAGTATGGAGAAGAAAGTCTGTGATACAATCAATGACCTAATCGAATGCCGATCCTCGTGCCAGGGAGCCGGAGTGTGATCTCCGGGCGCGCCTGGCTTTTTTTTGAGGTTCATAGTGTCGATTTTGAAGAAAGTTCTCATAGCGTCAGCATTGGCCACCCTGCTTCTTGCCGGAATGCCCGCGTTGGGCGCCGCGCCGTCGGGGAAGGGAGCGCCGCTGGTCTGCCTTGACCCCGGCCACGGTGGTGAGGATTCCGGGGCCAACTACAACGGCGTGATGGAAAAGATCCCAAACCTGGATATCGCTCTTCGCGTGAGGCCGATCCTTCAGTCCCTCGGTTACAACGTGATAATGACGCGTGAGACAGACACAACCGTCTCTCTCCAGCAGCGGTGCGACATAGCCAATGCAGCGAGGGCCGACGTTTTCATGAGCATCCACAATAATGCTTTCATGACTGACAGCCAGGGGACCGAGACTTACTCCTACTACGGCGCTTCTGAGGGCAAGAAGCTGGCGACGCTCGTTCAGCAGCAGGTGGTCCAGCGCATAAAGCTGCCTGACCGGGGAGTGAAGGAGGCCGGCTTCTACGTCCTCCACCACACGAATATGCCCTCGGCGCTGGTCGAGGGATGCTTCCTGACCAACCCCGCGGAGGCCAAGCTGCTCCAGGACCCCAGGTTCCGGCAGAAGATAGCCGAGGGGGTCGCGGCGGGCATCCACCTGTACCTCGTGGACCCTGGTCACTTCGACGAGTTCCTGCTGCTCCAGAATCCAGATGCGACTCGTGACGCGAAATTGGAGATTCACTATATGCGTGGGGATGGGGTCGAAGAGGTCTACCCGGAGCTCGTACCCCACGGCACCAGGCGTACGATCCACGTGGACGAGTACATATTCAATAACGACGTGTCGGCGATGGTCCAGAGCGTGAACGGGGTGCCGGTCGTCGCCGAAAGAGCCATGTACTTCAATTTTGACAAAGGCAGAGGTGGGACGGGCGCGCCCGGAGTGAGTACGCCGTCGACCGGCTGGTACCTCGCGGAGGGCTCGACCGATTGGGGTTTTACGACGTACATACTCGTACAGAACCCGTCCGGATCCAGCAACTCGGTCACCATGCAGTTCATGCGCGATGACGGGAAGAACATGCAGCAGACTTTCTCGCTACAGCCGCACTCACGGTTCACGCTCGACTGCTCTTCCGTGGATGGGTTTCAGAAGGCCGACTTCTCGGTGAGATTGACATCGAAGAAACCCGTGGTCGTCGAGCGGGCGATGTATTTTCCCAATCACAACGGGATCTCCGGAGGACACGACTCTCCGGGGCTCGTTTCGCCGGGGACAAACTGGTACCTCGCCGAGGGTTATACCGGCGGGGCGTTTGACACTTACATCCTGATACAGAATCCCAACAGCGTTCCGGCGAACGCGAAAGTCCACTACCTGCTGCCCAAGGGCGCGACGGTCGTAAAGGAATACCAGGTGGCGGCCGACAGCAGGCGGACGATCCACGTCGATGATGTCCCGGGCCTTTCCAACACGGAGGTGTCGTTCCATGTCGAATCCGACCAGCCTGTGGCGGTCGAGCGCTCGATGTATTTCAAATACAAGGGTATCGGCGAGGGTTCCAATTCGACGGCGGTAGATGCGCCTTCGACCACCTGGTACCTGGCTGAAGGTTATACGGGACCTGGGTTTGACACTTACGTCCTCTTGATGAACCCGGGCGATACGGCCGCGCACGCCACCCTTGGATTCATGCGTGAGGATGGGGGTCGCGTGGACTACGCGCTTAAGGTTCCCGCACATTCGCGCCGAACTGTAAGGGTGAACGATATCAACACGATGAGCGGAGTCGCTTTTGCCACGCAGGTGGATAGTGACCAGCCGCTCGTTGTCGAGCGGGCCAAGTATTACGAGTATGACGGTAAGTCGGGAGGTGACGCCGCGATGGGCGTCACGCAGGCTGCGACCAAGTGGTATTTCGCGGAGGGCTGTACCAGGTGACGCCAGTAATGAAAGCGACCAGAGGCACCAGATCGGCCTGGGCGACCGCCGCGTTGGCCGTAATCGTGTTTATTGCGTCCGTCCTCGGGCTCCTCACGGGGGCGCAGCCGGTCCGCGCCAATACTTATCCTGATATCGCCAATCAACCCGCTGAGATCCAGTCGGCGATCGACTATGTGACGAGCAAGGGATACATGAACGGGGCTGGTGACGGCAACTTCTACCCGAACGAGCCGGTCAAGCGCCTCGAGTATGCCTGCAGCATGGTCAAGTTG